>ENA-ORXT01003291-ORXT01003291.1-marine-metagenome-genome-assembly--contig:-NODE-3291-length-18039-cov-10.758657_pt1 | contig 18039 bp, 11 predicted proteins | sample MGYA00237868_ERZ511482 | MGnify/ENA metagenome assembly ERZ511482 | reverse complement strand
ACGATCAGCTCCAGCAGCGCCACGGTGCCGATGCGGATCGGCACCATGATCCCCAGGATCAGGTACAGCCCCAGCAGGGTGTTGCCGCGGAAGCGGTACTCGGACAGCGCGTGCGCCGCCATCGCCCCGAACAGCAGGATCAGGAACAGGGAGACGCCGGTGACGATCAGGCTGTTGCCGAAGAACAGCGGGAAGTCGCTGTTGCTCAGCACCGCCGCGTAGCCCTTGGCCGAGAACGTCTCCGCCCCGGGCAGTGCCAGCGGTTCGCGGAAGATGCCCTTCCTGCTCTTCCAGCTGTTGATCACGATCAGCACCAGCGGAAACAGCGCCAGCACCGACCAGGCGATCAGGATCGCGTGCAGGGCGGTGGAGGACAGGCGTTGTCGCGGCGTCACGGGACCGGGCTTGTCGGTACGGCGGTGGTCGGGTCCATCAGTCGTGGCGCCGCAGTCGACGCTGCACGCCGAACAGGTAGGCGCCCACGCCCACCAGGATGATGAAGAACAGCATCGAGGCGACGGTGGCACCCATGTGGATGTCGCCCTGTTGCGACTGGAAGCCGAAGAAGCTCCGGAACAGGAAGGTGCCCATGACATCGGTCGAACCGTCGGGGCCTGCCAGCCCGCCCTGCACCGAGTAGATCAGATCGAAGCTTGCCGTGAAGTTGCCGATGTAGGTCAGGATCGTCACCAGGCCCAGCGTGGGCAGGATCAGCGGCAGCTTGACCTTCCAGAAGATCCAGAAGCCTGTCAGCCCGTCGATGCGTGCCGCCTCGATAACCTCCTCGGGCACGTTCAGCAGCCCTGCGTAGAACAGCATCAGCGGGATGCCCACGTACTGCCAGATCGAGATCAGCGTGATCGTCACCAGCGCGCTGGATTCCAGGCCCAGCCACGGGGCGAACCAGTCGCCCAGCCCGATCGCGTTCAGCGCATCGGGCGTGATGCCCCACAGCGGCGACAGGATCAGCTGCCAGATGAACCCCACCACCACCACCGACAGCAGCGTGGGCAGGAAGAAGATGGTGCGGTAGGTGGCGGCGCCCTTCAGCGTCGGCGTCGACAGGATGGCCGCGAGGGCCAGCGCGATCGGGTTCTGGATCAGCAGGTGCATCGCGAACAGCACCAGGTTGTTGGCGAAGGCGTTGGTGAACTGGTCGACCCAGTAGGGCTCGGTGAACAGGCGGGCGTAGTTGGCCAGGCCCACGAACACGCTGGTCCCCCCGGCGGATGCGCCCAGCCGGTCGAACAGGGACAGGCGCAGGGATTCCACGATCGGGTAGATCGCGAACACGGTGTAGATCAGCGTGGCGGGGGCGAGAAAGACCCAGATGTAGTGGCGTCGCTCTCGCCTGCAGGGCGTGTCAGCAGGCGTCACGATTCCGGCCCCGCTCGATATCGTACGCCCGGTCCTCTCTGAGGCCCTGGGAGCTTCTCGATCAGGCCGCGCCGGCGCAAGTCACCCAGCATCCGGCGTGCACGCTCGACATCGACGTCGAAGAGGCTTTGCAGGGTCCGGTTGTTGATCTCGGAATAGTCCGCGAGATGCCGGCGGACCTTGTTGTCGAGATCCATCGGGTCGGCTCGATGGTAGGCGACAGCACGGCCGAGTCGCTGCAGCGACTCGGCCCGAAGGCGGTAGCGGGGATATCGGTGAGACGCCGTTTCGGCCGTGGGCTCCAGAATCGACAGCGAGTCATCGGTCAACCTCAGCAGTATTGCCGCGCAATCGTCTATTGCGTGGACGTTCTGGCTCTGCACCGCAAGCTCCTCGGCATCGATGGTGCGCCGCGCCGACAGACTCAGCAAAGCGAGCAGCACGTGCAGACTTTCCCGGAGTTCGCGCGGCAACGTGCCGATCAGTGTCACCAGCTCCGTTCGCGGTGCCCTGTGCGTCATCCGCACCGTCACGCTCGACTCGCTGTTCGAGATGATCGGTGCATCCTGTCCTGACCCGATCAGCTCTCGATAGATTCGGTCGATGCCCTGGCCCGCGCGCTCCGACATGCGCAGGTGGGTGGCTACGTCGAACAGCATGCGGTTCCTGGGCGTCGAACCGACGGTCAGCACGTTGTCCTCGCTCACGCCATCGACCAGCGAGCCGGGTGATGTGATGACCAACGACTCGGGAGATTGATCGACCTGCACCGGGTTGCCGTAGCGCCAGTCGCCGTGCAGCAAGGCGTTGGCCAACGCTTCCCGCACGGCCGCCTTGGGGAAGCTTGCGATGGAGACCTGGGTGCCGTCCGAATAATTGACCGGCACCGTCTCGCGTCGTGTCCAGATCAGTTCGTCCAGCTTGTCCAGCAGGTCGGGCAGGGGCTGGTCGAAGCGCTCGATGACGACCGGCTCGGCACCGACGGTGCGGCGGTACAGGTAGAGGACGCGTCCGGCCGCGGTGTTGGCGCGTCGGCAGAGCATGAGTTCTCCTGCATTCGTCAACTGCCCGTCAACCGTCCTCAGACCGAGCTTGACCATCAGGCGCTCATCCGTCAGGCCATTCATCACCGATTGCTGTCGCTCGAGACGACGTCTGATGGCCGGAACCGCGTCTGCATCGATGTCGTCCGACTCGCGTTCCGACGTCTCCCTCGACCAGTCCTGGCCCTGCTTCGCCGCGACCAGCGAGGCGATGGCTGTCGGAGCGAGGACCTTGCATTCGTCGCCGAAGCGGCGACGGACCACATGGTCCGGGCCCGCGTGCACGTCGGGGGAACCCAGGACGCGGATCGTCAACAACGATGTGCCGTCAACGTTCAGTTTCACGCACTCGACCGTCAACGGCGGCGATGTTCTCTCCCAGACGCGGCGACGCAGCATCTTCGGATCCATGTCCGTACCGGTCAGTGCCGCGGGACCCGCGACATCATCGGCCACACCCAACACGACATGCCCCCCGGATGCGTTCGCCAGACACGCCGCCGAGCTGGCGATCAGATCACAAGTCTGCTTCCATGTGATATCCCGCTGCCCGGTGCGGTCCTGCTTGAACTCGAGCCTTTCGCTCTCGTTGTTCCTGGCTCGATCTCCGGCAGCGATACGCGCCAATGCGCGCTGCACCTCCTCTCGGCTCATCGCATCAACGAGTTTGGGAAAGTTTGGTAAATACTTCTTTCAAGGTTATAGCAAACTCGCCCAAACCTGCCTTTACCGATCGTCCGCCGACGGCAGCGATCACTCCGGCGTGTACCAGCTCTCCAGGTTCTCCTGCGCATCGGCCGCCGCCTCCTCCGGCGTCATCGTGCCGTTGATCACGTTGGCCGACAGCGTCCACAGGTAGGTGCTCATCGCGGGCTCGCCGCGCGACAGGATCTGGTCGCTGACGCGGATGGTCGACTCGCAGCTCTCGCGCATGGCCAGGAACTCGGCCGCCAGCGGGTTCTCCACCTCGATGGCGTGGCTGGACAGCGAGAAGAAGCCCGGGGAGGCATTGGTCAGCAGGCCCGCGAACTCTGGCGATGTGGTCCACTCCAAGAAGGTGCGCACCGCCTCGGGATGCTCGGTGGAGGGGTTCATGCCGATGCCCATGTCGGTATGGTCGCTGATCTGGCAGGTGCTGTCCGCGTCGGCCTTCGGCGGGGCGAAGGCGCCGAGCTCGAAGTCGGCGTTCTCCTGGAAGCCGGTGATCTCCCAGGAGCCGGTCGGGTAGATGGCGGCGCGCCCGAGCGTGAACAGGTTCTGGCTGTCGGTGTAGGTCTGCGCCTGGTAGCCGTTGCCCAGGTACGGGGTCCACGCGGCCATCTGACGAAAGCCCTCCACGAACGGCTCGTCGGTGAACTTCGCCGAGCCGTCGATCAGCGCGTTGCGCCCCTGCTCGCCGCCCCAGTAGGCGGGGCCGACGTTGGTGTAGCCCATGGTGGCCGCCTCCCACTGGTCCTTGGTGCCCATCGCGAGAGGGGTGTAGGTGCCGTCCTCCTGCAGCGCATCGAGTACCGCGTAGAACTCCTCGGTGGTCCCGGGCACCTCGACGCCGACCTCGGCGAAGGCGTCCTTGTTGTACATGAAGCCGTGGATGACCGAGGCCATCGGCACGCAGAAGGTGGCGCCGCCGTCATCGGTCGACCAGGCGGCGCGTGCCACCTCGGAGAAGTTCTCCTGCAGGCCGGGCAGGTCCCCGATGTCGGCAAGGCCTCCGGATTCGTAGATCGCCAGCGGGCGGTCGAACGGGCGGCAGGTGATGATGTCGCCCGCGGTCCCGCCGGCGGTGCGCGTGGTCATCGCCGCATCGTATTCGGTGTTCTTGCTGGGCTTGAACTGCACGTCGATGTCGGGGTACTGCGCCTTGAACACCGGCAGGATCTGCTCGTCCCAGATCGCCTGGTCCTCGGTACGCCAGCTCTCGATGGTGATGACCGTCTCGGCGGCGGCGGTGGTGCCGATGCTCAGTCCGAGCGCTCCGAGCAGGGCCTTGGCGGTGGTTGCACGCATGATCGGGGGTTCCTTGGATGGCGGTCGGCGCGGCGCGCCTCCCGTGAACCGATGGTAGCCGCACGGCGTCACTCGTTACAATCGGTCATGACTTCCCGTCCCCCGCGGCCCATTCCGTGCTGATCGTCGTCGACGGCGGTGCCAGCCGTTGCCGCGCCGCCGCCTTCGACCGGCACGGGGCGCGCTGCGCGGAGGTGGCGATCGAGGCGCACGCCAGCCTGTCGCTCGGCGTCGAGGCGGCGGCGGCCACGGTGCTGCAGGCCGTGCACGCCATCGCTGTCCGGCTCGGCGGTGCCGACGGCCGGACGGACGGATGGGCACCGACCGGCATGGTGCTCGGCCTGGCCGGTTCGCTGGGCACGGCCCGGCGCACCGATTTCATCGACCGCCTGCGCGCCGGCTGGCGCACCGATGACGTGATCGAGGAGAGCGTGAGCGCGCGCACGGGTGGGTGCACCGGGCGCATCGACGTGATCACCGATGGCCAGGCGCAGCTGCTGGGCGCCACCGGCGGACGGGCCGGTGTCTGCGTGGCGGTCGGTACCGGCAGCGTGGTGCACTGGCAGGACGGGCACGGCGTGTTCGGCATGGGCGGCGGCTGGGGCTTTCCGGTCGGTGACGAGGGCTCCGCCGCCTGGCTGGGGGTGCAGGCGCTGAACGCCTGGACCGCTGCGCGCGATCGCCGGACCGGGCAGCGGAGCGCGCTGTTCGACGCCCTGCAGGCGCGCATCGGTGACGATATCGGCGACCTGCAGCGCTGGACCACCTGCACGGTGTCCGGCGAGCTGGGCCGGTTGGCGCCGCTGGTCAGTACCGCGGCCGAGGCCGACGATGCGGTGGCGATGCGGATCCGTGCGCGCGGTGCCGAGGCCTGCGCGGCCCTGTTCGCACTCGCCCCGCCGGGACTGCCGCACTGGCTGGCCGGCGGGCTGGCCGAGGTGTACCGGCCGGTGCTGGAGGCTGCCGGGCACCGGTTGCAGCCGCTCGCGGGCGATGCGCTGGATGGGCTGCACCGCTACGCCTCGATGCCCCGGTACCGAACCGCAACGGACCCCCCGAACCCATGAGCGATACCGAATCGGCCCCCGCGGACGACGTCCCGCTGGACCTAGCCCCCACCCGCGCGGTGGTCGACCGGCTGCTCGACGGTCAGCGGCGCGCCGTCGAGGCGGTCGAGCGCGCCGCGGCCCCGTTGGCGCGGGCCATCGATGCGGCAGCCGGTCGTCTGGCCGACGGCGAGGGGCGCATCGTGCTGGCCGGTGCCGGTGCCAGCGGGCGGCTGTGCGTCCAGGACGGCGCCGAGCTGTGGCCGACCTTCGGCTGGCCGGCCGAGCGGCTGGTGCTGGCGATGGCCGGTGGCGAGGCGGCGCTGCTGCACAGTGTCGAGGGCGTCGAGGACGATGCGGCGCAGGCGCGTGACGAGGTGCGGGCGCACCGCATCGGCCCGGCCGATGTGGTGCTGGCCGTGGCGGCCAGCGGTCGCTCGCCGTGGACGGTGAGCTGGTTGCGCGAGGCGCGCGAGCGCGGCGCGCTGAGCATCGCGATGGCGAGCAATCCGGACACGCCGTTGCTGCGCGCCGCCGAGCACCCGGTGCTGCTGCACACCGGCGCGGAAGTGCTGGCGGGCTCGACCCGGCTGGGCGCGGGCACCGCGCAGAAGGCGGCGCTCAACACGTTCTCCACCGCCCTGATGGTGCGGCTGAACCGCACCCACGACAACCTGATGGTCGACATGGCGGCCGTGAACGGCAAGCTCGACCGGCGTCGTCTGGCGATGCTGCGCCGGATCGTGCCGGGCGCCGGCGAGAAGGAGGCGAGTGCGGCGCTGGCGCTGGCCGACGGGTGGGTCAAGCTTGCCGTGCTGGTGCTGGCGGGCGAGAGCGTGGAGGCTGCCCGTCAGCGGCTGAAACGCCGCCGCGGTTCGCTGCGCGAGGCACTGGCCGAGCGCTGAGCGCAGCGCTTGCGGCCCCCGTGCGGCCCCCGTGCGGCCCCCGTGCGGCGAATTTTCCACAGACCGTGCGCACGAGCCGCGCGAGCCTTCAGGCTTCGCCCATGAGCAAACACGACGATGACGCGCCCAGGGTCCTGCTGATCACCGGTGCCTCCAGCGGCATCGGCGCGGCGAGTGCACGGGCCGCCGTGCAGGCTGGCTGGAGCGTGGTGCTGGCCGCACGCTCCGCCGACAAGCTCGCCGTCCTGGTCGAGGAGTTCGGTGCCTCCCGGGCACACGCCCTGACGGTGGACGTGACCGACTACGCCGCCCAGCAGGCGATGGTCGCGGACGCGCTCGGCTGGCAGGGGCGGCTGGATGCGGTCTTCGCCAACGCCGGTGCCGGCGGCCAGCCGGGCGGCTTCTCAGGGGCTCCGGTCGAGTCGTGGCAGAGGATGGTCGAGCTCAATATCCTGGGTGTCGCCTACACGCTGCGCGCCAGCCTGGAGGCGCTCAAGGCCTCGCGCGGGCACGTGGTGCTGACCGGTTCGGTCGCCGGACGGCGCACGCTGGCAGGCTCGATGTACTCGGCCACCAAGTGGGCGGTATCCGCCATCGGCTACGGTCTGCGCGAGGAGCTGCGCGGTACCGGGGTGCGCGTCACGCTGATCGAGCCCGGCATGGTCGACACGCCGTTCTTCGACGATCCGAAGCCCGATGCGCTCGCCCCGGAGGATGTCGCCCGCTCGGTGCTGTACGCGCTGTTGCAGCCGCCCTCGGTGGACGTGCACGAGCTGATGATCCTGCCGACGCCGCCGTTGACGGACTGACGGCCGGACTCGCCCCACGAGCCGCTGCGAGTCCCCTCGCTATTCCGGCAGGCGGCGCTTGAGTTCCTGCAGCCAGTCCAGCGGCTCCGGCAGCCCCGGCGTGGGCACGTACTCGCAGCCGAATGCACCGGCATAGCCCGCATCGCGAAAGGCCGGCAGCAGCACGGCGGTGTCCAGCCGGTGGGCGGAGGAACCTGATTCGGGCTCGGCCCGGGCCGGCACCGAGGCGAGCTGCACGTGCCCCACGTGTGGGGCATGGCGTTCGAAACGGGCTCGCGTGTCGCCGTGCTCGGTCTCGATGTGGAACACGTCGAACATCACGCGCAGCCGCGGATCACCGATCTCCTCGATGATGTCGAGCGCCACGTCGAGCGAGTTCAGCCAGTAGTCCGGCATCTTCGCGCTGCACAGGGGCTCCATCAGCAGCGTGCGCGAGGTGGCCGACAGCGCGTAGCGCAGGTTGTCGACGAAGGTGGCGCGCGCACCGGCCGCATCGGTCTTGCCGGCCAGCACGTGGATCGCACCGGCGTCCAACGCCTCGGCCAGTTCGACCGCCGCATCGATCTCGCTGCGCGCCCGTGACGTCTCGCCGGGAATGGCCGCGCAGCCCGCGCTCGGTCCCATGCGCGCGTTCAGCCCGGTGACCGGCAGTCCGGACGCGTGCAGCGCCTCCAGCAACGCACCGCGATCGCAGTCCTGCCCTTCGTCGTGGAACTCCACCGCATCGAACCCGTCCCGCGCCGCTGCACGGATGCGTTCCAGGAACGGCAGGTCCGGGTACAGGAAACCGGTATTGGCCGAGAAGCGGTAGGCGTTGGGCATGACGGGTGTCCGGGCGATGGTTGGGGGAGCGCACCGATCGGCCGCACGGAACTCGCACCCGCTTCGCGAACCGCCTGGCGTGTCGAACATGGCTGGCTACGTACTTGCATTGCCACGGCTGACTCTGTTCGAACAGCATATCAACCGATGCCTGCCTCAGCTCGCCATGCGCGTACAACGTTATACAGAGCATTGCACGCCGCTACCCGAACCCGCACCCCGGGCAGGCTCGGACACGCGGCAGGAGCCGGCGGTCGCGGTTCGATTCGATCGGGTCGCTCGCGCGACCGGGCTGCGGGCGCGTGCGCTGCAGGCCGAGTTCCTGGCCGCGCGCCAGGCCACGCTGATCGAGGTGCTGGCCCGGGCGCTCGACGAGCCGACGCTTGCGCAGGCACTCGATGCGCTGGTCATGGCGGTGCAGCAGCGCATCGGTGCGGACCGGGTCGCGGTGGCGCTGGCCGACGGCGAGGGCGCCCTGCACCTGGCCGCGGTGTCCCAGCAGGCGGTCATCGAGATGGCCTCCGGCGAAGCCCGCCTGCTGGTCGCGGCCATGGAGGAGGCGGTGCACCTGGAGCGGACCGTCCGTTTCCCGGGCAGCGAGGAGCGTTTCGGTGTGCTGGAGGCGCACCGTTCGCTGGTGGCCCGTCGTGCCGGCACGGCCCTGGTCAGCCTGCCGATGTACCACGACGCGCAGCCGATCGGCGCGTTGCTGGTGGAGCGCCATGACGCCGAGCCGTTCCTGCCGAGCACGCTGGAACTGCTCGAACAGCTCGCCCATGCCCTCGCACCGGTGCTGGTGCTGCGTCGCGATGCTGCGCGCGGGGTGCGCGAGGTGCTGCGCCGGGCCTGCCTGGACGCGCTCGAACCGCTGCTCGGCGCCGATCGGACGCTGCTGCGCCCGGGACTGATCGGTGCGGGCATCCTGGTCGCGCTGGCGGTACTGGTACCGATCGAGCGTCACGTCGTGGCGGCGGCGGAACTGGTGCCGCTGGAGCGCCGGATGGTGAGCGCCCCGATCGACGGCTTCGTCGACGAGGTCACGGTCCGCGCCGGCGACCGGGTCGTGGCCGGTCAGCTGCTGGCGCGCCTGGACCGGCGCGAACTCGATCTGGAGGCGGCGCTGCACGACAGCGAGATCACCCGTGCGGACACCGAGTTCAGGGACGCGCTCGCCAGTCGCGACCGCAAGGCGACCGCGATCGCCCGCGCCCACCTGGCGCGCCAGCGCACGCTGCGCGATCTGGTGGCGCAGCGCATCGATCGCACCGAGCTGCGCGCCGCGATCGACGGGCGGGTCATCAGCGGTGACCCCTCCGAGGCCAGCGGCATGCCGGTGGCGCGCGGGGACACCCTGTTCGAGATCGCGCCGGCCGAGGGCTACGAGGTGCACCTGCTGGTCGACGAGTCGGACATCGGCCGGGTCCGCACGGGGCAGCACGGCGAGCTCGCGCTGCGCGCCCGGCCCGGTGACGCGCTGGCGCTGGAGGTGACCGCGATCCACCCGGTGGCCGAGAGCGAGGCGGGGGCCAACCGCTTCCGGGTCGAGGCCGAGCTGGTCGAGACGGCACCGCAGGGCCTGCGGCCGGGGCAGAGCGGCACGGCGCGCCTGTCCGCCGGGCGGGAGAGCGTGGCGGCCCGGCTGCTGCGCCCGCTGGGCCGGCGGGTCGAGCAGCTGCGCTGGCGCTACCTGTGAGCGACGACGATCCGCTGTTCAGCGCGCACTGGCACCGGGTGCGCCACGTGCGTCCCCGGCTCGCCGCCGACGTGGTGGTGAACCGGCACGTCTATCGCGGTCGTCTCGCCTGGGTCCTGCACCGGCGTTCCACCGGCGTGTGCCACCGCCTCGATCGGGCGAGCTTCGAGCTGGTCGACCGGCTCGACGGCACGCGCAGCGTGCAGGAGATCTGGGAGCACTGCCTGCTGGAGCGCGACCGTGGCGCGCCGAGGCAGGACCAGTGGGTGGCGTTGCTGGCGACGCTGCACGAGGCCGAGCTGCTGCTGGTCGATCAGCGCGTGTCCGCCGCCCACCTGTTCGAGCGGCGCGAGAAGCGTCGGCTGCGCGAGCGGCGCGAGCGTCATCTGAATCCGCTGTACCTGCGCTTCGCGCTGTACGACCCGGACGCGCTGCTGCAGCGCATCGCGCCGCTGGCCCACCGGCTGTTCTCGCGGGCGGCCGGTACCGTCTGGCTGGTGCTGGTCGGCGCCGGTCTGCTGGCGCTTTTCGCCCACGGCGACGACGTGGCGGCGCGCCTGCAGGATCCGGCCTTCCCGTCGCCGGGCACGGCGCTGGCGATGTTGCTGGCCTACCCGCTGATCAAGTTGCTGCACGAGCTGGCGCACGCGCTCGCGGTGAAGCGCGGCGGCGGCGAGGTGCACGAGGTCGGCATCGCGCTGATGGTGCTGCTGCCGCTGCCCTACGTCGACGCCAGTGCCAGTGCCGCCTTCGCCTCCCGGCGCGATCGGCTGCTGGTGGATGTGGCCGGCATCCTGGTGGAGCTGGCGCTGGCTGCGTGCGGGGCGCTGCTGTGGGCCGGCACCGGCGGTGCGCTGCAGGAATTCGGGCTGGTGCTGCTGCTGATCGGCGGGGTGTCCACGCTGCTGGTCAACGGCAACCCGCTGCTGCGCTTCGACGCCTACTACGCGTTGGCGGACCTGCTGGAGATCCCGAACCTGTCGGCACGTTCGCGCAGCGCGATCCTGTCCCGGCTGCGCGCCTGGCTGGGCGGCCGCCCGATGGCGTGGTCGGGCGCCGAGGATGCGCGCGAGCGCGCCTGGCTGCTCGGCTACGGGGTCGTGGCGGCGCTCTATCGCACCGGCCTCATCTTGTGGATCGCCTGGTGGATCAGCGATCGCTACCTGCTGCTGGGCCTGGCACTGGCGGTGGTGGCGATCGTGCAGTCGGTGCTGCGCCCGGCGTGGCGCGGCCTGAGCGCCGTGGCCGCCGATCCGGATCTGCATTCGAGCGGTTCGCTGGCACGGCTCGGCGGTGCCTTCGCGGGCGTGTTCGCGCTGGTGTTCTGGTTGCCGCTGCCGCATGCGAGCGTCACCCAGGGCGTGGTGTGGCTGCCCGACGAGGCACTGATGCTGGCACCGAGTGCCTGCGAGGTCGCCGATGCCCGGGTGCGGCCGGGGCAGAGCGTTCGCGAGGGGGACTTCCTGTTCCGCTGCAGCGATCCGGAGTTGCCGCTGCGCGAGCGCGAACTGCTCGCGCTGGCCGACGAGCTGGACGCGCGCCTGGCCGGGCTGGCGGTGGACGATCCGTCCGAACACGCCCGACTGACGGCCGAACACGACGCGAACCGCACCGCATTGCAGGATGTCCGCACCCGGATCGCGGCGGGCCGGCAGCACGCGGCGCTCGATGGCCGATTCGGCCTGCCGGGTACCGGCGAGCTGACCGGCCGCGCACTCGCCCGCGGGGAGACGGTGGGCTACGTGGTGCCACCGCGGGACCGCACCGTGCGCGTGGCGCTCGCCGAACATGCGATCGGGCCGATCGACGACGCGCTGCAGCGGGTGGAGATGCGTCTAGGCGACGCCACCGGTGGCTCGCGGGTGCTCGCCACGACCATCGTGGCGCGCACCCCGCGACCCAGCCGCGTGCTGGCAAGCGTCGCCCTGGGCACCGCCGGCGGCGGGCAGCACCCGAGCGATCCGTCCGGCGATGGCCGCCAGGCGATGCAACCGCTGTTCGACCTGGAGCTGGCCTGGCCCGAGGGCGCCCGGCCGGCACCGGTCGGCAGCTACGTGCCGGTGCGCTTCGTCCACGCGCCGCGTCCGCTCGGGGCACGTCTGAGCGATGCGCTGCGCCGCTCGCTCGATGAGCGCAACGCCTCGTGAACGCGCTCGGCACCATGCTGCTGTCGCGTTCGGCCGGCGCGCCTCCGACCGCCTGTCGACCGGGCCTGCGGTTCGGTCATGCGCCCGAGCGCCGCTCACCGGACGATCGGCGTCCGGCACCGGATCGCTGGCGGGTGCGGCTGGTGCGCGCCGCCCTGCGCTCGCGCGACGGGCGCGGCGCGGTGGCGCGATCGCAGGCGGTGGCCACGCGTGCCCGGGCGATCCGCACGCTGGACGATGCCGCGCGAGCGGCCCTGCTGGGACGGCTGCGACACGCGCTCGAGCGTGGCGGCTACGACGAGCACCGTCTGGCCGAGGCGCTCGCGTTCGCCTGCGAGGCGGCCGAGCGGGTGCTGGGGCTGACCCCTCGCGACGGGCAGCGTCGCGCGGCCGAGGCGATGCTGCGAGGCCGGTTCGTGGAGATGCCGACCGGGGAGGGCAAGACGCTGGCGAGCGCGATCGCCGCCTGCGTCGCCGCACTCGACGGTACGCCGATCCACGTGCTGACGGCCAACGACTACCTGGCCCGGCGCGATGCGGATCGGCTCGCACCCCTGTACGCATCGATGGGCGTGCGCAGTGCCTGCGTGCTGCCGACGATGGACGACCACGAACGGCGCTCGGCCTACGCGGCCGATGTCGTGCACGTCACCGGCAAGCAGGTCGGCTTCGACTGGCTGCGCGACACGGTGTCCGCCGGTGCCGATGCGCGCTCGCTGGTCCACCGGCTCGGTTCGCTGGCACGGCGCACCGCACGGGCAGGGCCGCCTCCGTCTCCCCTGCTGCGCGGGCTGGGGTTCGCGCTGGTCGACGAGGCGGACAGCCTGCTGATCGACGAGGCGCGCACGCCGCTGGTGCTGGCCCGCCCGTGCGCGGTGGACGCCGCCGTGCGGGGCGAGGCGCACGTGGCCCTCGGGCTGGCCAGGATGCTGGATCGCGAGCTCGACTTCAGCGTGCGCACGGATGCACGCCAGGTCGTGCTCACCGAGCACGGCGAGCAGACGCTGGAACGGTTCGCGGAACGCTTCGACGGGGTGTGGCGGGCCACCCGCTACCGGGACGAGCGCGTGCGACAGGCACTGGCCGTGCTGCACCTGTGGCACCGCGATCGGGACTACATCGTGCGCGACGGGCGGGTCGAGCTGGTCGACGAGAACACCGGGCGCCCCCTGCCCGATCGTCGCCTGCAGGACGGGCTGCACGGCCTGCTGGAACTCAAGGAACGTTGTGCGGTCACCCCCGACAACGAGGTGATCGCCGCCATCGCCTGCCAGCGCCTGTTCCGGCGCTACGTGCGCCTGGCCGGCACCAGCGGCACGCTGAGCGAGGTGGGTGGCGAGCTGTCCGACGTGTTCGATGCAAGCCTGGTGCGGCTGGGCCACGCGCACGGTTCGCGGCTGCGACACCTGCCCGACATGGCGTTCGCCGGGCGGGCCGCCCAGCTCGACGGCCTGCTCGCCGAGCTGCGCGACTGCCGCGCGGCCGATCGGCCGGTGCTGATCGGCACGCGCAGCGTGGCCCAGTCGAGCGGTGTGGCAGCCTTCCTGCAGGCGCACGGCATCGCGCACCGCGTGCTGAACGCCAGCCAGGACGAGCAGGAGGCGCTGATCGTCGCCGAGGCCGGGCAGTCCGGCCGCATCACCGTGGCGACCAACATGGCGGGGCGGGGCACCGACATCGCGCTCGGCGCCGGAGTGGCCGAACGCGGCGGGCTGCACGTGGTCTCGCTCGGGTTCAACGATGCGCGCCGCATCGACCGGCAGCTGGCCGGTCGCGCCGCGCGTCAGGGTGCACCCGGCTCCTTTCGCCGGTTGCTGACGCTGGACGATCCGGCGCTGACGCCGCTGGTGCCCGAACACGTGCTGGGCGGCATGCGCCGCTGGCTCGACGCCGGCAACGGATCGCGGGCGGCGGTGGCCGCCGCCCTGTGGCTGGCACACCTTGCGCAACGACGCATGGAGCGCCGTCGCTGCCGCCAGCGTCGCGCCGCCCTCGACGCCCGGGAGCGTCTCGCCCACCACACCGCCATCGGCGGCGATCCGGACGGCCAACGATGACACACGCGATACCACGATCCCGCCGCGCCGCGCCGCTGTGCGCACTCGCCGCGCTGCTCGCCCTGAGCGTGGTGGCGCAGGCCGCACCCGATGTGCCGGATGTGCCGGGTGTGCCGGGTGTGCCGGCCGAGGCGTACGACTGCCTGATCGAACCGCGCACCACCGCGCAGCTGGGCAGCCCGACCCGCGGGGTGGTGGCGCGGGTGCTGGTCGATCGCGGCGACGCGGTGGTGACCGGTCAGCCGATCGTCGAACTCGAATCCGCCATCGAACGGGCGATCCTGGCGCAGGCGCAGGCGCGCGCCGCCATGCGCAGCGAGGTGATCACCCGCGAGGCGGATCTCGAGCTGGCGCGTCAGGACAGCGAGCGGTTCACCGACCTGCACGCGAGAAAGCTCGCCCCCGCCCAGCAGCGCGACGAGGCGCAGTCGCGCGAGCACGTCGCCGCGGCGGCGCTCGCCCAGGCGCTGGAGAATCGGGCGCTGGTCGCGCTCGAGCTGCAACGCGCCCGACGCGACCTGGACCGGCGTACGGTCCGCAGCCCGGTCGACGGCGTGGTGGTGGAGCGGCTGGTGCAGGCGGGCGAACTGGTCACCGACAACCCGATCGCCACCATCGCCGAGCTCGACTCGCTGCGGGTGGAGGTGGTCCTGCCGTCGCGGCTGTTCGGCTCGCTCGGCAAGGGCGACACCGCGCAGCTGTACCTGGAATTCTCCGGCGGCATGCCGGTGCCCGCCACCGTCGAGGTGGTCGATCAGTTGCTGGACACGCGCAGCGGCACGTTCGGGGTCAGGCTCGGCGTGTCCAACCCGAACCGGTCGATCGCGGCGGGGCAGCGCTGCCGGGTCGCGTTCGGTGACGACCCCGAAGCCGGCGGGGTGCTCGGTGCGGCACGGCCGGTCGGCACCGAGGCGGCGCCACCGGCTGCCGGACAGGCCGGGTCCGAGGGGGTCAGGTAGCCAGCGATGAACGGACGCCGCCCGAGACGCAAGGCCGCAGCCCGGCCCGCGCGTTCCGATTTCCGGATGGAGACGCTGGAGCGGCGGGTGCTGTTCGCGGCCGACGCCGCCTGGCTGGCCGCCCTGCCGGTGGAGCCGAGCGCATCGGTCGTGGTGGTGGATGGTCAGGACGGTGCGCGCGCGACGGGCGAGACCGCCCCGGCGGGCGCAGCGGCATCGGAGCGGGCACACCGCGCGCTGGTGGTGATCGATGCGGGTGCTGCCGACACCGGCGCCCTGCTGGCCGATCTGACGGCGACGGGCGGGGCGGCCCCCGAGATCGTCGTGCTGGACGAACCGGGCGCCGCGGCCAGCCTGGACCGTCTCGACGAGGTGCTGGCCGGCCGCCACGACATCGATGCCCTGCACCTGGTCTCGCACGGTGGCGACGGCACCCTGCAACTGGGCGGCGAATCGGTCACCGCACTGGACCTGCTGTCACGTGCGGTCCGGGTGAGCGCCTGGGGCGATGCGTTCGCGGACGGGGCGGACCTGCTGATTCACGGTGGCGACGTGGCGGCGAGCGCCGACGGGCGCGCCGTCGTCGACACGCTGGCCCGGTTGACCGGTACCGACGTGGCCGCCGCGAACGATCGTACCGTCGCTACACCGGCGCAGGGCGAGCGGGATCCGGAGTACCGGCGCGTGGAGATCGAGCCTGCCGCGGCGTCCGGCGACGAGCGGCGCCGCGGCTACGAGGAGAGCGTCGCGACCGGCGGTGCGCACGTCCGCGAGCTGGTGTTCGTGGACACCGACACCGTCGACCATCAGCAACTGGTGGACGCCCTGCTCCAGCGGGGTGACGACGACGGGCGACGGCTCGACGTCGTCGTCCTGGACAATGCCCGCGACGGCATCGAGCAGATCGGCGAGGTGCTGGCCGGGCACGATTCGCTCGATGCGGTGCACATCATCTCGCACGGGCTCGACGGTACCGTCGATATCGGTGCCACCCGCCTGGATCTGGACGCCCTGAATGCGAACTCGGCGGCGATCGCCGCCTGGGGAGAGGCCTTCGATGCCGATGGCGACCTGCTGATCTACGGCTGCGACCTGGCCGCGACGGGGCAGGGACAACGGTTCATCGACACCCTGGCGAGCATGACGGGTACCGACGTGGCCGCTTCCATCGATTTCACCGGCCACGCCTCATTGGGAGGGGACTGGGACCTCGAATACCGTCGGGGAGATGTCCAGAGCGCCGGAGCCGTCGGTCCGCAGTTGCAGAACGACTGGGTGGGCGTGCTGGCCGACATCACCAGCGGTCTCGTGGGGCACTACCCGTTCGACGAGACGAGCGGGTCCACGGCAACCGATGCGACGGGCAATGCCGATGGCACGCTGGTCAATTCACCGGTGCGGAGCGTGGACGGCATCGTCGGCGATCGGGCGCTGGACTTCTCCGGGGATGGAACCGGCTCCAACGCGTACGTCACGGTCAACGACAACGCGGCGCAGGATTTCGGTACCGGCAGCTGGACGGTGGCGTTCTGGTACAAGCTGTCGGGCAATCCGACCGGTGAGGTTCATCTGGTCGGCGACCGGGACAGTCAGTTCGGTTCTCCCGGTTTCCGCTTCTACGCCGACAGCTCGGGATCCATCGTCCTGCAGCGTGACAGCGGCTTCAGCTTCAGAAATCAAGCCATCTCCGGAACGTTCGACGGTTCGTGGCAACACCTGACGTTCGCGTACGACGCCGCGGCCGGCAATGGTCGGTGGTTCGTCAATGCGGATTCGGGGTCGATCGGGGGCGCAAGCGCACTCTGGGGCAGCATCAACTCCTCGACCCCATTGACGATCGGTGCCATCGACGCCACCCGTGGCGATTCCGAAGGCAGGCTGGACGATGTCAGGCTCTACACCCGTGCGCTCGGCGCGGACGATGTCGTGGCGCTCTACCGACTCGGCGATTTCGGACAGCCTGCCGGCTACGCGCATTCCAGCGGGAACGACAATTCCCTGGAGTGGATCACCAACGTCACCTACGCGGGCATCGACAACACCACCGGTCCCGAATCCGATGGCTATGCGAACTACACCGCCACGGACATCGCCACCGTCGCGCAGAACGATTCCAACCTGCTGAGCATCGGGGTGGACAAGGACGACGTACAGACAGACCCCGATCATGTGAAGGCCTGGATCGACTGGAATCGGGATGGCGACTTCGACGATGCGAACGAGGAAGTCTACAGCCATGAATTCAGCGCGGACGGGACCTTCGCGATTCCCGTCGATACGCCGGCCAACGCCGTGCTCGGCACGACCGTCATGCGCGTCTCGATGGACTGGAACCAGGATCCTGAAAACTTCGGAACGCTGGCCAACGGCGAGGTCGAGGACTATGCGGTGACGGTGGTCGCCGGCAACGATGCGCCGGCATTCCGCGCCGCGGGCACACCGGCGTTCGCCCCGCACGACATCGCCACCGACGCCAACGGGGCGTGGTCGGTGACGACGGCGGACGTGGACGGCGACGGCGACCTGGACGTGCTCTCGGCCCTGTACGGCGACAACCGGATCGTCTGGTACGAGAACGACGGCAGCGAGGGCTTCATCGTCCACACCATCGCCAGCAATGTCGACGGTGCCGTTTCCGTGTCGACGGCAGACGTGGATGGCGACGGCGATGTCGACGTGCTCTCGGTCGCCAGGTTCGACGACCAGATCGTCTGGTACGAGAATGATGGCAGCGAGAACTTCACCACCCGCATCATCGCCAGCGACGCCGTCCAGGCCAGTTCGGTGACGACGGCGGATGTGGACGGTGACGGCGACGTGGACGTGCTCTCGGCTTCACAGGGTGACGACCGGATCGTCTGGTACGAGAATGACGGCAGCCAGAACTTCACCGCCCGCACCATCGCCAGCGACGCCTCCCAGGCCAGCTTCGTCGCGACGGCGGACGTGGACGACGACGGCGATGTGGACGTGCTCTCGGCATCGGGCGGCAACGGCCGGATCGTGTGGTACGAGAACGACGGCAGCGAGAACTTCAGCGCCCGCACCATCGCCACCAACGCCTTCGGCGCGCAATCGGTCACGACCGCCGACGTGAACGGCGACGGCGACGTGGACGTGCTCTCGGCGTCAGCCCTCACTGACCGGATCGTGTGGTACGAGAACGACGGCAGC
>ENA-ORXT01003287-ORXT01003287.1-marine-metagenome-genome-assembly--contig:-NODE-3287-length-18054-cov-7.633087_pt1 | contig 18054 bp, 13 predicted proteins | sample MGYA00237868_ERZ511482 | MGnify/ENA metagenome assembly ERZ511482 | reverse complement strand
TCGCGGGGCTCGGCGTGGTGCGCACCGAGTTCGAACGCTCGGTGGTGCACCTCTACCCGATCCTGGAGGAGCGACTGCTGCCGGTGGTCGAGGTGGTGCGTTGACGGGGCCGGTCCGCATTGCCTGGAAAGATGCGGTGAGGCGGACCGACGAGGTAGACCAATGGCCCCTGTCTGCCGCCCCCGCGTCTTTGTAGACTGGAACCGTGGAGGGGCTGTCATGACTCCTTCAGACCGTACCGACTGTCCGCCCCCGAACGTGTTCCCCGAGGAGTCGAACGAATGATCCGAACCTGCACCGCTGCCGCGATCGCCGGCGCGATCGGCCTGGCCACGCTGGGCGGCAGCGCGATTGCCGCCGACGTCACCATCGACGAGCTGATGAACGATCAGGCCACCGGAGCCGACGTGCTCACCTACGGGATGGGGCCGCGAGCGCAACGCTACAGCCCGCTGTCCACGCTCAACAAGGACAACATCCAGAACCTCTTCCCGGTGTGGAGCTTCAGCTTCGGCGGCGAGAAGCAGCGCGGCCAGGAAAGCCAGCCGCTGATCAAGGACGGGATCATGTACGTCACCGGTTCCTACAGCCGCATGTGGGCGATCGACGCCACCACCGGCGAGGAGATCTGGCAATACGATGCGCGGCTGCCCGAGGGCATCCTGCCGTGCTGCGACGTGGTCAACCGTGGTGCCGCCATCCTGGGCGACAAGGTGTTCTTCGGCACGCTCGATTCCAAGATGGTCGCGCTCGATGCCGCCACCGGCAAGGTGGTGTGGAGAAAGACCATCGGCGACTACAAGGCCGGCTATTCCTACACCGCCGCCCCGCTGATCGTGCCGACCGCCGACCACGGCCCGTTGCTGGTGTCCGGCAACTCCGGTGGCGAGTTCGGCATCGTCGGCGAGGTGCAGGCCAGGAATCCCGAGACCGGCGAGCTGGTGTGGTCGCGTCCCACCATCGAAGGTCACATGGGCACCCTCAACGGGGAGGAGAGCACCATGACCGGTACGCGCAACGAGACCTGGGCCGGCGACATGTGGAAGAACGGCGGCGGTGCGACCTGGCTCGGCGGCACCTACGATCCGGAAGCCAAGCTGTTGTACTTCGGTACCAGCAACCCCGCTCCCTGGAACTCGCACCTGCGCCCGGGCGACAACAAGTGGACCGCCTCGCGCATCGCCCTCGATCCGGAGACCGGCGAGATCGCCTGGGGCTTCCAGACCACACCGCACGACGGCTGGGACTTCGACGGCGTCAACGAGTTCATCCCGTTCGAGATGGAGAAGGACGGCGAGACGATCATGGCCGGTGCCACCGCCGACCGCAACGGCTTCTTCTACGTGCTGGACCGTACCGATGGCGAGTTCATCTCGGCCAAGCCGTTCGTTAAGGACATCAACTGGGCCGAGGGCATCGACGAGACCGGGCGACCGATCTACGCGCCGGAGTACCGGCCGGGCGACCCCGCCGAATCCGCCGACGGCAAGAAGGGCGAGTCGGTATTCGCGATACCTAGCTTCCTGGGGGGCAAGAACTGGATGCCGATGGCCTACAGCCCCGACACCTCGCTGTTCTACGTGCCCTCCAACGAGTGGGGCATGGATATCTGGAACGAGCCGGTCACCTACAAGAAGGGAGCGGCCTATCTCGGCTCCGGCTTCACCATCAAGCCCATCTTCGACGACTACATCGGTTCGCTCAAGGCGATCGACCCGGTCAGTGGCGAGGTGAAGTGGGAGGCGAAGAACAAGGCGCCGCTGTGGGGCGGGGTGCTGACCACCGGCGGCGGGCTGGTGTTCACCGGTACGCCCGAAGGTTTCCTGAAGGCGTTCGATGCCGAGACGGGCGAGGAGCTGTGGAAGTTCCAGACCGGCACCGGCATCGTCTCCTCGCCCGTCACCTGGGAGCAGGACGGCGAGCAGTGGGTGGCCATCGTCACCGGTTGGGGCGGTGCGGTGCCACTGTGGGGCGGCGAGGTGGCCAAGTTCGTCAACTACCTGAACCAGGGTGGTTCGGTATGGGCGTTCAAGGTGCCCGAAGCGCTCGCCTCGCGCTGAACGAGCCGTACGTGCCTGCCGGTCTCGTCGCACCGGCAGGCACGCAATGGCCCACTGCCTGTAGTCTCGGCCCGATGAGCGAGCTTTCACGCGTCCTGATCATCGACGACCATCCGCTGTTCCGCGATGCGTTGTCGACCGCGGTGCGGATGGCCCACCCGGAAACCCGCACCGTGGAGGTGGCGTCGGTTGACGAGGCCATCGAGGCCCTGAACGCCGATCGCGACTACGACATCGCCCTGCTGGACCTGAACATTCCCGGCGTGGCCGGGTTCGACGGACTGCTGCGGCTGCGCACCCTGCACCCGCGGCTGCCGGTGCTCGTGGTTTCCGGCCTGGAGGCCGGCGAGATCATCGACGAGGCGCTGCACTACGGTGCGGCAGGCTTTCTTCCCAAGTCACTTGGCCGGGAAGTGCTGGCGGATGCACTGGCGACCATCCTCACCGGTGATGTCTACGTGCCCGAGGCCTGGAAGGCGATCGATCCGTCGGTGGAGCGCGAACCGGACGCGCTCATCGAGCGCGTGCTCAGCCTGACCCCGCAGCAGTTGCGTGTGCTGTTCATGCTGCGCGAGGGCCTGCTGAACAAGCAGATCGCCCACGAGCTTGACGTCGGTTCGACGACCGTGAAGAAGCACGTGTCGGAGATCCTGCGAAAGCTGCGCGTGCACAGCCGCACCCAGGCGGTGATCGAGGTGGCGAAGCTGGACAAGGACAAGCTGTTCGACATCGAGCGGCGCTTGCACACCGTCTGAGCGCATCATGATCGCGGTTCAGGTGCTGTACCCCGTCGCCATCAGATGGCTGAGCAGCGCACGCAACTGGGCCGGCTTGAGCGGCTTCTCCATCAACTCGATGCGTGCCGCCTCGCAGGTCCGGTACAGCGCCGCCGACGGCGCGGCGGTAACCAGCAGCGCGGGCAGTTCGAAACCGGCCAGGCGGCGCAGCAGGGCGATGATGCCGGTGCCGCGTTCCTCGTCCTGCAGGTGTTGATCTGCCACGACGAGATGCGGCGTCCAGTGGCCGACACTCAGCGCGCTGGTCGCCTCGTCGCCGGAACTTGCCAGCCGCAGCTCGCACCCCCACTGGCTGAGCAACCCCTCCATGGCCGCCAGCGCCGCCAGGTCGTTTTCCACCACCAGGATACGCGCGCCGCGCAGTCGGGCCGGGCTGGCCGCGGGAGTCCCGCTCCGCAACGTTGGAGTGCGGGCCGTCGCGCAAGTCGGATCGGCGCGCGGCAGGGTCAGCCTGAAACAGGAGCCGTGGCCGGGCCGTGACTGCAGCACGATGCGGTGATCGAGCGTGCGCACCAGGCGGTCCACGATGGCCAGTCCCAGACCCAGTCCCGCGGCGGCATCATCGTCCGGGACGCCGGGCTGCTGACCGCGGCTGAACTCGGCGAACACTTCCGCATGGCGTTCGGGCGCGATGCCGACACCGGTGTCGGCCACGCGCACGTGCACATCGCGCAGCGGGGCACCCGCCACCAGCAGCACGCCACCGGTGTCGGTGTAGCGCAACGCGTTGGCGATGATGTTCTGCAGGATCCGCCGCAGCAGCGTCTCGTCGGAGCGCACGTGCAAGCCGCTGTGCCGCACCCGCAGCGTCAGTCCACGATGCAGCGCCACCGGTCCGAAATCCGAAGCGAGCGAGTCGAACAGCCGGTCCAGATCGACGTCGGTCACCCGCGGCGTGACATCGCCACCGTCCAGGCGTGACATGTACAGCAGCGTGCGCAGCAGCGCATCCATCGTCTCCAGCGCACGCTCCACCTGGGTGCACAGCCGCTGCGCCTCCTCGTCGCTCTGCAGGCTGCCGAGCGACGACATCGACAGCAGGGCGGCATTCAGCGGTTGCAGCACGTCGTGGCTGGCCGCGGCGAGAAAGCGCGTCTTGGAGCGGCTGGCCTCCTCGGCGCTGTCACGCGCGCCCGCCAGCTCGCTGTTGGAACGCTCCAGGTCGGCCAGCGTGCGGGTCAGCTCCGAGGTGCGCCGCTGCACGCGCCCCTCCAGCCCGATTGCGGTCTGGAACAGCGAGAAGGCGTTTCCCTGCTGATCCAGCGATCGTTCCACGCGGCGCATCAGCACCTCGTTGATGCGCCGCAGGCGCACGATCTCCTCGCGCATGCTCTCGGGCGGCGGCACGCTCAATGCCCGAACGCCACACCGGTGAACGTCTGGTTCACGTGCATCGAGCCGAACTGTTCGCCGTAGGTGTTGCAGCCCACGCAGTTCTTCTCGCGGAACAGCGCCTCCATGCGGTCGGTGACACCCCGGTGCACCGCGTCCAGCTTCCTGTAGATGCAATCGAAACCGATCAGGAAGCTCACCGGTCCCAGATCCGCCTCGATGGCCTCGATCATCGAGCGCGAGGCGCGCACCATGCCCTCGGAGCGTGCCACGGTCAGTACCAGCCCGTCGTCGATGGCGCAGTAGAAGGTCAGCGAGCCGTCCGGCTCGGCGCGCTGGATCGCACGACAATAGTGCTGTCCACCGATGCGCAGGATCAGCGGGTGGGCCGCGAACTTCAGCGCGTCCAGCTGCGTCACCGCGCAGCCGATCGCCCGTGCATAGGCATCGACGGCCGGACGCCCGTCCAGCTCGTGCACCAGACGCCGGTCGGGGTCGGCACGGGTGACCACCAGCCGGGTCGGTGTCGGCACGAAGTTGTTGTCGGTGAACAGCCTGAACGGCAGGCGCGTGTGGATCAGCACCAGCAGTGCCGCACGCTCGTGCACCGAGCCGTCGAACAGCAGCTCGGTACGCTCGAATCCGAGATCGTCACCCGCCGATCCGCCCACCAGCGGGATCTCGTCCAGACCGTGCTGCAGCGCGGCGGTCGTCGCCTCTTCCGCGAACGTCAGACCGTCGATCAGCGTCAGCGCGAAGGTGTCGGCGCTGCCGCGGTGCGCACCGTCCAGGAAGGCCCGCCGCGCATGGCTGGCCTGATGCGCGATCTGCCGCATGCCGGCGGTGTCGATGCGCTCGATGAGCGATACCGACACGTCGAACCGTGCTGTCGGCAGCAGGACCGCCAGGCTGCCGGACGCCTGTAACCCGCCCGGCGTGATCTCGCCACAGGTGGAACTGCCGCAGACCGCCAGCCCGGGCGTACCGCCGGCCAGCGCACGGCTCAGGTCGTCCGCCAGCGTGTGCGCATCCAGCCGGTCGCGCGAGAACCACACGATCGCCAGCGCCGCCGGTTCATCGCGGTGCGCCCGTGCGATGGCCTCGGCCAACATCCGCGTATCGCCACCGGGACTCCACAGCGCCCGTACGCCGTTGTCGTAACGATGGCGGTGCACGATATCTTCCGATGCGGGCATCGACTCGGCACTCATGGTGCGGAGCATGCCACGAACCGTGGCGCTTCACGAGCGATCAGCGAGCCCGACCCCGCTCGACCCGCAGCGCCGCGATCACCAGATCGCGCAGCCGGGCCGCCAGCGGACCGAGGCTCTGGTCCTTTCTCTGGATCAGGTGGTAGGGCGGGATGGTGATCGGTGCCGGGAAGCTCACGGTGGCCATGCCACCGGCACCGGCGTTGGCCAGCAGCACGGCGACCTCGCTCGACACCGGTGATATCGCATCCGATGTCTGCAGGTAGGCGATCATGACCAGCAGCGAGGTGGTGCCGATGATCTCGTCGGGCAACGGGATCCGGTGCTCGCCGAACGCGCGCTCGACCGCGTCGCGCATCGGCGTGCCCGGGCCCTGGATCACCCAGCCGTAGTGGCGAAAATCCTGCCGTGTCCGCCGCTTCAGGCGCAGCAGGGGGTGGCCGGGGCGGACCAGGAACTCGACCGTCTCGGCGCGGCCCTGCAGCAGATCGAACTGACGGGGATCGTGGGGCGGGGGAACCCGCGACAGCACGAAATCGAACTCGCCGTTCAGCAGGCCCGGAATGAGTTCCTCGCTCGGCGCGACCGATATGGTGATGTCCGCACCGGTGGCCTCGGCCCGCAGGCGCTGCACCGACGGCACGACGTAGGCGACGGCCGCACCGGTGACCGAGCCCACCCGCACGTTGCCGGTTCTGCCGGCGGCGAACGCGTCCACCTCGATCGCCGCGGTCGTCAGCCCGCGCAACAGCGTCCTGGCATGCCGGATCAGCACCTGTCCGATCGGTGTGGGCGTCATGCCCTTCGGGCCGCGCACGAACACCGGCTGCTCGATGGTGCGTTCGATCTGCGCCAGCATGCGCGAGGCGGAGGGCTGGCTGATGGCGACGCGCTCCGCGGCGATGGAGAGCTGGCCGGACTCGTCGATCGCCTCGAGCAGCCTGAAGTGGCGCCACCTGAGCCGATCCGTCAGGTGGCGCACGGGTCTCTGCATGTCGAACCGGGTATGCACATGGGCGGCAAAGTAATTTGAAGGGTATGCGAGTGCGACTCTACACTGGCACCCGCCGGCAAGCCATGCAGCTCGGGTGCTCTCGTCGCGCACCGATCCGGCGCCGTACCCATCGAGCCCACCGGTTCCTTCACAGGTAGAGCGGACATGACAAGAGTGCTCACGGGCCTTTCGGCCCTCGCCGTATCCATCGGTCTGATGATCGGACCGGCGACGGTCCAGGCCGAGGACACCATCGGCATCGCGATGCCGACCAAGTCCTCGGCGCGCTGGATCTCCGACGGCAACTCGATGGTCGAGCAGTTCGAGGCGGCCGGCTACGCCGTCGACCTGCAGTACGCCGAGGACGACATCCCCAACCAGCTGGCGCAGATCGAGAACATGATCACCAAGGGGGTCAAGGTGCTCGTGATCGCCGCCATCGATGGCACGACGCTGTCGAACGCGCTGGAGAACGCCCATTTCGCCGACATCAGGACCATCGCCTACGATCGCCTGATCCGCGACAGCGAGTACGTCGACTACTACGCGACCTTCGACAACTTCAAGGTCGGCGTGCAGCAGGCGAGCTCGGTGGTCGCGGGCCTGCAGGAGCGGTTCCCGGACACGACGCCGTGGAACGTCGAGCTGTTCGGAGGTTCCCCGGACGACAACAACGCCTACTTCTTCTACGACGGTGCCATGTCGGTACTCCAGCCCCTGATCGACGACGGCTCGATCGAGATCGTGTCCGGCCAGACCGGCATGGACAAGGTCGGCACCCTGCGCTGGGACGGTGCCGTCGCCCAGGCACGCATGGACAACCTGCTGTCGGCCCACTACACCGACGCGACCGTGCAGGGTGTGCTCAGCCCCTACGACGGCCTGTCGATCGGCATCCTGAGCTCGCTCAAGGGGGTCGGCTACGGATCCGGGGACCTGCCGATGCCCATCGTGTCCGGCCAGGACGCGGAGCTGCAGTCGATCAAGTCGATCATCGCCGGCGAGCAGCATTCCACCGTGTTCAAGGACACGCGCGAACTGGCACGCGTGGCGGTCGGCATGGCGGACGCCCTGCTGAAGGGTGGCGAGCCCGAGATCAACGACACCACCACCTACGACAACGGCGTGAAGGTGGTGCCCGCCTACCTGCTGGAGCCGGTGTCGGTGGACGCCTCGAACTACGAGACCGTCGTGATCGATTCCGGCTACCACGCCAGGGACGATCTCTGAGCACGCGCAACGGTCCCTGAACGGGCCGGGCCGGGCAGCGGGGCATCGCGTCGATGCGAACCCTCCTCGACATGCGGGGCATCACCAAGCGGTTCCCCGGTGTCAAGGCGCTCGACCACGTCGACCTGACGGTGGTCGAGGGCGAGATCCACGCCCTGGTGGGCGAGAACGGCGCGGGCAAGTCCACGTTGATGAAGGTGCTGTCGGGGGTTCACCCCGGCGGCAGCTTCGAGGGCGAGCTTCACTTCGACGGCCGACGGGTCGACTTCGAAGGCATCGCCGACAGCGAAGCGCTGGGCATCATCATCATCCACCAGGAACTGGCCCTGGTGCCGCTGCTGTCGATCGCCGAGAACCTGTTCATGGGCAACGAGCGGGCGGTGCGGGGCGTGATCGACTGGCCCGAGACCTTTCGCCAGACCGAGGCCCTGCTGGCCAAGGTCGGTCTGCGCGAGTCGCCGGCGACGCTGATCGACTCGCTCGGTGTCGGCCAGCAGCAACTGGTGGAGATCGCCAAGGCGCTGTCCAAGGATGTCCGGCTGCTGATCCTGGACGAGCCGACCGCAGCCCTGTCCGAGTCCGACAGCCAGCTGCTGCTCGAGCTGCTGCTCGACCTCAAGGCGCAGGGCGTGACCTCGATCATCATCAGCCACAAGCTGCACGAGATCCGCCGCATCGCCGACACCATCACCGTGCTGCGCGACGGGTCGACGGTCTCCACGCTGGACGCCGGCACGGAGCCCGTCACCGAGGAGCGCATCGTGCGCGACATGGTGGGGCGCGACCTGTCGCAGCGCTACCCCGACCGGCAGCGGGTGGCGGGCGACCTGCTGCTGGAGGTGAACGGCTGGAACGTCCGTCACCCGCTGCACAGGACCCGTCAGGTCATCCAGGACATCGACTTCCACGTGCGCGCCGGCGAGGTGGTCGGCATCGCCGGGCTCATGGGGGCGGGGCGCACCGAGCTGGCGATGAGCCTGTTCGGGCACAGCTACGGGCAGGACATCACCGGCACCGTGACGCTGCGCGGGCAACCGATCGATACCTCGAGCGTGGGCGCCGCGATCGGCAACGGGCTGGCCTACGTGACCGAGGACAGGAAGGAGCTGGGGCTGATACTCGACGAGTCCGTGTGCCGGAACATCACGCTGGCCAACCTGGCGGGCGTGTCCTCGTCCGGCATCATCAATCAGGCCGAGGAGGTGCAGGTGGCCGAACGCTACCGGCAGGCGATGAACATACGCACCCCGTCGGTGGCGCAGCAGGTGGTGAACCTGTCCGGTGGCAACCAGCAGAAGGTGGTGCTCTCGAAGTGGCTGTTCGCGGAGCCCGAGGTGCTGATCCTCGACGAGCCGACGCGCGGCATCGACGTGGGCGCCAAGTTCGAGATCTACGCCATCATCAACGCGCTGTCCGCGCAGGGCAAGGGCGTGATCCTGATCAGCTCGGAGATGCCGGAACTGCTGGGCATGAGCGATCGCATCCACGTCATGAACGAAGGGCGGTTCGTCGGCGAACTCGATGCCGGGGATGCCAGCCAGGAGCGGATCATGTCGCTCATCGTCAACCGCTAGGGGTGTCTGCCATGCCGGACCCGTCCACCGTGGAACGCGACGATACCGACTCGGCGTCGCGGTTCCTGCGCGATCACCTGCGCGACTACGGTCTGCTGTTCGCGCTGATCGCCATCATGGCCTTCTTCCAGGTGGTGACCGACGGCACGCTGTTGAAGCCGGTCAACATCACCAACCTGTTCCTGCAGAACAGCTACATCATCATCATGGCGCTGGGCATGCTGATCGTGGTGGTATGCGGTCACATCGACCTGTCGGTCGGGTCGGTCATGGGGTTCATCGGCGCGCTCTCGGCGGTGCTGATCGTGAACATGGACGTTCCGGTGGCGGTGGCAACCCCGATCTGCCTGGTGGCGGGCGGGCTGATCGGGGCGGCGCAGGGCTACTGGGTCGCCTACTGGCGGATTCCGAGTTTCATCGTCACGCTGGCCGGCATGCTGGTGTTCCGTGGCCTGTCGCTGTGGTTGCTGGAAGGGCAGTCGGTCGGACCGTTCCCGCGATCGTTCCAGGCGCTGTCGACAGGCTTCGTCGGGGACGTGTTCGGCGTGAACCGGCCGAACGTGACGGCGCTGGTGGTCGGGGCGGCAGCCTCGCTGGCGATCGTGTACCTGGGGCTGCGCAAGCGCCGCCGCAACCGCGATTACGGCATCGTCGACGAACCGATGGTCATGTTCGCGGTGCGCAACGCGATCGTCGCCGGTGCGCTGCTGTTCGTCAGCTACAAGCTGGCGACCTTTCGCGGTCTGCCCAACGTGCTGGTCACCATGGGCGTGCTGACCATCGTCTACGCGTTCGTGACCGAGCACACCACCACGGGTCGGCGCATCTACGCCCTGGGGGGCAACGAGAAGGCGGCCAGGCTGTCGGGCATCCCGACCGAGCGGCTGACCTTCCTGGCCTTCGTCAACATGGGGGTGCTGGCGGCGCTGGCCGGGCTGATCTTCGCGGCCCGTCTCAACACCGCGACCCCCAAGGCGGGGTTCGCCGTGGAGCTGGACGTCATCGCCGCGGTGTTCATCGGCGGGGCGTCCATGTCCGGCGGGGTGGGCATGATCGTGGGGGCGGTGGTCGGTGCCTTCATCATGGGGGTCATGAACAACGGCATGTCGATCATGGGCATCGGCATCGACTACCAGCAGGTGATCAAGGGGCTGGTGCTGCTGGCCGCGGTCATCTTCGATGTCTACAACAAGAAAAGGCAGCGCTGAGGCGATACCGCGATGACGTTCGAGAAAGCTCCGTGGCCGCGCAGGCTGCGATCGGCCGAATGGTTCGGCGGCACCTCCCGCGACCACATCTACCACCGCTCGTGGATGAAGAACCAGGGCCTGCCGGCCGACCTGTTCGACGGGCGGCCGGTGATCGGGATCTGCAACACCTGGTCGGAGATGACACCGTGCAACGCGCACCTGCGCGACCTGGCCCAGCGGGTGAAGCACGGCATCTACGAGGCCGGCGGCCTGCCGCTGGAGTTCCCGGTGTTCTCCCCCGGCGAGAGCGCGCTGCGCCCGACCGCCATGATGTTCAGGAACCTGTGCGCCATGGATGTCGAGGAGGCCATTCGCGGCAACCCGATGGATGGTGTCGTGTTGCTGGCAGGCTGCGACAAGACCACTCCGGCCCTGTTGATGGGGGCGGCATCGGTGGATGTTCCGGCCATCGTGGTATCGGGCGGGCCGATGCTGAACGGCATGTTCCAGGGCGAACGCGTCGGTTCGGGAACCCACCTGTGGAAGTTCTCGGAAGCGGTCAAGGCCGGCGACATGACGCAGGAGGCGTTCCTGGATGCCGAGTCGTCGATGAGCCGATCGCCTGGCAGCTGCAACACGATGGGCACCGCCTCCACCATGGCGTCGATGGCCGAGGCGCTGGGCATGGCGCTGTCCGGCAATGCCGCGATTCCCGCGGTGGACAGCCGCCGGCGCGTCATGGCGCACCTGACCGGGCGGCGTATCGTCGACATGGTCAAGGATGACCTGAAGCCGTCCGACATTCTCAACCTCAGTGCGTTCGAGAACGCCATCCGCGCCAACGGCGCGATCGGTGGCTCCACCAACGCGGTGATCCACCTGCTCGCCATCGCGGGACGCGTGGGCATCGGCCTGAGCCTGGACGACTGGGACCGGTGCGGGCGGGACGTTCCGACCATCGTGAACCTGCTGCCATCCGGTGAATACCTGATGGAGGAGTTCTTCCACGCCGGCGGCCTGCCGGTGGTGCTCAAGCGCCTGTGCGAGGCCGGCGTGATGGACCGGGACGCCCTGACCGTCTCCGGGCACAGCCTGTGGGACGAGGTGAAGGGGGTGCGCAACTGGAACGAGGCGGTGATCCTGCCGGTGGACCGGGCGCTGACGGGGCAGGGCGGCATCGCCGTGCTGCGCGGCAACCTCGCGCCGGGCGGGGCGGTGATCAAGCCCTCGGCGGCCACGCCGGCGCTGCTGGTGCACCGCGGCCGGGCGGTGGTGTTCGAGGACATCGACGACTACAAGCGCCGCATCGGCGACGATGCGCTGGACATCGACGAGACCTGCGTGATGGTGCTGAAGAGCTGCGGACCGAAGGGCTACCCGGGCATGGCCGAGGTGGGCAACATGGGCCTGCCCCCCAAGGTGCTGAAGAAGGGCATCACCGACATGGTGCGCATCTCGGACGCGCGCATGTCCGGCACGGCCTACGGCACGGTGATCCTGCACACCACCCCGGAGGCGGCCCTGGGCGGGCCGCTGGCGGTGGTGCGCGACGGCGACATGATCGAGCTGAACGTGCCCGAGCGCCTGCTGCGCATCGACCTGACGGACGAGGAGCTTGCGGCGAGAATGCAAGCATGGAAGCCGACGGTGGCCGTGCCGGGCGGCGGCTACGAGCAGCTGTTCCACCTGCACGTCCAGGGCGCGGACACCGGGGCCGATTTCGACTTCCTGGTGGGCTGCCGCGGTGCGGCGGTCGGCAAGGACTCGCACTGATCGTGAACCGCATCGCCCTGGTGGGCATCGGCAAGATCGCCCGCGACCAGCACCTGCCCGCGATCGAGCGCGACCCGCGCTGGACGCTGGCGGCCACCGCGAGCCGCGATCCGGAGGCCCGCGTGGACGGCATCGATAGCTACACCACCATCGACGAGCTGCTGGAGGCCCGGCCGGACATCCCGACCGTCTCGCTGGCGATACCGACCGGGCCGCGGTTCGAGGTCGCCCGCAAGGCGCTCGAGGCCGGTCGGCACGTCATGCTGGAGAAGCCGCCCGGGGCATCGCTGAGCGAATGCCTGAGCCTGGAGGCACTGGCACGCGAGCGCGGCGTCACGCTCTACGCGACCTGGCACGCGCGGCATGCGGACGGCGTATCGGAAGCGCGTGCCTGGCTGGCCGGGCGTCGCCTGAAGCGGTTGTCGGTGAACTGGAAGGAGGACGTGCGCTTCTTTCACCCTGATCAGGAATGGATCTGGGAACCCGGCGGTTTGGGCGTGTTCGATCCGGGCATCAACGCGTTGTCGATCGTGACCGGGATCCTGCCCGTGCCGGTGCACCTGGTCGAGGCCACGTTGCAGGTGCCGGTCAACCGGCAGACACCGATCGCCGCCTCGTTGCGGTTTTACCATCCGGACGGGGCCGAGGTGCGTGCCGAGTTCGACTGGCGCCAGCCGGGCGATCCGACGTGGCGGATCGACATCGAGACCGACGACGGCGCCCGCACGCTGTCGTTCGGTGCCGACTCGCTGGACACCGAGTACCCGCGGCTGTACGAGCGCATGGCGGAGCTGATCCGGGACGGTGAGATCGACATGGACCTGTCGCCGATGACGCATGTGGCGGATGCGTTCCTGTCGGGGCGGCGGGTCGAGGTGGAGGCGTTCGAGTTTTGACGGTTCAGACCAGCTGGGCCAACAGCGTGCGCGCCGGCACGATCGTCGGACGCGTCACCTCGAAGCAGTCGCGTTCGACGAACGGCAGATCCATCGCCACCTGGAAGGCATGTGCGGCGCCGGTGCGTTGCTGGAAGTGGGTCAAGGCCTCGGACAGCGGTGCACGGCCACTGGTCTTCACCTCGACCAGGAACCAGGGTTCGCCCTCGCGGGTCACCAGGAAGTCGACTTCGCGCTTTTCCTTGTCGCGCAGGAAGTGCAGGGCGTGCTCTCCACGACCGGTCTCGGTCCACCAGTCGCAGGCCTTCAGCAGTGCGGCGGCAACGAGGTTCTCGGCGCGGGCACCCGCATCCTCGACCAGTGACCAGTCGCGCAGGTAGAGTTTCGGTTCCTTGCGCAGCGCGCGTGGCACGTTTCGGTGCCAGGGACGGATCGCGAAACAGTAGTACAGCGCCTGCAGTATGGACAGCCAGCGACGGACGGTGTCGATCGACACGCGAGCGTGATTGGACAGCGACGTGTAACTGGTCAGCTGACCGACCTGCCGGCGTACGGTGTCGGCGAGGAACTCGATCTGATCGATCGACTGCACCCGGGTCAGATCGCGCAGGTCCTCACGGAACAGTTGCTGGGTGCGCAACCCCCGCCAGCGCGTCCAGAACCGCTGTTCGCCGCGAGTGAACGGTTCCGGGAATCCACCGAACCGGTTCAGCGCCTCCCAGCTGTCGGCATCGATCGCGCGCGGCGAGTGATCGAGCAGATCGTTCCGATCGGCCACGACGACCTCGGCGACCGACACCGGGTGCAGCGTGTACGGAAAGTAGCGGCCCATCAAGCTGTCGCCACCTCGCTTGAACACGTCCAGCCGGGCACTGCCTGTCACCAGCACGCTCAGCTCGTTCTCGTGCTGATCGAACAGCCCCTTCACCAGATCGCGCCAGCGTCGGTACTTGTGCAGTTCGTCGAAAGCGCAGAACGCCTTGTGCTCGCGCAGGCGATCGAGATCGAGGCGTGACACGATGCGTTCCGGGCCACCGAGAATGATGGCGCGATGGTCCTGGTTGTCCCAGTTCAGGTAGCTGTCGGGTGTGCCCAGACGTTCGCACAGGTGGCGTGCGATGGTCGTCTTCCCGACTTGGCGCGGTCCGGACAGGAACGCCATCTGGCGCTGATCCCGGAAGTGATCCTGCAGCTCGCCGACAAGATATCTGTCCATGACCGAAATGAGCCCTGTCGTAGAATGGTCGTGACCATTCTACGACAATAGCGAGAATGGTCGTTCGCTGCAGGCGGTGGTGAAGGGGCCGGTCGCGAACCGTGTTCCAGCGTCGAATTCCCGTTCTCACGTCTTGCGAACGCGACGTGGTGCACAGTTCGTGACGTCCGGTCCGGGCAGTCTGCATGATGGAATGAAGGGTGCCGGGGCATCGGCCCTGCTCCCGAGCGAAGGAGCGCGCATGGATACGCACGGTGGGACGGGGCGATGGCGGGACTCGCTTCTGACAAGATCCGGGGCGAGGCTGCTCTTGTCGATGTGGCTGGCGGCAGCCGGCTCCCAGGCCCTGGCGATCGGATGTCCGGCGACACTGGCCGGGGGCCCCGGCTGCGGGGTGGAACCCGTCGGCAGTCACAGCCCTCCTGCCGGCGACGCACGCTTCGTCGCCAACCCGGTCGACGTCATGACCGGCGACAAGATCGAGCGGCGTCTGGACTGGCGAGCGTTCGGGTCACGCCTGTCGTTCGAGCGTCACTATCGCAGTAGCCAGGGCGATACGAATCGCGGTCTCGGTGGTGGCTGGCGCCACGGACTCGACCTGTCGCTGATGCGGTTGCCCGACGGAGCCGGCTTGCGTCTCGTCCAGGGCGATGGTCGCGCCATCGATTTCCTGGCGCTGCCGCAGGACGACCGAGTCTGGACGAGCGACCGGGACGGGCGTGTCGAACTCGGTACCGGCGCATACATCTGGCAGGTGCCCGACGGGCGCAGGATCCGCTTCACCGGTGTACGACCGGTACGCATCGACTGGCCGGACGGCGATCGACTGACGATGGAGTGGGAGCAGAACCGGCTGATCGGGATGACCGACACGCACGGGCGGCGCATCGAGCTGCACTGGACACCCGGGCGCCGCTCGCCGCTGTCCGACTACCTGCCCGTCGAGGAAACCGCACAGCCCGGGCACCTGGACAGCGTGAGCCTGCCCGACGGGACGCGACTGACGTATCGCTACGACAACCTGCACCGCCTGCGCACCGTGTACCGCGACGAGACCCTGCTGGAACGCATCGACTACGACGAGGAACACCCCGGGGCGATGAGCGCGATGCACGATCGTGAGGGTAGCCGGCGCTGGCTCTACGACCCGGATGCGCGCGTGCGTCGCTTCATCGCCGACGATGGCCGCACGCTGGATTTCACGTATCGCGACCTTCCCGCCGAAGGGACGGCGCAGCGTGGCGAGACCGTGATGACGCGCGCCGACGGGATGCACGTGGACCATCGCTGGCGGATCGACGCGAAAGGACGCGGTACGCTGGACCGCGTGATCGAGTACCCGTGCAGCGCCTGTACGGGCGAGCCACGCGACATCACCCCGCCATCGGCGCCGCCCGATCCGCCGAGGGATACCGTGCTGGACGGGGTGCGAGTCACGCGGTTCGAGCCCGACCGGGCGCGCGTTCGCATCGAGGCATTGGATGCCGAATACGAACTGCGGTTCGATCGTCGGGCCGCGGTGCGCAGCATCGGACCGATCGCGGGTGAACCGCCACCGGTGACGGACGCGCGTCAGCGTCGCCTGCTCGACCGGGTACGGCGCGATCTGGACGCGAGTACCTTCGTCGACGACACGGGTCTGGTGCACCGCTCGAAGTCGAGCACCACGTCGGTCTGCCCGCTGGCGATCGTGCGCAGCTGCGAAGAGCTGAACCACGATATCGAGATGGCGCGGCTGTCGAAGTGCGCCTACGAGACCGGGCCGTGTCCGTACGCGGGCGAATGGGAGGCGCTGGACGCGAGCCATTTCGGCCTGGCACCGGCCGATCTCCGCAACAGGTACCTGAACGCGGTGGCCTACCGGCACGCGGGCACCGGCGAGATCGTGATGGCGTTCCGCGGCACCGCCACCCGCACGGACGTGGCGACCGATCTGAACCAGTTCGAGGGGCGGCCGACCGAAGCCTACCGTCAGGCCCGGGAACTTGCGCTCATCCTGCGCGAAGGCGGGCACGACGTCACCTACACCGGGCACTCCCTCGGCGCCGGGCTCGCCACGCTGGCGGCCCTGACCGGGCGCGAACAGGCCTACGGCTTCAACTCCGCCTCGCTGGTCGAGGCCACCGCGCAGCGACACGGGCTGGACCTGGCCGACGCCGACCGGTTCGTCACCCACCTGCTGGTCCCCGGGGAAGCCGTCACCGTGCTGCAGGAGACGCCGATGCGCGACCCGAGCACCTTCGGGCTGGACAACGACTACGATCGGGTCACACCCGACTGGGAAACGCACCCCGCGCCGGGCCGCCGCGACGTGCTGGCCGACCCGAGCCGGGAGGACATCCAGCGGGCACGCGAGGCGCTGCCCGGGCTGGTGCGCGGGCTGTTGCCGGCGAGCGGGGAGGAGTCCTCGGTGCGGCACATGATGGACCTGGTGGTCTCGTCGTTGCACGCCACGCTCGTCGCCCGCTGCTCCCATTCACCACCCATCCCCTGAACGAGGTCCCTGTCATGTCGAGAATCGTGTGCCGGTGCATTGGACGGTTCGTCGCGGCTGTCGCGATGGCGTCGCTCGGCGCGCTCGCGCAGGCGGACGCGCCGACGGTCGAGCGACTGCGCGCCGCGCTGTACGCCGACGATCTGGCCTCGTTCGAGCGCGAGCTGGCCGCCGGCCGGATCGGCCCGGAGCTGTTCGCGAGCGATGCGGACGCCTACGACGTGCTGTGCACCGCGACGCACCCGAATCGCACGCCGTTCCTGGAGGCGCTGCTGGCGTTCGGCATCGATCCGTCGGTCGAGAATCCGGAGCAGGTTCGCTACATGTTCTCGCCCCTGGCATGCGCCTACGGCGAGGACGGCGTCGCCAGCTTCGAGCGGCTGCTGGATGCCGGCGCGAACTCGGACATCTCGGTGTGCCCCGCGTGCGCGGACAGCTACCATACGCTCGTCAAGCACATACTGATCCTGCCCGAGCTGTTCGACATGATCACCGAACGGCGTGAACTGACGCAGCTGGAGCTGGACAGCGTCGCCTTCTCGTTGCGCACCATGCACAACAACAAGGTGTGGAAAGGGCAGCCGCTGAACGAGTACTACGCCGACTACCTGCGCGAGCGCGGCTACGAGGTGACGCTGGCGGAGCCGGACAAGCGCGATGACGGGGGTTGAGACTCGTCCACCGTTTCCGGCGGTAGCGTCGGACACGTCCGGACAGGCCACCGAGCGGTGCGGGGCGGACGGGGCAACGCCTGCGCCCGCGCTCCGCGACGGGCGCGGATGAGCGCTGTGCCCTTCCGCTCCGGAGCGGTCGGAAGTACTCTTCATCCACCAAGGCCAAATTCGAGGCGATCGACCGGGCAGCTGACGGCTGCGCCTCGCCACACGAGAACCGCACCATGCACCACCTCATCATCGGCGCCGGCCCGGCCGCGGTCACCGCCGCCGAGCACCTGAGAAAGCTCGACCCGGCCTGCCGCATCACGCTGCTGGCCGCCGAGGGCGTGCCGCCGTACTCGCGCATGGCGCTGCCGTACTTCCTGACCGGCAACATCGAGCCGGAAGGCTGCTACCTGAGGAAGAATGCCGATCACTACGCGGGCCTGAACATCGACATCGTCCACGGCCGTGCCAGCAGCGTCGACACCGACGAAAGGCGCGTCACGCTGCTCGGCGGCGACACCCTCGACTACGATCGTCTGCTGATCGCCACCGGCAGCACCGCCACCCGCCCGCCGATCGAGGGCATCGATCTCGATGCGGTGCACAACTGCTGGTCGCTCGCCGA
>ENA-ORXT01003282-ORXT01003282.1-marine-metagenome-genome-assembly--contig:-NODE-3282-length-18072-cov-2.689191_pt1 | contig 18072 bp, 12 predicted proteins | sample MGYA00237868_ERZ511482 | MGnify/ENA metagenome assembly ERZ511482 | reverse complement strand
GCTGTGCCGTTCGCGCTCGCTGAGTTCAGTGCTTTGTTCAGCGTTAAAAATATTTTCCAAGCCAGTAATGAATACGACCTTGCTTTGTAAGCCGGTGGCACTTTCGATATCGCAGAGTTTGATCGTATTGTCTTCAATAATCATACTGCCCGTCAGCGTGGTGGCCCGGATGCTGAGTGTCTGGCGAATTTCCTGAGCGAGAAAACGCGTTGTCTGCTTGTCAGCATTGAGGATAAGAATATCGTTTGCTTCGTAGCCACTTTGAATCAGCTGGTGTATCTCGCTGAATAAGCGATTTTGTTGGTCTTCTCTGGTTGGGAAGTGCAATAACTGTGGGTGATCTTCTGGTTTTATTGGCTCAAAATTATTGATTGAATGCAGTGGAGCCTTAAGCTCTTCCATAGAGCGATGCAGGCGAAACTCGTCAACAACTCTTGAGATGGCTGGACTGCAACGGTAATGATTCCGAAGTCGGGTAGTGCTGTTTCTCAGGTCTATTCCCGTTTCCTTCCATTCGATACTTCGATTATAGAAGCCTTGGTCGGAATCGGCTGCGATAAATAACTCGCCTTGAGGGGCAAGCAATCTTGTAATCAGCTTAAACCAGACGGGTGCAAAATATTGACCTTCGTCGACTAGAATATGCGTATAAGGCTCGACAATTTTACCATCATCTAGTGCTTTGATTAAAAAACTAGCGGCTTCCCCCCAAAGAGAGCTATTACGATCTTTAAGATGTGTGTCCACATCGACCATGGCTTGCCAGATTCGCTTACGTATTGGATTAGACAAGGCAAAGCTACGGCTAGATCTGATGGTGTTTAGATAATCTGTTTCAGTTTCAATCTGGCGATCTTTAATAAAATTAATCTCTCGAACCAAACCGTGACGGCTTAATTCTTCCTGTTCAAAATGACGTTTAATCATCAAATCAAGCAGTTCTGTCTCTTGGTCTTCATAAATAAAACGCCAGGTGCCACCCAGAAGCTTTCGACACCACTCTAGAAAAGGCAAACACTGGATGCCATCTGATTTTTTAGTTTGAGAAGCAATCGACTTTTTCAAAGCATTGCTGATTGATTTGTTATGACTCAGTACAAGAATGCGAGCATTCGGTTTCTTCTCTGACAGCATGATTGTGCGTTTGATCAGCACTTCACTTTTCCCGCTACCGGCAACACCGGTAACAACATTTAGCGAATAGGGAGGCTGGGAAGCATTAGATTTTGTATTCAGACCTTTCTTGAGGCAAATTTCTTGTTCAAGGTCTAGCAGTTTTAATTTTTGTGGTTGGAGATCATTAGCTGAGTTATCAATTAATAGCTCTGGACAGAACTGAGCACGAATGTATTGGTTGACCTGTTCGGAGGCCGCAATGCCTAGGCATCGATCAAAAACCATTTTCATGGCGCCATTGATCAGCACGCCACCAATTGCCAGAATACCCAATTCTTTTGTATGTATCGTTTGTTTTGCCGCAAGATTATCCTGAAGCAATAGCACAATGGGCAAGAGTTGATGAGCATGACTTTGCAGAGAAGCCGGAAGTAGAGCATCTCTTTCTGCAAGCAGTTCGATGATCAGGGGATGTTTAGCTAATTGCTCCGTATTTAACTCAATATCAGTACTGATCGATTGATCTGGTAGTGTGGCAAGTAGTAAAGAACGCTTTCCTTGCCTGACCCAGTAACGGAGTCCGGTTAACTCGAAAGCACCAGAGAGCTGTTGGCGACAAACAATCGCTTCGTCTAAAGATTGCATGCAAAAATGTAGCTGCGGCCCCGGATGACTGTTCGTAACTGAATCTTCTGGTATTATCTGGGCCATATTTTAGTACTGTCCAAGGTGGTGTGAAAACTTAAGTATAGTCATTAGGCGATATCATGTTTTTCCAATCCTTGTGTAAATTTTAACATGATATTTGCTGTATTAAGTACTGCTAAAAATAAGCGTCTTGATTTTGATTTTTATCGTTTGGAAAAAATAACGTTATGGCAAGCTATGCAATTGGTGATTTACAGGGCTGCTATAAATCATTGCGGCGACTAGTTGATAAAATTAATTTTTCACCTGAGTCTGACACATTGTGGTTGGCGGGTGACTTAGTGAGTCGAGGTAAGCACTCGCTTGAAGTGCTGCGTTACGTTAAAGAGCTAGGGGACTCTGCCGTCTGCGTGCTGGGTAATCACGATATTAGTTTAATTGCTGCGCACTACGAGGTGATCAAACCACATGAGAGTTTGAAAGCGGTGATGAAAGCTGATGATCGGGAGGAATTGATTGACTGGTTGCGCCAGCGTCCCATGCTGCATCTAGATCATGAGCTGGGTTATTGTATGGCCCATGCTGGTATTTATCCCCATTGGAGCTGGTCACAGGCACAGCAGTGTGCCCGAGAAGTTGAAGTACCGTTGAAAGGCGCGACGACTCAGCGCTGGCTGGAAAATGTTTACGGGGATGAGCCTGCGCAATGGAGCGATGGTTTGCAGTCTTATGAAAGGCATCGTTTTATACTCAATGCATTTACCCGTATGCGTGGTTGTAACCCCGACGGGTCGTTAAATTTTACGGTTAAAGGCACTGCCAAAGATCACCAACAAAATGGCTTGTATCCTTGGTTTCGACTACCGACCCGTAACTTATTACCTTATAAAATTGTCTTTGGTCATTGGTCGGCTCTAGGGTATAGGAATGATAGCCAGATCATTTCCTTGGACACTGGCTGCGTCTGGGGGCGAAAACTTACCGCAGTTTGCCTCGATGATGATATCATTCAACCAATTCAAGTTGCTTGTAAGTAGGCTGTTGGTGTGAAAACAACAAGCGTCAGCGATGTGTTTGCCTGGTTACACAAAGGGAAACCGCCGATAACAGAAAATGCTCCGGAAAGTTTAGCTGAGGTGACTAGTGATGCTGCTGGGAAAGCCGCACTGAATAAACCAAATGTTACTGTGATATCTTCAAATGGTTCACAGAAAATATACATTCGCGATGTTGAGTATAACCTGCGAGTCTCAAAACCAGCCCATGGGGTGGGGGTTGCTGAGCTTAAACGATCGTTGGATCGTAATCGGGAGATGCTCGACAAGAACCACGAAAAAATGATGGTGATTTACAAACGGTTTCGCTTAAACACCGATCCATTGGTGTTCGAGCATGAAGGTGCCTATCGCACTGCGACTAAAAATGCCTTGGTTGCCCGGGCCAATATAGATGTACTAATTCCGTTGATTAATATTAAAGGTGGCGATGCGGAATATGAAGGTGATGAAGAAGGGCTGCCAATCGAAGAGCATATTGAGCAGTTGCGATTTGACGCCGAAGATATGGTTGACTATGAGTTGGGCTTAAATGCGCCGAAAGATGATGGATCCGTTAATATGCAATCGGTGTTTATTGCAGGGTTGATTGTGGTGTTGGTGGTGATGTTGTTGAAGGTGTTTTTGTAAACCTATTAAAATGATATATAAAAATAAATTCATGACTGGGCCGTCATGAAACACTTTAGGGCTAAGTATAAATGCATGAGTTAAAACCATTCCTGTCAGTCGTTGACGAACACTGCGATGTTATGTCTAAGCTTAAATCCGATACGCAAGCGATAGAGCAGGCCAATGAATTAATTATTTCCACGCTTCGATCCGGCAAGAAACTTATGTTGTGCGGTAATGGTGGAAGCGCTGCCGATAGCCAGCACATAGCCGCTGAGTTTGTAGTTCGCTACTCAAAAGAACGACAAGCACTGCCAGCGATTGCATTGACGACGGATACTTCGATTCTGACAGCCCACTCCAACGATTATGATTTTAGTACGGTCTTTTCAAGGCAGTTAGAAGCATTAGGTACAGAAGGCGACTGTTTGATAGCAATTTCAACTTCTGGCAATAGTGCAAATATCATAGAAGCGGTTAAATCAGCAAAGCTCAGAGGGGTTAAAACTATCGGTATGACTGGTTCGAATGGTGGTGATCTCAAAGGTTTGGTGGATATTAATATTGCTGCACCCACTGATATAACGGCAAGAGTTCAAGAGGTGCATATTTTAGTTGCACATTGGTGGTGTGAGAGCGTCGATAGTGTTGCCGTTAACTCTGGATTATAAAAATAATGACTATGCCTGATTTTTCTAAGGCCCGGGTTTTGATTGTGGGCGACGTCATGCTGGATCAGTATTGGCATGGCAGCACCAATCGAATTTCACCCGAAGCGCCAGTACCAGTGGTTCATGTAAAAGATAACGAGCAGCGCGCCGGGGGGGCAAGTAATGTCGCCCTGAATATGGCTGAACTGGGTGTAAAGGTTTACCTGCTTGGTTTGACAGGGGACGATACCAATGCAAACCACTTGGAGGGTACCTTAGAGACAGCAGGGGTAGAGTGTCGCTTTCAACGCTGCAAAGATTTAAATACAATCTTTAAATTAAGAGTGGTTTCACATCACCAGCAAATGATTCGTTTAGATTTCGAAGATAGTTTTGCCGACGTTGAGAAGCATGAGCTACTCGAAAATTATATTGCGCTGCTTAATGAAGTGGATGTAGTCGTTTTATCTGACTATAACAAAGGAACGTTAAGTGGCATTGAGCAATTAATTGCGCTCGCTAAGTCGGCAGGAAAACAGATCATTGTAGATCCTAAAGGAACTGAATTCGAAAAGTACCGTGGAGCCACTCTGATCACACCTAACAAGAGTGAGTTTGAAGCGATCGTTGGTGTTTTTGAGAATAACGAATCGCTCATTAGAAAAGGTGAGGTGCTACGCAATAGTCTTGATTTAGAGGCATTGTTGGTTACGCGGGGCGAAGATGGCATGTCTTTATTACAAGCTGATTCTCCCGAACTGCATCTGCCCACCTATGCTCAGGAAGTATTTGATGTCACGGGTGCTGGCGATACGGTGATAGCAACGTTAGCTGCGTCACTGGCCGCTGGTTCCAGTTTGGAAGACTCGGTTACTCTTGCCAATTACGCAGCGGGTGTAGTGGTTGGCAAGCTCGGTACGGCGACGGTCAGTATTTCCGAGATGCTACAGGCTCACCATGCGACGCTAAACACTAATAACAACATCGTGTCTGAGGACTGGTTGGCTGAAAATGTGTCGATGTTGCGGCAGCGAGGCGAAAAGGTTGTCATGACTAACGGCTGTTTCGATATTTTACATGCCGGACATGTCAAGTACCTTCAGGATGCGCGTGAGCTGGGTGATTATTTAGTTGTTGCAGTCAATTCGGATGAGTCAGTTCGCCAGCTCAAGGGCGAAACACGCCCAATCAATAATGTTCAGCAACGCATGACTTTGTTAGCTGCGCTGGGCTGTGTTGACTGGGTGCTACCGTTCACTGAGGAAACGCCCGAACGTCTCTATTCAAATGTGTTGCCAAGTATCCTTGTCAAGGGTGGCGACTATCAATCAGACGAGGTCGTTGGTGGCGATAGCGTGATTGAGCACGGTGGTGAGGTGGTCATTATCGACTTCTTAGATGGATTTTCTACAAGCAATATCATTGAAAAAATTAAAGGTTAGGCACAGATGATCATAGTGACCGGGGGAGCTGGTTTTATTGGAAGCAATATTGTTAAAGCACTGAATGAACGCGGTGAAACCGATATTCTTATTGTTGATAATCTGACTGATGGGAAAAAAATATTTAATATTAATGACTTAGATATTGCAGACTATTTGGGAAAAGAGGACTTTATTGCGCGTGTACGGCGTGGTGAAAGTTTCGGCAAGGTTGATGCGGTGTTTCATGGAGGCGCATGCTCAGCGACAACAGAATGGGATGGCCATTTTGTAATGAACAATAACTATGAGTATTCCAAAGACTTATTGCATTGGGCTTCGTCGCAAAGTGCTCAGTTTTTGTATGCCTCATCAGCATCGGTTTATGGGTCGGGAGAGACTTTTATCGAGTCGCGGGAATACGAACGGCCAATAAATATGTATGCCTACTCTAAATTGCAGTTTGATCAGTATGTGCGGCGGTTTACAACTAAAGAAAATACTCAAATCACTGGGTTTCGCTATTTCAATGTTTATGGGCCACGCGAACAACATAAAGGCAGTATGTCGAGCACCGCTTTTCATTTTCATAATCAAGTTGCTGCCAATGGGGTAGCAAAACTGTTTGAGGGAATTGAGGGTTATGACAATGGTGAGCAGCGCAGGGATTTCGTCAGTGTTGAAGATGTTGTTAAGGTGAATATGTGGTTTTTGGATCACCCCGAACAGTCGGGCATTTTTAATTTGGGAACAGGGCGCTCACAATCTTTTAATGAGATGGCAGATGCGGTAGTAGATTGGCACGGGCAGGGAGCAATTGAATACATTCCCTTTCCAGAGCATTTAAAGGGTGCGTATCAAAGTTTTACTCAGGCTGATATCAGTAAACTGCGTGAGGTTGGCTATAATGCTGATTTCCTGACAGTAGATGAAGGTGTAAAACGATATTTAGACTGGCTCACTACGTAGTTTTGAAAGAACAAGTTTCACATTGACGAGTATGGCTGGCGTATTAAGTGGTGAGTTGCTTAACAAAATGGGAAAGGCTTTCGTAAATTACAACATCATCAGGCAAGGTGTTTTTAGCCAGTGTTCGCTCTCCTTTTCCTGTCCTTACTAATGCAAAGTCAATATTTGCTGCAAGGGCGGCTTGGTAATCTCCCAGCGAATCACCAATGAAAATAGCATCTTTTAAATCGTGTTTGAAATGTGCTGCGATCTGATAAATCATACCGGGCAAAGGTTTACGGCATCGGCAATTATCATCGGGGGTGTGAGGACAGAAGACAATGTGATCTATTGACCCTCCTTGCTGTTCGGCTAATCTTTGCATCTTTTCATGCATGGAGAAGAGGGTCTTTAAGTCATAATAGCCTCGTCCTACACCCGATTGGTTAGTTGCGATTGCAATCGTGTAGCCAAGTGATTTTAGGTGGCCTATTGCTTCGAGACTACCGGGAATTGGGATCCATTCCTCTACTGACTTGATATAATCATCGGAGTCTTCGTTTATGACGCCGTCTCGGTCTAAAATGATAAGCTTCATTAGGCTTGGTTAACCGTTATATGCTAAAGAGCAGTAAATTAATAGGTATTAGACCGTTGTCTAATCAGAGGTGTTGATGTCTTTTTCTCCAAATCGTTGCTTAATAGTCGGGCCATCATGGGTTGGCGATATGATCATGGCCCAGAGTCTGTTCATGGCACTGAAGCAACGCTACCCTTTATTGCAAATTGATGTGCTTGCGCCTGGCTGGAGCAAGCCTATCGTAGCAAGTATGCCTGAGGTTAGCGAGTCGATTGAAATGCCTCTCGGGCATGGGAAAATAGGACTTGGCCAGCGTTACAGGATTGGTAAAGCACTGCGAGCGAATAATTATGATTGGGCGATTGTTTTACCAAATTCTCTTAAGTCAGCGTTGATTCCATATTGGGCCAAAATACCGAAGCGTACCGGATATGTGGGAGAAATGCGCTATGGCTTGTTGAACGATATTAGAGCGTTGGACAAGCAAAGATTGAGCATGACGGTTCAGCGTTTTGTGGCGTTGGCTCATGACAAAGAGGCTTACTCTCCAGATGATTATCAAATGCCAAAGTTGCAGGTATCTGACCAAGAGATAGCAGCGACAATGGCTACTTTCGATTTAGATCATATTGTTAAGCCCGTTCTGGCGCTATGCCCTGGTGCCGAGTATGGGCCCGCTAAACGCTGGCCGGAAGCTCATTTCGCCAGTTTAGCTAAACGAGTTATTAATGAAGGCTGGCAAGTCTGGCTGTTAGGTTCTGATAAAGATATTCCAGTCGCTGAAGAGATAAAAAAGCTAACTGACTCAGAATATTGTGTTTCATTAGCAGGCAAAACCTCACTACAGCAGGTTACGAATTTGTTGGCAAGAGCAGATAAAGCAGTGAGCAATGACTCAGGCTTAATGCACATTGCGGCTGCGGTGAATACACCGCTAGTTGCCCTCTATGGGTCTTCAGATCCGACTTTTACGCCTCCTTTATCAGCTAATCATGAAATTTTATCACTAGGGATTGAGTGCAGCCCATGTTTTAAACGGAAGTGTCCTTTAGGTACCCTTGCTTGTTTGGAAGGAATATCCACAGACCAGGTGTATGTCAAAGTGATCAGTAGAGCGTAGGCCTGAGATGGATATTGCTTGTCTGATTTTTTAAGGACGCAATTTCTCCAAACCAGAAATCACAGCGCTGTATATTTCAATGTGCTGATCAGCTAGCTTGTCCCAAGATAGATTCAGCGGTGAAACTTTGATTGGGTTATTAAGCAAATCGATGCATGATTTTACCCAAGAGGCGGAGTCAAATTTTTTGTCATTTATTAAACAGACTTTTCCTTGTTTAGAAGTTATCATATTAGCGATGCCGCATTGATGTGACACAACGACAGGAATTTTTGCTGCATTAGCTTCTGCGATTACCATACCAAAAGGCTCAGCCCTTGCTGGGTGAAGCAATAAGTCGATTTTTTCAAGGAAAACCTCAGGCGTGCTCCATCCCATCAGTGTGTATGATTCGTCAGGCAGACCCTGAAATAAACCCTTTATTTCATTGGGTTCGCAACCAGCAACAATGAAATGGGCATCAGGAATCTGTTGTTTCAGTTTTTTGAAAATATCGCAGGCAAAGTCCAAGCCCTTTCGTTGCCACTCTTTCCCCATAAATCCAATCGTCCGGCCATTACTTTGACGTCTTATTCTAGTAAAGAGCCCTGAAACGCCGGGATAGGCAGGTTCAAGCACTTTCCCAGCAATGGATGGATATAATGATTTCAGCTGATCAGAAATAAGAATTGAATTGGGAAGGATAGCTTGAACTTGGGAGCCCATTAGCTCTCTTTTTTCAAGCATTGTCCATGTTCTGATTCGGGGAGACAAAAAGTCTAAGGCGCGCGTTTTACGATTTAAAAACGGAGGCCCATGAAAAGTCGTTATGTGGTGATTTGCGGTTCTTTCGTGGCTATGAATGATGGTATTCGCATCGGCCGGAGATGAGTGTAGATGTTGGGAAACCTTCTTAGAAAAACTATATTGAGCTAACCAACGTGGTTTCTTAATCCTGTTGGATAAAGGAATTACAGTAATGGCAGAGTTGGTATTTTGAGATTCATTATTTTCGCACAGTACGATGACTTCATGTCCTTTCCTTGACAGTGCCTGTGTCAGCTCATAAACATAGTTTTCCATTCCTCCAACCTGACCGAAACGCCTAACTATATGAATAGATGTTATTTTCATGGATTTAATTCAGAAATTTTGGTCTAGATTATAGTGGTGCCGCCCACATGATCGAGCTGAACACTAGACACTTTCTGGGCTAACAGAAAAACCCTTCCAAAAGACCTGCCCTCCCTGTCCATACTCAATTCAAAGTTGTAGCTTCTTTGCAATTGTATTCGGCCATTAATGTTTCTAACGATTCTTAGTTGCTTCAGTGCGACGGTTTGATCAAGCAATTGTGCCTGTATTTCTTTACATGCGTAGGCTGCTGCCTGAGTAGCTGCCTCTTTAGCTCTGACGGAATCAGACCAAAACCATGCTAAAAAAATCAGAAACCCAATGCCCAATAGACTGCTCATAATTCCCCAAGTTACTAGATAAAATTTTATATTAGGATCTCTGGTATTGTCAGATACCAAAAAAACTAAAAGTGGCCATCAATACTGTCGCTAATTCAGAGATATTGCCACGTTTGAATAAAATTGGCTATGAGCTTAAACAAGTAGGCGTAGGTCTATATTGATCCACCAATTATCTAGGTTAATAAAAGATTAAGCTTTAAACACATATCCTTTACGCAGAGCTTTGCAGATTGTGAAGCCAGTTACGTTTTACCGACCAATACGAACTCAGGGGTTAATGAAGTAGGTTTGGTATTGGTTATTCTCAATAAATAGTCATAAAAACAATAGTTTGGGGTTAGAAAATGTTAAAAAAATTAGCACTTGGTTTGTGTATTGTGACCGTGTCAGCAGGGGTTATGTTCAGCGTTACTGCAAAGAGTAAACCTTCTCTAGTAAGTGATATGCAGGCATATGTAGTAAAAACGAATGCCCAAGGTAAAGAATATCGTCAGCCAGCTAAGCAAACAGAGCCGGGCAATGTACTCGAGTACAATCTTTCATATACCAATCAAATGAAGAAAACGCTTTCAGGTTTAGTGGTCAGTGGCCCAATTCCTGCTAATACCACTTATGTTGGTCGCAGTGCGAAAGCGGGTGTTGAAGCTGATTTGTTGGTTAGTATTGATGGTGGTGCAAACTTTGAAAGTGAGCCAGTACGTCGTACTCAGCGTATGCCAAATGGCAAGATGGAAACTGTGGTTATACCAGCTGAAAAATATACCAATATCCGTTGGAAGGTAAAGCAGCCAATTCAGGGCTTTGGCAAGCAGCTTTACTCTTACCGCGTCAAGGTAAAGTAAGCCTACCACTTACCGTTATTTGTAGTGCGTTGATGACTGTCTAATAAAAATAACTGATAAGAAACTACGCACAGTTAACACTTTCTTTCTTAGAATACACCGATAAAGAGAATAAATAATAATGAAAACAAGAAATCAAATGAAGCCGTTGGCTAGATTGATTGCTGCTTCCTTGGCAGTTGGTGGTATGGCTGGTTTTGGTGCTCAAGCACTTGCACAAACCGCTGCAGGAACACTAATTAAAAACCTTGCGACCGTTACCTATGAAGATGCGAACGGCAACAGCTACTCTGCGCAATCAAATGAAGCCGTTGTTACCGTTGCACCCGTATATAGTGCAACGATTGAGAACGATAACAATCTGACAGGTGCACCTGGTCAAACAGTTTACTTCCCGCACACATTGAGTAACACGGGTAATATTACAGATACATTCACAATTGCTGCTGATAATGGTGGTGTGGTTTACCTTGATGATAACAATAACGGTCAACCTGATCCGGGTGAATCAATAGTAACAGCAGGTACTCCAATTAGCGTCCCAGCTGGTGATCAGGTTAGCCTGGTGGTTGCTTTAGCTGTGCCTACAAATGCTGCTAATGGTTCAACTCTGTCAACTGAATTAACAGCAACATCAACGAATGGTGCGACAGTCGCGGATATCGGCGCGAACGTAGATGCTACTGATGGTACCAATGACGATGAGGTGACTGTCTCCACAGGGCCTGTTCTGGTGCTTAATAAGTCATCTGTTCATGATGAAGCGAACAATCAAATCACCTATACACTGACTGTTAAAAACAATGGTGGTAGTGACGCAGCTAATGTAAATATTGTCGATGCATTGCCAGAGGTTGATACCAACGGTGATGGTGTTGCCGATACGCAGGTATCTTTAGTCGCTAGCAGTATCTCTGCAAATGGTTTGATCAACGCAGGTGACGTTGTTCCTTTAATTACGTCTTCAATAGTTGAGGCGACAGATCCTCTAGGTGATATCAACTTTGATGGTGATACTGCTGATACTTTAGACGCGATTGTTGCTAAAGACGTAACGTTGCCACCCAACACTACTGTAACTGTAATCTATACAGTTGAGTACCAGCCTACCTGGGCTGCTGGTGTAGATGTCGATAATACTTTCCTATCATTCGATGATCCGAACGATGACGGTGACCCATCTGACTCTACTTCAGGGCCAAACCCTGGCGATGTTGTTCCTTCGAATACTACTAACGATACTATCCCTCAAATTTACGGCGTTGATGCACTTGATACAGCAGCAGGCCCGGGGCCGGGTGTAAACGATGGTGGTGATGATGATAGTGCAGCAAATGACTCTCAATATGTTGACGTTGCAGCGACCGGCGCAGAAGTATTATTCCAGCATGTCATTTCTAACAATGGTAATGGTGATGATGCATTCAATATTGGTGTAACAAGCGATGCTACGGATGGTTTCCCAGCAGGTACAGTATTCACGTATTGGGATTCAACGGGTACAGTTCAACTAACAGATACCGACAATGATGGTTTCCCAGACACAGGTATCCTGGCCCCTGGCGCCAGCGAAACAATCATGGTTAAAGCGAATCTACCTGCTGGTGTTTCTGGTTCACCTGCAAACGGTTACAACGCTACATTGACCGCAACGTCGGCAATGGATCCAAGTGCCACTCCTGCATCTAATACTACAGCTTTAAAACTTGGCGCGATCACCCCACCGAATGTTGATATTGCAAACGTTACTGCAGATCAGGGTTCAACAGTAGCCGATGGCTTCAATGACAATGGTGTCAGCAACGCTCAAGATGAAGCACCTGTAGTGCTTGAGACTGGCACTGTAAACAGTACTGTTACATTTGATCTACAGTTAGCAAATGAGTCGGGAAATCCAGATTCATTCTTACTAAGTTCTAGTAATGTACCAACGGGTTGGTCTGTAGTTTATAAAGATACGGCTGGCAACATCATTACGACGACTCCTTTGGTTCCGGGTGGCGGCGTGTTTGCTTATACTGCTGAAGTGACTATTTCGTCTGACCCTGCTGAAGCATTAAGTCAATCAGATCAGGCTGGTGCTGTTGATGGTTATGATGCAGTTAATGACTCTGCTGTCGCTATGGATCCACCTTCAATTGACGGTGATTTAGATTATCAAATGAACTTCACCGCTACATCTACATCGACACCGAGCGTGAGCGATAGTGTTACCAATGCTGTTGACATTGACGCAGATCGTGAAGTTGTGATCACGCCCAACGGACAGAACCAGGTTCAACCAGGTGGTACGGTTGATTATAGTCATCAGCTAGAGAACAACGGTAACCAAGACGAAACGGTTGAAATGGATGTAGCTAACACTCAACCAGGCTGGACGACTGTTATTAATGTTGATACCACCGGCGATGGTATACCAGATGCAGTACTAACCAGTGCGTTGGCTGGAACTACTATTTGGGGGGTTGATGATAATGGCAACCCAGTGCAGATTGAAGTGACGGATACTGATGGCGATGGTATTCCAGAGCTATTCCTGGAGCCTGGTGAAAATGTCAATATGACGAGCACAGTTACTTCACCTTCTAACGCTCCGCTAGGTGCTGTTGATGCGTCAACAATCACTGTAACTGAAGTGAATGACACTCCGATTACTTCAGCGTCCGACCAGACGACTGTTATGTTAGGTCAGGTACGTCTTGATAAGACAGCCGCTATCGATACTAACTGTGATGGTGCTCCTGAGACAGGTTTCCTGGCAACACAGACAACTCAGGTTGAACCTGGACAGTGTGTGGTTTGGAAATTGATTGCAACGAATGAAGGTACTGCAACGGTTAAGAATGTTGTGATCTCAGATGCGGCTCCGGCCTTTACTGATATCGTATCAGGAATGCTCAAGTTCTGTCACGGCAATGCTTGTACGCCAGCGGCCGTTACGGATGCATCTGATGCTGACAATGGTACTTATGCTGCGGGCTTAGTTAAGTTCTTTGCTAACAACGGTGCTTCTGCCCCTGCTAGTAATGTTGGTGGTGAGCTAATAGCTGGTGAACAAATGACTGGTGAATTCACGGTTGAAGTTCAGTAGTCCTTATGTAAACGATCGATTTTCTCTTGCCCGTGTTCCGGGCAAGAGGATTTCTTAATATCTCTGATGATACGGGGGTATTAAGAAGTCACAGATCATTTCCAGACCCGGTTTATGCGGGGAACAAATAATAATAATAACTGGTAGTTTATCATGCGAATTGCTAATTGGTTTAGGGCTGCATCCCTCTGTCTCCTCGTTTTAGGTATTGTAACTGGCACCTCACAGTTACAAGCGAAAACACCTTCAGGTACCGTCATAACAAATCAGGCAGAAATTTCTTGGTTTGACACAGCGGATGGAGAAGTTAAACGTGCATTTTCTAATGTGTCCAGCGTGGTTGTTGCCAAGCAATATGACCTTATTCTGGAGCCAGATAACATCAGGCATACAACGGCAAGTAAAAAAGTTGACTTGCCACATCGCCTGACTAATATCGGCAATATTTCATCTGAATATGAGATTAGGATTCGGCATAACCTCGGTGACTCCGGAGACCTTGGAACGACCAAGGTTTACACAGACAGCAATGGAAACGGAGTAACCGATCCTGGTGAGCCAGAGTGGTCAACCGTGACTTGTGTCCCGGCAGAACCCAATGTCAGTTGTTATAAAGTGGGTAGGCTAAAGCCAGGTGAAGTTGAGGAGTTTGTTATTGCTGGTTATACGCCCTCTAACGCTCAAGTTGGTGATGAGTATCGGATGAATATTCGTGCTTTTCCCTGGTTGTATGATCAGATTCTTCTTAATGCAAATAATGTTTTGGCTGCTCGTATATCGTCACCAGAATTTGAGGCGGGAATTACAGCCGCAGAATTACCTGAGCATTGGGTAGACAACGATATCGTCGATATTATTGATGGTGCAGTTCTGACAGTTACGAAAACAGCAACACCAAATTGTGGTGTCCCTGTTAAAGCGGGGGAGTTGATTAAGTATCAAATTGGTTTCAACAATATTGGTGATGAACTCCCCGATAGCAAGATAATTTCACTCGATGGAGTCGACATTAGTGGAGTAGTGCTCGAAGACGTTATCCCGCCAAATGTCACGTTGCAAAAGACTCCCATTCCTGTTTCAGCACCTAATCAAAGTATTGTTTTGGTTCAAACAGTGCAGGATGAAGATACTAATCGTTGGGTAAGTTTTAGTAACTGGAACGGCACCGATGTGGTATCAAAGATTGGTTTGTATATTCCAGTTATTCAAATGCAGCCTAATCAAAGTGGAAAGCTCGATTTTAGTGTCACCATAAATCAGAACGTAACTACCTCAACTATTCATAATCAGGCTAAGTTTGACCTAATTGAGGGTGGCGAGCCTGAGTTTGTTAGTAATAGTGTATGTACTAGTATTGAACCTGCCAACACAAAGGATGGTGAAAGCAATAATCCTGAAGTAGTGCTAGATGCCACCATTCGATTCTTAACGCCTACTTTAGATATCAAGCGCCAGATCACTCAAAATGGTGGGTCGCCAGATTTCTTAAACGATAGCCATTTTGAAGACGCTGATATCTACCGTATGGATAGTAACGTAAGCGATTACGATCCTAGCCGTGATGGTGTTTACATCGAGTTGAATTCAAGTGCAGTTAATGAAGATGAAGATACTGCGGAGGCAATAGAAGTTACGGTTACTTCAGCAACCGGCGATACCGTAAAAGTAATGCTGCTGGAGACTGGACCAAACACCGGAATATTCAGAAGTCTCCATCCGATTCGTATGAGCGACTCTGAAGATGGAGCGGGTCGTAGTTGTCCTGCAAGTTCCGCAACTCCGAACTACACAGCCGATGAACCAAATTGTGTGTTAAATGGCGATCCTGATGGTAGCTTGACAGTTACGGCGACTGTGTCCCTAAGCAATGCCAGAACGTTAACTGTGTTACAAGATGCGGCGTTAATCGATCCATTGGGAATTGTGTTCGACTCTGCTTATAACTCTCCAGTAGAGGGTGCTCAGGTTTGGATTCGTAACGAAGATGGCTCGGTCGCATTAGATCCATTAACAGACGTACCTTACGAGCCTCAGTTAACGGGAGTCGATGGGCGTTATCAGTTCCCATTCCTTTATCCTAATCAAAATTATTACCTGGACGTTGTGCCGCCAGCACAATATACGTTCCCAAGCAGTGTGGCTGCCAATCAGTTTGCATCGCCTGCTGATGGCCCTGCTCGCACGGTCAATGATTACTCATATGGTAAGGATGGATATAATCAAACACCTAGTAGTGGAGTATTTACGCTAACTCAGCTGCTGATAGTCGATATCCCACTTGACCCTGAGTTGGATACAGATTTTTCTCTGGAGAAGTCTGCTTCACTGACAGAAGTAGGGATTGGTGGAACGATTAGCTATAGCATTAAAATTAAAAACCATTCAAAGAATCACTTATATGCTGTCAAAATCGAAGATACGCTTCCTCGTGGGTTTAATTATGTAAATGGCTCAGCGACTTTGGATGGCGCAGCGATTGCAGATCCATCAGGAACTCCAAGGCCAAACTTAACATTTACAAACTTACCGTTTGTACCTGGTGCGGCGGATGGAGTGCTCGATTTTATCGAACACACACTGGTCTATAGTGTCAGGACAACCGCTGGTGCTGTTGGTAGCGATGGGGTAAATAGTGCTGTCGGAGATGGTAAAACACCCACCGGCGTTCCCATCAATTCAAATATTAGTAAAGTTAAAGTAAAGATTGAACAGGAGGGTGTGCTTTCCGATAGCGGCATCATCTTCGGTAAGGTCTTTGTAGACGTAGACTGTAATAATCTTCATAACGGCGGTGAATGGCCAATTGGTGGCGTTAAGCTGTACTTAGAAGATGGAACCTGGGTTATCACTGATGCCAATGGACAGTTCAGTTTATATGGGCTTGATTCGGCCAACCATGTAATCAAAATAGACCCCATTACAGTACCAAAGGGCATTATATTTAAGCCTACTGATAATCGCCAAATGGCCGACCCCAATAGTAGACTTGTCGACTTGGCAGCGGGTGAATTTCACCGTGCTGACTTTGCCGCTGCGTGCCCTAAGGAAAATAAACAAGAAATATATGATGAGATCATGGCTCGCAATACTGGTCAAACGGATTGGATGCTTGAGAATGCCCAAAAATATGACCCGGCTCAGGATGTAGTGGCAGGAGATCTTACAAAGTCATCAGAAAGTGATGGTGATATCTCAAACGGCAGTGACGCAAGCTCAACTTTTCAAGCTAGAGGGAAAAGTGAAAGGCGCAGTCTCACCACTGGGTATTCGATACAAACCTCACAGTTTATTGAAAAGCCTCTGGCTGAAGCGGCATTAGAACAATTGCCAGAAGATTTTAAATCTGAGGCATATGTTTTCAAAATGGGTGATTTTCATACGGTTAGGGTTGGTTTTGATCTGGATAAAAAGGCTGTAAAGGCGAAGTTACGTCAATCCAGATTAAATAAAGAAACGGCTAAAGTGGTACCAACAATTTATGAGCAGTTAACGGATGAAGTCGCTGATCGTTTAGAGACACCTCGCGGTATTGCGTTAATGCCGCCTGCTAAGGAAACAGTTAAGACGGTTACTCAGAAGCAAGCAAAGTCTGGAGAGTGGTTGTGGCCTACTTCTGAAACCAGTTTGGATGGTCGGTTCATGGTGGTCGTTCGTAAAGGACTCACACCTAGTTTGATGGTTAATGGCAAGGCAGTTCCTAAGTCTCAATTAGGTGAACAGATCGAGAATCGTCGAGAGAAAGCGCAAGTCGTTGCCTGGTATGGCGTTAAGTTGGATCCTGGTAAAAACAATCTTGAAGTTGTTGCCAAAGATATGTTCGGCAATAAGCGTGTGCTGGCTAAAGGAACGTTTAATCGACCTGTCTCTGCTCATCTATTGAAAATTAGCAGTGAGACTGACCAGCTTCCAGCAGATGGGGGGCGCTCATACTTGCCGATAACGCTCAAGTTACTGGATAAGAATGGCTATCTTGCCCGGGGTGTGAACTTTGTCACTATTGAGGCTAGCGATGGTCAGTGGGTTGAAAGAGATATTCAAAGTCAGAATCAGGGTCGTCAGATTCGTGTTGTGAACGGCACGAGGGTGATAAACCTTCGAAGCTCTGAGCGTACTGGAAAAATACGGGTTCGTGTCTCTGATGGCTCAATGCGTGATGAATTAGATATTGTACAGATCGCTCCTTTGAGACCACTAATTGCAGTTGGTTTGATTGAAGCGGGAGGGAATGTCTTCAAACGCGGCCCGAACTCTCCATTCACCGATGAGAAGGATTTTGACGCTAGAGCAGCAGGTTTCATGAAAGGTCGAATTCGTGGTGACATGCACCTGACAGTATCGGTTGATACTGCGAAAGATGATGATGCAATTTTATTCCGCGATATTAATCCGAATAAGTCGTACCCAATCCATGGTGACAGTTCGCAGCGTGGTTACGAAGCACAGAGCCGTAGTAAGGTTTATGCCAAGTTGGAGAAGGACAAGGACAGTATCATGTGGGGTGACTTCGTCACCGACGGGTCGACCATTAACGA
>ENA-ORXT01003281-ORXT01003281.1-marine-metagenome-genome-assembly--contig:-NODE-3281-length-18073-cov-8.921760_pt1 | contig 18073 bp, 27 predicted proteins | sample MGYA00237868_ERZ511482 | MGnify/ENA metagenome assembly ERZ511482 | reverse complement strand
AAAGTTTGGGAGGTGTGGGCGGCTCAAGTGAATTGAAACCGAATAGTTGGATTGGGAGGTGTATCTCTGGACCTAGACGGTCAATGTCCGTGTGACTCTACAGTTATTATCTACATCCAACGCGCATGCCGGCAGTGTGCGGCAGGTGGCCCAAGTCAGCAAAGTTTGGGAGGTGTGGGCGGCTCAAGTGAATTGAAACCGAATAGTTGGATTGGGAGGTGTATCTCTGGACCTAGAAGGTGAATGATCCGTTGCGGGCCGCCATCTACAAGGCTCTGCGCTCCTCCACCCCACTTATCGACGCCCAGGAGAACGTTTTACGGGCGTGGCACGCCGACATGACCGATGTACAGACGCCTGCTGTCGAGTGTGCAGCTGCTGTCGTCTTTTTCCGCTACTTCCCGCTCCGGTCGGTCCCCCCCACGGGCGGCAAAGCCGACAACGAAGCTGCGGGGGCCACCTCAACGCGCGCCGACGAGATGCTCCCGTCGACGACACCTGGTCGTCGCCGAAAGCAAAAGACCCTAGGGGGCCATTCGCTCGAGGCGGCGGTGCGAAAGGACGACAAGGGCAACTTGGTGTTGGGCGGGAAGGGGCCGGTGGGCAAGCGGATCGTGGACGCATGGCGGGAGCGGACAGGTCTTTGCGCCCCCCGCTTTGAGCATTATCCCCGTGACGACGACGGCGCGTGGCTGGCTGTGATCCCCTTTCTGCAAGCCACACTTGCCGAGACCGTGGCTGGCGTGTTCCAAGCGCACGATGGACGTGCCGTGCGGCTGGTAACGAACACCATGCGCATCAAGGCGGCGGGGAAGCGGCGGGACGTCACGGCCGCGCTGGACGGCGTTGGCTTTGTGGCCAGTTTCGTGGGACGCGTTGCGGACGCCATTGATGCAGACGTGCTGCTCCGCCAGTCGTTTGGCCTGGTACTTCTACACGCAGCGGACATGGGGGCCCAAGTCGATGAGGTATTTGACGAGGCGGCAAGCGCAAAGGGGGTCGTTGCCCGGGGCTGGGTGAACGCGGACTACTGCCAGACGTGGGGAGGCTCACCGACCCCCGCCAACTACCTGCAGTGGCGGGCACTTCAACCGGGCGCTGATGCGGTGGATTGGGACAGCCCGTTCATAAGCTACGAGCATTTTGCCGGCCTGGACCGCGTCCGTCCGGGGATCAGGGACCCCGAGGCGAGCAAGCGGCGCGTGGCGTACCGCGGCAAGGACAAGCACGCCGCCGACATGTAGGGTGACGGAGATGCATGCAACAACGCCTTCCGAAGTTTGGGTTGACGCAGGGGGTCTTCAATGTGGTCTATCCCAAAGTTATCACGCTTGGCTTTCGTTGTTTGTTCCGGGCGGAGAGTGTGGGGGAGGCGCTGTCCATCGTCCTGGAGCGGTTTCCCAAGCTGCCCAAGGTGGTGGTCTACGACGTCGCGTGTAAGCTGGACAAGAACGCCCTCCGACGAGTGCGTCCCCTTCTCCGAAAGCATGGGGTGAGGTGCATCTTGGACCGCCCACATTCGATCACCGACGGGTGCTCCCCTGTCTACATGCCCGACGAGAGTCTGGGCGCCACTGCTGGCTTCGCGACGCAATCCCCGGAGGTCTCCCGCTCCATTGCTGTCGGCAACCGCACAAGCCTCGCCTACATGGCGCCGGCCACGTACATGGTGAAGAAGATGGTGCAAGTGGCCATGATGAACGTGCGCAAGATACAGCGCCTCTACTCGGACAAGGCCGGCGAGAACCACCACGTGCCGCTCGCGCCCTTTTACCACTAGCGCCTGTCGCGCGAGTGCGAACGCGGATGGCCTCGCACCTGCCAGGCGTATGTGACGACGGAAGGTGGGCACCCTGAGGTGAACACTACGACGGAGGGCGTCACGGTGGACGACGGTGATCTCCCGGCGGGTCTCGGGGCGCTGGACTTTAACTCCTCCACGGGCGCCAATCTTGCTGCAGACGGGACGGCTGGCGGCAGCCGAGCCGCAGATGCTGGCGGCGTCGCAGATCCCGGTGCGACCGCCGGCGGTGCCGCAAACACAGTTAAACCTTCAAACAAGGACGGCCACAATGGTGCAGGCAGATGCGGAAGTGGAGCACAGCCTCCAAGTGGCCAGAAGTACGTGCCGCTCAGCCGAACGCCGCTGTTGGCGCATGATGCCGCGGCTGTAGCGAGAGTGACAACGGGCCTCTCACTGGGCGAATCGGTGCGGTTGGTCAACAAGGCCCGCATACGCTTGACGGTGGCAGACATGCCGCTCCTGCAAGGGTAGAGCAGGCTGAACGACGAGTTGATGAACTCCTTCGTTGCTTTGGTCAACTACCGAGACAGGGCGGCTAGGGTGGTGCGGTTGGCCGCGACGGAGCTCGATGGTGTCGGTCAAGGCGCCCCGGGAGCTATCACTCTCCCGCGGTCGTTCATGTTCGGGACATTCTTCTTCTCGAGGCTGTCGGAGCGGGCTGGCAGCTACGACAACGACGGCGTCCGGCAGTGGGGGGTCAAGGGCAACTTGCAACTCGACGACGTCGACCTCATCCTTGTGTCGGTCAACATTGACAATGCCCACTGGGTCTTCGTTGCCATAAACGAGCGGGACCGGTGACTTCACTACTCTGATTCTCTGCTCGGCACGGACAAATCGTCTGTCGTCCCCATGCTGCGGCGCTGGCTGCGAGATGAAGTCTCCGCGCGGCAAGGCCCCAACACTGCGGCGCAGTGGGACATCGAGCATTGACTCGTCATCACCGAGTCGACCTGGCCACAGCAGATGGATGGCGGCAGCTGTGGCGTGTTTTTCTTGGCAGCGGCCGACTGTCTAGCGGCTGATGCGCCCGTCTCCTTAACGCAAGCAGACATCCCGGTCCTGCGCAGCTGCATGGCCTTGGCGCTCGTCGCTGACGACCTGACCGCCAACTTGGTCGCATCTCACTTCCCGGAGGAGGACGCAGGCCCGCTGGGTTTGGGTGCTCTGCTCAATGCTTACAAGTCGGCCGCAGACGTTACGGAAGGGATGCCCGAGATTGAATTGTCCGCCGAGATCCACGACGGCGGCCAAGCGGACGGCGTCGTCGAGATGGACGGGGGCCCCGAAGTGAATGACGAGGATCAGGAAGAGGCGGGCGACGATGCCTATGAGGTTGACGAGGGCCTTAATGACGACCAGACGGGCGGCTCGAGCGATGATGCGGACTTGGGCAACAGTGCTGACCGAGGCGAGGAGACGGGTGCGGAAGGGGCAGCGTCCGACTTTGACGAGACGCTTGCCGCTGCGGGGGCTACCACCAACTTTTGACGGTGCCTTTCGAGGAGGGCGTTCACGTCGTCATTGTCGTGAGGGGGAGATGGCCTGGCTGGTGGACAAGGTGGCCGTCGCCTCCGGCGTGATGCAAGCCGGGCATCAGGTGGCACGCCGGCAAGCGAGGGAGAGTGGCGCTGCGGTGGTGGTGATTGAGCAATGGCTTTTGTATCCTCGTATGGGTGTTTGGGGGTGATCGTTATAGCCTTCGAGGGTGCACTATGTTGTAGTGCTCTTTATCAATGTGTACTCATACTACCTACAGTTAATGTCCATAGGTCCTGTCCATGTCAGCCACTGGTGCGGTCTCTCCTATGAGTTCATACCTCTGCGAGTTCCTGTGTCTGCTCCTGCCTCCGGTTACCCCCCCGCCGTCACCAACACGTTGACTGTCGCAGAATATCAGTAACTGTTATACGCGCGCATGGCCCCGCTACGCAAGGCCGTGAGCGTCGCGCGTACTCGGACAGCATTGGGCTGGACGCAATGGTCGGAGATAACTGGATGAGCAAGGGATACTGTATGTGCAGGGAGGATGGACTGTGGGTCACACTATGGTGGATGGGTCAGGTTGAATGCAACCATTATACACAGTGCAGCTCGGATTAGTCTTGGCACTCTATCGAGGCTGGGGCCGGATGCTCGTCAGAGACATGGACTCTACCCACCCAGGGGAGTGCGAACGCTCGGCGATGTGTAACCGCTGCCTGCAAACTGCTGCTCTCTTGGCGCAGAAGGTCAGCCCCAACGGGAGGGTGGGCACCTGGCCCGCTGGCGGCCCCATCCTAGGTGCCACCCACGCCTAGTGACATGCGGGTGGGGAGTCACGGTTGAGTGACCTCGGTGACACCCATGGCAGAAGAAGTTACACGACTGTGTGGGACCGAGCACACGAGCAGGTCACCCAGCTGCGCATGCTCGTGATGGATGGGTTCCTTTCCCAGGATGAACGGGGATACCTGAAGGGTGCAGTACGTCTCGGCCCGACCTGCTCCAGACCTGTTGTCAATGGAATGTCCAATGTCAGCTGGTGCGGCTCACTGGTAGCTGTTGGGGACGAATTGACATAACCTGGCTGGTCGATTGGGGGACCGTAGCTGGATATCTGGCAGATTCTGGCCGGCTGGTTTTCCGAACCTGGCCATCAGGCGGCCGGACGCGTACCATCTCAACACCTTGTTGGATACTGCCAACTTGTGCGCTGAACAGCATCCAGGCGCAATGACAGTGGATGTCGGGATCCCAAGTTCGGCTGGTGGGCTCCGTACCACTCTGCTGCTGCCCTTCGCTACATGCACGGCAAAGTGGGTCCAGCGGTAGGAGCGGTATTCTGTCTCAGGACCGAAGGCCTCAGCCGCTGTTGCTGGCCCTGTTCGTCTGCCCCGGAAAAGTACATCATGGAGTACGTCCAGCAATGAAAGCAGGTGAGCAATTGCGTATTTAAATCCATCTCTCCTTGTCCTCGATGGCCTTCGATCATGCCTGTCGAGGCGGGTACGTATCTTGATCACGGGTAGCTGTGAGCAACTACCGTACTGGTTTGCCTTTGGATGGGCCTTGGGTTCTGTAACTCTTCTCCTTACACTCCAAGCGTTCTCGGCACGAGATCATGAGATATTGTATGCTTTCAGCTAGAGAAATCCAGGCAGCACCCGTGGGCGAGGTTGGGTTGCAGTTCAGAAGCTCGAGCTCTGCATCGATCTATAGTGCAGCCGCGACCTGCCCAGTCGCCTTGAATGAAACTGGTGCTCTCTTTCGCCCGCCTTTTTATCCCGCGCGCCGCTTTGCGACCGCCGCGTGGCGCCCGCGTGGCGCCCGGGCGTCCGCGCCAGGCCAGCGCAACGGCCTCCGACGGACCCGCGCAGCCCCCCCGCTTACGTCTTTGTGCTCCTTCTTCACCCCAGTCGCGTGTCTCTGGTCTCTTCTCTTGGGTACACCTGCTGTTTGTTGGCTCGCTCCCCCCCACCGCCTCCACTTTGCCGCTTCGTGTACCGTTGCTCCCCCCCCCCCCCCCCCCCCCCCCCCCTTACCCACATCCACCTGCTTGTTCCCTGCTGCTCCTGCTCCTATTTGAGCGTGCTCGGGATTGACGTGCGGCTGCGGTCATGGCGTCGGCGTCTGCTGAGCTCGGCTTCCTGGAGATGATCACGGCCGAGACGTCACTGCTACTGCGTAAGTCGGACGCGTACGCCGTTACGCAGCGGCTTTCGTCTGTCGGGATTGGGAGCCTGCTCGTATCGTGCTCGTTTGCGACCACGACGGACGCCATGTGCTGGTTGACGAGCCCGGCGGCCAAAGAGGCGGTGCTGGCTGGCGAAAGGCAGCTGTATGTGGATTGCGTCTCGGCTGCGTCGGGCAAGGGGTGGTTGGCACTCGTCTCCCTCTCTTCCACCTCCTGCTTTCACCTCGACCACGCCGGTGTCGAAGGAGCAGCCGTCCTTTTACGCCAGGCATCGCCATCCATTTGTGTCGCAGCGCGCTTCAGTACCGCCGGTGATGCTCGTCGCTGGTCGTGCGGGGCAGGCGTGCGCAACCTCATTGACCTGTTGCGTGAAGCGGCCGGGGTGTCTCCGAGTGCCCCTTTCGTCGTATCCTCATGAGCCGCAAGCTGCAAGAGCGCCGTGGAGCAGATGGCGGTAACGGAGGTGCTGTCAGTGTCGAGCAAGCACACGGCACACAACGCTCCTGAGCCGCCGCCCTCACCTGCCGTGCTGGGTAGACTCATCCCCAACCCGAGCCCCCCCCCCACGCCGATGGTCAATAACCCTGCCCCCCCATCCACGCCGACTGCGGGGTACGCCCGCCATGCTCCCGGTTATGGTGCTTCTGGGTCTTCCCCTATCGGCGCGCCGCAGGTCTTCCACTCGTCGTCCTCATTTGCTGTGTGGGCGGCCCACAAGATGGCCGCTGAGGGAGACGAGCCGCCTTCTGCCTGCCAATGACCGGGCATCGTCCGCACGCCTCTCGGTGCGCGACAAGCTGGTACTCGTGGACGGAAGGCCGGCGCAGCAAGCACATCGACACCTTTTTCGAGGTCAGCTGCCAGCCGTGCTGTTTCTTCTCGGTTTGCGGGCGTGCTGACAGCCATCCAGGCGCCGTCTTTTGGGAAGCGTCGCACTACTCCTCCTTGCCGCTGCGCAGCCACAACTTTGGGGGCGGGCCATTCATCAGGTCGCGCTTGGGCTCCAAGCGACATGGGGCCCTTGTCATCTAGCTGCCTGCCGTGCTCTTGCAAGAAGTCCGACAAGCGCATGCGCATGGACGAGACGGACGGTCCACCGGCGGCTTTGAACCCTTCCGGGAGGGGAAGCGGCGGCAACACCCCCATCTTCTCGCGGCCGGAGGTCTCCCAGCTGAGATTGGTCTTCTGTTCTTTTCATGACCTCGACGATGGCACTGCACGCTCGCCGCCTTCTACATCTCGAGCGGGTACCCGCGCGAAAGGGGGTCGCCCTGTACGTCGTCGGGGTCGCTCACCTCTTCCCCATTCGGCATCCACCGGGGGAATGGGGCAGTACACCCCCTTCACGTCGGCCATTAATGTCACCGTGGTTGATGATCAGGCGGATAAGGAGCCCGCGGCTTCTAGTGCCGCGCACCCGCCCCCTACGGAAATTACGTCAACTTGCGTGGCATCACCGCAGCCAGTCGAATTCGTCCCGCCTCACGGCCCACTTGGCCTCGTTGCTGTGTCGGGAGATTGGGACGCACTGTCGAAGGTTCTCGCCGCTCGTGCACGGAGCACGTTTTTGACGGGCGGCCCGGGGGTTGGCAAGTCATCCTCTCTCCGGACTCTGCGTACGGTGTTGAGCAACAAGTGGCCTGGTGCCGAGGAGGTGGTCTCCGTGGCTCCCATGGAGAGCTCGGCCATGACGGCAGGGGGACAGACGTATCACTCCTTCTTTGGCTTCCCACGAGCGTACAAGCCCGAGTCCGCGGATCCCGATTTGGAGGCGACCCGCATGATGTCGCTGCGACGCTTCTCCCCGATTGCTCGTCGTCCGGCAGCTGTACGCGCTTTGCTTATCGATGAGGTCTCCATGGTGGAGGCAGACCGCCTTGAGGTCATGGTCGAGCTGCTGCGGCAGTAGCGTCACCCGTCCTCCCCGGCGTGCATCGTGTACGCTTTTGGAGATTTTCTGGAGCTTGGGCCACTATTTGGTGAGCTCGCGTTCACCGCGAAATGCTGGTCCATCCTGTTTGGGAACAGTATGCTGGAGCTAACGCGGGTCCATCGCCAGCACCAGCCGGATTTTGTGTCGGCCGTACGAGACGCAAGGATAAGGGCGCTGTAAGCCGGGGGTTAATGCCCTCATGGAGGAGCGCAAGGTGTCCGAGGGGTGTCATGCTCACCTCCGACATCTATCTCCTCCTCGGCCTGCAACAAGGTAGCATTGGCGTGTTGATGAGCTACACGGCGGCAAGAGTGCCTATTGTGCGCTTTGAGGGCGTCGCTTTGCCGATGGGCCACCATCGCGGCTCCCATGGAGTCGATGACGCGGGCGACATGTGGCTGGAGGTTGAGTGCGCGCCGGTCAAGTAAGAGGCCAAGCTCTTGGCGCATCCTGGGACGATGGCCGAGCGGTATCAAGTGCCCTTTGTGGTGGGGTGAGCCATCACCGTTCATCGGTCGCAGAGCCTCACCTTGAGGGCCGGGCATGGTCAACGTCGCCTTCAGTCGGGTGGAGGACAAGACGCGAATGCATGTGCGATCATTTTCTGCCTGTCACTTTTTTTCCAACCCTGTAGCTTTGAGTTTTTATAAGGATGCGGCTCGTCTGTGATAGTCGACTTGACATACATATGCTATGCACGCTCCCAGTTTTCTTTACATCCCACTGATATCCATTTTACTCCATTCTGCAACCAGCTTCAGCAAGAGGAAAATACAAACCTGTTAGAGTGAAGTGAAAGAGAGAAAGGCGCGCAAAAACACAGTATAAGGTACAGAGTGAAAGATGAACACATCTAAGCATCACCACCGTCCCCCGCGGATGAAGTCACCTGTGAGGACGGCACAGAGTCAGAGCCAGTAGATGGAGGATTAAGGACAGACCTCGGGGCAGGCACATCAGTAGACGGATAGCGTACGGCCATCAAGCTTGCAACCGATGATTGACTCGCTTGTAGGGATGCAGCCACGCGCTTCCAGCGTTGCTCTTGGTATTGAGACCGTGCTAGTCGCGCGGCACTTGCTGGTGCGGCAGTGGGTGGCGCACCGGCGGGCTCCACCGCGTCGGCGGACGCGTCGCCACGCGGCTTACTTTTTCAGGTCCAGTCCCAGTGGCGTCACCCCCATCCAATGGATCCCCGTTTCCTCCCCCATCAGCCTTCGCTCCACCCTTGGAGGAACGTGGGGCCTTCAGTGGTCAATTGTATGGTCGCGTCGTCAGCGTCCTCGCGTATGACGGCTGCACCGCTCATATCTGGAGCACAAACGCTGCCCGGGGGCGTCACATCTTACACCACCCCCAGTCCATCCGACTCAAAAACGTGGCATGCGGCGGCCAAAAGGGGGGCGACTGTCGGCACCGGCGGCCGCCCGACCGCCACGAGGTCTGCCAAGAAGGTGCAGTACAGCTCTTCATGTGTGGCGACGAGCAACATCGTGGCCAGCGCCACGCTGACCGGATACGTTGCGCCTGGCCCGACTCGTTCGATGGTGACGACGTCAAGAAGATCCTTCTTGAATTGCCGGCGGCAGGTAGACGTGGTGCGCAGGAGCACGGGGTTGATGTCATTCATCACGACGTTCATCATCCACTTGCTGGCGACGGCCGCGTGGGGTGAGCCTTGGCCGCCGCAGTCCCACGGGGGGGGATAGTTGCAGCCCCGTCGGGCGGCACCTCCCAGACCGGCCACCAGCGTTTCATGAACCGCTGTACGCCTGGCCACGACAGCTCCAAGTCCGCGGAAAGAACACCTGCCGAGAAAGTTGCCCTCGCCCCGCCGAGGAACTGGGCGTGAAGCAGGAGGTTGTCATTCACAAGTTGGTGTAGGAAGTCCCTCAGGTCGTCGCGCTCGGCCAGCCCCTCCAACACCCCAGTCACGCACTGCACGGCCGCGGCGCTTGGCGTCACGACGGGATGCTCTTCTAACACCAACTTGGGCACGGCCACGTTGGCCACGTCCACGACTTGGACATGGTTCGCCGAGTGCTGGCCGCCGGCAGTGCCCGGACCGCGGACGGTCACGCCACCGACAGGTACTTCCAAGTCGGCAACTGGTGCTGTACCACCGTCGACCCCCGGAGCTCCGTCCGCGCCTGCCCCGCTGCCGGTGTCGTCCCCCGCCCCTGTCTCTGCTCGCTTGCGTCGCGCCACAACGACAACGCCGTCGGGGATCAAGCCGGGGTCTGCTGGTGCGGTGTCGACTTCTTGGTCACCTGTCGCAGGTGGCCGCAGCTCACGCAGCAGCAGGGAATTCGCATCCGGCAGGACGTTGACCTCCTTGTGCCTGTAGGCATACGACAGTCCGATGTTGATGACACGGCTCGCATGGTCGTCCTCGTCTCCGAAAAAGTTCAAACGATCAAGGACTCGGATCCACCGATGTTGCGGCGCGTCGGTGGGGCTATCGCCCTCGCACATCCGGCTGACCGCCACATGCAGCGTTGCCCCATAAGATGCGAGATGGCCGTCGAGCTTGGCCGCCACGGTGAAGAAATCTTGAAGCAGGCGACCGAGGGAGAATCCCTTTTGGCGGTCACCAATGCCGAGCGACTGGAAGAATCTCACGTACTCTGGTCCCACCTTGGGCGCCCCGGACGCGCCGTCATCCTCAGCCATTGACTGCATTAAAGAAACCATAGTCAAAGTCACAGGTAGTGTCGAGCAAGCCGAGTCAAAGTCAGAAGACAGGCACAACAATGCGCAGTCACAGCGGCGCGCGTGGTGCTCCCCTCTCATCTTCCGCACCGTCACCCGTGAATCATAAACGATGCGTCGGGCACGCATGCACACGCACGCTCCTCATGCGGGCGCTACAGAAAAAGCAGCTGAAAACGTACAAGTGGTAACTGAGCCCCTCGGCGATGAGCCTTGGAAAGGGGGGGGGGGCAGGCGTAGGCGGAGAGGGTGCAGAGCCGGGAGGCGTGTTGGGAGAGGAGGGGGGTGGGTGAAGCGGGCGGGGACGAAGACGGGACCGGTGACAAAGATGGCACCATGCCGACGACAAAAAAGGCGCGCAGCTGGATCGGGGGCACCATTCACCCACTACAGCGTTCGCGAAAAAGGCGGGCAAGCGGGTCGCCCATGAAGCGCAGAAGCGGATCTGGGACACGTGACGAGGTGGTTTGGAGCCAACCGGAGTGGACCGGGCGCGCATTCATGACGCCATCTCCTGGTGCCGCCGCCGCCGCGCTGTACTCCTGCCAGGCTGGAGGAGGCTTGCACAAAGCCACGTTCCCGCAGGGCAAGCGTCCATGATGCCGCAAAATCGATGTGCAGGGATTGCTCGGAGAGAATCCCCTTTGAGTCATACGGGTAACCGGTGGGCGGCGCAATCCCAAGTCGGCGAGCAAAGTGAGCCCCCAGCCCCCCCACCCCCCCCTCCCCTCACAATCACACGCGTATTCACTCCATTTTTAGTGAATGCAGATTCGGGCGATTCCTATCTCGACTGAGGAGGAGGAGCATTCACGGGCTCCTTGGGAGCCCCGCCTGCAACGGCTAGCCGCGGACAGCCAGCCGCCTGGCGCTTCGGATCATCCCAAACGCAGCCGTCATCACACGCGAGGCCCAACTGCGTAAGTGCAAAGATCGACAGAGAAGATGGCCATCGGCGACAAAAGAGCAATAGAGAGATGATGACACATTTGAGGCATTGCCAACAGTAAAGAATGCGAGTGGCTCAGAGTGGTTGATGAGAACTGCGCAGTATGATATATACTGAAATCCTGAAGAATGAACGGGACCAATCGCATACAGTCTTTACTTGGTTAAATCCGCCCCAGTTATATCCACAGTGGATATCACCGGGCCGAAGAATGCACCATAGGCGCCGAGAGAACGTCGAATTTGGACTGCAAACGCATTCATGATCGGCCTCCTGTGGTCATTCTACGACCAGATCAACTTATGCAAATCCAAGGATGACTACACGTACAACACCTTGCCTTCGCGGTCTCATCACCGCCGATCAACCACCGGTGCACGCCTTCTCAGGCGCGATCCGCCCCCATTCTACCCACCTGCGCTCCTCTGCCCACCCCCCGCGACAACACCAACCGCACCTACCGCACTGTTCGCATCACCATGACGCTCGCGAACGTGACGATGACGAGTGATTGGGCATCGGGGGGTGATACGAGTGACGTTGACGCGTTATCAGAATTTGCCAAAGAAAATACTTACTGCATTTCATCCGGTCTGAGATCCCCATAAATGCAATCTTCGATATTTCTTTTGCTGCCACATAGTATTTAAATCAACTCAATGCAGCCGATCGGGAAGTCTCTCGACTCGCGAATAACTTTTGTCAGCCACTGTAAACGATTGGCGATGCATAAAACCGAATAAAGACTGCAGTCGTCCCACGTCGAGCGAAAGATCGGCCGAGATCCAGTGTGGGCTCCGTCTCAGGCCAACGTGCTTTCCTTGCCATCGAATAGAGCCCGGCTTCTGCGCCCTTTTTTTCGATCGAGTGCATAAAGAAGCAGAGTAGTTTTCCGTGGCGCGAATCCGCTTCGGCCCGATCACAGTTGCCATGCAGAACTATGGGAGTTCTGGTAACCCCATTGGTCCACGTATGCTCTGCGTTGTAGGCACCCTGCTGCTGCTGTTTCTTTTTTTTTTTTTTTTGAAGATCTGCAACGCTCAGGATCTACTGCCTCCAGCTAATTCTGCATTCTTGACAGAAGAAGGCAGGACATCTTTTGAAGAGAAAAAGGGCGTGCCAGTTCCGTCCTCGGCGATGTCGTGCACCGTTGCCACTGCGCCAGACAGCCTGCTCGGTTTCTGGCAAATGGCTGCACGGCCACGCTGTTGTTGCAAACAACGGTGAGCGCCACAGGGTCACCTGTGGAGAGTGGTACGAATCATCTGAACGCCGGCGAGCCCCGCGCGAAGTGCCGAAAGTCGGCAATCGGATCACTCACGGACATGGGCCCATGTTTCGTGTCGTGCTGAAAGGGCGAAGCTCCCCGCACTGCCATACCTTTAAGATGCTCCAGCCTCGTTGGCCCAGAGTCCTCTTCAAGTTCCCAATCTCGCATCATGGACCCTTCTATTCCTTTGTCAACTTTTCCTCTGCCTCACACTCCCCCGGCGCGAAAGTGACATGACGCCCGCATCGGCAAGGAGCAAAACTCGGGGGCAGCGCAGTGCACCTCGTTGCTGGATCCACCACGAGCCCGGTTCAGGCTCAAATTGCTCGTTCAGAACTTGCACGACCCCTCGTAAACGCCTCTGTGGAGCGTTTTTCTCGTGCAAACCATGTTTTCACTTGCATACTTTTGCAGTCGAGCATTTCCCACCGACTTTTTGGATGCATCAGAAGCGTCTCTGGAAGCGCCTCCTATGGTGTACAGGGCCATAGCGGCAATGCCCGTATGCAAACGTATGCAGATGCTCAACAAGCGCGTGCGAGCTCTCCCGTTCTCTCAACGAGGTGTTTCTGCAATTTCTGCACGCTGCATTGAGACACCCTTGTCGAGGTGCGTGTATTAAGTCGAGCACGGGTGTCGAGGTGCCGCACGAGTACCGGGTTTTCACACTTAGCTTCCCCTTCTCTGCGACTTGACGGTATTTATTACCAGCCACAGGAGCGGCAACTGTCCCTCCGTGAACGGCGAAAGGGAATGGTCTCAGTTGTGAACTCACTTCCCACCAAGTTCTGTGACAATTGCCCAAGAACTGTGCATCCTGCACGGAGAAAGCGGGTTCCGATCAGAGGTGTGATTTAAATAATTTCTGGCCCCGGGTGAAGGTGATTTAAATCAACCCTTGATTTTTAATCGTATGAGGCGATTTTTATTGATTTAAATAATCGGGCATAACTTAAATCATTTATGCTCGTTTTGTGTGAACATAAATACATGTACCACGTGATAAGCCCTGATAAGGACCATTAACGCTATTGTTTGACTTTGTGTCGCATGTAGTAGGCGCTGGTAGTGGCGACCGATGACGCCACAGACCTAGCCGATCCTCCAGCTGCAGGTGCCGCCCCCCCCCAAGTTGCGCCCACCCCCGCCTCAGGGTCGTTCTTCACCCGGGAGTAGTTCTGCCAAACGCCGAACACAGAGCGTATGGCGTTCGGGCAACCGACGGTTCGTTCTTCACCGGCGCTGGCTGGCCGAACGTCGAATTGATGAAATCCCCCAGGGCACGATCAGCAGCGGAATTTCCAGTTCTAAACTCCCTATTTACAATACCAAGAGGAATGGTTCGCGCTGGGATGGATGTATGGTCGAAGGCGCACGATCTCACGGCGCCTGAAGCGCGGAATGCAATCTTCTCCGGTCCCGAGCGCCGGGTGGGCAGGCCTCGCAGACCCCGACAGCAGCCAGACAGAAGCGCGTGCAAACGCACCCCAGTCGGCTCGAGCTCGAGCGTGCCTCTGCCGGCCGCCCTTTTTCCTGCGTCCTTTCCCTGACTGCGCATCGGTACACAGCATACCCACGCACTCCCCTACCCCCATCGCCTGGCGTTCTCCCGCTTTGGGCCAGATGGCTAATGCGGGTGGCACCCTGACGCGGCGCAGGCGGCGGGTCGAGCCCACTGACCCGCTCGCCGCGCTGCGGCAGACGATTTTTGTTACGGCTATGTCGTCCACTCTTCTCGCTCTACATTGCTCGAGGCTTGACCGCGAGCGCGGCTACGACCTCCTGGTCTTTGCGGATGAGGTAGCGTCTGTTAGGCGGGGCTTTAAGCGCAAGTACCGCATGGAGTTTGACGTGTTTACGGCGCTCGTGGAGCAGCTGCGCCCGCGTCTGCGACGCAACGACGCGCAGGCCCGTCGCCGACACGGCAGAGGTCTACCTGGGCGACGGGCGGTGTCGGAGGAGACTCAAGTTGCAGCTGCTCTTCGCTTCTACGCTGGTGCCTCGTACCTTGACGTTTTTAGTACTCATAAAGTCGAGCCCAGCTCCTTTAATGCCATTGTCAAGCGTGTGACCAGCGCAGTGAACAAGAAGCTATGACTCGCCGGTGACATTACGATGGAAGCCGGCCAAGTCGCTCTGAGCTCTACCTTTGTCGGCGCCCTGCCACTCAATCCGCTGGCGCCCTCAGTCGTTGGGGCACTGGATGGTCTCGCTGTGCGCATTCAAGGACCGGCGCGGGGCGCCACCAATACTCCATCTGAGTTCTATGGTCGCAAGGGCTTCTTCAGCTTGAACGTCCAAGCCATCTGCGACGGTCGCTGCCGCTTCGTGTTTGTGTCAACGGCAGCGCCGGGCGCAATGCATGACAGTGCGGCATGGAGCCAGACGCGGCTTGCGGAGCGGCTCCAAGCCGCTGTCATCTGTCTTGGCGAGCGCTTCGTCATTTGTGACGATGCTTTTTCTGCGTGCTCGCACCTTGTGCCTCCCTGGCCTGGTACCGCTCTCCCGGCAGACCGAGACGCGTTCAACTTTTTTTTGAGCCAGGTGCGGCAAACTATTGAGCGCGCGTGGGGGATCCTCAATAAGAAGTGGAGCGTACTCTGGTCGGCGCTCAGAGTTCGCCTCGGCGACTGCGGCTCACTGGTCCTAGCGCTGATGAAGCTACACAACTTTATCATTGACCGAACCCCCGCCACCCCCCTGCCTGATTTGGGACCAGACGACTCAAGCCCACTCGTTTTCAGCGATGAACAGTCGATGGGAGATGCGGACGAGGACTGCGGTCGAGACGGCACGGCGTGTCTGCCCCGCCCGTATTGGACCACGCGGCTAAGCGCGGCGGGCTACGCTCGGCCAGCAGTGGCCTGATGATAGAGCAGTGGTACTGAGAAAAAGTGAGCTGATTCAAACGACGAGCACCAAGGGCCATGCCAGTAGCCGGCGCAGGTGACGCATCCGGTGCAATCGGGACGGCAATGCCGCAGGTGTGCTCCACGGCCCGGTTAGTGTCACGATGTGTGGAAAGAAAGACGATCTGTCGGCAACAGCAGCCAATCGGGTCCACCCCCTCGCCTCCGGGTACCCTATCAGACCCGATCAGGCGCTCTACGGTGCGTAAACCGGTTCACTCCGCCCCACTTCTGTCTGGTGCGGCGGCGCCCCACTCATCCAGACCGCCGCACAGACGCTACTTTTAGAGAGCGGTGTGCTATCATGTCTTTACTTGCTTTATAGTGCTTAAAACCAGCACAGTGAACCCAGCTCCGTCCTATTGCTCGCAGTACGTGCGCCAATGGCTGTCCCCTCACGGCAGATGGCATCGTGAACATTCTCCAGCCGCGGCTGTCATCTTTCTTGAGCTGGCCGGCCCGTGCGCGGGTCGCCTGTCGGTACCCTTCCGATCGCCTCAGCAGAGAGTCTGTTGAGTCGATATGTTACTTTTTCTGTCCAACGGAAAAGTGACACGGGTTGTATCTGAGTTCTTTTATAGACAGGCGATGATTTCCACCGCAACCGTTGAGTGGACCTTGCTCCTCTTTTCCATCGACACTCGAGTTGTCCATGACTCTCCATTTCGTTGCATGCTACTCTACGCAAACAAGTCCAAGCATCCACTGGCACTAGAACCACCCATCGTCCGTGCCATCACCACTATCAAGGTTCATGTCCATGGACCGCGCCAGCGACAGCGACTAGCTCTTCAGCATCCGCTGCAGGAGGCGCACACCGGCACCCGTGCGGTCCATAGCCTCTATCTCCCGCGCCGTGCGTGCCAGCGTCTCCAAGGTCTCGGCTTCCTCGCTGCTTCTGTGGCGCTTGCTCGGGGCGGTAGCGGCAATACACTCCTTGATGGTCGTCGCCAGGTCGTGAGCCGCCGACGCGCGCCGCTTGCGCGCAACGTGGACCTGGGGGTCAGCGAGGTCGTCCTCGTCGCCCCCCCCTTCCTCCACCGCCATGCTGCGTGGCAGCGCTCGCGCGCTGTAAGACAGCAGCTCGGGCGAGTGCTGGAACAGAGTCCACACATACAGCACCGCCGACTTCATGAGCGCCGACACGTCCGACGGGATGAAATTTGCGAAGGAAGCGACTTGATCACCCGTTGCGGGCTCCGATTGGCCACTTTTGGTGTATCGCGCGTAAGCGACCGACCAATGGCGACGTGCATCAGCCCACTTCGTCTTGAGGAAGTGGCCCGCCCGTCGACGCGGCGCCGCTCCCGGGGTCACCGGGATTAGAGAAAGCGGAACAACCGCATAGCGCGACGGATTGAATTCGCTGTCGTTGTATAGTGCTTCGACGTGCTCCGACCAAGCGTCGCTGGGAGCGCCGTCCAGCTCCAGCCTGGTGCGGTGCTGCTTGGCTTGCAGGAGAAAAGCAAACACGGAGGGATCCTTAATCGTGTGGATTAGCCGCGCAAACTCGTCGATCTCCATGGGCGGGGTCGTCTTCGCCTGGGTGGCCGTCGCGCTGCCGCTGACCGTCAACTGGCCCCCGCTGATGTACAGGGCCGGAGAGGGAAACTTGCCGCCACCTTCCTCGCACAGCGTTGTCATTGAGGTGACAAGCTCGTGTGCGGGCACGGCCGATAGCAGGCGGGCTACAACACCGGGCTTGTTTCCGCCGCACCCAACTTTGTTGGCCTTGCAGAGGTCCTTGAGGTTCTCCTTGGAGTACTTAGCCATGACCGCTCCTGATACCACCGAGAACACCAAGCTTGTCGACGCCGCGCCCGCGTCCGTTCGGGTCACAGGAGCCGTTGTCGGGGGCACCGGCGACGACTGGCTCGGGATGTCGTCCACCTCGGCTCCGAGGCTGCCAGTGACAGCTGCAGCCGGGGGTAGCAAATCCGGCTGTGAAGGAACGTCGAGGGGGTACGAAACTTCCGGCACCGGCCGGGGGGGGAAGGTGGAAGAGGCCATGGGAGAAACAAGTGGACGATGGCGTGGGGGAGGGGGGTGGGAAAGCGAGGAGGGGATCTAGAATGATACAAGGCCGTCGGGAGGGTGGCGTAGTGGTTGATGGGGTGGCTGGAGGTGTGAGACATGACAAAACGGAGGCTGCAAAGAGCCCCGAGGTGCGTTTATGTATCACGAGCGACCACGGTGCACGCGGACGGGAGGCATACCGGCGGCGTCGACAGCGCAAGCTCGTGTCGCCGCACGGCCGGGTGAGCAGCAGACGGGTGGTCGCAGGCAATCGATTAGGCGCAGTGTGCGGTCGCGCAAGCCTCCCCCGGTCGATCTGTGGATGCGAAGCGCGAGCTGCCGGCGTGGTCGTCGACGGCACAGATCTGCCCGTGTTCCAGATCCTTGGACATCCAACGTCTCCCAACTCCACTATGTACTTAGGTCCAGAATGTCAGTCCGCCATATGCTGTTCGGGTGTGATTGGCAGCAGAGACCCCGCAGGTTTGCTCGCCGAACTGCGGAATATGCACGTGTTACACGTGGTTTCATGAGCCGATGGTATGCTTGGATTCATGTCGTGTTCGGCGTTTGGCAGAATCACAACCGGGTGAAGAACGACCCTCAGCGGCCGTCAGCTTCCGGTGCACATCAGCATTATTGGTCTTGAATTTGGTGCACAACAGCAGGTGGGCCTTGTAGCGACCGGTCTGATGCGACATGCTTACCATGCATGCTCGACAGGTCATTTGACGTGCGCTCTTGTCGATAACATAGTACGCAGCACACTCTGCCGGCCGGCGACCACGCTTGCGGGGACGAGGG
>ENA-ORXT01003280-ORXT01003280.1-marine-metagenome-genome-assembly--contig:-NODE-3280-length-18074-cov-38.104462_pt1 | contig 18074 bp, 14 predicted proteins | sample MGYA00237868_ERZ511482 | MGnify/ENA metagenome assembly ERZ511482 | reverse complement strand
TGGCATAATCAGAGATTCTACTATAATCCTGTGACAGCATTATTAGAACCGATAGGCTTTGATGGTTACTCTTCTGAGGAGCCTCAGAATTATGCATCACACCTATATGCAGAGCAATTGTATACGACTAAGCGAGGACATCAGGAAGCAATAGATGACTTAATGTTTGATGATGATTTTGTAAAAAAGTATTTATATTTCCTTAATCAATTCTCTGATGAGAAGTTCTTAAATAGCTTCATGGAGAGTCTTGAGGAATCATTGGTGGAGAGAGAGAACTTTATCCGTAATAGATTCTCATCTTATAAATACAACAGAGATATCATAAAGAAAAAAGCAATAAGAACACAGATAGCTCTACCTGCTCACGTCAATTCATTATTGGCCTATAGATATAAGTCTGAAGATGGTATCGATTATCTTAAACTTGTCAATCAGCATAGTTTTCCGCTTGAGATTATAAGTGGTAAATCCCCTGCTACTGAAAGCCAATTAGTATATCCGCAAATTATAGATGCTGTTCCAGAATATTCTCAGTGGGAGGTATTATCAGGAGCTAATGAATTAAAATATAAAGTAGCAGGATTAGATTCCATCTATACTGCCAAGATATTAAAGTGGACGACGCCTGAGGATTGGTCGCCAAGACAAGAACTAACTTCTGACTTGACTCAGTTTTCTGATATTCTTATTGTAGATGGAGATAATGTAAGACTTAATCCTGGTGTTATTAATGTCTATAAACCATTGATTATTCCACCTGGAAAATTACTCTCAGTTAATGCGGGAACGCAACTAAATTTTTCTGAGGGTGCATTTTTGTTAAGCTATAGTCCAGTCAGATTCTTAGGAGATGCTGATAATCCGATTATCGTAGAATCGAAAGATGCAATTTCTGGCAGTATCACAGTTATGCAAGCTGATGGCCTATCAAGAGTAAGGAATGTGATATTCAAAAATCAGAATACGCTTAGTTACAAAAAATGGGGACTCACAGGTGCAGTTAATTTTTACGAAAGTGATGTAGATATCGTACGTACGGCATTCACTGATAACCTATGTGAAGATGCTCTCAATATTATCAGATCAGAATTCACTATAAGCGAATCTAAATTCTCTAATACTTTCGCAGATGCATTTGATTCTGATTTTTGTAAGGGGACAGTTAAGAATACACAATTTATTGACGTAGGTAATGATGGGATAGATGCATCGGGTAGTGTGCTGACTATAGATGGCTGCCGCATACTTACAGCGGGTGATAAGGGGATCAGTGCCGGAGAACAATCTACATTGAACATAGTATGGACTAATATTGATAAAGCTAACATTGGTATTGCCTCTAAAGATAAATCTAAAGTTGTCGCCGACCATATTAATATCTCTAATAGCGCATTAGGGTTTACGGCATTCCAGAAGAAACCAGAATATGGTCCTGCTTCTATTGTGATTAAGAATTATAAAGCAATAAAAGTTAAGCAACTCTACAATATTCAGGAGAATTCTACAATCGATATCAAAGTAGTGCAATGACAAAACTTGACTACAGATATGAACTAAAGTATGTATTAGATCCTTCTGCTGCATTTCATCTGGAATCGATGCTCTTATCGCATCCTGCTGGATTTAATAAAGCATTCGAGGATAGAGTAATTAACAATATCTATTTTGATGATCACCTTTTTTCTACTTGTAACGATAACCTATCCGGTATAGCTGACCGTATCAAAATAAGATATAGATGGTACGGATCTGACGATCATAGCCAGAATGGTGTTTTGGAGTACAAGATTAAAAAAAACGCTTTAGGTACTAAGGTTCATCATCGTGACATTCCATACGCTTCGCTTAAGCAATTATCATCCATCGTTAACGATAAGATGACTAACAGGACTCAGGTGTCACCAGTCATCCGTAACCAATATTTACGAAGTTATTTTATTGATATTTCAGGAAAATACAGACTTACTGTAGATAGGAATGTATTGTACGATTGGCCTTCCGATAATAAGACGATTAAGGAATCTGCAATATCTGATACACGTATTATTGTAGAAGTGAAATTTGATAATAATGCTGATACAGAATTGGATTCTGTTAGTATGGATATTCCGTTCAGACTATCTAAGCATTCTAAGTACCTGTCGGGGATGTATGCTTTGTATGGGTAGAATTATTCGTTAGAAGTATTTTCTTATCTAAGATTTAGTCATAAAATATACTCTAAGTTAAATAAAGTGCATTGAAAAGCCTATTATCCTTGATATAATAAGATAATAAACTTAACTTAGAGTTAAATTTTTTATCGAATCTTATAAAATAGACTAACATGGAGTCTTCCGTATCAAAAATATCTACACTTAATGCCTTACATTTCTTAAAAGGTAATGTCAAATCTGATAATTGTTATGTCCCTTCTGATGTCACAGAAGAGCATACAATGGTAAGCGAAATGGTAGAGAAATTTATCGAAGATCGAATCTTCACTAACGTAGAAGCGATAGAAAAACAGAAAGACGGACTTGGGTCAAAATTGATGGAAGAGGCTGGTGAGTTAGGGATTCTGTCAGCGCATATGCCAGAAAATTATGGCGGTATGCATATGGACTTCGTGAGCAATACATTGATTGCGAGAGCGATGGGAACATGTGGATCTTTTTCTGTGAGTTATAATGCGCATACAGGCATAGGGATGTTGCCGATACTATATTTTGGCACAGAAGAACAGAAGTTGAAGTACTTGCCGAAATTAGGTTCTGGAGAATGGAAAGCTTCTTATTGTCTGACAGAACCGAGTAGTGGATCTGATGCATTATCGGCTAAGTCTCAAGCGGAGTTGACTCCAGATGGTAATCACTATATTATCAATGGGCAGAAGATGTGGATAACCAATGCAGGCTTCGCAGATTTATTTATAGTGTTTGCACAAGTGGATGGAGATAAGTTTACAGGATTTATTGTAGAGCAGGGATTAGATGGATTGACTTTAGGAGCAGAAGAAGATAAGTTAGGAATCAAAGGATCATCAACGAGGCAAGTGTTCTTTGAGAATGTCAAGATTCCCAAGGAGAACTTATTAGGTGAGATAGGTAAGGGGCATTTAATAGCATTTAATGTATTAAATATCGGACGGTATAAGCTGGGTGTATCTTGCTTAGGTGGTAGCCAGAGGGTTCTTGAAGAATCTGTAAAGTATGCTAATGAAAGACTACAGTTTAAAGTGCCTATATCGAGCTTCGGAGCGATTAAGCACAAGTTAGCAGAGCAGTCGATACGTAATTATGCCTTAGAATCTTCAGTATTCAGAATGGCAGGATTCATGGATGATAAGATAAAGTCATTAACTGAGAATGGCGTAAGTTACGGTGATGCTAAGTTGCAGGCGGCAGAAGAATTTGCTATAGAATGTTCTATAATAAAAGTCTTAGGGTCAGAGGTGTTAGATTATGTCGTAGATGAAGGCGTACAGATTTTTGGAGGTATGGGATATTCAGAAGAGGCAGTTATGTCAAGAGCATACAGAGATAGTCGTATCAATAGAATCTTTGAAGGTACTAATGAGATCAATAGATTACTTATCGTCAGCATGTTGTTCAAAAAAGCAATGAAGGGATCATTTGATATAGCAACACCAGCTATGGCTGCCCAAAAAGAATTGCAAGATGGTGCTGTAGAAGAGACTTCCGAAGGATCACCAGAGCGAGCATGTGTCAATTCTATGAAGAAATTGCTTTATATATTATTAGGCTATGCCGGACAGAAAGTCATCTCTAAGTCCATTGATCTTAAAGATGCTCAAGAACCAGTTATGAACTTAGCTGACATCATCATAGATATATATACTGCAGAATCCACATTGCTAAGAACTGAGAAAGAAGCTGATACCGCAATATCAGTGGCAAAGCTTAAGACATTATTGTATGATACAAGTCACAGAGTATATAAGAATGCTATAGACTTTATAGGATCTACTGCTGATGAGAAAGAATACAAGGGTCTCATCATTGCAGCTAAGAAATATAGCTACTACCCACTACAGAATACTATGAAGCATAGAAGGGTAATCGCGGATGAACTTATAGCGGGATAAGCATTTCAGTTCAATTTAGATTTACTTGTCTTATTTGTAAGGCTTATATATTAATAGGTTCTCAGCTAACCGTATGTACGTACATGAAATATGTGCCTTACAATCATTTATATTAATTAACAATCTAAATGCCGCAGGAGATTTTGGAATATAACCGAATGTACGCGGCTATTTAGAGGCCAAAGGTATTACAGCCATCCTATACCTCTAATTATACTATCAAGTGTTAAAGTTAGATCTAAACTATCACAACTTTAGTAAACGATCGTTATTAGAATGTTTTAAATTATATAAGAGTAGGTTTCAAATATTCGGCAACTGCTTTTTGGAGTTGCTATCTAAAAATATAATGCAAATTTGTTGTATTATTCTTTTGATTAGTTGATTTAAAGCAGTACGAGAGTGCTGCTTTTTTTTTTGTACTTACACATACTACATTATCCTTTCTATGATAAGTTTGATTGCCCATATCGCAATTATCCCAGATATCATATTTACATATAGCTTACGCGAAAGATATTTATTTATTATAGAAGAGAGTATAAGCACAGCGCCTACAATGAGCACCTGAGCTATTTCTACACCGATATTAAAGCCCAGTAATGGAATCGTTAATGAATCTCCCGATAACATAATGCTGAAGAAATTAGAAAAACCAATACCGTGTATGAGTCCAAATATTCCTGCGGATATGTATCTCCATCGTAGTGACAATCTTTCTGTAGAATGAGGCAGTATGATATTAAAAATAGCTACTAAGAATATAGATAGTGCAATAAGAATTTCTATAATATTAGAATCGACCTTAATCACATCTATAGCTGACAAAGCCAAGGTTATAGAATGACCCAATGTAAATGCTGTCGCTAACCATACTACTGTCTTCCAATCTTTAATTGTATAGATAACTGAAAGTCCGACTAAGAATAGAATATGATCTACGCCATTGATATCTAATATATGTGTGATGCCTAATTTTAGAAATTCTAAAAACATACATCAAGGTAAATAGAATTTTGAATTACTTTATTAAAGTATCAATCAGAAGATTATAAAATTTTCCTTTCTATAAAATAGTAGATTCATTATTGTCTAAATTAGCTGTCGTAGAGAATAATTCATCAACAAAGTAGGTACGATTCTGTTGATTGTAAGCGTCGTTGCAATCTTCTAATCCACTCCTCATTATACTTCTACATATGCCATTATCAAATGACGATTCTTCATGATCTCTATCAAGAACGCAGTGCCCTAATTCATGATATATGACAAATTCTCTCATCATATGTGATCTATTATTCCAAAAGTTTAAATCTATAGTAACGTGATTAATGTGACTACCGTACTGACAAGAACCTGCGACGCCATCTTCTGGAATAGGGGATATTTCTCCAGTTGTTCTATGTGCATTAAGATCTATGGATATACCTCTCAGGGCAGCTTCATTTTCAAAACTTCTGAAGTAAGGCCAGAGTCTTTCATCCACATTATTATATTCTGGTTCTGTAGATTGTGTGTTTTCAGTTTCATGAAATATATCTGTCTGACACGATGTAATCGATATGATGATGCTTATGATAAGAAAAAATTTAAATACACTCATAGGACTTACTTTTTTTTAATTAGGTAATAAGATGAAAAGTAATAGAATGTAGATTTTTGTCTTATAGTAGAGGATTTAGTCTATGTAACTGAATAGGGTAGTAGGATGTTGTATAAATAAAAAAAACTCTGCAATTAGATTGCAGAGTTTTACGTGATTTCGTGTTAAAAAAAAACTATAAATTATTCTATAGAACTTATTCGATAGTCACATTCGTGAATTGAATTTTAGAAGTTCCTTTTACAATAAAGCCTAACTTGTATTCACCTTTTTCAAAAAGGCTCATACCTAACTTTATGTTTTTTGACATAACAGGTAGTTGCATTTCCATCTGACCTTTTTCGTTAAAGATCTGGACGAAATTAATCTCTTTACCAGTATTAAATTCAAATCTTTTTTGATTTTCATTGAACTCAGCAGTTATAAATAATTCTGAGCCTGCATCACTGGTAGTAGCGGTAACTGTTTTTGATTCTATAATCGTCACAGCTTTTTCAGGGTTACCTGTTGCCGAAGCAGCCGTCATCGTAAGAACGATTACAAAAAGAGTAGATAGGAATGTTTTCATGACTTTAACAATTTTTATAATACAAATATGAAGGCATTACCGCCTTATAGCAATTATAGTCACTCTACAGATGGATAAGCATCTAACGACCTTGACACTACAGATCCCTATTGTTGTCATTATTATGTATGATGACCGACATCTCATAATACGAGAGGCTACTTATATATTGATTATTTAGAGTCTCCTTCCTTCTTGACATCAGATAGGTAGGCAAATAGAAACATTACGAATAATATACCGTGGGTAATGCTGGCTTGTATTGGTTGTATTATCTCAGTATTATCAGCAGTATAAGTCATCATGGTTAATGCTGCATGGAAGAACATAATGAGTAGGAATATATGACCTGTCATAGTATTGTCTGCATAATGTCTTACTGTAATGAGACACAAGAGACCTACTATGAACATAGTGATACCATACATTTTATATATCATCTGGATAGGTATATCAGACTGAAATATAAGATGCGGATTAAAGTATAGGATAATAGCTCCTGAGACTTCTACAATACCACTTACAAGCAGAGCCCATTTTTTCATATATCTTGTTATTTTTGATAAAAATAAGATTCTGAAAGACTCCAAGAAAACTATTAAGGAACAAAGGATAATTAATTCTGCTGAGAATATTTTTGAGAAAGTAGGATTTTTTAATGCTAAGATGGAGGATATCGCCACAGAGGCGGGTATCACTAAGGTTACATTGTATACGTATTTCCAAAGTAAAGAGAATCTTAGGTTAGCCGTTACATATAAAGCCCTCCAGCTACTTATAGATAAGTATTATATCAGCTTAGAGCAAAATAAAGAGAATTCAGGACTGACATCGACATTGGCGATATTCCGATTGTTTATAGAATTTTGTGAGGATAATTTCCTTTATTCTGAAGCCCTGTTAAGCTATTTTGAGCTCGTCAGAACAACAGCTTCAGGTAATAATGAAGACAAGCTTACTGATGGAGTCAAAGAAAGTATATACTTTAGGAAACTTCAAGGTCTGCAGAATCTACCATTTAAGCTGACAGTACAAGAGATTAATCGAGGTAAGGACGATGGTAGTATTAGAAGTAATATAGACCCGATGCTGGCAACGCTATCTGCATGGGTGTCTTCTATAGGATTTATAAAAGTCGTAGCAGCATCAGGTGAGCGACCTTTATTCAATGTAGACTTAGAGGCACTTAAGAACGTACAATTTAAATCAGCAAGCGATTTGCTACAAAATTAAATTATTCAATATTAATATAGTATGAAACAACCACTTGTTACTCCAATAGATCGTAATGCCAATAAGGAAACTGAGGAGATGGCTAACTTTTATGAAGAGACATTAGGATTTACACCTAACAGTCTTTTTACTATGATGAGGAGGCCACGTATAGCTTATGCGTTCATGGAGATGAATAAAGCTGTAATGGAAAATAAGGGACGTGTGACCAGTGCACTCAAGAGGCAGATCGCATATCTATCAAGTATGACAACAGGTTGTAGATATTGTGAGGCACATGCGATAAGAGCAGCCGTCAGATATGGTTCTGATGAAGATAAGTTGAACAACATCTGGGACTATAAGACATATAGTGCTTTCTCAGATGCGGAGAGAGCTGCTTTTGATTTAGCAGTTGCAGCTTCTAATGTACCTAATGGTGTAGACGATGCAATATCAGAAAATATGCGAGCACATTGGGACGAAGGTGAGGTTGTTGAGATTCTCGGAGTTATCGCATTATTCGGTTATCTAAATAGATGGAACGATAGTATGGGGACACAATTAGAAGAGCCAGCAGCAGCAGATGGAGAATCATTATTAGCTAAGAAAGGATGGAGTAGAGGAAAACATGCGTATTAGACTCGATATTATTTTTTGGATTTCTAAATAGTTTTTTTTTAATCGTTACAGTATATAACTCAGTATAAATAAATATGATGAAGAAGATAATATTACTTGCAGCTGTTCTATTTGCTATAGGATTAATCGCATGCGGAAGTGAGAAAGCTAAAGCAACCAATACAAAGACTGATGTCACCACTTCATCTAAGTCTAAACTTATAGATGATCAGACTGAGCCGATGACCAAGAAGCAATTATCCAAGGCAAAAAAAGTAATCAAGAAGGCTGGAGATATAAGTGAACTCGACGGTAAGAAATTATACAAAATGAATTGTACTACTTGCCATGGTCTAAAGGGCAATCTTAAAATTAATGGTGCTAAGGATCTTTCTAAATCTTCCATCTCATTAGAGAATGCAGTTGCTCAAGTTTATTTTGGTAAAGGTCTAATGACTTCCTATAATCACCTATTATCTGAGAAAGAGATTGTAGCTGTCGCTAAATATGCAGAAACCTTAAGGCGGTAATTCTTGTTGTCTAATGACAGTGTTGAGCTTATTTATTTTTTGTCAGATCCCAGAGGTAATGGATTTATAAACTTGCTTTTCCATTTTTTTTCATTCAGAATGGTGTCGTAGAATTTGTCAATAAATTTAACCATTTGTTTTTTGGATTTTCCACTGAGATATTTGTCATCATTAATGGTAGCGTATATTGCTTCTTGTTTTGAGCTATAGAATTCAGCTATCATTTGCAATTCCTCTACAGTCACCCCCTTTCCTCTGAAGAACGGTTGCCATACATCATTGATAGGCATTCTATCATGAGGCACTGCGTAATCCATGCCGACTATTCCAGCATAATCGAAGTCATGTGGTACAGCTCTCACTCTTTTTTCTCCAGGTAGATGTATGATTTTGAGATTATGTTTGTTGTAGTATGACCAATCAGTGTTACATATCATATATTGGAAAAAGACGAGCTTTAGATAAGATGTTCTTTCTGTACCTGGTCCCATGATAATACCCTCATCGATAATTTTTGCACCAGTTCTGTCACAGAAATCATGCTCATCTTCTACAAAGAATCCATTGAAATCATATTTCGTTTTATTTTTATTCTGCAGCACAATGTTGACTTGTCTGGTACGCAGAGCTATACTATCTATAATCTCATACAACCTGTATACGACGTCTTCCTTATAGTTGCCCTCTTGAGCATAATTGCTATCGTCGCAAGGTATAACGAGCTTTAATTTATCATACCCATCAAATCCTAAATACCTAAGTGTAGACTTTGGAAAATTTAACTTTAGTGGCGGCAGTTCACATATCTTCTTACGCATATTTCCACGAGCTCGTAACTTAATATCCCATACTCGATTAAATTCGTTGTTGTGTATTGCGGTTAATTTTGATTCTTGATATTCTTCATCGAGTTTATTTTTAATGAGTTTTTTTATATCAGTATTTAGGACAATTGTAAGATCTCCATCTCCTAAGTTATAGACGTAGTTAAATGGACTACCGAAGCCTTTATCTACATCATCACCTAAGACAACCTTCTTACCGTCATCCATGCCTCTATATAGCGTGTCATTCTCATATATAAGTACCTCTCCATTCTTTCCAAATTTTATACTACTGTCTATGAGAATAATTCTGTTGTCATGTAGCGTTATTATCTTAGGCATAGAAGTATGGCCGACAACGACGGTCTCAGCATCTAATAATTCGAGTATTTCATCAGCTACATCTACATTAAAACCGTTAGGGTTAGCGTAGCCTCTATACCATAGTGGTCCATTCTTAAAGTAGAGAAGGTCCACGAGGCTATCATTCTTGCTGTTAAGTTTGTTTTTACTACTTATTTTTTCTTTGAATACATTATTGATAGTTGCAAGAGATTTTTCTTTTTCTAATACTTCCTTAGAAAATCCTCCATGGACAAATACGATTTCATTAATTTTTTCGGCGATATTCTTTGATCTTAACCATTGTCCAAGGATGGTCTCCTGTGAGAAGAGGTCTTCGTATTTTGTTTTTAATTTTCCAGCAGTGTATTGATATTTAGGATTGATATATCGGACATCTCCATGTAGTATCATAAGCTCATGATTACCTAAAAGTATATGAACTTGACCACCACAGAGTTTAGCTTGTTTTTCTAAATTAAATAAGAACCATAATGATTCTGTGACCTTGTCACCTCTGTCAAATATATCACCTACGATCATTAAGTGACCATCTCCATATATCCATTGGTTAGAAGTATCTATGACATTATGTGATTTAAGGATTTTTATAAATAAATCATGTTGACCATGAATGTCACTTATAGCTAAGAACTTGTTGACATTGCTGTATTCTGTCGGAAGATTCTTATCGAAATTTAAGTCAAATAAATTAACCTTAGGTAGACCGGGAATATTAAAGATTGTAGTGTCATTTATTACACCCTTTTCTTTTTTATGTCGTCCATTTTTTATCCAATTTAATTCCGCTTGGTCGTCCTTAATTTTTATGTAAGGTCCGTCGTTGTAGGATTTGAATTTTTGAGCAGATAATAATGAGCTGAAGAGTATAAGTCCTATAGCTAGAATATATTTACCAGATCTAATCATATATTATTAGTGGGGGTATATGAATAATAATAGTGCCGCTAAGCTGATGGCTAAGAATAGTCCTAACATAAAAATATTAAACGCAATTCTGATGATTGTCATCTTTCTACCTAGCCTTGATCCTATATAATGTAAGTCTTCTGCTATGTGAGATTTGACCGTATCTTTATTAGCTATTGCCGATTTGAAATATGTCTTAAAGTCTTGCTGATTCATCTTGTAGTAATTACCGAAAAAAAATGGGCTTATAGATTTTCCTTTCTCGATCTTACCTTGATTATGAAAAAACTTACCAGGCTTTAGTACCAGTACTGCTAAGTATATAACTGTGAAGCAAGTCAGTATTAGAACTAATATAGGAATGGAGAGATGATATTCCTTAATAACATCGATATATGGTATTACAAATGGTATTAGAAATGTAATCATTAGAGCGTTAAGACTCAGAAGTACATTAGCCTTATTATCTGCAATATGAGTTAGTTCAATATTATTACGCATCGTCGTACGTATGATATTGAGAATTTCTTTGTCGAGATCCCCTTTGTCTTTCTTTTTTTTCTTCGGTGACTTTATTTTAATAATATCCTGATTCGGTTCCATATAGTGCAAAGATATAGATATTATTACGCATATTTTTTGTCAAGAATTGAAGATTAATTTGACAATGTATAGTAGAGATCGTGGATCTTATCCATAACATAATTTGACGTACAATAAGATATCAGCGTACGTTTTTATAGGTTCATTTCAGGTACATTATCAGGTATGATTAAGGCTCCTTCAGTGGCATCCTTTATTTCCTGTATGCTCACACCTGGTGCTCTTTCTAATAAATGAAAAGCCTCATTCTCAATTTTTAGTACGGCAAGGTTTGTTACAATTTTTGTGACACAATTGACACCGGTCAATGGTAGAGAACATCTTTTCAACAATTTGGAGGCTCCTTTCTTATTAGTGTGCATCATTGCAACGATGATGTTGTCTGCTGAAGCCACTAGATCCATAGCTCCTCCCATACCTTTTACCATTCTCCCAGGTATCTTCCAGTTTGCTATATCTCCATTTTCTGATACTTCCATGGCTCCTAGAACAGTAAGTTGTACATGTTGTCCACGTATCATCGCAAAGCTGGTTGCTGAATCAAAAAAAACTGCACCGGGCAAGGTGGTTATTGTTTGTTTGCCAGCGTTGATGAGATCTGCATCTTCTTCTCCCTCGTATGGGAATGGTCCCATTCCTAACACGCCATTCTCAGATTGTAATTCTACATCAATATTCGTAGGGATATAATTTGCAACCAAAGTAGGAATCCCAATTCCTAAATTAACGTACATGCCGTCTTTTAATTCTTGCGCAATTCTTTGAGCGATTTGATTTTTATCTAATGCCATAATTATGCTTCTCTTTTTCTTGTAGTGATTTGTTCGATCCTTTTTTCGTAATTATCCCCTTGGTAGATTCTTTGGATAAATATTCCAGGGGTATGGATTTGATTCGGATCTAATGTACCATTAGGTACTAATTCTTCTACTTCAGCGACCGTTACTTTGCCAGCCATAGCCATTAGGGGATTAAAGTTTTTTGCAGTTGCCTTAAAGATAAGATTACCGGCATGATCTCCTCTCCAAGCTTTTACTAAAGCGTAGTCTGCAGTTAAGGCATTTTCAAGAATGTGTGGCTTACCATTAAATTCACGGACCTCCTTACCTTCAGCTACTTCTGTACCAAAGCCTGCAGGTGTAAAAAATGCAGGAATTCCTGCTCCACCGGCACGACACCTTTCCGCTAATGAGCCTTGAGGAATAAGATCTACTTCTAATTCTCCCGATAGCATTTGTCTTTCAAATTCGTCATTCTCACCTACATAAGAAGAGATCATTTTTTTGATTTGTTTTTCTTGGAGTAGAAAGCCTAATCCAAAATCATCAACACCAGCATTGTTAGAAATACACGTTAAGCCTTTGACACCTAATCTTACTAATTCTTTGATGCTGTTTTCTGGTATTCCGCAAAGTCCAAAACCACCCACCATCAGGGTCATGTTATCGCTGATTCCGCGACAAGCCTCTTCTACATTTGCTACTACTTTATTTATAGCCATTATTAAATTTATTATTGTAATTAAAGCGTAATATTTCCTGTAAGATAAATGGAAATAATTTACTTACACAATCTATTAATTCATAAGTAAAGGTTTTTCGGATTTTCCTTTACAACAAGTATTTTTATCTTTTTAAATATTGTTAAGCAGTAAGGTACTTATCTATATCGTAAGTGGAATTGTCTACATATGCAGTAGTATTTTTAGGGACATTTTAGAGTGATCTTATTTAAGACCATTATATAAATAGTAGGCTATTAAATTACCTAACTCCATCTAAGAGAGTTTGTAATTAGGATTATCTGATGAGCGTAACATTACCTACTGCAATATTTTCTTTACCATCTATAGTGTAATTCATTTTATATAAATACACACCTATTTCTGCAGGTGTATTATTAACGAATCCATTCCAGCCATCTACTTGACCAATCTCCTCATGTATTATGTTTCCCCATCTGTCGTAGATGATAATAGAGGTAATGGATAGTTCTAAATTACTATTAGTTAATGGTCTGAATACATTGTCTATACCATCATTTATATCATTAGAAAAAGTATTAGGGAAATAGATTTCTATAGGTTCTGCGATTACTATCATAGGCGTAACCTTGACATAGACTTCTGTTATATTCTCGCATCCCATATCATCTGTCACAGTGACTGTATATGATACATCAGATGCTGGAGATGCTTCTGTAATCTCACAGTCATCACAGCTAAGATCTGTTACTGGTGACCAACTAATAGTCGTCGGCGTAAAACCAAGATTAAGATCTATCGTAGCAGAATTACCCTCTTCTATTCTTATGGTATCTAATTGTGTTATTGTAAAGGTGCTTTCAGATATGATTGTGATAATATCCTCGTAGATGCAGTTATTGTCATCTCTTACACTAACCATATAGTCGCTGGCAATAAGATTATCATAGACGGTAATATCTTCATAATTAATGCCGTCAATAGAAGTTACGTATGGAGGTGTCCCTCCATTAATATCTGATAATTGTATGCTCCCTCCATCACTACTATTACATACAATATTGCTCCCTAATATTGTAGCAGTTAAGACTTCTGGTTCGTCAAGTGTAATTCTGTCTTCTGCAGTACAGCTATTGCTGTCTTCTACAGTAACAGCATACATACCAGCACCGATCCCCGTAAGTTCTGATCCGTTAGTCATGTCTGACCATAAGTAGTCTACGGTACCTATTGTACCTCCGATAATCATAGATGAGATCTGACCGTTTGTATTTCCATTACAATCTATGGATACTTCTTCAGTAAGTATTACTTGTAGTTCGTCTGGGCTATTGATATTTACGGACTCACTATATATCGAGTTACTATTACTATCTATTAATTCAATAGTGTATGTGCCTGCTGACAACATATTGAAATCGATATTGCCTTCTTGAATTAATTGGCTTTCAGTAATGATATTTGAGTTCAAACTTATTGTATAATCTAAAGGGTAATCATAATCTCCTATAACTTCTACCGTAATCGTGCCATCATCGTCACCGAAGCAATCTAAGTCGATAAACGTAGCACGTATAGATTGATCACAATTGTCTAATTCTACCAGCGTATTAATGATGCTATCACAACCATTTATATCAGATAAGATATCTACTACTGGTCCAGCTTGGAATATCCACTCGTCTATCACAAATATGCTATCACAGAATAAAAGAGTCTGCGAGGTTTCGGGATTTTCTGGAAAATAATTTATGTCGATGACTACCGTACTGTCACATCTATTACTTCCAGAGAATACTTCTGTTCCACTGCTATTAGATACATCATATATATTTCCATTGATTTCTATAAAGTCACCTGGACATAAGACCAAATCCAGCAACATATTAATAGGTGCTGAGAAATTAAGATCAACAGTAACAATACTATCACATCCGCTGATACTTTGTAATGTCTCGGTTCCTGTCGGATTACTTATGTCATATATGGTTCCACTAACAATTACAGATTCGTCAGGACATAATTCAGGATCTAAGGTGAAGTTGATTTCATCAATGAATGTTAAGTCTACTCTAACAATGCTATCACAACCGTTAGTGCTTAATAATGTCTCTGTTCCAGTAGGGTTAGTGATATCATATCTTATACTATTAACTACTCTAAAGTCATCAGTACATAATTCTTCTATAAGATCAGTATTGATTTCTGTTACGAATGATAAATCTATAGTAATGATACTATCACATCCGTTAGCACTTGTAATAGTTTCTTCGCCTGTCGGATTATTTATATCATAGATAATTCCGTTAATAGTCCTGAAGTCATCTGCACATAATTCAGAATCTAATAAGAATCTACTTTCTGTAACAAACGTAAAATCTATTATCAAGGTACTATCACATCCACTGATGCTAAATAAGTCTTCTTGACCAGTTGGATTGTTTTGATTGTAGATGACACCATTGATTTCTCTAAAGTCGTCTTGACAAAGTGCATCATTGATTACAGTGTTGTAGGACTCATTTATAACTAAAGTTATCTCGGAAGTATCGTTAATGCATGGTGGAGAATTAACTATGATATAATTAAAATTAAATACGCCCACTTCTGCCATTGGGTCAAATTCACTTCCGATAAGACTACCTCTACCGCTTATGTTCTCCCAGGTGCCGCCTTGCTCTGCATCGCCGCTTAGATATATGTTAAGATCAAATATTTGGTTATTACATTCTTGAACTTGATTATCCTGTCCAGCTATAGACGGTGGTGTGAAATTAACTTCTATAGTATCTGAAGTAGAAGGGCATCCTAGATCATTTAGTAGATTAAGTATGTAAGTACCCGTTTCTGAGATTTCTAAATTTTGAGTTCTGACAGTATCAGTCCCATTTATCCATTGATAAGTATATGGTGTGTTATCTGTATATGGTGTAAATGCTTCTACACTTACTGAAGATTCACATGATGTTATAATATTTGAGCTTAAGCTATCTATTTGAGCTACTGATAATTGAGTGATAATTACCTCTATAGTTTCTGTGACCATGCAACCTGAATCTTCGTCAGTAACAACTACGTTATAAGTACCAGAAGTATCTACACTTATACCACTTGTTATTGGATTATTGCCAGCAGGCGTAGTCCAGGTATAGGTATAGTCACCAGATTGTATGGTATTATTGACTAGTGCCTGAATCTGTTCATTGCTTTGGTTACATATAATATATGGATCAGCTTGATTAAAATTTACTGTAAATCCGGCATCTGCAATTATTTCGATCTCGTCTACCAATGTACAGCCATTACCGTCAGTTACCGTCAGAGCATAATTACCTGGGATAGCATTATCTATAACTCTCTCATCAGAATCGATTGCTCCTTGCCATTCATAAGCGTCAAAACCCGATGGTGCTTCTAAAGAATAAAATTGGCCTTCGCAGACGGTGGGGTCTTCTTCTAACTCTAACTCTTCTTCTGATATATCTGCTATATAAAATACTTCCATACACACTTCAAAACTTGCAGAATAAGATCCATTAGAAATAGCCATTTTATCACATGATCCACCATTTATAACAGCGACTATATCAAAACCTAAGGTCTGTCCTTCAAAAAGATCGTCATCGTCATTATCTATTATATAATTATTTAACCCTGAAGCGTCAACGGTACAGCAGTCAAAAGGGTCCGTATCGCAACTTATAGGTGCATTACTAGAACAGTTTAAGACATGAGTCCAATTACTACTAAAACAGTCAGGTGGTATATTATTATCATCCATAAATCCATTAATTGTAAATGTAACTCGATCAATTGAGACACACTCATATGGTGGATTGTCAGGAATTATAAAGTCAAGTTGGTATGATTCACTTACATCATCTACGTTACTAGTCCACGCCTTTCTGTCTAAGCCGACAATAGCATCATTATCATCTTGACAGATCGTAATCGGCGGGAGTTGACTACTTATATCTGAAGTAATTATTGTAATAAATGCTATGATAATTGCTGCTAATTTACTTTTTCTCACGTTTTTTTATTGTAATAACAAATTAACTAAAAAAATGATTAGAAATTCTTTCTTACTTATATCAAGTTATACATAATTAATTTCTACTTTTGTCATTAGACGAAATTTAATAAACTCAATCTAAGTATTAAGCTCAATCTCATGAATTTAGTTAAGAAAGGTATTTATACCATCGCATTACTGTTTGCGTGCATAACAATAAGCACATCACAGTGTACCCTCATCCCCGACAGTTGTAACAATAATGGTCAATTAGGACCTAACATTCTATCAAACGGAAGTTTTGAAGATAGTGCTCCAGGCCTCAAGGCACCAGGAGGATTTCAAGCTAACGACGCAGGATGGAATTATTTTGGAGCAGGATTCAACAATTTTGTTGAGCAAGCGCCTAATCCATTTTCTCCATGTGGTCCAAACCCATCAGCACAGCCTCAAGCAAGGACTGGTGATCAAATGTTAAAATTATTTGGCCAGTTTAATGGAGGTTTCAATGTAACTGGAGCTTTCTCAAATGGGTTTTCAGTAATACCAGGCGAAACTTATGTTGCTGGTGTTTATGCATTGTCCCCTCAAGAAAGAACTTGTCCAGTAGATCATTTGCAAGATGGTATCTTTTCTGAGATCCATTTAGAATTCACTGATGCTGATGGAAATTGTTTATTTACTACTTCGAGACAATTCACTGGTGGCGATGCTAACGGTGGTTACATGGAATTAAGAACAGTTTCAGTAGCTCCAGCCGGTGCAACCTCAGCAATTGTGAATATTTTGTTTTTTCAACCTCAGTTTGAAGGAGGAGCGATCTATTATGATGATGCTTATGTAAGGCAAGTTGTAGGCGGTAACCCTGTATCTTCAGGAATATCATGTAATGATCACGTTAATGTATCTGCAAATTCAGTCTGTGGTGTTCAATTATCACCTGATGCTCTACTTGAAGGAGATTATGATGATTTCTTTTATGATTTTGAAATTACTAATAGTGTAGGAGCTGTAGTTGATGCAGGTGATGTTTCAGCTTTTATTGGTCAGACATTGAATTTTACAGTATCAGAGCTTTGTGGAGCCAACTCATGTTGGGGATTAATCACAGTAGAAGACAAGAGTAATCCGACATTAGACTGTACATTATGTCCAGAAGGTGGATTAGGAGATATGGATGGTGATGGCATTACAGATTACTCAGAAGAGTGTCAGTTAATGTGTTACGAGTTACCATTATTTGAGTTAGGTTA
>ENA-ORXT01003279-ORXT01003279.1-marine-metagenome-genome-assembly--contig:-NODE-3279-length-18085-cov-8.295424_pt1 | contig 18085 bp, 22 predicted proteins | sample MGYA00237868_ERZ511482 | MGnify/ENA metagenome assembly ERZ511482 | reverse complement strand
AACGGCTGTGACGGCGGCAATGGCGGCAGCGACGGCACGCCCTCCCCCGGTTCCCACAGGGCGCTCCCCCCCGCCGGCACCGACGGGGGTTACTACACGCTGGCCGACGTGACGGCGGCGGTCGCCGCCGCGTCGGCGGCGGCGGCGGCCCCCCCCCCCCCCCCCCCCCCCTCCACGCCCGTGCGCGCGCGGACGGTGGCGGTGTGGTTCACCGCCCACGCGCTCGCCGACGGGCGGCTGTTGGCGGGGCGTCGGGCGGGCCTCGCCGCCCTCGACGCCGCACTCGTGCGGCTGATGAAGCCGGGCGGGCGGGGCGTCGCCCCGTCGCTCGCCACCAGCCCGGGCATCATGCGGTTGCACCTGCACGTGGCGGACATTCGGGGATTGGTCGAAGCGACCGAGCCGCGGGAGGAGGAGGGGGGGGGGGAGGGGCCCGTCGAGCCGTGGATGCCCGCCGAGTTTTTGTGTCGGACCTAAACTAGGAGCGCGGGCGGCGGTGCGGGGCGGGGTGTGCACCCAAGTGGGGAGGGCGCCCTGCGGTGGTGCGCCGTGGGGTGTGTGGGGTTGGCGCGTTGCGGCCGGCGCGGTGGGGTCTTGCTGCCGGCAGGGGCCATGTACAGTGGCGCAGGCCGATGCGTACGCCGCGGCAAGCTGCGTGTCTGCTTCCTTACGAGCTTCTTTGGCGTCGCCCGCCTCCTGCCCGTGGTGTAGGGACGGGTGTGGAGCTACCGGCAGGGCCACGACACGCCACGGGTGTGCCGGCGCGGCAGGCGGGCGGCTCAGCCAGACGCAGTTGTTAGCCAACCGCTCGAGCGACAAGACCCGCGTGCCGAGCAGGATGACGACATTTACTTGATAGACGGACGCCTAGCAGCCGCCGGGCTGCCCGCCATTCACGCGTGCCCCCCCTGGGTCAGAAACACACGTCCACCCGCCCCGCCTGTACCCCGCCCCCTGCACGCGTGGGTGTGTGCACCCCCCGCGCGACCCACAAGGCTGCTGGGCGGTCCCTGCCCCCACAGAGGCAGAGCAGACGGGCCGCAGCGGCCACGCCTATTGCCATGTGCCTGCGGGCACCCGGGCCGTCCAGCGTCCCAGACTACTCGCGTCAGCGCGCCCGCCTCCCGCACCGGCACGGGGGCCGCCGCCAGGGTCACTCCCACCCCCCCCACGCCCCGCCCCCCCCCCCCCCCCCTGCCCCCCCCCCCCTCATCACCCGTCGAGCGCGACACGCTTACTTGTCCCCACCAATCGCTTCGAGGGCGACGACCACCCCAAAGCGCTCCTGCACCTTTTCCAGCGCCGCTCCAAGGCCACTAACCCGCTCGTCCGCCACGTGCACGCGGGCGGCCAGGCGGAACTCCTCGTACCCCGCAAACGGCGCCGGCCCGACCTCCGTCTTCATCTCCCCCACATTGGCGCCCGACCGCACGAGCGCCTCCGTCACGGCGGCGACGATGCCCTTGGAGTCGGGCCCCTCCAGCTCGACCGTGTACTGGGAGCCCGACGCCGCTGGCACCTCCGCCGCCGTTTCCCTGGCGGTGATCGCAAAGCCCGGAAAGGTGTCGGAGAGGGACGCTTGGAGTTTGGCCGGGTCCGCCGCGTCCGCGTCGACGCGGAGTTGCAGGATGAGCGCAAAGTCGCCGCCCAGCTGTGCCATCCGCGACGCCTCCACATTGGCACCAAACGTGGAGGAGAGGAGGGAGGAAAAGTCGGCCACCACGCCGACGCGGTCGGGGCCGGTCAGGGAGACGACCATCGTGCGCCCGCCAGGGCCCCCAAAACCCTCATCCGTGGAGAAGGCGCAGCGAGCGGCGGCGGCCGTTGCGGCGGGGGGGGGGGTCCGCACCAGGCGGGTGGTGGTGGCCGCCCAGCGGGCGGCCGCCGCCCGTGTTAGGGATAGTGCCATCGCAGCGAGAGGGTCGGGCCCCGGGGCGCCGGCGATACGCACACGGGGCCGGGCGGGGAGTGTGAATGTCGGCGAGGGAAAAACAGAAGACCGGTGAACCAGACGACGCTCTGGGCAATGTCGGCAGAGTGAGGGAGACGGACTGAGGGCCAGCCCGCAGCGCACGCGTGCGAGACAAGAGGGTAGGAGGGGCGCCGTCTCGTCGGCGGACCCAAATCGGTGCTGGGGCGGCGGGAAGCGGAAGGCGCCGTGGCCCGCGAGTGGGGGGTTTGAAGGTGCGTGTGCCCAGGCGCATGCGCCCGAGCGGGTCGACGGAGCTCACGGTGGCCCATGCCGCTGTCCTGCGCGAGGCGGGGAGAATTGCTCCAGCCGCGCGCCAATCGGATCTGTCCGCTTCCGTGGTCCCCGCGCGAAGCGGGAGCGCATTGGACGACCGAGAAGGCCACCAGGAAGAAGCGTGGGGGGACCGGAACTAAATAACCACCATACTTACACTGGAAATGGTCTAATCGTGTACCGAATTTTGTGTACTTGTCCTTGTGGTTGCCTGCGCAACTATCGTATCGAGAGGCAATTGGCTGACGTGTGCAAGGCGAGATCTGGCGTCAAGCCAGCTGGTGGAACGAGGATTTTTTTCGTGCCGCGCATCGCCCCGCGCCAGGGCGATTGGCGCCCATGAACTCGAGGCGTCATTGCGGCACCCTTGGCGCCCGTCAGCAGAAGGGTGTCTGTTTGATCCGCCCCCTCCACCCGCTGGGTCCACCTGGGGGGGAGCCACGGGTGCTGAAAGCAGGGCTCCCCGCCACCGCCAGCCGGACGGCACGCGTCCACCTGGTGCCTGCCCCAATGTGTCACGCATGGAGGGGGGTCCCAACCAGCCACTGTCGCAGCACGCACCACCAGTGTCGTCGCTTCCTGCCCCGCCTCGGCCGACATTGGCTTTCAGGGCACGGCAACGGTAGGTCGGTCGCCGCCCGGTAGACTGCGCAGGCCTGCGCAATCGCCTGCAGGCGGAGGTGGGCGGGTGGCTGCGCGCGCCAGCGAGGTTGGAACACTGGCAGACCAGCGTGCACCGAGGCTGCCGCTGCACGCACGGCTGGGCGTGGCGGGTGGCTGGCGGTGCGCATCGCCCGGGTGGCGGGCAATGGCCGACCACCCTATCGCGTGCATCTGGCGGGATGAGCCGTGGGTGGAATCCAGGCGGCCGGACAGTAGTGCGGGCGTGCGCGGCGTGGACGTTCACCTGCCTGCGGCTTGAGTGTCTGGTGAGGGGGGTGGTCAGCTGGAGACGTGAACCGCCAGGCGGTGCGAGGGTGCGTGCTGTACGCTCGTATATGAGTTGCCTCTGCACCTCGCACCCCGAGACTGTGCGGGTCCTCATCCCCGCCACACGAACTACCTCCCAGCTCCACCTCCCCTCCCCTGCCCCCGAGCACCTACCCCATCCGGCTAGTTTCCCGTTGTACGCTCGGTTGCCATGGACAAGCTCAGCTCCCTCCTCGGCGGCGATGCCGGCGAGTCGCCCGCCCAGGCGATGAAGGAGAAGGTGCTGCATGAGACGATTGAGAGCAAGGTGGCCTCGGTCACGAGCGAGAAGGTCGCTGACTCGGCACCCGTCCAGAAGGTATGTTTCCTGTCTCCTTGGTTCGTGCCACGTACTCACCGGAGAGATATACAGGCCGACGACGACTTCTAGTGGTGAGCCCCTGATGTGCTCACGGGACTGACGCCGCATCTCGCTTCGGTTTTTTTCCTCCTCCTCGTTGCTTCTCTCGTCTTCACCCCTCCATAGGCCATCGGCACCGCCGTGGACATGCTCATGGGGGAGGACTCCAAGACGGGTTTGGCCGGCGCAGACGGAGCCGGTTCGGGCATTGGTAGCATGGCGTCCAAGATGGCAGGCGCTCTCGGTGGCGCCGACTCGTCGGAGGTGCCGTCGGACGCCACGGACCAGCTGGAGAAGGCCGGTGCGGGCGGGATGGCCTCCCAGCTGCAGGGCGTCCTTGGTGGCATTGGCGGGGGGGAGGGTGGCCCAGCGCCGTCGGGTGGGCTGGCCAACAAGCTTGAAGGGATGCTAGGAGGGGACGATGAGGGCGCCGGCTCCCTCGGCGCCATGGCCGCGGGGCTGCTCAAGAAGTGACCGCTGGGCTCCATGTAAACAATTCGACTCTATTATTTCACAGCCGTGGTTTTCCTGTCCCACCCTGTTCAGGAGGAGCACTGTGGCATGCAACAAGCGTGCATGGTCAGTGACCAGTGTGTGGCACGACTGTCTTCCCAGCGACACGAACAACAAAGCCATGCAAATCAGTGGCCGCAGCGGGCGGAAAAGGACAGCGTAAACGACACGGGAGGCCACAAGCACGGCGGCGGACGACGCAGCCCGTCGTCTGCGTGACACCGGCGGCGACCGCCAAGCCGCTGCATCGGTCTGTGTTTCGTCACCCTCCGCACGGAGCCGTGGGAGCTGCGACAGCCGACCAAAAACGGCGGACTACAGTAAATAATTCCCCTGCGAGGGTGCACTTAGCCTGGCGTTCCCGCCATCGAGGCCGTCGTGCCACGGAGGCAGGAGGGCTGGCGATCAGGCTGCGGGGCACCGTTGCCCACACTGCGCAGTCGACTGCGACTAGGTCGCCCCCGCGCCGCCTTGCGCGTCATCACGCTGTGCGCTGGGCGGCCCTGGACCCGTCCCCGCAGCTGCGGCCGCCCACCATTGACGAGTGCGCCATTGCGCGTTCCTGGTGCTGTAACTCTGGTTGGTCGACCGGGGCCTCGTCGGCGGGGGTGCAGCGGGTGAGAGCGGGACTGGCTGCGATTGCCCTGGGTCGCCGACGTGCTGCGGAGGGCGCCTGCATTGCCCTGCCTGTCACCCGCGCCCTACCCTTCGTCCGTCCCTACGAATTCCCGACGCTCCTGTCTTTCTCTCGCGCCCGCCCCCTCCTGCCGCCGTCATGGGAGGCTTTGTCGACCTCCTGGAGCGCTCCGCGTCGGTGCTTTCCATCCTTGGGGAGCGCCCCAAGACGCTTCCGCCCGTCCCCCCCCTCATCAGCCCCCACGTCCGGGGTGCTGACATCTACACGGTCGTCCTCGTGACTACCATTCTGCTGATGGTGCGGCTAGCCATGCACGTGTCCCTCCTCCCGGCGCTGTTGCCGAAAACGATGCGGCGGTCGCGGCAGCGCAAGGTGTCGGAAAACGTCTTTTACACCTGCTTTTACATCGCCACCTCTGTCCTCGGCGCGGCCGTCTACGCCGCCGAGCCGTGGTCGGTTGACCTGTTTAGCAACGAGCCGCAGGTGTTGCCCCTGTTTGACCCCTTCCCGGCGCCCCTGTCGCCGCTGATGCGCATGTACTTCCTCACGGAGCTCGGCTTTTACGTCGGCGCGCTCCTGTTTTTGATCGTCGACGAGCACCACAAGGACTTTGTGGTCATGGTCGTCCACCACGTGGTCAGCATTAGCTTGGTTGTCGGCAGCTACCTGGGCGGGTGGGTGCGCTTTGGGGCCGTTGTCCTCGCGCTGCACGATTTGGGGGACGTGTTTTTGTACGGCGCCAAGGCGGCACACAACCTAGGCGGGTGCTATGGCGCCGACACTGTCATCTTTGTGTTTTTTGCCGTCACGTTTTACGTGACCCGGTACGTGTGGGTGAGAGGGTTTGATGGGTGGGCGGGTGGGAGAGGGGAATGGAGGAGGGGCTTGTATAAGCGGGGGTGTTGTACCGTGTTGCTCCTTCGACTTTGGGCCGGCGGCTCTTCTCGTCGAGCGGGTGGGTGATGGTGAGCGGGACTGCTGTCATGGTCCGCAAGGGGGCCTTGTGGGGGTCCCCCGTGTGGTTCATCGACATCCCGACCTCTGCCTGCACGTGGCGCTCTGCAGGCACTGACGCGCAGCGGTGTCTCTTGTTTGCTTGTCTGCTGGCTGATTGTTGTGCCGCCGTCGTCTTTTCTGTTGCGGCTGTGGGTTGTAGGCTGCTCTGCCTGCCGCGCATCCTTTATACACTGTGCTTTGAGACGTTTGGGCACATCCTAGTGGACGTACGTTGCTTTGTCCTCGTACTTGGTCTGATGTGCCGTTGCTTCCTGGAGACCCTGATGCACGTGTGTGAGGACGGCAAGTGTGGTTGCCGGCTGGACAAACTAGTGCTGCTGTTGAGTGCTCTGTACTCGCGAAGTATTTTGAGCAGCAGCTCGCCTGACGTGTGCGCGGCACTGACGTGACCACGTGCTCCTGTTCGATATGTGCTTCCCGGTGCTTTCCCTGGTAACACCTGTCCTCTACCGCCTTTTCGTCGTCGCTGCTTGTGTCTCGGCCCCCTTCCGAAATGCACCCTCGTCGTCTGTTCGTCCCGACTCATGCTACACTTCCGCTGCTATCCGCAGGCTGATTTCAACAGCTGGGCCGTCTACTCGCACATCTACCTCCCGCAACTGCTCGGGTTTGGCCTCGGCCTGAACATTCTGCTCCTCCTTCACTGCTACTGGTTCTGCCTCGTCCTCAAGATGATCTACCGCCAGCTGCTCGGCACAAGCATTAGCGATCAGGGCGACGTGAGGAGTGACTCAGACAGTGAGTCGGACGAGGAGCCGGTAGCGACGCATGAGGACTAGACATCACATGCTCAGGGAATTGGTGGTGGGTGGGGTTTTGGTCCGGGTCGGGGGGTGGCGGGGTCAGGCGGGGCAGCGTCAAGCACAGGTGGGCACTTCGGCCCGCTTGCTGGCATGGAGCTGAATGACTTTGTTTCGTTCTTTTTGGTGGAGCTTTGTCGGGGGTGGGGGGGCGTTCCTTTCCGTGCATGCCATTCTGCTCGTGCTCGTTGAGCATGAATGTGTTTCCTTGTTCGGGTGCTATTGTCATTTTGTGCCGCGTCCTCGCCCATTTCTCACTGCCTGCCTCGATTCCCTTCAGGGCTTCGGAGCCAGCAGTGCCGGCCAGGACTCGGTCGCGGTTGTCCGACGGTACCGTCGGACAACCCCGAGCGAGCCTCGGCCGAGCCGTACAGGACCGCGGTCCTGTACGGCGCGGGCACAGATTCCTGCTCCCAGTTGCCCCTCGCGGTCGGTGCTTTCGCCTCCTGACACTGTGGCAGTGGGCCCCATTCTGTGGCATCTGGTTGGACGCCGTTCGACGTGCCATCTAATTATACATTGCGATCCGCTCGGGTCGGCTGGGCGGCGTTGGCAGCGCCCGGATCGTCAGAAAAACGACATCCGGAACGGGAGGCTGGACTGGAACCTTGTTTGCGGATGGACTGAACGGGACCCAATTCTGTTGACGCCCCGGTTCGAGAACGGGAGCCTGAACGGGGGGCAATCCTGTTCAGCGCAATCCGTGCCAGGCTCTGGCCGTTTCCTCGGCACCAGCTGATCGACCACGAGGTTCATCCGTAAGCGACCGCTAAACCGGACCAATGGGAGCACTAGTGTGGGACATTTACCCGATCTCCTTCTAAGGAGGAAAGATCTGCGGCCTCCGGCTGTGAAGACGAGGCAATTGCGTCCCAATGAGGACCAAAGGCCGAGACAATGGCCGCACTGGGACAGCCCATTCCGGCATTGCTCTCGGTCCGTGGTCGGTGGGCGTTAGTCACGATAAGGAGCGACAACACACCAAGACGTTGCACCCGGCCACTTGTATGTCGACAGCCGCAGGTCGCACCTGCGAAGCTGAGCTGGCCCGGATGGTTCGGAACGCGATATCGGCACCCACTCTGCCGCAGGAAGAATCGCCCCCTCCGCTGTTCTCACCCAGTGCGCTGCATGCTGAGCATTCACGACATCATGACAAACATAAGACGACGAAATGCGCTTGACGATGCGGTCCATCTCCAGCTTTAAGCAGTCGATGATACACACGGTAGTGACAACACAAAACGACAATACAAAAACTACGAGACGCATGCACACAGCTGGTTGCCCACCATGAACGGCAGCGGGAGCTCCCCCGTGTACCCCTCCTGGCCTTGTGTCCCTCCGTGTGGGGGAAATGCCCTCACTATCAACTCCAATCACACCATCCTCGAACACGGGCTACGACCTACAGGCCGGGAACCAGCTCGCGACTGGTCCAAGGATAAAACGCGTTCACAAAGAACCGGGCTGCTCGGCGTTCTGTCGGCGAGCTGACCTGGTCATCCAGGGTTGCGCGCAGCCCATGGCGGTCGGCCAGGTCCTCCCAGTCGACTTGGACGTCCTCAGTGCGGAGGAGATCGGCGGCGTCGACGACCTCGAGCGCTGGGTAGTCGTCGTCGGGCGCGGAAAAGTCCCACGCCAAGCGGACGCAACCATACCGTGTGAGGACGCATCCCGGTCGATACGCCGCGCGGCGCATGCGCTGCAGCACGACGCAACTGCGTCTTGCCGAGCCGACAGAACGCAAAACGAGGCGCAGCCGCCCCCAGCGGTGAGAACCGTCCACACCGACATACCGCGCAAACGAGTGCCAGGGCCGACCGAAGAAGCTATCGGTTGCCCGCAGGTGCTGAATGGCCGTCCGCGCACCCCACTCGAACTTGGCCATGATACGCACGGTGTTGTGCACCGTGACGTGCTCCTCGTCGCGCAGTCGGAGGACGTTGCCGAGTCCCGCCAGAGCAGCGGAGGTGCGGAGGTCACCGACAGCCACTCGTCGCGCGCGTCCCGAAAACGGCAGGTCACCGGTTTCACGTGAGGACGCGACAGAACTTTCGACGCTGCCAGACGAGAGCCCAGCACCAAGCGAGGCCGCAGCCCCAGCACCAGCGTCACCCCCATCGCCATCACCACCGATTCCGCCGTTGCCGCCCTGGTCAGCGGACGCGCTATACAGGCCGGCAGCCAAGCCGTCGCGCGCCGCCCCTGCGGACTCTTCTTCATCAGCATCGACGAGCTCGCGAATGATTGCCGACTGCGACTCGTCGCAACGTATCATTTGAAGGGCCACCTTCGGCCCGCGCTTGTTGCTCCTCTTGAACATCCGCTTGCAGCTGCCGTGCAGCTTCTCGTTGGTTGACGTGTCACCCTCCCACAGGTTACCGCGCGCGCGCAGCTCGTCAGCCAGGTGGTGGATGAGACGATGCAGCTTTGATGTATTGACGTGGCCGTACAACGTCTGGACGGCGTCGGCACCGAGCTTCTTGGCCAACTCGTCCATGTGGTTGACCTGCTCCTCTGTGGTGACGTGAGGGTTGGCCATGTTGTCCCCGAACAGCAACCCGCCCAAGCGCGCGGCGCGGCAAGAAGTCTCAAGGAACGCATCATGGATGGCCATGCCCGGGAAGTGCTGCTCGTACGCACTCGTCGCCGCCAGGTGCTCGTCAGGCAAGGCGCTGACGGGCTCGTCCTGGACGGAGAATTTGTCTCCGGGCACCTCGCGCCAGCCGTCATCCACTTCACTACTCGCGTTGCTCGCCGCGTCACCGCCATCGCTCAACTCCTCGTCGCTGGACGTGCCGCTTGACGCACCCGAGGACACATCGGCGTCGTTCGCCTCAAGACCAGGTAGATCCCCAGTCGGGGCCACCGGGGCTCCATCCAACGTGGCCGGCGCCGCCGCAATGGCAGGCCCGATGGCGCCGGCCACCATAAAAGGCCAAAAGACACTGAAGTGTCGCCAACTTCGGCCTTTCATTGTGGCCTGCGGCTCACTCGAGGGCACGAAGCAGCCAGGTGGCGCCGGCGTCGTCTTGCAGTTCCTACCGAGCTCCCAGCCCCGCAGGTTGATGGCCTCCAAGGTGTCCTGGACCGTGCCGAGCCGTGCGCCTCCGCCGCCACCGTAGATTGCATGTAGAACGCTTGGAAGACGTTGAGCGAGCAGGCGGAGGACGCCCAGCTTCCAAAAGTGGAGGAGATCGAAAGACACGATCTTATAGAGGTTCGTGGCGCCCGTAGAGAGACCGTGCATCGCACCAAGAGCGGGTGCAAACGCTAGAGCACTGTGCTCATCCCCGAGGGCACGACGCCGACTCGGTCGCGGGTCCTCCGCGCGTACAATCGCGGCCGCCAGCTGTGCGTCCAGGGTGGCGTTGACGTCGCGGTCTAGCGCAGGTACACCCAGCAAACCGCCGCGAGTGCGCTTGTCCTCCATGCATGGTGAGCAGAAGTAGCGGCACTGGTTGCCCATGAGACCCAAAATGGAGCGCTCTTCGACTTGGTCAACAACCAGTCCCGTGACCCGCGGCACTAGCAGCACAGACCCGTGTCCGGCCACTGTCGCCGTGACGCCGTCCTCACTGGCTCGCACGAGGCGACGCAAGGACACGGCCAGGCAGCGCTGCAGCAGCTCGTTGCGCGCGTCGCTGACCTTCAGCTTTGCCTTGGCGCTCCTGCCGACAGCCTTCGGCAGGTGCTGCAGGTACCCGACAGTCTCCCAGCGGCCGCCACCATCCAGCACGTTGACGAAGTTCGCCCTGACGGGAAAGATGTAGTTGGCGCCCGACCAGGAGACGAGCGCCTCGTCGGCGTGCAACTGAACCGCCATGACCTTGGCATCTGCCCCATGAATCCGGCGCACGTCTCGGCCCTCGTCCACGTACATGTCCGCATCCAGCGTGCCTCGGCTCTCGAAAGCGTCGGGGACAGTCCACCCGTCCGGATGCGCCGCCGCTAGGTCCTCCTCGACAGACATGGCGCCGCCAAAAGAGACGCTCTCGGCGGATGCCAACGCATCCAGTCCAGCTTGCAGGATGTCGCGGTAGTAATACACGTGCGACTTGCCATCGATGACGATCGGCACCGTCATCCACCGCCGAAGAGCCAGGACGCGGTTCTGCTCGTGGCGCGTCGCCGTGAGAAAGCTGTGCGGCGACGCGAACACCGAAGAGACTGGTCCGACGGCCGAAGTGCCACAAGTGGCTTCGCGCTCTACTTCCCGCAGCGTCTGGGCGTATGCGATGTGGTCTCGGCGGGTCAGTCCACACCCGCCTGCCGTCCAGGCGAACCGCAGCGCCCCGCGGAGCGACGGAGTCGAAAACCGCGATGGACGCGTAGCCCAGAAAGACGGCACGACCGGCTTGGAGAGTATCGTCTCAGACATTGCGTCGTAGTAGGCGCGGATGCGCGCGGCCGTGCTGGTGGCAAAGACGTGCCGCACCATGGGCGCCGAAACTGGCAGAGCGGCCAGCAATTCCGCCGCCGCGTCCTCCATTGGGCTGCTGATGACGGCACCGTCGCTGGCACCTTGGGCATGTCCCAAATCCGCCACTGCGTTGATGGTGTGCTCCCGACCGCGGTCGGCGACGCCACCCGTCCGCGGCGGCGCCTCCTCGTCGTCCGTCTCGTCAAAAAGACCCGCCAGCAAGGAGGCGGCGTCATTGGCCGACGCGTCCTCAGGCGCTCGACGATGCGCCGCCCCCGCCGTCGCTGGCACGGCCGCCACGTCGTCGACGACAGCGGGCGCCGCGAGTAGCGGCGGACCGACCACGTCAGCCGTTTCCGCCAGCGAGATACGGGCGACGCCAGCAATCTGGGCTGCCACAGCAAAGCGGTTCTCGTTGCGGTGCGACGCCTGGACGTGCCGCGCCACGGTTGCCGGCGAGCCGTACGACATGCAGCAGTAGGGACAGGGGAAGACCTTGGCGGTTGTGCCCGTAGGTGGCGCCATGACGAAGCAAATTGGGGGGACGGAAGCGCACCGGCGGGGGTGGCGGCCCCGAGCGCACCAGTACCAGGAGGTGTCCGGATGGCAGCGGAAGTGGGGGCGGGCGCAGCGTGACAACTGCCAACAGAAAGCGCAGAGGAACCCAGCAGCCGAGCGATGTGGTCAGGAGTAGGTGCGTGATCGTAGCAGGTGCCAGAAACGGAGACCAACGACCACGAAGGGAGATATAAATAGGGGCACGTAGTGGGCTCGATTGCTCAACGCAGGCGTCAGTCACTGCAGCGGCTCTCTGCCCCCGTCTCCGGCACACGGGCGAGTGGGACCGTTCCACCTGGAGACGTCGGCCGCCCGAGTCTTTGTCTCAGGCGTGCTACGCTAATAGAAAATGGGCGTCATTAACGTACCAATGAGTGCTTTCCAGCGTGCGATGCGCCGCACCACACACAGGCGCTAACACCGCTTGCAGGAGGCTGCGAGCTCAACGGACCATGTCCTCGACGGTCAAGAGCGGCGGCCGTAGGTTGACCAGACACGTACAACGCCAGCTACTGGCACAAAGGCGTGGTCGCGCGTGAATTGAGCCAGTGCCGCATGCTCAGCTGGCCTTTGACCGGACCAGGAGCAGAACGGGTTGTTAACAGGGGGCGCACGCACGCTGCAACGCCCCAGCACTAGTCGTACAGACAGGTAGATCAAGAAGCACAGCGAATTGTGTTGGGTGGCATCAGTGGCGGTCCCCACATGGCCCTCAAACGTGTATCTCGCATCGGCGACAACATGCTGCACGACACCGGCATAGCCGCTCTGCTGCTACTGCCATCCAAGTGGGGCGCGCGGCGCGAGGACCGTGCCTCGAGGCGCCGCCAAAAGTGCCCGCCCCCGAGGCGGCACGCCGGCGCCCTCGCGCAACACAGCCCCAGGCTCCACGACCGGGCGATTGGTGGCCCCCGCGCACGGACCCCCACCCACACATGCGAGTCGTCGATGGCGAGGGCGCCGCCCAAGGTGCCACTCGGGCACGCTCCCGGAAGCACACTTACCAGCACTTGCTGTGGCCCATGCGTTTGTCACCGTGGTCCCGAGTCAGAAACAATCCGCCGCCGGCCGCGCCCCACCCCGCCGCCTGCCCGTGTTGCCGCGCGAAACTCAACCGGCGACTGCAGACGATGAAGTTCACAGTAAGCACTTGGCACAAACGCAGACGATGCCGGGTGGGGCAACGAAGCGAAGCGCAGATATATGCGAGCGTCAATCGTCTGTGTGCCAATGGGACCAGATTCATGCAAGCCCATCCCCAGAATTGGAGCTCCTTGCGTGCATCGACACATCAGCTTCCCAATCGATGGGGGGCTATCGCTCGCCTTCACCTCGAGCGCACCCAATGAGGCCACGACTTGAGAGATGTAGCACCTCAGATGGCATGTCCGAGGTAGGTCATCACATCAAGGAGACAATTCAGTGTTCCAAGAATTTGTGGGTTCATGTCGTTTCCGGAATCATAAGAAAAAGAGTCTCCTTCTCCACAGCAACCGCCGATCTGGCGGGCGCTCTTCGCCGCGTTCATCGCAACCCCCCCGCCCTTGCACAGGCAGTGCTGCTCCCCGCGCGCCTGCACACCTCTGGATGCCCCTTGCTCTGGCTGTCAGGTACCACTCAACCCATCATGATACGGGTGCGTTGCGCTCCCTTTCTCCAACCTCCGGCATACTGCCGATCTCGGTGCAACAGGTGCGAGCGCTGGCCTCGGCGCATCGCTTGAGGGTGCGTTCTGGGCGGCCGAGCTGGACCTCCTCCGATGCGCCTTCCGCTGTGCTCTGGGTGGCTCTACGCGCCGCTCAACGCGGGCCTCGCCTGCAACAGGACCCCCCCCCCCTGCGTGCGTGTCTGTGTGCACTGAACCCACCGGCGGGGGCCGCGCCGGGATGCTACAAGAACGTCGGCAGCCGGTGCCGATGTGTGACCTAACGCGTTCTCGTCCAACTGCCCACCACTCTTTCACATATCCACCTGCGGCCCACACTTGACCCCCCCCCACCCTCTCTTGCACCGTCCCCTGTCACTCTCCCTCCATCGTGTCTCGTCGCTGTACTTTGTCACTGCCGCCCTTGTCACCATGTACTCGGCGATGGTCACTGGTATTTTTGCTTTCGTGCCGGCGCAAGATGACATGTCCACGCCGGCTCCCTCCACGCCCTTCCGCCACCTGTCGGGCGTTCGACACACGGCCGAGGTGCCGCCTGGTCGAGCTGGTCCTCGAGGGCGCCCGTTGTCACCGCCGCCTCAAGTGGGCGCCACACTCCGCGGCGGTCTACCGCTGATGAACTCGTCGGCTGATGGTCTTGGCTGTGCCATCCCCTCGCAGGAGACGTACGCCGTCTCGCCAATGGTGTCGCGTCTACATGCCGGGGTGGAAAAAGCAGCTTCGGCCAACATCCCGGGTGCGACCTCTGGGCCGAGCCAAGTCAATGGCCTTTCGGTGCCCAGCGGCTTTGTACCTGGTGGTAACCAGGCGTTCCCGACGTTTGGAGCTTCTTCGTTGCCGTTGAGCCCGCCGCCTGCGCAATCCGCGCCTGGGGAAGCAGAGGTCGCAATGAATCACGGCGACGCAGGTACACCGCGCGCTGGGCCGGTGACGTCCCTGCCGGGCCCGATGGCCGGCGCGTCTATTGGCCGTCCGACGCCGCCGCCGCGTCGTGCTCGGCCGCCTCAGTGCCGCCCGCCATCGGGCCCATCGCTTTCTCGCCGTCTTTTCAGGAGCCCGTCTCCTACACGGCAGCGGCGCGCATCCTCTTCACGTGCGGGGTCACCGGCGCCTTGCCCGCTCGGCACGAGTGCGATGGGCAGTGGCATCTCCTCGCCACGCGTGGCGGGAACGTGCCCCGCAGCGCGACGAACGACACCCAGTGTCGGCGCTGAAGGCACCAAGGAGGCGCTGGTTGCAACCCTGAGCCGGAGCATCACGCTAGGCTTCTCGTGCGTGCGTCGAGAAATGACGGCCCAGCGAAAGGAGCTGGCCATCATGAACAACCAGCAGCGGATGCTTGTCAAGAAGGTGGACGACATCGCGGTACTGGCGGACAGGCTCACGTCGACGATAACATTCCTGCGCCGCGCTCTGCACGACATGTCGGTCGACGTCGGCAAGGTGGTGATGGAGATGCGGTCTCCCAGCGCGCGGGCTGCGGCCTCCCCAACGGCGACGGGTGCGGCGGCCTCCACTTGGCCGCAGTCCCCGGACGATGAGGACATGCGTGACGCACAGTGGATTGTCCAACTACGAGGGCGCATCAACACGTACCTGATGCAGCAGTTCATCCAGCCCCGCGACGCGGCGGACGTGTGGCCAGAGACGCAGCACATCAACGAGTATTCGCAACGCTGGACGGCATCCCGACTCAACGTCGACTTGACCGTCGCGCGGGAGCTCCTGGAGCGCCGCTGGCAGCTCCCACAGCGGCAGAGGCGCCCGTCGACGGCGGGGCTGGACGCTGATACAGCCCCCGCGCCGGTTCCGGTGAGCCGCAACAGGACGATGGGCTTCCGTTACGTCAATCGAGCTGTTTCGCACTTCTACCAGAAGCTCGGGAACAAGGCAGTTGCGGCCTTCCTTACTTTTGTCAACAATGAAGAAGGCATCGGCGCCCTGCGGCGCCTCCGTGGGACGCAAACCAAGTACGAGGTTGTTCTGTCGCCGACGGAAGCGGCCCCGTTGATTGTCAACAACGCCTTCATGACGGATTTTACGTATCACGCCGCCGTCATCCGCGCGTTGACCGTCGTCTTCTCAACTCTCGGCGTCCTGGATCAGTTCTCCGAGGATGCGCCAGTGCGTGGTGGCCCACGCGTCATTGCGTGCCGCACGGCGCACGTGGCGGTGGTCACCATGAAGATTCGGCAGCACATCAAGATGCGTGCGACGACGAACTCAAGCGACAATGCGGAGCCGGTGGTGGCCGGGACCGGCCTCAACGCAGGCCATCGGGCCGAGTGGGTGGAGGAGCTGTCGACCGTCTGCGAGGTCTTCTTGGCGCAGGGGGACCGGGCGTGCAACGGGCTGCGCCTGACAGATGGCAAGGACCCGCACTGTGCGGACCCCGCGTACCGCACGCCGCAGAGTAACGCCAACGCCGCCGCCGTTCTCCCTGCTGTATCCCCGGCTGTTGCCGTCGACGACGCCGCCGAAGCGGCCGCCGCACTTGCGGCATGGCGCGTAATTGCCGACAACGACGCAGAGGAAGAGACCAACCACGGCCGTGACGACGATGGTCGTGACGATGATAGTGACGACGTTGACGACGCCGCCGTCGAGGCTGCACGTGCGGCAATCCGTCGGTCCCTCGAGGAGAATAGCGTCGCCTAACGGATTGTGTCACTAACCTGGGTGGGACGCCACTCGTTTGTGGATGGATCCTGGCTGCTGGCGCTGCTGCTCACTGATTCTTTCGGGACTCGTGTGCGTGGGTTTGAGTGTGGCAACTTCACATGTTCTCGATGTCTCTTTCTTGATTGTTGAGGTCTTGCATCCCTGGACCTTGTTGCCTCAGAGGGTGAACAGCATCCTTTTTTTTGCTTTAGTTACTCGTCTTGCTGCCTCTTGCGATGCGGCACCCGACCGCCAGACCCTGGGTGCGGATGGAGTGCCCTGCTTTTGTCCATCTGTTTCTCCTTCTGTAGAGCACTGCTCGTGACTCGATTCCTCCCAAGCGGGGTCCACTGCACTGTCAACGAGGCGTGCTACGGCGTGCGTACCGCAGAGCAAACAAAAGCACTGAAGCTGAGCTGCACGAGGGCGCACAAAAAAGCACAACAAACGCGCCGTACAGCAGCGCTGCGGCACCCGCACTGCTCCCCGCCCCACGACAGCAAATGCATGTGTGCGGCAAAGAAATTTCCATACGCAACTTCGGTCCTTATGTGGCACCGCTTAGCAGATCTAAGCCTGGTCATGTGTGAGACCCATGAGAATCTCGTGAGTAGGACCCAGCACCTGAACTTGTATGGAACGGGAGTCCCTACTGTTCGCAACCGGCCGCCTCGACGAAAGGCCGAACGGGAACAACTCTCGTGCAGGGTGTCGACTTTTCTGACGATGCCCTTTGCAAGCGCCAGGTGCCTGCAACGGGCGACGCCTGGCAGTGGCAAGCATCGAGCGTCGCAACGGATGTCGTCCGTGTTGGTCACGTGTTCCCCCGCCCGACGAGAATGGTATATATATTTACAGTCGATATCCGGTTATATGGCACCCTTGCGCACTTTGTAGCCCACCTTGTGTTTCAAGAAAAGTATTCTTTGACGACGGCTACTTCCTGTCGTTTCCTGGATCGGGCCAATGAGATACGTTCTTTCCGCTCGATCGTCCGCTGCTGCTCTCGGGTGCTTCTTCAGCGATCGCGATCCTCCCAGTTATATGGCACGGTGCCATATAACTGGGACGCACATACCCGGATATTGACTGTACTGGGGGTGTTACTGGGGTTGTTACTGGGGCTGTTACCGGGGCTGTTACCGAGGTGTTACTGCGACTGTTACCGGGGTGTCACCAGGGTGTTACCGGGGTGTTACTCGGAGTGTTTCCGGGGTGTACGCGGGGTGCTATTCGGTGAGATACTCGGGGTGATACTCTGGGGTTTATTTGGGGTGTTACCGGGGGTGTTACTTGGGGTGGTACTCAGCGCGTTACTGGGGGTGTTAGTAGAGGAGCTACTGGGGGTGTTACCGGGGGTGTTACAGAGTGTTCTTGGGGGTGCGACTGGGGGTATTACCGGGGTGTTACTTGGGCTGTTACCGGATTTTCACCGGGGGGTTACCGGTACGTTACTCGGGTTGTTGCATGGGTGTACTTGGGGTGTTACGCGGGGTGTTTCTCGGGGTGTTACGGGGGTGTACTCGGGGTGTTACACGGGGTGTTGCTCGGGGTGTTACTTGGGGTGTTACTCGGGGTGTTACTTGGGGTGTTACTGGTGGTGTTACTGGGGGTGTTACCGGGGGTGTTACCGAGGGGTGACTGGGGCTGTTTCCGGGGTGTCACCGGGGTGTTACCGGTGTGTTACTCGGAGTGTTTCTGGGATGTACACGGGGTGTTACTCGGGGGGCTACTCGGGGTGTTACTCGGGGTGCTACTTGGGGTGTTACCGGGGGTGTTATCCGGGGTGTTACTCGGTGCGTTACTTGGGGTGTTAATGGGGGAGATTTTTGGGGTGTTACCGGGGGTTTCACCGGGGTGTTACTTGGGGCGTTACTGGGAGCTCTGTCAACTCTGCTACAAGTCTGTGATAGGTTCGTTTTGCTTTTAGTTGTATTTCCCAGTATGTCATGATAGTACATGAAAGTGCTGTTTGCGTGCGTAGAGGAGTGTAGCATCATGCTGCCAGAGATGGCGAGCCACTCGCCGCCCCCGCCGCGGCTGCACTTTCCATGCGCGGCCTGACGACGCCTCCGGCCGATGTGGCCGCCGCGCGGGTGCCCCCCCCACTGCGAGGCGGCCGACGGACGGCCACCGCGTGGAGGCGGGCGACGCACAGTGCTGGCGCCGCCGCCGCCGCCGACGCAGCGTCGTCGACTGGCGCCACGCTGCGGGGCGCCACGTGCGGCGGCC
>ENA-ORXT01003278-ORXT01003278.1-marine-metagenome-genome-assembly--contig:-NODE-3278-length-18094-cov-3.330133_pt1 | contig 18094 bp, 11 predicted proteins | sample MGYA00237868_ERZ511482 | MGnify/ENA metagenome assembly ERZ511482 | reverse complement strand
TTATTAGTGCAAAAATGTATTTAGCAAATCTGTATTCATCTCAAGGTCAGCTAGATGAAGTAATCATATATTTGAAATCAGCCGAATCTGATTTTTCTCACAAAGACAATCTGAGTGACAGGGATGCTATGAACAAAAGAATGCTAGATTATCTCATGGGTACCTATTTTCTAGACAGAGGACTTCATGAGCAGGCTAAAGAAAAGTACAAACAGGTTATTGATGACTTACTTAACAAGCTTGATTATGAAGCAAAGGGATTTTTTGACAAGGAAAAAGTTTGGAATTTTATTCAGTTCCCTGCCTTAGATCTCTTTAACAATGCTGCTAATACCTTTGAAACGATTGGGGATTTCGAACAGGCAAGTTTGATGTATAGAATTGCATTATCATTATGTTCTGAAAAGGATATCTGGCAAACAGCTACAGTACATCAAAATTTCGGATTTAATTGTATGCAAATGGGGTTATTACCCAAAGCGCGACAAAATTTCAACTTAGCTTTAGATTTGATGAAATCAAATGACGGGGCTGAGTTTCAAAAGGCAAAAGGAAGAATTTACAATAACTTAGCCCGGAGTTATCTATTGGATAATAATGTTGATAGCACATTGTACTTTCTAAACCTATCTAAAAAACTAGAACTACATGTGGAATCTCAGTTAAATAGAGAAGAACTTTTGTCCAAAGCAAACTTGAAAGCTGGACATACTGATCTAGCATTATCGAGTATTTATAATCAAAAGAAATTGGCTCTGGATAGTTTAGGGAATGCGCATCCACGACTTGCAAAGGCCTTCCGATTAGAAGCCGAAATTCTTCTGAAACTTAATAAAGAGGAAGCAGCACTACAAGCAATAAACAAAGCCATTCAAACCTTAAGTCTTAATGATGAGTTTGATTGTAGTACTTTAAATGTATCTGAACTAAATTCAAAGAAACTCGCTCTAAGTATTCTAGCAGATAAAGCATCCATATTATTTGAAATGGAAAATAAAGACTGTTCTGATTGCTATTTTAAAATAAAAGAATTGGTGGACCTGCTAAATACAGATTATGTTATTAGCGAATACTCTAAATATGACCTTGCCAAAGAGGCGAAACTAATTTATGAAAAAGCAGTAATAGCTTTTCTTAAGTTCGGAGAAGTGATAAATGCGTATTCATTTGCCCAGGAAGCAAAAGCAATGGTCTTACTATTTCATGTCAATAATAAAGAAGCAATAAATTCAGGTTTGTTACCTGAAGAAGTAGTTGCAGTGGGAGAGAATGCAATTTTAAAATTGAACGAACTAAGAAAGAAAAAGGAAACGATACTTAGTGAAAACGCAAACGAAGACATTTCTGAGCTTTCCCTAGCTATTATAGAAGCACAGAAAAAGTATGATCGCTGGTTGGGAAAAGTAGAGGCAGAATACCCGCTTTTTTATGACCTTAAATATAAAGATCAGCAGAAACCCAAACTTAGTCACCTACAAAACCAGCTAGCAAAAAATGAAACAATAGTTGAATACTTGTTAGGAGAAGAAGAGCTGATTAGCTTTATAATTAACGAAAGAAGTATAGATTTTTCGCTCCAAAAAATTGATAGTAGCTTCGTAAATAGAGCTGTAGAGCTATACAACCATACGAGTGCGTTGACTTACGACCTTAGTTCATTTAATAACTTTGTTGAGAACAGCAGTTATTTCTACGAGGTATTAATTAAGCCAATTCAGGATCAGAATCTGCTGAAAGAAGTACTTACAATAATTCCGGATGAGGAAATAAATTTAATTCCATTTGATGCATTGATTCAAGAAAAGAATTTGGTAGAAGGAACGATTAATTATCAGAGTCAAAATTACCTTTTGGAATCGCACCTTATCTCGTATCACTATTCAAGTGAACTCATAAGCAAGAATGACAATACATCTTCTGAAATTAAATTCTTAGGGCTTGCACCAAGCTTTCAAGATCAAAAAATCCCTGTTCTTAAATACAATAAGAATGAAATAGAGACTATAAATGAAAAAACCGAAGGAATGGCATTGTTAGGCGAAGAAGCAACGTATAGTTCTTTTTCTGAGCACTACAAGGACCATAATGTCATTCACTTTTCAACGCATGGAGAGTTTAATGACTCAGTTCCCTTAATTAGCCACATAAAAGTAGCTGATAGGCCCATATATATCTACGAATTTGAGGCGTTAGACCATGATTTCGATTTGGTCGTCTTGAGTGCCTGTGAAACTGCATCAGGACTAAACAAAAAAGGGGAAGGTTTAATGAGTATTTCACGCGCGCTCATACAATCTGGGTGTCCTACGGTTATTTCGAATATGTGGTCTGTTTCTGACCAAAAGATCACAAAACAAATGATAGATTTTTATGGTCATCTCCAAAATGAAATGGATAGTAGAGTCTCTCTTAATCTTGCAAAGAGAACATACCTCAATAACGCAGTTACAAAAAACACACATCCATTTTATTGGGCAGGACTGATTCATATTGGTACACCATACCAACATAGTTCACAGTTTTCTGCTCTCGCTTTATTGTCTTATGCTATTCTTCTTGTATTCATTTTGTTTTATCTTTTTAGATTCATAAAAAGATAAACACTCCGTGTAATTTTAAAATATTTCTTCAGGAAAAGAGTCCTATTTATTTTTCCCTCTCTCTTAAAGTATGACAGTTGTTATAAGGTAAACAAAATCATATTATTTTCTTAAACATTTTAATTCTGAAAACTTAAAAGCAAAAAACAAATGCTAAAGACAATTCAGTCGAATTTAAAAATCATGATTACCTATCTGCAGTTTAGATGTTGATAATTGTAAGCCCAAAGGCAGGAATAGATATGACAAAAGGAATTGTGTTAAATAAAATCTAACTAACGTTTTTCAATTTTTAGGAGGCCTAAATCATTTTGGGTCTCCTATTTTTGCATAAATGTGAACCTGCAGACCAAGGGTGAAAGCTTGCAAAGTTTGCAGTCATCTTATCCTTTGGTATATTTGACCCTAATCATAAAAAAGAAAAATATGCCACAGAAGAAAATAAAATTTATGAATAGCAAGGGAATTGAACTTGTAGGAGTAATTGAGTTTCCACTTTCTTCAAAACCGGTTGCATATTCTGTGTTCTCTCATGCCTTTACGGGAAGTAAGAATCTGACAGCTTCTAAACACATAGCGCGCGCAATGACTCTAGCTGGAATTGCTGTATTACGATTTGATTTTACGGGTTTAGGGAATAGTGGTGGTAATTTTGAAGACACAACTTTCTCTGATAATGTAGACGACATCAAAGCTGCTGTTAAGTTTCTAACAGAAAATTATGAGACTCCAAATATATTGATCGGGCATTCTTTAGGAGGAGCTGCTGCCGTTTTTGCAGCAAGTCAGCTAGACGAAATAAATGCAGTAGCGACAATTGGGACGCCCTCTGAACCAGAGCATGTGACGCATTTATTTGGCTACAAATTAAAAGACATAGAAGAAAACGGGTTTGCCGATGTTAATATTGGCGGAAGGACCTATACCATAAAAAATCAATTTGTGCAAGATTTGTTAAACAAGGATATGCATGAAGTTGTTCAGAATTTAGATAAAGCTCTTTTGATCCTACATTCTCCGCAAGACAGGGTTGTAGATCTAGATAATGCAGCAAAGATTTACCATGCTGCTATGCATCCAAAAAGCTTTGTTACATTGGAAAGGGCAGATCATATGTTATCCAGTAAAGACGATGCGTTTTATGCGGGCACTGTCATCTCTTCTTGGGTAAAACGATACATTCCGATTCCGACTAAAGACACTTTAAAGGCAGAAAAACAGGTTTCTGTACGCTTGGGTAACAATGGGTATACAACAGAAATTATGGCAGGTCATCATGGTTTAGTCGCGGACGAGTCTGAGGAATTAGGAGGAAATGATTTTGGACCATCACCTTATGAGTTACTGAATGCTGCATTAGGCGCTTGTACAGCTATGACCTTGCAAATGTATGCCCGTAGGAAAAAATGGGACCTCCAAGAAGTGAAAGTCCATTTAGAATACAAACGTTCGTATAAAGAGGATTGCGAAGCCTGCCCAGATTCCGAACGACGCCTAGATAATTTCGTAAAGTGTATTGAATTGATCGGCGATCTGGATGATGCACAAAAAAAACGACTTATGGAAATTGCGGATAAGTGTCCAGTGCATAGAACGTTATTGGGTGAACCGAAATTTAAAAGTGAGATACAGGAGTAAATATATAACCCGCGAAGAAGACAGGAGTCCTTTCACTGCAGATAAGACTTCTACATGTAAAGGAGTCCCCTCCTCTTGCATAGTTCTAAAACCCAGAGTCATCTCTTCTCGCATAATTCCAAAACCCACGCCTGTGCTCTTGATTTTTTTTCAAAATCTTGATTACCTATTATAAATTTTTTGCATAATTAAATATGAATGGATTGTTAAAAACACGTCAAGTTTATTTTTCCACGTTTACAATAAATAAATGGATATCAATATTTATTGATTTCAAAGAAACCAATAAATTCATTTTAGATTGTCTACAATTTCTGAATATCCAAAAGTCAGTGTCTGTTTACAGCTTCGTGATAATGCAAGATCACATTCATGTTATTTGGGAAATTCTTAAGCATTTAGACATTAAATCCATCGAAAATTCATTCAAAATAAACACTGCAAGGAATATTGTAATTTATCTTAAGTCAGTAGACCTTTCTTATTTAGATAACTACTTCAGAAGTTTGAGAAAGGATAGGCATTACAAGATTTGGAAGCTAAATTCTAATTCATTCCATCTATTACATCCTGACATACTTAAGGTAAAGTTGAATTATATACACCTAAATCCAACTAGAGGGAACTATAAAAGCTGTACTAAAGCTGAACAATACTTGCACTCTTCAGCACTTTCATACAAGGAAAAAAAATATATTTTTGCTTTTTATCTCTTTTAGATTTTGATTAAACCCGCGAAGAGGAAGGAAAAAAATAGCCTATATTATTAGTTTTTTCACATAGAAGGGATAGTAAGGACACCGAAGGTGGTTACGCAGTGACGAAACTCTTGAATAGCCCGACCGCAGTTAGGGGGATATGCCCAACTAAAAAAATAAATCTTACGCCGTTAAATGTCCATTAATCTTAAGCACACTATCTTTCGCATCGCCATATAACATATCTGTATTCTCTTTAAAGAAAAGTGGGTTCTGTACACCTGCATACCCCGTTGCCATAGACCGCTTCATAACAACAACGTTTTTAGCGTTCCATACTTCTAACACAGGCATACCATAAATGGGACTGTTCTCGTCATCAAGGGCGCTTGGGTTTACGATATCATTTGCACCAATTACCAATACAAGATCTGTTTCTGGAAGGTCATCATTTATCTCGTCCATCTCCATTACGATATCATACGGGACATTGGCCTCTGCCAAAAGAACATTCATATGGCCCGGCAATCTTCCTGCGACAGGATGAATCCCAAATTGTACTTCCTTCCCTTCTTTTTTCAAATGCTCTACCATAGCATAGACCGGAAACTGCGCTTTGGCAACGGCCATACCGTATCCCGGAACAATAACCACTGATTTTGCCTCTTCTAATAACTGCGCAACTTCTTGGTGATTAAGCGCGGTTACTTCACCTTCAACAGCTTTTGCGGGACCCGTAGGAGCTGCTCCGAAGCCACCGAAAATAACAGAAAGAAAAGATCTATTCATCGCCTTACACATGATAATAGAAAGTATCGCTCCCGATGATCCTACGAGCGCACCTGTTACAATCAGCAAATCATTTCCTAACATAAATCCTGCTGCCGCTGCGGCCCAACCAGAATACGAATTCAACATAGACACGACAACGGGCATGTCTGCTCCTCCGATTGCCATCACCATCATCACACCGATAAAACATGCGATCGCTGTCATGATATACAGAAATGTCATCCCGCTTGTACCTGCTGCTTTAGTAAAGAAAACACCTAACACAACACAGCCAATAACGAGTAAAATATTTACGAGATGGCGTCCCGGATACAGCAACGGTTTGCTCCGTATTTTACCGTCGAGCTTTCCCCATGCAATGACAGATCCTGTAAACGTAATGGCACCGATGAAGACTCCAATAAATATTTCTACGAGGTGGATATTATGTTCGACTCCCGTTAATTGGGCTGTTTTAGGGTCTAAATATGAGCCAAAACCCACGAGCACTGCTGCCAAGCCTACAAAACTATGTAAGATTGCGACGAGCTGTGGCATAGAGGTCATCTCTACTTTCCGCGCTAGAAATACCCCTATCACTGAGGCGATTCCTATTGCAATTAAAATATATTTTTGTCCGGTTACTCCTTCTCCTAATATAGTGGAGACGATTGCAATAATCATTCCTACGATGCCATACATGACACCACGTTTAGCGGAAGTCTGTGAGGAGAGTCCACCTAAACTTAGTATAAAAAGAATACTAGCAAATAGGTAAGAGGCGAGTTGTACTTGTGATGATATCATAATTTACTTTCTAAACATTTTCAACATACGGTGCGTAACAAAAAAGCCTCCGACAATATTTATTGTCGCTACCAAAATAGCAATGAACGCCAGTATGGTCATCGGGTTAGAAAGATCATTTGTTGTTTGTAATAAACCACCTATAATTATAATTCCACTAATCGCATTTGTAACCGCCATAAGAGGTGTATGGAGTGAATGGGATACATTCCATATCACTTGCCATCCTACAAAAACAGCTAACACAAAAACCGTGAAATGTTGCATAAATTCTGCCGGTGCAACACGTCCTAGTAAATAAAGCATCGCTCCAATGCCTGCCAAGACCATCCACATGCGCCGTGTTTCTTTTGCTGCTAGTGCTTCTTCTGAAACCTTAGGTGCTGCGGGAATTTCTACAACTTCTTGCTTAGGTTTCTGAGGGCTGACAGGTAATGGGGCCGGGGGCCAATTGACTTTACCATTATGTGTTACCATTGCTCTAGAAACAACAGCATCTTCCATGTCAATTTTAAAGTTTTCCTCTTTTCCCATATCATCTAAGAGATGACACAGGTTATTTCCGTACAATTGACTTGCTTGTGCTGGGAGTTGGTCTAGTTTTCCAATTATAGTAACACCATTATCCGTTGTATATATTTCTCCATCTTTTGTGAGCGTGCAATTGCCTCCTGTAGATGCTGCTAGATCGACAATTACTGAACCTGGTTTCATGGCTGCTACATGATAATCAAGAATCAGCTCCGGCGCTTTTCTTCCAGGAATCTGTGCTGTTGTAATTATAATGTCTACCTCTTTTGCCTGTTCTTTAAAGAGAAGCATCTCTGCTTCAATAAATTCTTTACTCATTACCTTGGAATATCCAGAAGCAGTAGAACCATCTTCTTCTAATTCTACGGTCAAAAAACTTGCGCCCATACTTTCTATCTGTTCGGCCACTTCTTTTCTTGTATCAAATGCTCGCACAATCGCGCCCAAAGAACGCGCTGTTCCTATCGCAGCTAAACCAGCTACACCCGCGCCAATGACGAGTACTTTTGCTGGCTCTACTTTACCTGCAGCTGTAATTTGTCCATTTAAAAATCTTCCGAAATGATTTGCTCCTTCAACCACTGATCTATAACCTGCAATATTTGCCATAGAGGATAAGACATCCATTTTTTGTGCCCGTGATATTCTAGGAATCGCATCCATGGCTATGGCGTTGACCTTTTTATCTGCTAGTTTTTGTAACAGATCTGGGTTTTGCGCTGGCTGGAGATAACTAAGTACTACTTGATCAGCATGCATTTTTTCTATCTCTGCATCTGTAACTGCTTGTACCTTTAATATGATATCTGCCTTAGAATACAGCTCTTGACTGGTGTCAATAATTTCTGCGCCGGCATTTTCATAAGCATTATCACTAAAATTTGCCGCTGCGCCTGCTCCTTTTTGGATACAAACATCAAAACCTTGTTTTTGAAGACGCTTAACTGTTTTCGGAGTTGCACCTACCCGATGTTCGCCATCGGCAATTTCTTTGGGAATGCCTACAATCATAATCCTTAATCTTATTTATACGAATTTAAATATAAGATTAATGTTTGATATGCTATATCGAATAGCTTTTGAGTCTCTGGTTGCAACTGAGCTGTATGTTAGATCAGACAAGAAACCACACATTAAAAAGCAAATAAGGGTATACCATTAGGATACGCAAGACATTCGTGTGTACCTTCAGCCCACCCCACGACCTAAACTAAAAAAGCACTATGGATTTCAAAAACACCTTGACAATTTGTGTCATGCTAATTACTGGTATCATCACTGGAAATAGCCAAAACTCTGTTAGTATTTCAAGTTCCGAAGCACACGCTACCTTTAATAATATAGGCATTCACATGTCTATAACTGGTGACGATAACCTCAATAGCGAACTCATAATTTTTTTCAAAGAACAAAGTCAGAGCTCCTATCAGGAAGCGGCAATGACAATGCGGGCATATCCAGGGCTCGTTATAGACGGTAACACAACTAACCGGAACTTTCATGCAGGAAGCGCAATGTACTTAGACCCGGGAACCACCTATGATATCCAACTTGTTTTGACTGACCCAGATGGAGGCGGAAGTACAACAGATCTTGTTGTCAGCACCAAAGCTATTCCATTACCGAACCTTGCTAACACGAGATATGTATCACCGGGAAACGGTGGAGGTGCAGGCACGCAGGCAAATCCATATTTGGGATTGCAAACTGCTGCTGACAATGCTGTTGCAGGGGATCACTTTATCGTGAGCCCGGGAAATTATAGTCCGTTTGAGTTGCTTACCAGTGGTACTCCAGGAAATCCGATCAGTTTTATAAGTGAGGTAGAACATGAAGCAATCATTGATGGCGCCAATATTCAAGCGGGTATTATTACTCTTGGAGAATTTAATGGGACTATATCCCATGTTATTGTTGATGGGTTCTGGATCAGAAATGGTCTACGTGCTGTAGATGCTCAGAATTCGCAGTTTATCACTGTAAGAAATAACATTATGAAAGATGTTGACTACGCTTATGTCAACAGAAGAGAAAACGGCTCGGAGTCAGATCAATATGTCACCAACAACTTTATGATGGGACGTTCGCCTTGGCCAGCAAATGGCATACCAGCCGAACGTGCGATAGATTTACGTGGGACAAATAATGTTGTCAGCTTTAACACCATCTACAACTTTGCTGATGGTGTTTCTACAGATGGTCCAGCATACGAAACGTCCTATGGAATGGATATTCACAATAACGACATTGTCAACATTGTGGACGATCATATAGAAGTAGACGGAACAATATCCAATACACGTATTTATGCAAACAGATGTTTTAACGGTCGCGCTGGCATTAGTGTTGCCCCTGTATATGGAGGTCCCGTTTATGTCTTACGCAACATCATTTTCAATATTGATAATTCTGCTTTTAAAATGAACAGAGGGCCATCAGGCGTTATCGTAGCGCATAACACCGTCGCCGCTGATGAAAATGCATCGCAGTCTTCAACAGGTTTTCAAAATACATTCTACCGTAATAATTTGATTTTAGCTTCGCGTTATTGCTTTGAGATGTTTGGTATAGTGCTTGACAGTGTTGATGACTGGGACTACGGAGCATACTACTCTACGCGCGGTGGGGGTGTAAACACAGAATGGTTTAAATGGAATAATATCCGTTATGCTACTGTTCCCGACTTAACTGCCAGTGGTATTTTAGAACCAAATGCAATTGAAGTTGCCTTTAGTGAATTTGAGAACGCTGCCTTGCCTGAGCCCTACCCTGTTGAATATGCAACAGATGAACGCGACTTTATGCCACTACCCGGTGCTAGTGTTATAAATAGTGGTGAGAACTTAGTACATATGAATGACCCTTTTGTAACGGATGGTCAAGCGGATAGAGGTGCCTTAGAATTTGGCGAACCTGTTCCTCAATATGGACATGTATTTGCAAGTGGAACCGATCCTTGCCCTGTGCTTGTTGAGGTAAATACGATAAGCATTGACCCACATCCAACTTTTAATAACATAGGAATCCATTACACGATCCAAGGTGATGACAACTTAAACAGTTCATTAGATATTTCATACAAACTGCCATCAGAATCGACATACCAAGATGCTGCAATGACGATGCGCGCATATCCAGGTTTGATCATAGATGGTGCATCTACAAATAGAAACTTTCATGCAGGCAGTATTTTGTCTTTAGAGCCAGGAACGACATACGATGTTCGACTTGTATTGACAGACCCAGATGGCGGAAGTGTAACTACTGACATTAGTGTGGATACAAAAGCCATTCCTGAACCAAGCATGAATAATACATATTATGTTGCCCCAGGAAACGGTGGCGGGAATGGAAGTGTAGGAAGTCCATTTTTAGGGCTCCAAGAAGCAGCAGATAATGCTGCAGCGGGAGACCACTTTATCGTCCAGGCAGGCAACTATTTACCTTTTAATTTGCTTGCAAGTGGTACGAGTGATAATCCTATTAGTTTTGAAAGTGCAGATTTGCATCAAGCAATTATTGATGGGAATAATACAACAGAGGGTATAGTCATCTTAGGTGAATTTAGTTCTAATATATCTCATGTTATAGTGGATGGCTTTACAATCCAAAATGGTGAGCGAGGTATTGATGCACAGAATACACAATTCGTCACTGTACGTAACAACATAATTAAAGATGTGGACTATGCTTATGTGAACAGAAGAGAATTTGGAGTAGAGACTGATCAATATATTACAAACAATCTGATGATTGGAAGAAGTATTTGGCCTTCATCGGGAATACCAGATGAACGTGCAATCGATATAAGAGGAACGTCGAATGTAATCAGCTTTAATACAATCAAAAACTTTGCTGATGGTGTTTCCACCGATGGCCCAGCGTATGAGTCTTCATATGCCTTGGACATTCATAACAATGACATTATAAACATCATAGATGATCATATAGAAGTGGATGGTACGATTTCAAATACGCGTATATATCAAAACAGATGTTTTAATGGACGCGCGGGCGTAAGTGTTGCGCCTGTATATGGTGGTCCTGTGTATATCTTACGTAACATCATCTTCAACATCGAAAACTCAGGTCTTAAAATGAATCGAGGACCATCCGGACTAATTATAGCGCATAACACGATTGTCGCAGATAATAATGCCAATGAATCTCCAACAGGTTGGCAAAACACATATGCTAGAAACAACTTGTTTTTAGCTTCCAGGTACTGTTATGAATTCTATGGTCTAGTAGATGATAGTGTAGATGATTGGGATTATGGAGCTTATTACTCTACAAGAGGGGGCGGCGTAAATACCGAATGGTTTAAGTGGAATAACATTCGTTACGCCATGGTTCCTGATCTTGTTGCAAGCGGAATATTAGATGGGAATGCTATTGAAGTGGCATTTAGTGATTTTGAGAATATCGCTTTACCTGATCCTTATCCCGTTGAATATGCAACGAGCGAAAGAGACTTTATGCCATTGGCTGGAGCGAGCGTTATAGACAGCGGTGCTGATTTAGGGAACATGAATTTGGGCTATGTCACAGATGGACTGGCAGATAGAGGGGCTCTTGAGTTTGGAGAAGAAATCCCACATTATGGGCACTACTTTCCATGTGACGATGGTGATTCTTGCACCTCTAATGATAATATAGATATTGACTGTAATTGTACAGGAATAGAATTGGATGAAGATAACGATGGTATTTGCGACGAAATGGATCCTTGTGTGTTCTGTTCTGATCTTACAGTTACCCAAACGGTTCTACCGACACTCATAAATGGCCCGACAAGTTCAGTTTGGGAAATTCAAATCAACGAACAAGAAGGCAACGATACAGATGGCCCTATTACAATTGTAATCCAAAAAGATGCAAGACTTTCTCTTAACTGGCAGGGCAATAATACTCAGATAGGTCCATTCAATATAGATAATGCATTATGGACGTATGATAATACAAACACTAGCTTCCACATCTGGACCTCTACAACTAGTCTTGCTGGTAACGGCAGTAGAAACTTTGGATTTGAAGCGACTTATGATCCTCAAAGTACTTCTGGAGTGGTGAATTTTACCGTAACTATACTGACAGGTAGTGGTGGTGAAGTAAATGGAATGAATAATATTGACTCAGAGACTATTTTATATTTTTCTGAGTAAAGTTGTTAATTAATAATGGGAACGGGTTAAGTAGAAGATAGTAATTAGGGCGTGCCCCGTTGGGTCGTTCCCTTACATACTCGCAAGCTTGCTCGGTCCCGCAATGCGTGACTGACCCTAGGGTCATATTCCAGGCAACTCACGCAAGATAATTAATGATGAAAAATGGACAAAGGACAGTGGACAATGAACAATGAACAATGAACAGTGGACAGTGGACAGTGGAAAAAATCTACGAGAAAAAACCAAATCTAACAGCGAACAACGTGAGCGGTCTAACAGTGAGCATCGCGAACGGTCTAACAGCGAATGCAATGAGCGATCTACTAGTGAGCATCGCGAACGGTCTAACAGCGAATGCAATGAGCGATCTGCCAGTGAGCACCGCGAACGATCTAAACAAGCGCATTCTCCTGCCCAGAATCAAGCAAGAACAAACACGATGTCTCAATACTCTCAACGCGCTCTCTAATCCTAGAAATATCCACTTCTTCTCCACGCATAGAAAAGATATTTAAGTCTGCCTGTGGTACTTGCTTATCCAAAACCGTAAAATGGTCTCCGGAAGTATACGAGAATTTACAATTGGAAGGGATACGAGCAAGTATTTGGAGTTTCCTCATATAGGCTTCCGCACGTTCTTGTTCATCTTCCAAAGATATTCCCTCAGCAGGATTCAGAACAGTTATTATATTCCACTTTGCTTTCCAATTTCTCTGAAATATATATGAACATAAGATAGCTAGGTTCACATGTTCAACGCTGTGATCTTTTAGAGATTCTAAGTTGTTAAAGTATACCCACATATTGAGGCTTTCTCTTAGCCAAGGGCTTAATTTCTAAATTGGATTAAAGAGCATTCAACCCATTTCAAAATTTCTTCCCTCTCTCAATAAATTTGCAGCTACCTCATCATTTTTTCTTTCTTCTGATAGGCTGATGAACAGAATATTGGGTCTGAAGAATGCAGCTTTCAGGGATTGCATACTTGTTTTAGCACTTTTTTCAAAGGAAGGGCTTTGGATAAATGCAGAACGAGCACTAATGCCCTGATCCATAAAATGATCTGCAAGTTCTTGCAGCCTTTTTCCAGTTCGTTCGCCTTTTAGTGAGTGAATCGTAGGGGAAAAACCTAATATTTTTATCGAGCCTTTTGGATTCACCAGAGAATAAATTAAACGGTGCGCTCGGAGAACATCTTTTTCTGACTCTACTGGCATAAGCAAGTTTGGCTGCCAAGATCTTTCTTTTGCTTCCGGTAATTTGTTCACAACGCGTGCAGACCATTCTGCAACTGCGTTAAAAATCCCACTTCGCGTATCTCCTTTTATTGTATCTAATTTTCTTCGTGTCAAAAATCCATATACGGTAAGAACTATCCCAATAGACATCATTCCAAAAAATGCATTGATAATAAACATAACTAGAAAACAGCCGAGTGCTCCGAAGATTGGCACCAATATGTGCACACGAAACGTAGGTCTAAAACTTACTTGTCCGAGTCCCTGCTCTACTAATACCACCACATTAATCATTGCATAGGTAATCATAAAAAACATGGTAATCAAAGGGGCGATCGCATTCAGATCTCTTAATAATAATCCCAATAACACAATCACGGAAGTAATAAAAAATGCAAGCCTGGGTTCACCTCCAGAATCTAAAGAGCTCAGCTTATCATTCATAAAGAGAATTTTGTGTTCTCCCAAAGCGGCTAAGATCCGAGGCGCTCCTACTATAGAAGAAAGTGCTGATGAAAAAGTAGATGCGAGCAAGCCTACCAATACAACGGGAGCCCAAGCTGCCTTTTCAATAAGTATATTATAGTTCCCTGTTAATTCTGTTGGTGTTGCTATATACGCTAGTACAAACGCAATACCAATATAAATGGCAGTACTGAGCACAACTGCCCAAAGTGTTCCCTTTGGAATACTACTTCTGGGATCTTTAAGATCGCCGGACATATTTGCCCCTGCCATTATTCCCGTTACTGCCGGGAAGAAGACAGCAAATACCAACCAGAAGCTAGAGCCTTCAAATCCACTATCAGGGGAACCTGGATACATTCCAAACCACTGAATTTCAGTGTTCAATTCATTTGTAAAAACAGATCCAAAAATTGAAATGATAGAAGCAACTGTAATTGCTAAAAACAGATATTGAAGTTTAAATGCAAAGGCTGTACTTATATTTACTACAATAAAAACAAGAGCAAAACTGCCCACATCAACCAGCAAGGCATGATGGTCTGGAAAGATATAATTCCAACCCTCTCTAAATCCAAAAATATACATCGTGACCGCCAATGCTTGCGCTATGTATAAAGGAATACCAATAGCTCCCCCAGCCTCTAGCCCTAAACTTTGTGTAATGATCGAAAATGCGCCTCCTTTTCCTATCCGAATATTCGTTGTAATCGAAGACATGGAAAGTGTAGTCAGGAATGTAATGCCACAGGCAAGTAAAATGATGCCTAGAGCCCCAATTAGGCCTGCATTTCCAACTACCCACCCCTCTCTGATATACATAATCACACCAAGGATGGTTAGAACAGCAGGCGTAAAAACTCCTGAGAAAGTTCCAAACTTCTTTACTTTGCTTTTTTCTTCTGGCGTACTGATATTAATCCGTTTGGCGTAAAGCTACGGATTTTTCCTAGGGCTAAGTACCCTTGGATTACATGTTTATTTTATCCTCAATGAACCATGTTCAAGATTCACAGTTAATTTACCCATTTTCCCAGAACCTCCTCTATACGTTCCTTTTATATCCGTGTCATGGTCTTCTATGATTTTGGTTTTTATTTCAAAGTTTTCAGGCAGCTTGGCACTCATAAATGTGCCTGTAATATCAAGCTCTAGATTGTTATCTGTTGTGATGTCAACATCTCCGAAACTAGACTCTACGAAGCCCGCTTGAAAAGTATCTCCGAGCTCTTTTATTTTTGTGCCCCCGTGTTCGTTTTCTATTTTAAAAGACTCGTTTACATTTGCAATTGTATAGTAGGTAAATGAACTTTCTGCGACTAAAGTACTCACCGTATTAATTTCTATATCTGAATGCGATCCCTCGTTTACCATAGACCTCACATTTCCTATTGTATAATCTCCAAAACCCGCATCTGCAGTAATATCGTTTGCTGTCTTAACAACTACGTCGGAGTGTTGGCTTTCGATGGTCAAATCATGTACCTGGATGCAGTTAAAATCACCAAAATTTACTTCTACTGTTGCATCGGTAAGGTTTTGAACCTCTACGCTGCCGTGAGCAATGTCCAACTCTAAAACATCAGTAAAACTTTCAGCTATGAGATCGCCAAATTGTAGGTCAATATCTGCGTTTGTTACATCCGTCTGAATTATAACATCTCCATGTTGGTTTTCAATATCAATACTCGTGTTTTCAGGGATTGTTATCGTGTAGTCCACAGAAAAATTATCGTCATTACTTCCCCAAGAAAATGACCAACTATCAAGCCAAGATTCCTTTCCTCCTGTCGTTGTTTCTGCCCGCACACCGGCTGTTGTTTCGGTCAGTTGCACATCAATTGTTTCAAATAGCTTGTCTGCCCGTTCTTGATTTTTTGCCGCTACCTTAATTAATACATCTACGACTATTTTTCCAGAACCTCCTTTTACAAGTTTAACAAATCCAAATCTGTTCTCCACTTCCAAATGGGGCATACTTCCGACAGCATAGCTTTCGTGGATTTTTTTAGTAAAATCTTTTTTGCCTCCATTTGCAAAGGCGTATTGTGCAGCGAGAATAGTTAATGTTAAAAGTATTATTTTTTTCATGTTATTACTGTTTAATAAATAGTACTACTCTCTTTTGATTGAGTCTCTAAATCATTTTCTTTTACTTCAGACAAGATACGTTCTAATGCTGCCAACTTTGCTTGATAATTTTGCATCATAGCGTGTATAACAACACGAGAATTTGCACCGCTGTTTTCTATAAGTTCTGCTTTTAGTTCTAAATGTATTTGGTCAAGGAGTTCAATGTCCGTTAGTAGTTTTTTGTCAAAATCATATTCTGATAATTCATTTAATTTGTTGTTTACTAACTTTGTATATTTTTTCTCCGATTCTTCGATTTGCTGCTGCACTAAAATCTCCGAATTGCTATGACTATTTCCTATAAACAAGCCTATTCCAGCACCAAAACTCACAAGAATAAGCGCAGCTGCAGCATATTTATACCAACTTATTCTCCTAATCGTTTTCTCTGGTCTTATCTCAGTATAAATATTAGACCAGACTTTGTCACGCGGAGTTTCTGAGTCAAAATGTTCTCTGTTCTTTCTTACGAATTTTTCTAAATTGTCACTCATTGTATTCTTTTTTTTATGCTAATAATACGCTGGAGTTTTCTTCCTCAATTAAAATTTCTCTTAGTTTCTTTTTCGCTCTACTGTACTGTGTTTTTGAAGTACTTACAGAAATATCGAGTATGTCTGCAATTTCTTGATGATCATATCCTTCCATCAAATACAAGTTTAAAACGGTTCTAAAACCAGGAGCTAGTTGCATCATCCCCGATTTTATTTTATCCACAGATAATAATTGTTGTGGAATATGAACGGGCTCTTGGACTAGAGGAATATTATCAATCTCTTCAAATAACATTTTCTTCTTCTTTAAATGGTTTAGACAATTATTAATCACAATCCTCTTTATCCATGCTCCGGGAGTCGACTGATATCCAAACTGATGCAATTTTGTAAATACATCTACAAAGGCATTTTGTAAGACATCTTCTGCATCTACCTTGCTTTTCATCATTCGCATGCAGATATTGAACATCGCGTGGGAGTAAAGATCATATAGCTTATACTGTGCCTCCTGATTGCCAGACCTGCATTTCTCTATTAAATCTTTATGTAAAACGATTTCAGCCAAACGGAATTAATTGTCATTCAAAGGTAAGGACAATTCAATTTAGGAAAGGTTGCATTCGATAATGAACAAAGTATAATTAATAATGAGCAATGAGCAGGGAATAATGAGCAAGGAATATGGAATATGGAATATTAGTAGGAGGGTTTAGCGCGGAGCGCTAGGGTGTGGATAGGTATGCGTGCTGCGCACTAGGGTATGGAAAGGGAGATAATTGAAATGGATACTGAAAGATTTCGAGAGAGAGCGGCGTGTTCGAAGGAAGGAATGTTATATTTTGTTCTGAATTTCAAGACTGTGCACGTTGTGAACGTTCAACAATTATTCCTTATTAATTATACATTACTAATTAAACCTACTCTTCCTCAGAAATGTCAAGTTTATCAGCAAGTTGCTCTTCTGTGAGTTTCTTATCGACTACTGTTGCATCAAGGAAAGAATTCAACTTGTCCACATTTAGATTCGTCTCAAGCTCACCGAATGGGCTTATTTTGATATCGAACCCAGAAAGATCTTCATGTACTTTAGGGTTTCCTTTTTGTTTCATTTTCTTTGGCATACAGATGAATTATACTTAATCAACGTAGAGCTACAGGTGTGCAGTTCCATTATTCTTCAATTTCTTCAAGAAAGTTTCCCCAAACCCAGCCTTCCTTATCAGCATACTGAATTCTACACCATTTTCCTTGCTTCCCTTCTAGAAAGAATGTTTCCGTGCCGTAGTACATAATACGTACTAAGGTACTGTCCGCTAATTTAGCGATAACTGAAGAAGTCAGAGAGGCATCATCTCTCATGTTTACATAACTACTTTTTATATTCACCCGTGCAGGAGGGTAGCCTTGGTTTCCTCTGCATTTTTTAAGCTCTTTCTCCATTTTATGGATTTGAGCAGTATAAGCAGCATTATCTACTAATAGCTTTTCAACATTTACGGCAGGTACTTTACTTGGGTCTTCTTTATCAATCATTAAGCCCATGGCAAT
>ENA-ORXT01003277-ORXT01003277.1-marine-metagenome-genome-assembly--contig:-NODE-3277-length-18098-cov-4.818157_pt1 | contig 18098 bp, 19 predicted proteins | sample MGYA00237868_ERZ511482 | MGnify/ENA metagenome assembly ERZ511482 | reverse complement strand
GCCACACTCGAATGTCCGCCTTGCCCAGAGTTCACGCTCGGCGACATACTCGACTCAGACGGCGCAGCCGCAACTCTGCCGTTCACACGGGGCACCCTGCTTGACCTGGTCGTACCGTTCGCACCGTTGGACGCACCGGCCTGCCTGACCGACCTTGACCCGACGACCATTGTTCGGGTTCGGGTTGACGTGTCACACTCGATCGACGCATCCTCGGGTCATACCGGTTTCGCTGCGTCGATGACAGACGGCACGACTTCCTACCCTGCGGTCGCTACTAGCAACGGCGGCGCCTCTGTCGGCTACGGCCCAGGTTCCGCACCACACGCAGGGTTCACCGAAGAGCCACGGTGGAACGACTACGACGTTCCACTCAGCGCTCTCCTTTCCGGTGCACTCACATGGAACACATCAGGCTTCGGCACCTTCAACGGTGTCGAGACCGAGACGATCCACAGTGTGGCCATGTCATGGTCACCTGATGACACGGTCGTGGCCGCAAGCTGCGGCTGTTCCGATAACGAAGGATGCTGCTAATGGCTCTGACACCATCACGAGAACTAGCTCAGGCGATGCTCGGCGGCGGTGCCGGTGAGGCTTGGGACGACATCGGCGGTGCCGATGGGATCACGAAGCGGCTCGCTGCCCGTGACGCTGTAGCTGTCACTGCTACGTCTGCGTTCCGTGCCAAGTTCGCTGACCGTCTCGTCAAGATCAAGGGCGGGCCTGTCAAGGGTGACCCTGTGAAGGAAGCCCGCCAGTGATCTCGATTGCTGCGTTCAACAAACTCAGAACGTGCGTCCGTGACCTCTGTGCGAAGGTCGGTGCTCTTGAGTCGGCTGTAGCGCCAGACCTAGACGAGCAACAGCTCACGCTGGTCGGCAACACCCTCACTCTTGAAGACGGCGGAACCGTCGACCTGACGCCGTTCCTTGACAACACCGACGACCAACAGATCACGTTCTTTGATCTGACCGGCAACATTCTGACATTGACGCTCGAGGACGGCGGCACTCAAACGGTCGACCTCTCGGCGCTTGTGTTCGAAGAGATCGAGTTCATCCCGATCACTTGCGCTGCGCTCCGCAATCTCGGCAACGCAGGCAACCTCGACATCGGCCAGCACTATCAGGTCACGGACTACAACCGTGGCACGGTTGGCGCTGCGACGATCCTCACTCACGCTGTCACGGCGAACAATGTTTCGTGGAACGTGGCGGTGCAAACGACGTTCGATGACTCTGCGTGGCATGGACGATGGGACCCGGACACGTGCCGGATCGTCGATTTGTACGACAACCGTGGCAACAACATCAAGTCCGACAGTGGCGACGAGATCGAACGGTTCCCGTGGGGGAACCCTCTGGTGACCGGCAACGAGTTCAATGACGTTGGCTTCGCATACACCGCAGGCACCGTCCGAGACAACGTCGGACACCCAACCTCGTACTTGCAGATCAACGGCGGCACCATCACCGAGAGCGTCCTTGATCCAAGCGCAGACGTACGCATGTCCGGCGATGCACAAGTGAACCGGTCGACCATCGGCGAAGCACGTTTGCTGGTCGACGGCACCGGCAGGTTCGACGACTCGATCGTTGACACTGATTCGTATGTCGACACCGACTCGATCCAGATCCGCCAGTCGAGATTCTCTACCTCTTCGCTCGTGTACGGCGACGGTGGCGTAGGGCGGCTCGACAAGGTCGCTGGTGACCGGGCTTACATCGACGTGCGGAACGCACTCGACATCGACATCGATGACGTCACGCTCACGAGCTACGGCAAGATCTACGGCAACGCTGCTCAACGCATGCGGTTGCAGTACGTCGACATCGGTTCGGCCGGTTACGTGCAAGCCACCACCAACGGCACGCTCGAAATGTTCAACAGTGACGTGTCATCCTCAGCGCTCGTGCAAGCTACCGCCGGGGTGCTTCAAGTTCGGCAGACTGACCTGTCTGGGATTGCTCGCATCCAGCATTCATCGACCGGTTCGAACCGGGTCGACAACAGCTCGCTCGACAGCTACGGACGGGTGTTCTTCCAGAACGCCGCCGACAACAACCGGATCAACTATAGCCACATCGACTCGCTCGGCATGATGCGGTTCCGTGGCACTACGAGCGGCGCACGAATCGAACGGTCACGAGCTTCGGGTTCCGGCTACTTCGACCTGCTCAACGATGTTGGTGCTCTGCTCCGGTACGACACGGTCGACACGCTCGGCTACATCACGTTGAACGGCAACAACGGCCAGAGCGTCCAGTGCACCTCAGCAAACGGCTACGGGCGCATGCTCATCGAGCAAGGCTCCACAGGCCGAGTGCTCGGCGTGACTTTGAACGGCACCGCATACGCACGACTACGGAACCACGCATCGGACCTGCGCTACTCAACGTTCACCAGCTATTTCTACTACTACCTGACCAACAACACGGCGGTTAAGCAAGGGCTTCACGGCGAAGGTCGACAGTCCTACACCGAACCCAACCCGACCGCTGTGGTCACTGGCCCTGGCGTGAGGAACTGGTAATGACTGACCTGGACAAACTCGCAACGCTTGACGACCTGATCGTCAATTACGACCAAGAAGAACTCGATGCGATTGAGCAGCTGCTCGAACAGCGCACTGCCCTCAACGAGGTTCCCACTGAAGAGCCCGAGATCGAACTCCCACCAGAACCGGAACCACAGATCGAACCGCCCAAAGAGGAAGAGCCTTTGGTGCAACCCGTGCCCGACCCGCTCGCTGACATCCGTGGCATGACAGCCAAACAGATCGACAAGAAGATGAACAAGAAGCAGATGATTGACCTGATCGAGCAGGCAACAGGCGAACGCCCGCCGCAGAAGACCAAAGCCGCCGACCTCGCTGCCGAGCTCGAGCAACTAGCCCGATGACTTTCGTAGGCCGCGTTGACGGCATCACCTTCGCTCGGACATCAGGGAGCAGCACCCCTTGTCTTTGTGGTGCCGTCAACACAACTTACGAATCAAACCAAGTAATCCAACTATCAGGAGGCGTCAGCCTATGAGTATCGAAACGCTGGACCCCCGTATTGGGGCGAGAGCAGAACGGGCGAAAGCCCGCCGAGAGCGGTGGGTTAAGCGCCGTGACGAGATTCTGGAAGTGCCAGGCACTGACGGTTTGCGTGTTGAGCCGTATGAGCGTGACCCGATTGGCGGTCACGGTTCTATTCGCATCATCAACGGTAAGGGCGCTACTGTCGCTCGTGCCCGACAGGCGCGGACTGTGCAGCGTGGCGACGACGGCAAACAGGTCGACGTGACCGAACGTCTCACCAAGGAACAGCTACCTCGGTTGGCTGCTGCTTTGGCTGAGCGTGCGAAGTCCGCTGAGACGCCTGACGTAGAGATCGAAACCGACTCCGGCCCATCTGCGCTCGAGATGCTGGTGCAACGCCAAACCGATCTCGGTAACGGCGGCGCAGACAAGCCAGAAGTGCAACCGAAGCCATCAACCGCAAAGGATGGTGCCAAGTGAGCACTGCACAGGGCTACGACTACCGAACCACGTTCCGGTACATCCACAACAACAACGCTCTCGGCGCTCCGCTGCATGCGGGTGACGACGGCTACAAAGGTTTCTTGTTCCCCGGCACCGACAAGATGTCGTCCGAAACAGGGCCTACCGCTCAGACCATCGCTGCCATCACTGAGCAGTGTTTCAAGAAGCCAGAAGAGAAGCGTGTCGCCGGCGCATCGGGCAAACTCTTTCAGGGTTGCCCGATCGTGTCGCCCGAGTTCCTTGCGTGTCTGGCTTTCGGTTACACCGAAGAGGTAGACGCTCTCGGCAACACGAACTTGGCGCTCGCTAAGCCTGGTTCTGACGAGTGCGAACCGTGTGACCCTTCTGACCCTACGAATCAGGACTGGGGGATGATCGAAGGTATCTGTGTTGTTGACTGCAACAACAAGGTGGTCGGTCGCCGCTTGAACGTGATCCGGTCCATTTCGACGTTTGAACTTTCACGCCAGCTCCGCAAGGGCGGCAAGGACGTGAACGCTTTGGGCGCCGACATGAACATTCAGTTGGATGAGAACACCGGCTACGGCGAAGGCCCCGGCGATCTTGTCGAGTCCTATGACCCTCTGACCGGTTTGCCTGACTGCAACCCGCAGGTATGTGTTGACACCGACTTCGATTTCTCGGCTATCGAAGCGGTGTGTGGCGCTTGCGATGCCGAGTATTTCGGTTGCCTGTTGACGCCTGGTTTGATCGCTGCGAACCCGGTGTTGGATATCCCTATGATCACCGGCTGATCTGCCGGTTTGAGCTGCGGTCGCCGGTTCGGTTTCTCGGGATGGTTCCCGTTCCGGCGCCGCGGTTCACCCCAAATGTTGGAGCTTTGAATGTGTGAGTGTGCTGCTGGTGCGATTGATTGCATGCCATCCCCTGGGGTGGCCGATTTGTGTTGCCCGACGCGCAAGGGCTGCTGCGATCCGACCGGCAACACCATCGGCGAGATACCGGCTGAAACGATCACACAGTTTGAGCTCGACGGCACTGTCCCCGTGGATACGCCGTCGTGGGTGGTGCCGCTGCTGAAGAAGCACCAACGTGCTATTGCTCTGGCGGTGGAGAAGCTAGCCGGTCATGTCTGTTTGGCCCGATATGTGGGCGGCTGCTGCGTGAAAGCAGAAGTGTGCGTTGAAGCTCCTTGTTGCCCTACGTCGTGCTGTTCTTGCCTGACGTGCAAGCGCTCCGGTGTGGACCTGAGCGACATCGCCGAATGTGTGTGTGTTGACCGGATCTCGAAAGTGACCACCGCTGATGGCGCGGCTGTCGGTTTCAACGGCAACAACAATACTGCCCCGTTGCAGATCGTGGCCGCTGGCGGATGCTGGACCCTGTTCGGTGCCGCCGGGATAGTGGAACTGTGTTTCGAGCTCAAACCGGTGTCTGAGTCTTGGCTCGCTGCGGTCGAATCGATTGCGTGTTCACGAGTGAAGTCGGATCATGCGCCCGGTTGTCATGCTGCTGGCGAGTTGCAGGCGTCGTCTTCTGACGGGCAGTCGTTCCGCTACCTCACTTCTACCGACTATTCCGACCGTGGCATGTTGGGCGACCTGTTCGGCGACGACCTAGAAACGGAGTGCGCTCAGGGTTCGGGTGTTTCGTTTGGCGGGTGGGGTTCGGCTGTGCGTTGGGTTCGCTTCGATGAGTGCGAAACGGTGGGACCCTGATGGCTGACGACCTGCTGAAAGAGTTCACTGATTGCGTGTATGAGGATCTACGCAAAGACGTAGCTGCCGCTGACCAGATTATGAAGAACGCTGCGCCGGGATGGCGCGACCTGAAATCAGGTTCCGGCGCAGGTTTGGCTAAGGACTCAACAGCGCAACGGCCCTCGGTGGTCGTCTATTCCGACTCCAAAGACCCTGACGTGTTCCAGACGGCGCAGACACGCCGCAACGGACGGCCCCGCGGATCCCGCAACGGCTCACCCCTGCCGCTCGTGGATTACGCGAACGGTGTCGATCTGGTCAACATCTCCAACGGCCCCAAGAGCGGCGGCACCCGGCGCCGGACCCCGATGCCGACCGCTGGCTGGTTCGATGACGCAGCCGACCAGGTGCAACGACTGCTAGAGCGATGAGCTGCTGCCCGCCTATCGAGTTTGAACCGTGCCCGGTCGTCGTCGAAGAATGCGATCTTGTCACGGAGCAGTTGCCGTGGCTTATCGCTTCTGCGTTGCTGTGTGCTGCGGACGAGATAGCCAAGTCGACAGAGTGCGGAAAGAATGACCATTTCAGCGAATGCTACGTGGATGGTGTGCCCGGATGGTGGCCTAAGGGTGGGCCCGTTGAGGACCGCATCGACTGGGGCACGCCGAGGGTCGGCGCCGAGTGTTGCGGCCAGATCTGCGCCGGCATCGTCTGGCCCGATGTTGCGCAAGAGGGCTGCGTGAAGATCACCGAGCTGCGCTTCCCGATCAAAGTATCGTGGTGCGAAATGCCACCATGCGAACAGATCGCCGAAGCACTACGCATGGACCGGCTACTAGTCAAGCATGCATGCAAGAAACTGCTGCCGTCTGTAGCCGTCTATGACCTAAAGAATATTGATCTCGCTGTTGAGTCCTATGAGCAGGAATCCGACGAGGCGTGTGATCGCGTTGTCTTCATCGTGAAGGCGACATTGTGAGTAAAGGAACCATCCCCAATGAATGCAAACACAGTAGTGAAACGGTCCTATCCGGGCGACCTTGTATGGGAGTACGGGGGCACCGAGTGGGTGTTTCGTTCGTCGTTCCCTGGTTCGATTCGGTGGGTGGAGGATTTGCCGACGGTCGACGATTTCGACGACTACTTGTCGGCCGCTGTGGACCCCGACCAGCTGCTGGATTTGACGGCACACATCCTGGCTTCAAAGCTGCCCGAGGACCGCAGCGCCATGCTGGTCGAGCAGGTGGGCGACCGAATCGAGGCGCTGGACGGTGCGGAGGTGTTCGGCGAAGCGGAGCGGTACAGGGCGGCGCAGGCGTCGGGACGCAAAGCCCAAGGCCATGTCCAAGTGTTGGACAACCTCGGCGCGATCATGGAACAGCAGCGCCTGAGCATCGAGCACAACGCGAAAGTGTTGGCCGACGCGAAACCGGGCAAGTTGATCGGCGAAGCGGAGGTCGTGGAAGCGGTAGACGTGGAGGTGCAAGACCCGGGCCCTTTCGAGGGTTGATCGCCGTGTGGCGATCTGATCCTTCTGGGTGGGCGCATCAGATCAGGGAGCGCTACCACGACGGCGACCCGCGCAATGGCGACGGGTTCGATTGCATAGAGACGTTGTGGGTGCTGCTGCGAGAGCGTGCCAATTCCGATTACGGGCTGGTGCTGGACCCGCCTGCGCAGCCGTCGTCTTGCGAGGACGGCTCAACACCGGAGAAGCATTCAAACGCTATGCAAGCGGTTCATTGGCAGATGTGCGATGCGGAATCGGTGAACGGTGACGACGAGCTGATCGAATGGTTAACGGGAGTTTCTGATGGCTAGAACCGTACGTTTCGACATCGACCTGACTGCAGCGCGTCGCCAGTTGGCGGCGTACAAAACCGAGTTGGAGTCGATTCTGTCTGGTGACGGGCAGACCCTCGACTTGGGTTTGGACGGGGCGCAGGCCGAACTGCGGAACACGGGACAAGAAGCCGAACGATTCAAGGCTGTTCTCGCTGGCATCTCATCTACGACGATCGACATCGACGGCGATGCGTCAGACGCGGTTGCGGCGACACAGCTCGCACAGGCCGAACTGAACACGCTGCAAGACAATACGAATATCGAGATTGATGGTGACGCATCCGACCTTGTTGGCGACGTCCAAATTGCTAAGTCTGAACTGAACACGCTGCCAGGCAACGTCGATGTGGAGATCGACGCCACTGGCGCACAAGAAGCAGCGTCCGAAGTCGGCTCCTTCAACAAGGCGCTAGACGACACGAAGCTGAAATCGAAAGAACTGCAAACAAGTCTTGGCGCGAAGCTGGGCTTCGCTGCGCTGGGTGCTTTGGTGGCTGGCGCTACGCAGAGTTTCGCCCAGTTCCAAGACCAGGTTGGCGAAGTTCTCACACTGCTACCCGGCACCGGCATCGGGTTTGAGGATGTGGCTGAGAAGGTCCGACAGTTCTCGCTGGATACGGGCGTAGCTACAGAGGACGCTTTGCCTGCGTTGTATTCGGCGATCTCTTCTGGTGTGGATTTTGAAGACGCATTTGACTTTCTGGGCACTGCTTTCGAGGCATCGACTGCGGGTGTTACCGAGCTGGAAACGGCGACTGCGCTGCTGGTTGGCTCACAGAACGCTTTCGCCTCGCAGTCGCTCACTACCGCCGACGCTGCCGACACACTGTTTACGACGGTGCGTTTGGGTGCGACGACGTTCGGTGAGCTGGCTAGTGAGCTGCCTCAGCTCGCACCGTTGGCGGCGGAGGTTGGGCTGACGTTCGCTGACGTGAACAATGCCATAGCGACGATCACCGCTCAGACGGGTGCGCGGACCAACATTGCGACGACTCAGTTTCGTTCCTTCGTGGGCGCACTGAAGAAGGATGGAGTCGGCGTAGCCCAAGTGTTTGAAGACATAGCAGGCGTTTCCTTCACCGATTTCTTGGCTCAAGGCGGCGACATCGTAGGTGTTATCGAGGTTCTCGATTCTGCGGCGGTTGAGACCGGTAAGTCTGTTTCCAATCTGTTTAGCTCTGACGAAGCTGGGTTGTTTGCTTCTGCGCTTTCGCAAAACATCGAGACTCTCAGCGGCAACCTGGGTGAGTTTGAGAACCGGGCCGGCGCTGCTGGTGACGCTTTCGCTGTCACGGCCGAGAATGCTTCTATCCAGGCGGCAAAGTTTCGGGCGGCGATCAATGACGCACTGCTCGGACTGGGTGAGGCTGTCGTTGCGTCACTGCAAGGCATCGATGTTGGTGCGGTTGCCGAAAGCCTCACGAGCATCATTCCTGTGGTGACGGAGGCGGTGTCTGGACTGCTGGGTATCATTCAGGGCGGCGCTACCGTCATTTCGAGCCTGTCCGATTTCTTGGGTCCGTTGGGTGACGACATTTTGGGTCTTGCTGCTGCGGCTGGTGTCGCAGCGCTGGCGTTTGGCCCGTTGGGGGTGGCGGTTGCCGCGGTTGCTCTGGCCGTTAACGAATGGGGGAGCGCTTCGCGTGAAGCAGAGGCACGTCAGATCGCAGTAACGGAAGCTCTCGCTCTCGCCGATCCTGGCACGCGCACGCTCGCGGAGTCAATGGACCTGCTAGCGCAAGCATATGTGGACGTTGCCTCCGCTGCCCCCGAGGCTGCTACTGGTATCGCCGAGGCCACGCCTGGTGTTGTCGCGTTCCAGGCTGCGGTTGCGCTGCTGTCCGAGGGCACTCAGCAGGTTGTTGCAGACTTCGAGGCCGCTGGGGGTAGCTTCGAGGTTTTCAGCGGCGCCATCGAATCCGAGGTGGACATTTTTGCCTTTCTGGCGGAGGGTTTCGGTAGCGTCGCACAGCTGCAAGAGTTCGCCGCGGCATCAGGTGACCAAGGACTGATCGACGCTGCTGCCAGCTTTGCGACATACGCTGCGGCGGCAGACCTGAGCGAGCAAGAAATCAAGCAACTCGCTGACGCTCTGAGCGAATCCAACAAGGCATTCAACGCTGACGCCATAGTCAGTGAGAGGGCAGCGGAGACAGCCCTACGCCTTGCGGTCGCAAACGGTACAGCTTCACAATCGACGCTGGACGTGGCTGAGGCGTACGCTGCGATACCGGGATTCACTGATCCTTATACGACCGCAGTGAATGAAGCTGCGGACGCTCAAGCCGCGCTGAACCTGCGCAACGCAGAGTTCGATCTGGAGTTCTCGCAGAACTTCTCAGACATCGCGGCCGCTGCCGATGAAGTCACTGCAAGCCTGGACGGCATCCGTGGCGCTGGCGACGGATTCGGCGACATCCTGTCGTTTGACTTCGGGATCGACCCGGCCCAAATAGCGGCGCTCTCTGAACAGGCAAGCGGGCTCTTTGGGTCGCCATTCACGCCAGCAATCACAGACGAAGACATAGTTGCGTACCTCGACCGCGTTCTCGAACTGCAAGCGGCGGCGAGCAACTATCGACTGAACCTGATCCGCCTTGAGGAAGAACTCGACGACGACCAGTTTGAGGTACTGCTTGACGTGGTTGACACTGTGGGCGAAGAAGCCGGAGGGCTTTTCGCTGCACAGCTCTTGGACCCGAACTTGTCGGAAGAGAAGTTCAACGAGATCATGGCCACCCTGTCGCAGATCGCGGCTAACTCCGACATTGACGCTTTGCTCGCATCGAAGATCCAGCAAGCACTGTCGTCGCCATTCCCGGTTGACATTGATGTTTCCACCGACCAGCTTCAGACGCTCGCTTCGCAGACGCTGAATTTGGAAGCGGACGTACTGGCGACGCTGGATGACTCCGAGATTGCGGCGCTACTAGAAGAACAGTACAACGCCAACTTCACGGTGATAGTTGACGATGATGAACTTGACAGGCTTGAGGCTGAGCGTCGAAGCGCGTTCTTCGATGTAGACCTATCAACCGGCGACATTGATGGTTTCATACAGAACCTGCAAAACGCTTTCGACGCCAACCCGTTGTCGCTATCGTTCATACCGGGAACGGGAGCGGCGGAGGGCGGTGCGTTCGCTCCTGATGGCGCTCAGTTCATGCGTGACGGCGGTTTCGTAGCGGATCGCACTGGTCCGGGCGTGCCGTTCGCCTACGCAGGCAGGTTGTTCCGGGCGGGCGAGGACGCTCGCGGCCCGGAGAACGTAGAGTTCGGGCCCCGCGGGATGGCTGTTGTTGGCCCGTATCACGAGGCAGGGTTGACGCTCGATCGTCTCGCTGCGACTGGGACCCTTGAGCAGATCGAGCCTGAGTTGTATCGGCGGTGGATGTCGAAGCTGTCAGCGAAACCGCTCGAAGCACCGGGCCCGTCGTCGGTGTTGGCTGAGCAGATGCGTTACAGTGAGATCGCTTTCAAAGCCTCGCAGGATACGGAGATGCGTGCGATGCGTTCCGAGCTCGCAGGCGTGCGTGCAGAGCTTCAAGTGGTGTCATCGAAGCTGAGCAAGGCGGTCAATGGCATCGATGCGACGGCAAGCAACACGGCGCCGCTCGCCACCGTGGCGACTGACATCGCGCTCAACACAGCAGCTACCGCTGACAACACCAATCGACCGATACCGCTAGAACAGAGAGGCCGCAAGCTGTGACTACCGAACCGCTCTGTTATCTGAATATCGGCTGCGGGCAATGCGGCATCGTGCTCAACCCGTGGCAGGTGTACAACCGACAGCTTGAGGCGTACGACCCGACGAACCTACAACTACCCGCCGCGGGTTTGGACCCTAAGTCGATCCACGGTTTGTGTGATGATTTCGCGCCGGCCGAAGACTCCCCGGTGCCGTGGGACGACCCGAGCTGCCCGACTGTCAGCGGCGACGGTTTCGGTTTCATCTTCCGTTCGTTCACGCTCGGATCACCTCGGGAGATCGGCCGCAATAGCTCTAAGACGCGTGCGAAGCAGTGCGTGCAGAAGCACGGACGCCGCGAAGTCACTATCCGTGTCGAGGCTGTAGGTCGCACCAAGCAAGCAGCGCAACACGTAGCTAACTGGCTGATTGACCGGACGTGTAAGGCGAAAGCGTGCTGCGGTCAGACCGCCGAAATCTTTCAACACTGCTGCACGACAGACGGCAAATCCGGCCGTCGCATGCTCACCGATGTTGGTGAACTGTTCGCTGAATGCTCCACCGATGAGGGCGCTACACCTTGCGGTGTGATCGTTGATCTGACGTTCTCTGCTGGTTCGATCATCGTTGAACCTGACGGGCGACTAGAAGGCGTTGAAGTGTTCTCGGATGCGGTGTGTATGCCGACGTGCCCTCCGACGACGCAACGAATCACCCCGGATCTGGAACTTAAGAAACGTCGTTGCGTTGTTGACGTGACCGGGCTAGCCGACGGCACCACATCGGTTTGCAAAGTGAACTTCGACACGTTCAACCCTGACGACTGCTATCTGGTTGTGCGGCGCACCGAAATCCAAGAAGCATCAGACGCTGAGTGCTGCCCGTTGCAAGCAGACGTGACACTCGACGAAGATGGTGTGTTTGCGTTGGAGCCGCGCCAGCCTGACCTGTGGGCCGCAGAAGTAGACGCAGCGCTGGCCGCAGGCGAACAACTCGACTGCTCATGTCCGCCGATAGCGACAACGTTCACGCTCCCCAACGTCAAATATGATCCGACGTGTGAGGCGTGCCCGATCGAACTACGCGCATCAACTTGCGCCGAAGATGCCACAGGTCTCACTATCAGCACGTCCGGTGTTATAGATCTGGCACCGTTCACCGGTTCGTACTGGTGGACCGGCCCAGGATCCGTGCCCGCCATCCAACCGCTGCTCGATTACTTCGAGTGCATCAGCCTGAGAATCGAGAACAGCGGCGGCGAAACGTTCCCCGGTTGGGACCCCGAAATAGCGGTCGCGTGGTGCCAATCCAACTTCCCGACAAACGGCGTGGTCGGTGCCGACATTTGGATCAACACATTCGGGCACGATTTCTCAATACGGCCGAACAACGCGCCGAACACGACCAGCCAAGCAGACTGCAATCTGGACATCGTGTCGGGCAGCGGTGCCATTCCCGGCTACCCCGCCTCCCCGATACAAGACTTCGAGACGGCGGTCGGCTGTTTGACCGAGTTGCCGCCAGCGGTTTGCTTGCCGACTGTGACGGTCGTGCCGTCTGATGGCGGGCCTTGCGTCGATCTGATTCTTGACGCTGCCGGTCAGATCAGTCACGCCGAGCGTGACGGCGTGACCGTGGATCTGCTGTCGTGGACTTCGATGGAGGGCGTGTCGTTCCGGTTCGGGCCTTGCACCGCTACGGCGACAGAACTTTGCGCCCCTGTGCTACCCGATGACGCCGCTCTAGACATCGACCTGGCGACACTCACAGCGACCGGCAACAACTTCACGATCACCGCGGGTTGGCCGTTCGACACAGACGCATCGCAGTACACCGTTGCGACAGTCGACGGTGTTGACAACGTGGACGGCAACTACATCACCGAAGGGTCACCAATAACGGTCCCCGCCGACTCGCCCGTGGTCTGCGAACCGCCCTGTGGGCCAGGGTTCATCCGCCGAGCCCCCGACATCCTCGACGATCAATGCTGGGAATGCCTAGACGACGAACGCAACATCCTCGTGTACAAGATCGACGGCCTTGACCCCAAGGTCGACTACCAGCCGCTGTTGACGGTCACAGGCGGCGCCGACTCGCTGGACCAGGTGCAGGCGTTCATGTCCGCCACCCCGGCCGGGTTCATGGCCCCGCAAGACTCGCTCGCCGGCTACGTGTGCGGACTCACGCAACTACCACCGATTGAGGCGTTCCGCATCCAACCAGGCGAGCAGCTTGTTGTTGACGGCTGCGATGTGTCGTTCAAGTGCGCGGGTCGCACGTTCGATGGTTTCGCTGACCGCTACGTGAACTCGGGCGAGCGCCCGTGGGTTGATCCTTGGATCTGCGGCGACTGCGCCTGGCTTGTGCTGACGTACCCGTGCGAGCACGAACCGCCTACTGTGGTGTTCGCTGTCGAGCCAGTATCGCAGCGGTGACTCTGTTCTGCGAGCGGGCCGTGTGGCGGCTCCGATCGGTCGACGGCGGCGGTTCATGCGTGCTGCGGGGCGTTGAGGATTGGGACACTGCCCTTGTGCGTTCGCGCGTGCCTGACGCCGAGATCACCGTGGACGCTTGCAAGGATTTCGACAGCTTCGAGCGGCGCTGCGATCTGCTCGAATTGACGGTCGGCGGCACGCTGGTGCATCGTTTGCTGTTCGACGGGGTAACGGGCCGCGGCGATGGCACGGTGACGTTGGGCGGCGTAGGCCGAACCGAGTTGCTGAACTCGCGCAGGTTCCCCACGCGCACCGTGTTCAGCGAGTCTGCCGGTTCGGTGTGGTCGAGCATGTGGCAGATCGCTAACGGGCAAGCGCCCACCGGTCTAACGTCCGGTTTGTCTGGCGGGCCGCTGCTCGATTTCGATGTCGCACAGTTCGCGCTTGTCGGCTCCCAAGAATCAACCGTGGCACCGCACATCGTGTGGGCCGAGCACGGCGGCGCCCTGTACGACTGGCTGCAAACCGACCGGCTCGGACGCATCGGACGACCGCTAACCCCCGATTGGGTGGTGGATGAAGGCTGCGGCGATCTTGTCACAGAGGACTCTGACGGCATCGTGAACGACCTGGTGCTCGCTTTCACGGCGTCTCTGGATCAGTTCGTAGAGTTCAATTCTGGCGGCGGCTGCGTACTGCAATCCGGCCCAATCGAACAACCAGCCGTGACATCAGAAGATGAGGCGATCTTGTTGTTGCAGGAATGGGCAGCGGTCCTAGCACAGTCTGAATATCAGGTACCGCGTGTCGATCTGGACCCGTCCGGTACCCGCATCGAGGATCTGGTGCCGGGTGTGCTGCATCGTGACCACATCGCCGGTTCTGGCAGCTTCTTAGAGTTGGACACGGCCGCACTGTCTGGTGTCGGTGATTGCGTCACCGGTATATCTGCCCGTTTCGATGGCGGCTCTGCTGGGCTAAGGCAACTGCTAGGCGTCTGACTTGCTCCCAAAAATGACGAAACGCCCCAACTTTCGACTGGAAGGGCGGTTCGTCGGAGTGACAATATGTCTCCGTGGATGACCGTACCAAGTGCGCTCCCGGCAAGCAACCGTTGACGTTTGACTGTTCAGGCTTGAATCCGGGTGCTAAGCTGAGCGTGCTGCTTTCCTGATCGTCTCGCGCTAGTGGGATCGCTTATGGCAACCGAAGATTGCGACGACCAGCTACCCGGCGCTTTGGTCAGCATCGGTGGCGAGATCGTGCCGCCCGTCAACATTCCAGGCGTGGGTTTGGTGCAGGAGCTGCTTTGCGACGACGGCGACCCCGATGCGCCACCGGAACCGGGCGACCCCGACCACCCCGAATGCAAATGCGCAACGAAGCGTTTGTGCCCGCTTGAGAATGCAGATGGCGAGAACCTGACCTGGTGGGAAATCTGCCTGCACAACGGCATCTGCAAATGGCGCCCCCGCCTCGACCGGCTATTCCAAGCACTGAAACCGGACGAAGCCGAAACGGTTTGCGACTGGATCGAAACCAACTGCAAAATCTACAAGGCGTGCAGTCGGTGCGCTCAAAACAACGGCGGGAACAGGCCACCTTTCACGGGCAACGAAGCTGTCGGTGACACTAGAGCGATCGGCGTGTATGACTTCACTATCGATCCGCTCGACGGTGAGCAGTGCCCGCAGGACGTTTCGTTAACGATCTATCAGCTGGTCCGCAACATGATGGTGTCACCAGATTCGGGTATCAACCTGAATCTCGACTACCAGATCGACACTGAGCCTTGGGTGACGATGGGCGGTAATTTCTATCTGGATGGACCGTCGACTGATGTTAGCGATAAGACGCTTGTTGGTCTTGGTTGCATCAGGAACGTCGATCCTGGGACGCACACTATTCGTTTCCGTATCCGGCTCGTGCAGTTGGATAACACGACTGCCGCTGACGAAGTCTTGATCCTTCAAAGCCGCCAGCAGGCCCGCTGGTCAGAAACATGTGAGTGCTGATGATTTACACAAAGATTGAAACCGAGCACGGTCCTCTGTATCAGGAGACGAGCGAGGATGGCCAAGTGTCTGACGGCGCTGTCGTAATCGATCGACAAGAATGGGAAGAAGCCTGCCAGGCCGCCGAAACGCGGGCGCGGGGAGCGGCTCGGAAGCGTTCAAAGTGACGGGCTGGTTTGAACGGGCGCTGCTATCTGACCCTGCGATCGTGGCTTACACGTTGGTTGGATTGCTTGCGTTTGGCGTGGCCTTGTGGGTTTCGCCTGTCGGTAAATGGTTCTCTGCTCGACTCGAAGAATCGCGACAGCATCGGCATCTAGATTTGTTGCGCGAGTTTCATACGGAGATGGCGCCGGTCAGGAAGTCGGAGGTGAGCGCTGCTCTGAAGTCGAACCTGAACGGGTCCCTACCGAGGATCGAAGACAAGATCGATGTGGTCCGCAACGAACTGCATGACTCTGCGGCGAAGGTCGCGGCACGCCTAGCGGTCGGTTCCCAAAAGCTGGACTCCATCGACCAGAAACTAGGCGAGCACGACGACGCCATAGCCGGTTTGCGTCTGTCGTCTGACGGTTTGGGCAACAAAGTGATGAAGCTGGAAACGATGGTCTACATGTTGAAGGATGACCGATGATGAAGAAGTTCACTCAACCCGAAGTGCAGACCGCTCTAGCGGGCGTCGTGAATGCACTACTAGCGGTCGCCATATATTTGGAATGGGTCACCCCGGAGCTGGCTGCTCTCATTATCGCTGCGCTCGCTGCGGGTGCGATCTTGTTGTCGGTTTGGTATTCGCCGAGTGTCGAGTGGGGCGGTCCTGAGTCGTGACCGCTCGCACGGCGGTGTTGGATGCGGTGCAGCGCTCTAATCAACGGCTGTTGGCGTTGCAGCAACACAAGATCAGTCTGGTGATTGCGCAGGACGATCTGGCGGTGCGTGTCGTGGAGATCTCCGAGCGCATCGAGAATGAACAAGCGATAGCTGAAGATCTGGCTGTCGCTGCGGCAATGCTAGAACCCGAATTTTTGAACCTTGAGGTGGCCGAATGACTATCAACTGGCATGAGTGGCCGGTGCGTTATGGCACCGAGGGGCCGCAAGCTGAAGAGGTTCAGCGGCGTCTGAACTGTTGGCGCGAGTCGGTTTCTTTACCGCCGATCAAGGTGGACGGCGAGGCGTACGGCGCAACGAATGAGCAGGTGAGAAACTTCCAGCGGTTCGCCGGCTTGGATGATGACGGCACCGTGGGCCCCGATACTTGGGCGAAGCTGGACGACTGGCAATGCGGCCAAATCTCGGAACCCGGTGACACAGGAGATGCAACCTCTGGGTCAGATGTCGTCTTGGACATCGCTCTAATCAACGATTCCGATGGACTCAGGACAGACCGAGAGATTCAACGTTTCGCTGACGCATCCAACGAGTTCTCAGACCGCGTACTGTCTCGCCTGTATCGGCCGACTAGAGCTGACATCTTCACGATGGACACGTTCGATCCTGATACCCACAGGGCGCACCTGCTGCTTTCGCCTGACCGGTTCGCAGATTGGAGTGTGGGTGGTGCTGCGGCTTTCCACACTGAGTGGATCGCTCCTGGGGACGACGACCCGGACGCTCTGATGGTCACCAATGTTGGGCCGGACAATTGGACTAGCCCAGGCCAGCATGAGCACAACGAAACGGCGGGCAATCCTGGCGTGGACAAAGTGTTTTTGCATGGCCCTGATCGTGCCCGGTTCGGCGAGAACTCTGACTGGTTGCAGGGTTACCCGTGCGAACTGCGTGGCGTGGCTTTGGAGCATGTTGTGACGGAGCGCTATTTGCGTTCCGATTACGGCGAGAATCCGGCTTCGTATGATTCGGCGTATCTGCTCGGTCAACCTCCGGCGGTCACGTCTCCTGATGACGTGTTCTCGTGGGGTATGTGGCTGAACTTTACGACCGGACAGATCGAGTATGTTACTGGCACTGGGTTCGCGGCGGCTTCGATCCCGGCTCATGCCGCGTATCGTGTCGCTGTTTGCAAGAAGAAGCGTGCAGTGAACCCGACAGTGTTCGACATCTACACGGCGAAGGAAATGTCATGAAGTTTCAGATCCCTACCGATTTGCGTTGGTGCCCAGAGCGCACAGCACAACTCACCGCACCGCTTGTTGACGTGGACCGGCTGCAAGGCCCGTCCGTGTGCCCGCGACCTGGTGACCCGCACGATTTCCCTGCCCCGATGGTTGTTGGTTCTGACGAGCATCAGGAACAGTACGAGCAGGTTTGTGAGATGGTTTCGCAGCTTAAGCAAGGCATTTGGCCTTCGAGGGTGATGGCGCTGTACGGTTTGCCCGAGGCGATCGAACAGGTGCCCGAGGCGCTCCGGCGTGTCATTCTGGCTAAGGCCATGAACTCGGGAATGTCTGTGCCGATGGCGGCTGGCTACCACGTCCGAATGGACCGATGGTCAGAACCAGCGGAGATCATGTTCCGCAACGTGCAGTTGCATGGCGGCGAGCTGGATCACCGTTTCCGTTTCCAGTCGAAAGCGTCGAACGGCGTGGAGCATTTCGACCTGTTGGCTGTGATTCGTGCAGCGAACCATGTCGGTGAGCGTGTCGAGGATGAGATGGAGAAGGCTTTCGACTCGAAGTCGTTTCACTTGTTCCCGCGGCCGTATCAATGCAGCAATGTTTCACGCTCACAGTTCACGATCTACCCGCATGACGACGGCGGCGACGAACACGGCGAGTATGTACCCGGTCACGCTGTCAACGGCGCCATGTCGCACGTAGCGGTTCGTGACGCAACCAAGGCGCCTGACGAGTGCTATGCGGAGAACAGGATCATCGCCGCTCTGATCGGCGTTCTGCGTGGCTTTGCAGGGTTGCACTACATGACGCACTGCATCCGCGTTCTTGACCACTACGACCCG
>ENA-ORXT01003276-ORXT01003276.1-marine-metagenome-genome-assembly--contig:-NODE-3276-length-18103-cov-5.454732_pt1 | contig 18103 bp, 12 predicted proteins | sample MGYA00237868_ERZ511482 | MGnify/ENA metagenome assembly ERZ511482 | reverse complement strand
ACCCCGATGACCGTGCCTGCTGAAGGTGGAGCGTGACGTCCCGGCGCGCTGGCGTTGCCAGAGGGCGAGGAGCGAGCTTCGCCCGCAACTCGCCGGGGACGTCGATTTCCACCTTCAAGGCAAAACGCTCGAGCCCGACGACGACCTCGAGAAGAAACCATCGATACCCCCCGCTAAACAGGCTCCGAACGCTCCCTACCATCGAAAATCCTCGAGCAGAGCCGCTCACGAAGCGCCACTTGGTCCAGGATCAATGGCGCTTGGTTGAGGTCGTGCGAAGTGGGGAGTTCCTGCCACCGAGAGAAGTATTTCAACAGACCCCGATGACCGTGTCTTAAGGTGGAGCGTGACGTCCCGGCGCGCTGGCGTTGCCAGAGGGCGATGGGCGGGCTTCGCCCGCAACTCGCCGAGGACGTCGAGTTCCACCTTCAAGGCACAACGCTCGAGCCCGACGACGAATTCGAGAAGAAACCATCGATACCCCCCGCTAACAAGCGCCACTCGGTCTGGGACACTGTTGAGCGAGTGAATTTCAAACTTGGGGCCGACCGCGGGGATCGATTCCTGCCATCGAAGCCTTTGCATCGTGCCTCGCCAAGGCGTAGGAAAACGGGTGCCTGAAACTGATCGCCGACTTGGACTTCTGTGTGTGGTTTCCGGACCCTCCGGGTCTGGAAAAACGACCCTCTGCAAAGCCGCGCGCAGAGAGGAAGGTTGCCAGTACTCCATCTCCTGCACCACCCGCAGCCCACGCTCGGGAGAGGTCGATGGAGAACACTATCACTTCCTGACGCCCGAAGAATTCCTAGCCAGGGTCGAGGAGGGCAAGTTTCTCGAGCACGCCACGGTTCACGGGAATCTCTACGGCACGCTCCGGAGTTCGGTGGAAGAACTCCTCCGCCAAGGCCGGGATGTTGTGATGGATATCGACGTCCAAGGCGCTGCGCTGGTGAGAGCCTGCGAGGATCCCCTCGTGAAGAAGTGCCTCGTCGACGTCTTCGTTCTGCCCCCGAGCATCAAGGAACTCGCCTCCCGTCTCTCTGGGCGCGGCACCGAAACCCAGGAGCAACTCGATCTGCGGATGAGCAACTCGATCGAGGAAATGGCCCAGTGGCAGGACTACGGCTACACGATCCTGAGTGCGAGCGTGCGCAAGGATTTCGAGCGCTTTCGAGCGATCCTCCACGCCGAGCGCCAAAGGAGCAGTCGGCTCGATCCGAAGATCGCGTCGGAGATTCAGACGCTGTAGCTCCCCTCCCGTGGAAGTCTGATTTTACCAATCCGGAAAATCACGGAGAGGCCACTCGACGCTGTCAAGGATCGCCGTGGCGGGAACACTTGGTCGGTCCCACTCAGAATCGGGAGCGTCCTCTGGCGCGGTACCGTCGAGCGACCCAAAGACAATCCATGCGACCATCACCAGAAATCCGTTGTGAAGTCCATGAGCGGTCATCGGCGCGATGAGAGAGCCTCTCCACTCGCGAAGCAGGGCAAAGCTGATGGCGATCATCACGAGCGTGGGCACGGCGATCAGCGTCTGCGGATGAATCACTGCGAAGATGATGGCGACGATGCTTGCCGACGATAGAATCTTCCAGCGCCCGCGGAAGGCTCGGTAGAGAAACCCACGAAACACCGTCTCCTCGACGACGGGCGCGCACACGGCAGCGAGGAAGACGGCAATCATCTTCGTGCCGGTGCTGGTTCCTTCGAAAAAGCCCTGAATCGGATTGGTGGGAAGGTCGTCCATGCTCGCGCCCTCGTTCGTGCTCAGCCAAAATTGGGCGAGAAGCAGGGTGACGGTCACTCCCAGGAGAAGCAGCGGGAGCAGGGCGACGTACCCAACGATACCGGCGGCCATCTCTCGGAAGACACCCCTTCCCCGGTGAAGACCGACGTCGGAGGTCATTGTCTTCCAGCGGACGCCACGAATGGATGGCCAAAAAAGTGCGGCTACGAAGGGGGCAAGAAAGAAGGCGACGGTGATTACAGGTGAAACCCCGGTCGGCGAGTCCGTCGATCTCTCGGCTTCCCCGAGGCCCAGCAGATCAGCAATGAAACCGGAACTGGCCCAGACCACGAGAAACACGGCAAAGGCCTCGAAGTAAATCCAACCCGCGCCCCTGCCGTGCGTGGCGTCCACCCCGGTGGGCCCCAGCCGGAGGCTGATTTTACCCGCATACCACCGGGAAACGGTCATGATGCCGAGCACGAACCCAGCCAGCACCAGAGCAATCAAGAGGAGCGAGAGAAAGCTCAGGAAGATCATCATGCCTCCTCCGCGGGTAAGGAAGTCTTCACGAGCAGGGTCGTCGGCTTGCAGAAGCCCGACATCCCAAAGCCGGGCAAACCAGCCGAACTCGCTCTGGGCTTCCGCTCCCAGCGCACGGGACTCGGTGAGGACGCTCCTGACTTCCTCCGCGAGAGGATCGGGTGAATCCTCAAGCGACAGCACGAGGGCTGCGCGGGCCTCAGCTCCGGGCCGGAGGAAACCCTCGACCAGGGCCATGGCCAGGATTTGTCGGTCCGTGAGGCTCTGGGTGTCCTTGATCTCTTGGATTCCGGCCGCCGCCTGCAGACTGGCAGCTGGGGTCGGTGCCAGCACGGAGGCAGCGAGGACCCGCGCCTGAAGTTCGAGCACGGGTCCGATTTCGGTCGATTCGATGAGTCTTCCAGGCCCCGCATTGTCGCTCCGCAGAGGCGCCTCCATGAATCGGGGAGCTAGGACAAGAGCGACCACGACGACCATGAGAACCGCCGGCAGGATCCAGTGGGGCCGCCAGCCAAACGGGCGCCAGGCTTCGAGAGTGGGACTTTCTGCAGCAGAAATTTGATCCCCTGGGGCGTCGTCGCTCATGGCTCCACCTAACAGGCGGCAGATTGGTTCTGCACCACTCGGTTTTGGATCTTTTTTCGGTATGGCCCCGCCGGTACTTCAGAGGACAGTCCTCAGCTTGGATTGACCCGGATCATCGCCGATCGACCGTGGGCATCGAGGCCTTCCAGCTTGCTGAACGCGTCGACAATGGGCGCGGACTTGGCGATGGCCGCGTCGTCGAGGCGAACGATGCTGGTGCGGCGCTGGAACATGTCCACGGTAAGACCCGGGAAAGACTTGCCGGCGCCGCCGGTAGGCAGTTCGTGGCTCGGTCCGGCAAGGAAATCACCTACCGCCACTGGAGACAGGTTGCCCACGAAGATCGCTCCGGCGGTCCGAATCAAAGGCAGGAGGGCGTTCTCATCTTCGATAATGAGCGAGAGGTGCTCGGGCGCAAAGGCATTGACTAGGTCGATCCCGGCACCGAGATCGGGCACGAGCACGAGAAAGAGGCCCTCCTCGAGAACCTTGAGGAGCTGAGACTGACGCGAAAGCTCCCCGGCCTGACGACGAATCTCACGCTCGACGACCTCAAGAAAGGCTTCCGAAGTGGAGATCAGTCCGACAACGCTGTCCCCACCGTGCTCAGCCTGAGCGAGAAGGTCGGCAGCGACGAAGTCGGCGCGAGCCGATTCGTCAGCCAGCACGAGCACTTCACTGGGACCGGGCAGCAGATCGACGGCGACGACCCCAAAGGCCTGGCGCTTGGCTTCGACGACGTACTGGTTGCCGGGGCCGAAGATCTTGGCGGTGGGACGAATCGTTTCCGTGCCGATGGCGAGGGCAGCGATCGCCTGAGCGCCCCCGATCTTGTAGATTTCAGTCGCGCCCGCCAGTTGCAGCGCCCGCAGGAGAGAGGGGTTCACCGTGCCGTCGGTGCCACAGGGTGTGCAGACGACGATCTCGGGGACCCCGGCTGCCGCGGCGAGAGTCACCGTCATGAGGACCGTGGAGACAAGCGGAGCACTGCCACCGGGAACGTAGATGCCGACTCGCTCGAATGGGTGGTAGACCTCCCCTACCTCGGCACCTTGGGCGTTGGTGCCCTGCCAGCCCTTCCGCAGTCCTCGCTTAGCAAAGTCGAGAACGTTGGCGTGCGCCGTCTCGAGTATTTCCACGGTCGCCGCGTCGGTGACGGCGACCGCCTCGGCCAGTTCTTCGTCTGAAACCCGCAGCTCGACAAGGTCAGCCCTGTCGAATTTGAGGGTGAGCTCGCGAAGGGCTGCGTCTCCCCGGTCGCGAACGGCGGCCATCGTACTGGCGACGCTTTCATGGACCTGCGCGCTTGGCTCGTATCGTCGGTCCAACTCGGCAAGAGCCTGCTGGTAGTCGGGCTGTCGGTAGTCGATGCGGCGCATGGGCGGCTATCCTAGCTCGACGAAGAGGGTCTTCAAGTAGTCCGACCGATCGAAGTCGAAGGGCATGGGTCGCACGCTCACGACGCCGTCCCTGCTGGCCTCCGCCAGCCCGTCCTCGACCTGCATACGGAAATCGCAGGAGTTGAGGCGTCGGCAGTTGGTGGTGGCAAGCAGCCAGCCGCCCGGCTCGAGCACGTCGGCGCAGAGCCGGACGAGCTCGCCGTAGTCGTCTTCGGCACGGAACACCTTCCGTTTCCCGCCCCGTGAGAAGGTCGGCGGATCGAGGATGACTCCCTGAAAGAGGCGCCCGCTCTTCTTGAAGCGCGCGAGCCACTCGAAGGCGTCGCCCTTGCAGAAGTAGTGGTCCTCTGGATCGATCCCGTTGGCTTTCATGTTGCGCTTTCCCCAGTCGAGATAGCGCCCCGACAGGTCGAGGCTGGTGGTCGTCGCCCCGCCAGCGGCAGCTGAGACACTGAAGGCACAGGTGTAGGAGAAGAGGTTCAGGATGCGTTTGCCCGAAGATCGCTCTCGGACGGAGGCGCGGCTTTCGCGCTGGTCGAGAAACAGACCCTGCGAGTAGCCGGCCGCGAAGTCGATCTCGTACTGGAGTCCGTTCTCCGCGACGAGGAAGGGACCCGCCGGCGGAGTGCCCCACACGGGAACCGCGACCTCTTTCTCGTGTTGATCGAGTCGTTTCCAAGAGAGCGAGCGGCCTCCTTCCAGGGGCGCCAGCAGTGCCTCCGGAGGATCGGGCGCCTCACCCGATGCGAGCCAGTGTTCGCCGAACACGTCGATCGTGAGATCTCCGTCAAGGGCGCGGAAGGCGCCGGTGCCCGCCTCGCTGAGCTTCGCGGAACGGGTCTTAAATTGTCTCTGAAGCGTTTCCCTCATCTTCGGTCTTCCTTGCCCATCCCGATACGCCCTCTAAGATCAAAAGCCAATGAGTCTACAGGACAACCTAACCGCCGCCGTCGCCGACGGACATCTACTTCAGAGTACCGCCGAGAACGTTGGCAAACTGCTGGAGACTTCCCAAGATCCCATGGATGCTGCCAGCGTCGACGAATTGGTCGCCGCCGGCGAGTGGGCCGAACTCAACGACCGCTTCTACCAGCAGCTCGCCTTTGGAACGGGCGGCCTTCGCAGCCGCACCATTGGAAAGGTCGTCACCGCCGCCGAACGAGGCAGCGCTGCGCCGGATGCCTGCCCGGAATTCCCCGCCGTCGGATCCAACTCGATGAACTTCCGCAATGTCGGGCGGGCCACCCGCGGTCTGGCCGACTACGTGCGCGAGTGGCACGAAAAGGAAGGTCGGCCCGGGCGTGCCTCGATCGTGTTTGCCCATGACACCCGTCACTTCAGCCGCGCCTTTGCCGAGCACTGCGCGCGGGTCACGGCGGCCGCAGGCTGCGACGCCTACCTCTTCGACAGCCACCGATCGACACCGCAGCTGTCCTTCGCCGTCCGACACCTCAACGCTTCGGCCGGGGTCATGCTCACAGCGAGCCACAACCCGCCCCACGACAACGGCTTCAAGGCCTACTTCGCAGACGGCGGCCAAATCGTCGAGCCGCATGCCAGCCTGATCATTGGCAAAGTGAATGCTCTCGAGGGCGGAGACTTTCCGGAAGCGGCTGAGACCGGCGAGATCCACGAAATCGGATCGGACAACGACGCCGACTACTTGGCTCAACTGCAGTCGGTCCTCCTTCAGCCCGAACTCCTTCAGGGCGACACCGGCCTCAAGATCGTCTTCACCAACCTGCACGGAGTCGGCGGGGTGCACATTCCCGACATCCTTCGCAAGGCAGGACTCGACGTCGAGACGGTGGCGGCGCAGGACACCCCGGACGGCGACTTCCCCACCGTCGAGAGTCCCAACCCTGAGAACGCACCAGCGCTTCAGATGGCGATCGATCAGGCCGTGGCAAACGGAGCCGACATCGTGATTGGCACCGACCCGGACTGCGATCGAATGGGCGTCGCCTGCCGCAATGCGGCCGGCGAGATGCAACTCATCACCGGCAACCAGATCGGCTCGATGCTCGCTTGGTATCGCACCAAGACCTTCTTCGATCTCGGCGTTCTCACCGAGGAAAACCGGGAGCGCTCCGTGATCATCAAGACCTTCGTGACCACCGACCTTCAAGCCGCGATTGCCAAAGCCTTCGGCGTCGGCTGCGTCGATACCCTGACCGGCTTCAAGTACATCGGAGCCAAGCTCGAGAAGTACGAGCGGAGCCTGCCGGCGGCGGTGCAGGACGGCTACCGCTCGCTTGATCCAGACGCACGGCGCACGGCGCATCTCGCGGACGGATGCTTCTTCATCTTCGGCGGCGAGGAGAGCTACGGCTACCTCGCGGCCGACTTCCTGCGGGACAAGGACGGCAACATGGCAGCGCTGATGTTTGCCGAACTAGCCGCGTACGCGAAGTCGCGGGGACTGACCGTGCCCGACCTGCTCGACGAGATCTGGCAGACCTACGGCTACTTCCTGGAAAAGAACTACGCGAAGGTGTTCGAGGGCGCTTCCGGCGCAGCCAAGATCAAGGCGCTCGCGGCGTCCTATGCCGACAACCCGCCCACGGAACTGGACGGTGCCAAGGTCGTCTCATCCGACGACTACAACTCAGGCGAATTCCGCGATGCGGAAGGTGATCCGATTCCGAAGGCGGCGATGATGATCATTACACTGGAGGACGGTCGCCGCTTCGCGGTCCGGCCCTCGGGAACGGAGCCCAAGATCAAGTACTACCTGTTTGGTTCGAAGGCTGCGGACAATGGCAAACTCTCCGCCGAGGAACTCGCCTCCGCGAAAACCGAAGTCACCGAAAATCTGGCATCGCTCTGGACCGCCATCGAGGCTGACATCGAGACTCGCCTTGCCTAACCGCGCCTGACCCGAGTGCCTGACCGTCTCCCGTGGAGAACGCTGCTTGCCGTGTTGAGCGGTGGCATCCTCGTTCTCGCCTACCCTCCCTTCTCCCTCTACGGAGCGGTCTGGTTCGGGCTGGCGCCGCTGCTTCTCGCCGTCTGGTTTTCGAAGGCACCTGAGAAGCCGGCCTCCCTCTGGCGTCGCCTCTGGAGATCCAGGGGGGGGCAGGGGTTTCGGCTTGGCTGGCTCGCGGGGGTTGTCTTCTTTAGCGGGACCTTTTGGTGGCTTCTCAACCTCAAGGCTTTCACCGGAAGCATTGCGATCGCAGCGCTCGGACTCTTTGCACTTGCCGGCTACCTGGCGCTGTACTGGGGAGTATTTGGAGCGTTCGCCGCCACGGTGGCGCGGCTCACCACGGACGATCTCAGGCCGCAGAGCCTCGAGGATGAACCGAATCGAATGAGTCGGAGCTTGGGGACCAGCGGACGCTCGCTGGCCACTGCGTTCCTGCTCGCTGCCGCCTGGTGCGGGCTCGAGTGGCTTCGCGGCATTCTCTTCACCGGTTTTGGCTGGAACAATCTCTCGGTGCCTCTGGCTGCCGGAGGGAACTCGATCCAGATGATCCAGGCCTGCGAATGGGTCGGGAGCTGCGGGCTCTCCTTTCTGCCTGTGTTTGCCGGAACCATCGGCCTGATCACGGTCTGGCGCCTCGCCCTCGAGGCGGGGACACGGCGGATCCGCCCTCATCCCGACTTTGGGGTAGCCATGGCGCTGGTGGCCGGAACGTTTCTCTACGGACTCTCCGCGAAGCGAAGCACGGACGATGCACCGATCGTGCTCCGGACCGCCGTCGTGCAGCCGAACGTGCCTCAACTGGACAAATGGGACCCTTCGAAAGCCGAGCAGAATCGTGAGGCGCTGCAGCAGTGCCTCACGGTGGCAGCGGTGCAGCCCTTTGACCTCGTGCTGCTCCCCGAGGCCTGCCTCCCCTTCCCGCTCGAGGACAACGAGGAGATGCTTCGCGAGGTGCTCGACGCAGGAACGGTCAACCTCGTCTACGGCAGCGACTGGTTCGAGTGGGACGGAATCCCAAAGCCCGGACAGTACCCCGATTTTCAGTTCAACTCGGTTATCGTCCGAGGCGGAGAACCGAACGCGGAACCTTCGGTCTATCATAAGAATCACCTCGTCATGTTCGGGGAGTTCGTGCCGTTCTCGGAATCCATCGGTCTGTTTGGATGGTTTGCGCAGCTCATCAACGTCGGCAATCTGAGTGCGGGCGAAGACACGACGCCGCTGCGCTCCTGGGATGACCGCTACGAGTTCATCCCATCGGTCTGCTTTGAGGATACCGTGGCAAGATTATGCCGTCGCTTCATTCGACCCGGACCGCAGCTCATCGTCAACGTCACCAACGACGCCTGGTTCGGGCGGAGCGCCGCCAGTGAGCTGCACCTGCAGAACGCGCTGTTCCGCTCGGTCGAACTGCGTCGGCCGATGCTGCGCTCGACCAACACGGGGACGAGCGCACTGGTCCTGTCGAACGGACGGGTCACGCGGCTGATGCCGGCGTTTACGCGTGGGACCCAGACCGTCGAGGTGCCTCTCTCGACCGAGGGCCGAGTGACTTTCTATGCGCGGCACGGCGACCTCTTCTCGGCGGTGATGCTCCTCCTTGCCGCGGCGGGCGCGATTCGGCGCATCATCCTTCGATAGACGTCACTTCAGGCGCATGCCCGGTTGGGCTCCCTCGTCGGGTGAGAGCAGGAAGATCTCTTCGCCTCCGGGGCCAGCGGCCACCACCATGCCTTCACTGAGCCCGAAGCTCATCTCACGCGGTGCAAGGTTGGCAACACAGACGACCAGGCGGCCGACAATCGCCTCCGGCTCATAGGCAGCCTTAATCCCCGCAAAGACCTGACGCCGTTCATCGCCACCAAGTCCCAGGGTGAGCTTGAGAAGCTTTTTGGCGCCGTCGACATGCTCCGCAGCCAGGATGCGTGCGATGCGGAGGTCTATCTTGATGAATTCCTCGATGCCGATCTGATCGGCAATCGGGTCCTTTTCGATCCACTGGCCGGAATCCGACGAGGCCGGAGCGGCACCCGCTGTGGGAACGGCTGCCTCAGCGGTCTCGACGGCGCTTTCGGCAATCACGAGCTGGACCTTTTCCAGTTCGATTCGCTGCATCATGTGCTTGAACTTACCGACTTCTCCGCCGGTGCGTGGCGCCTGAGCCTGATCCCAGGAAACCAGTTCCTCCTTGAGGAATTCGCCAGTCTTGCGGGCCAGATCGGGGAGCACGGGAGCGAGGAAGATGATCAGCTGACGGAAGAGGTTGAGCGTGACCGAAGCGACCGCCTGCTGTTCGGCGGATCCTTTTTCGAGCTCCCAGGGCTTGTTCTGCTCGACGAAGAGATTGGCCTCGCCCGCGAGTTGCAGGATCACTTGAATCGCCTTGGAGTAGTCGCCCGCCTCGTAGTGGTCCGCAATCTCCTCGGACGACGCCGCGCCCTTGGCGAAGAGTCCCCCGTCCTCGGGGTATTCGGACGCGAAACCGGTCGCCTTCACGAAACCAGCACTGCGGCTCGCGAGATTGATGATCTTCCCGACGAGGTCCGAATTGACCCGCCCGACAAAGTCCTCGAGGGCGAGGTCCATGTCCTCGATCTTCGAGTTGAGACGTGTCGCGTAATAGTAGCGGAGCGCGTTGGGATCGAGGTGCTCGAGGTATTTCCCGGCGGAAATGAGAGTGCCCTTGGTCTTGGACATCTTCTCTCCATCGACCATGAGGAAACCATGGATATGGATCCTGGTGGGAAGGGTCAGTCCGGCTGTCTTGAGCATCGCCGGCCAGAACAGGGTGTGGAAACGCTGGATGTCCTTGCCGATGAAGTGATGGATCTCGACATCGGGATTTTCCCACCAGTCGGACAGTTTCTGCCCGGTGGCGTCACACCACTCAGCCGTCGCCCCGACGTAGCCGATCGGTGCGTCGTACCAGACGTACCAGTACTCGCCCGGATGACCCGGGATCTCGAATCCGAAGTACGGGCCAGGTCGGGAGACGTCCCAGTCGGGAAGTTCCTTGGCCTTCATCTCTCCCGTGTCTGGGTCCTTCTCGGCCAGCAGGAAGTTGGCAATATATTTCGAGCTCTGTTCCGGGAGCGTGCCGGACTGAGTCCACTCCTCGATGAAATCACGCATCGGCTCGAAGCGCACGAAGAGGTGTCGCGACTTGCGGACTTCGGGGATCGAGTCGGAGAGCTGGCTGCGAGGGTCTCCGAGTTCGGTCGCGGAATAGATCGAGTCGCACTGGGAACAGTTGTCCCCGGGCTGATCTTCGGCCTGACATTTCGGGCAGATGCCTCTGACTTGCCGGTCGGCGAGAAAGCATTCTTTCTCGAGATCGAACAGCTGTTCGACTTCCTTTTCAGCGACGAGCCCAGCTTCGTCCAGGGCCTTCCAAAAACGTTCGGCCTGCTCGCGGTTCTGATCCGTGTGGGTGCTTCCGAAGTGCGTGAACTCGACGTCGAATCCGGCGAAGTCGCGCTGGTGCTCTTCGCTGACTCTGGCGATCCAGTCCTCCTCGGAGATGCCCGCCTTTTCAGCGCTGAGCATGATCGCGGTGCCATGAGTGTCGTCGGCGCAAATGTAGCTGACCTCATGCCCGCGCATCTTCTGAAAGCGCACCCAGACATCGGTCTGCACGTACTCAACAAGGTGGCCAATATGGATGGGGCCGTTGGCGTAGGGGAGCGCGGAAGTGACTAGAAGACGTCGCATGATCAGGTGGAGGCGAAGATGGCTGCACAGCGGACCTTGTCCACCCTAGGCTGAATGGCGCTTGGTTAGTGGGGGTGTCGAGGATTCTGGGCGGGATTTCTTCCTCTGGGAATGAACCGGATCGACCCTGTCTTGCTGTTTGGAGCGATCGTAAAACGGCGTGCCTTGAGGTAGGGACGAGGGTCCCTCCTCGTCCGGGGAGGAGCGAAGCGACGGACCGCCGGGGCCAGTGCTACCCCGTAGCCAGTGGTCGATGCTTTCGGGAGGGATGAGGTCGTCGTTGGTCGAAACCTCGTTCGCAGACGGTCGCCTTGGGCTCCCTGCGGAGGCGCAGGGACGCACCTCCCTACCTTTCGCCACGGGACCGAAAACCCATACCCGAATCGCCCGGGGGGTTCTTAACCAACCGCCATTGACCCTAGGCTAGCGGATCTCAGACCGTTGTACCGCTGGGCGCGAACCTTTCGCCTCGCTGATGGGCCAGAGCTGCTTTACCTGCTCGGCCGGCGCGTAGCCGCGCTCTCCGCTGGGAAGCTCCAAGTAGAGCCAGGCTCCGATGTCGTTGTCGAGGATGCGCAATGCCGTCCCCGGCGGCAGCGGAGAGATGACGCTTCCCGATTCAAAGGGCGCCGAGCGGAGACTCACCGCCTCAGCGACAACCACGGCGGTCTTTCCGGGATCAGGCGCCTGACGGCACAGCCAACGCACGAGCAGGACGGGCAAGAGGACGAGGAGGAGTCCGCCAACCACTCTCGCAATCTGCGAACGAAGCCTCCCACCCCTGAGAAGGGCGCGTACCGAGAGTAGGAAGAGTGCCGCGGCCAGAAGCAGCAGCGTACCGGCTGCAAGCAGTACGAGCTTTGGGTGCTTCACCACCCAGACGCGCACCGCTCCCTGGGGACCGGGTATGCCCAATTTGCGCTCGAGGTAGGCGAGGCTGAGCGACGCCTCACGCTGGGATTCGTCGAGGAGCAGGCTCCGGCGAAACCATAGGGCGGCCTGACCTTCCGCCCCACCCTTGTAGTAGGACGCACCGAGATTGTAGTAGAGTTCCGCACTCTGCTCGCCGCCCTCGACGAGTTGCTGATAGCCGCGGGCGGCCTCGGCCCATTTGCCGTCGTTGTATAGGGCGCCCGCCGCAGCCAGGCGTTCATCGCGTTCGTCTGCGATCAACGCTTCCACGGAAACCGTACTCCCGAGGCAGAGAAGGATGGCGAGCAACCGGGGCAGGATCATCGGATCAGATTGCGGAGTTCAGTGAAGATGCGGTTTCGCTGCGCTTCATCGAGCTCGACCGCCTCTCCGGCGTATCGCATCCCTGAGTAGAGGCTCTCGATTTCATCTCGCAGTCCCGAGTCATCGGCACCAGAAGGGATGGTCTGGGCCACCTCTCTCGCTCGGCGGAGGAACTCAGCGGGGGGAAGCCCGCCTTGTTTTAAATTTCGGAGAATATCTTTCTGATCGACTTCTGCAGGCTTCGTCTCCGACTGACGCCAGCGTCGCACCAGCGGACTCAACGGAACCAGTGCGAGTGACAGAAGCGCGATGCCGAGGGGCACGAGGTAGAGCAGTCGACGCTGGGGAGAAGCCGCTACTTTTCGATCCCACTGAGCGCTCCCGAGGACGTGCAGGATATCCGTCATCTCGGCCACCGGCTTCTCCGCAGCCTCAGGAATGGGCAAGGACGCGACCCCAGATGCGCTGGCGTCTGCATCGCCGGACGCGACCTCGCGGGGGAGCATCGAGATGGGCGCCGAGTCGGTTCCGATGGTGACGTATCTGCCGAGTTCGGGATCGAAATAGTCGAAGTGAAAGGAAGGGATGCTGGTTTGAACCTCCTGAGGGACGATCACCTGGCTGAAGGCGATCCGGTTGCTGCCAAGCGAGTTGCGGTCGGGTTCCTCGTAGGTCTGCGGATCGTAGAGTCGCCATCCGCTCTCGTCGGCGATGCGCGGACATTGCACCGCGCCGAAGTTGCCGGTGCCTTCGATCGTGAGGATGATGTTGATGGGATCCCCGACGTGGAGATCCTGCGGGGCGGCAATGCGCCCATCCATGTTGAAGTGGCCGACCACCCCCGAGAAGTCTTCAGGCTGCCCTTCTTCCGGCAGCGGCTTCACCAGTACGGGAACCTTGATGCTTTCGAGCGCAAACTGCCGCCTTTCGGATCTCTGGAACCCGAATCTCGTGCGCACGGAGGGCAGCAGGACCTCGACTTTCATGGTGGCGGGACCGAGTTCGAGACTTCCCGGCTTCAGAGCGGAGAACTGACTTCGGAACATCCAGGTGCGGTAGCTGTTGCCATCAATGGAGACCGTCCCTTGATCCGCCCTGCGCGGGAAACGCCGAAAGGCAAAACCGGGCTGTTCGAGCTGGGGAAGTTCCGGGGCATCGAGCTGGGTGCGGTAGCTGGAGATGAGAATCACCTGCACGGGCACGACTTCTCCGACGTAGAACTCCGTCTTTCCTAGCTCGACTTGAAGAAAGGGTTCGTAGCTTGACCGAACAGGAGTGGAGGGCAACGGCCGAGCCGGCACGGGATCGGGCTGTTTCGGGGCGGCCGTCACGGTCAGTCGGGTCGCATTCGTTCGCACCACGCCCGCCGGGGTGGTGACCTCGATCGCGGGAATGTCGTAGGTGCCGGGCATGTCGCCGGCAACGCTGTAGGAGAAGGTCATCTGCGTGGTGGCCCCCACTGTGGGGCTCTTGACAAATTCCATGTCACTGAGCCCGCGGAACCCGAAGCGAAGACCATCCGCCGCGACGTGAGGAGCGCGTAGGCCGCCACGGGCACCCTGGACGATGACCACCAGTTCCGCCTCTTTTCCCGGCTCCACCCGTTCCGGACGAATGACGGCTTGGGCTCGCACCGAAGAAGCCTCCTGAGCGACGACGGAAGAGGGCCCTAACGTCACAACGAAGAGGCAGCAGGCGAGGAGAATGAGCATCACGTGAGCCATCATCACCAGTCTTTGTATCGATCGGCTCTGAAGGGAACGAATTCCCGATACGGCGCGGTCTGCACCTCGTCGGCGTGCTCGCGAAGAAGAGCCCGTGCCCGGGATGGAGTGAATTTAGTTTCGGGATGCGGCTGCTCGGCCACTTGGCTCAAGGCGGCGTTCTCACCTTTTGCTCCTTCCTCAGGGGGTGCACCCTCGCCGGTCTCGGCCTGGTCCGTGGAAAGCTCGCCCTGCTCCTTCGACTCGTCGGGTTGCTCTCCCTCTTCCTCGCCCTTGGTGCCATCCTGTTCGGCCTCCATTTTCTCGTCCTCATCGCCACCTTCGCCCTCTTCTCCGTCGGGTTCGCCTTGGTCGCCCTGCTCCTCGCTGGGTTCCTGATCGCTCTGCCCTTCCTGATCCTCGTTCTCGCCCTCGCCGCCTTCTGAAGTCTTCCCGTCCTCGGGTTGTTCCGAGTCCCCCTCGTCTCCCTTCTCCTCCTGCTCTCCGTCCTCCGGCTTCTCGGAATCGCCCTCCTCGTCGCCCTCTTTTTCCTCGGACTCTTCCTCGCCTTTTTGCTCGCCGTCTTCTTTCTCCTCTTCGCTCTCCTCCTCTTTCTCGTCTTCTTCCTCCGGCTCGGGTTCGAGTTCCTTCAGCTTCCTTGCGACAAATTCGCGATTCTCCTGGGCCTGCCGATGCTCGGGCTCGCGGGCGAGGAGTCCGTCGAAATGTTCCAGAGCCGTCTTCCAGTGTGCCTGCCGATCTGCGTCCGTCTCCTCAAGAGCCGCTCCCATCTGGTAGAGTGCGTTGGCGAGATTGAACTGCGCGTCGTTTCTCACGCCCTCCCTCGACAGCTGAGCCCCGTAGAGAGCGGCCGCCTTTTCGAAGTCGCCCCGCCCATAGGCCGCCGATGCTTCGCCCATGGAAATGCGGTCGCGCTGAAACCAGTTCCACAACCGGCTCCTCATCGTCGCGTAGCCGGTCTCGGCCTCTGCATACCGCCCCGCTTCAAGGGCTTCCCAAGGTTCGGCCGATGCGACCGCTTGAGCAGGAGCCGCCTCGGCAGCCACTGCCTCATCGGTTGAGGAGAATACCAAAAGAGAAGCCACGAGAGCGGTGGTCGGCGTAAGTCGCCTACGAAAAAGCCCGAGCATTCGCGACAGCAGCAGGAGGGCCAATGCCGCAGCCAAGGGCCAGCGGAAGCGCTCCACGGGATGGACCTGCCGCTCGTCGCCCAGATGTTCGGCGTCAATTTTCTGAATCAGCTGTTTCACGAGATCGACTTGAATCGTACCTGCATTCAGCTCGAGATAAAGTCCGCCCGAAGCCGTTGCGATTTCTTCGAGAATTCCCTTCTCGAGCCGCGAGTGAACGGGCGTCCCCGACTCGTCTTCGACGTATCCTTTTCCGCCGCGGCGATCGACGTCGGGGATCAGTTCGCCGAGTTCCGTGCCCACGCCCACCGCGATGATCGGAGACCCCAGATCCCCCAGCCGCTTGGCCTCCTCGATGGCCGCGCCCTCGAGCTCGCCGCCATCACTAAAGATGACCACCGCCGAGCTCGCGACCCCGGCGTTCTCGAAGGTCTTGCCCGCCTCGACGAGGGCCGCCGCGAGATTGGTGCCACCCCTCGGAATGGTCCGCGTGTCGAGCTGCTGGATGGTCTCGTGCACGGCATGATGATCCGTAGTGAGAGGAGCCTGAAGGAAAGGCAGCCCGGCAAAAGCCACGACGCCGATCTGATCACCGGGGAGCTCGGCAATGAGATCCTGCGCGGCGAGTTTGGCGCGATCCAGACGGTTGGGGTGGACGTCGGGCGCGAGCATGCTCTTGGATAGATCGAGGGCAATGACGAGACTCCGTCCCTCGGAAGTGACCTTCTCCTCCCTCTCTCCCTTGCGGGGTCCGGCAACGGCGACGGCCAGAAGACAGAGAACCGCGAGAAGCAATCCATATCGAAACCAGCCGACTCCCCCACCCCCGACCCCGACCCCGGCCGAGCGAACACGCCCTTTCCGAAGATCCTCGGCGAGATAGGCACGGATCGCGCGCGCCGTCCGATGACGGGACCAAGCCCGAAGCAGGATGAGCGGAATGACCAGCAGGCAAAGCCAGAGCCACTCCGGTCGAGCAAAGGTGAGCGGCGTGTCGGTGATCATGGCGACCGGGCCAGCAGAGTCTGGCTCAGGAGAAGGCTCAAGGCGGCCAGAGCAAAGGCAGCCCCGGTCGGCAGATGAAACAGCTCCTCCGTCTCGACCACCGTCGTCTTTTCCATCTCTGTCTTCTCAAGGTCGTCGATCTTGTCGAAGATCTCCTTCAGGGCCTGGGTGTCGCGAGCATGGAAAAACGCGCCGTCGCCGAGTTCGGCGATCTTTTGCAGGGTCTCCTCGTCGAACTCCTGACTCATCTGCGCTCTGACCTTGCGGCCGAACTGATCGGTCATCGGAATTCGGTGCACCCCCGGCGTGCCGACCGCGATCGTGTAGATCCGCACCCCGAGCGTCTTGGCGAGGGCCGCGGCATCGAGCGGTGCGAGGTCGCCGGAATTGTTCGAACCATCGGTGAGCAGCACGATGACCCGGCTCTCGACCTCGCGCTCCTCGAGTCGCGTGGCCGCCGCGGCGAGGGCGGAACCGATCGCCGTTCCGCTCTCGACCACGCCCAGCTCAAGCCGGTCGATGCTCTGCAGCACCCATTCATGATCCAGCGTGAGCGGGCTCGGCACGTAGGGGCGCCCCGCAAAGGCCACGATCCCGATGCGGTCGCTGGGCCGTCCCTGAACAAATTCCCGCGTGACCTTCTTGGCGGCCGCCAGCCGGTTGACCTGTCTCTTGCCGATGAAGAAGTCCTCGATGGCCATGCTCTGGCTGACGTCGATGGCCATCGCAATCTCGACCCCGCTGGCCTTCACCATCTCGTGACTCTGCATCAGCTGCGGTCGAGCGAGGGCGAATACCCCGCAGGCAAAAGCCGCCGCCATCAGCCAGTCTCCGAGCCCGCCCGCGCGGCGACGGGGATGCGTGCCGAGGTCGCGGAGAAAGCGCGTGCTCGACGAAAAGAGCACCGAGCCCGCCGCGCCACGCCGACCCCTGAGAAGCAGCAGAAGCAGCGCCAGTGGCAGAAGCAGGAGCCACCATGGATTCTCAAAACGCAGGCTGGAGAGATTCATGACGCCGTCGTTCCCTCCGTACCCTGAAGCTGTTGAAGCCCCTCCTCGGCCAGTTGGTAGAGTCGGGCAAGGTCTCCGAGCGTCCCTCCACCCGCTTCGAAACGGAGCTGCTCGCAGCCTTCGCAGACTTCCACGAAAGGCGCCGCGCGAGGCGAAACGGGTGGACCCGACGCCGGATCACCGGCTTTCATTTCCTCGCTCGTTTGAAAGGAGGCTGCCTCGCCAAAACGCCGATGCAGAAAGTGGCGGGTCGCCTCCGAAAGACGGACGGCTCTCACCTTGACCGGCTCCTCCGAGGCGCGGTTCATGGTCAGTTCCTGCTGGTAGACTTCCTCGGGTCGAAGGGCCGCTGCCGCGGGCAAGGCTGACCTTCCCAACCAGCCCGCCCGCCAGACCACGAACAGAGCCACGAAAACGAGCAGTCCCAGCGCGATCCAGGATGCCAGCTGAGGCACGTCGAGAAGCGCCGGTGGCGGCGTAATCGAATGCGGAAGCTGCTCGGGTTCAGGCTGCATGGGAGGCGAAGACAGCGAACAATAATCGGAATCGCTGGCCGGGGGAGATTTTCTTCGGCAACAACCCAGCAGAGCATCCCGAGGCAACGAAAACTTGATTCCCCCCTCGAATCAGCCCACCAAGACGGGAGTGGAATCGAGCATAGGCATCATCGCCGGCAACGGCATCTACCCGGCCACCTTCGTCGCCGCCGCCCAGCGGCAGAGCGCCGGACGCCTTGTCGCGGCCGGGTTCCACGACGAGACAAGGCCCGAACTCGAACAGCAGGTCGCCGCGATGCAGTGGTTTCGAGTCGGGCAGCTGGGCAAGCTGATCAAGTTCTTCAAGGCCGAAGGCGTCAACCGCGCCGTCATGGTCGGTCAGATCGCCCCCCGCAATCTCTTCGACCTCATCCCCGACGTCCGCACCGTCCGGCTCCTCGCCCGCCTCAAGGAAAAGAACGCCGAGTCGATCTTCGGCGCGATCGCCGATGAGCTCGCCAAGGACGGCATCGAACTGCTTCCCGCCACCACCTACCTCGACGATCTCCTCCCCCCGCTCGGCCTCGTCTTCGGCAAGGCCCCGGGCAAGGACCGTCTTGGCGAC
>ENA-ORXT01003275-ORXT01003275.1-marine-metagenome-genome-assembly--contig:-NODE-3275-length-18103-cov-5.631643_pt1 | contig 18103 bp, 8 predicted proteins | sample MGYA00237868_ERZ511482 | MGnify/ENA metagenome assembly ERZ511482 | reverse complement strand
ACTTCCTAGGGCAGCTAAATCAGATCAAAAAGATGGGAGATATTAAATCCCTCATGGGTATGATACCGGGTATGAATAAGCTCACCAAGAATATAGATATAGACGATAAAGCCTTTGGCAAAGTAGAAGCGATCATACACTCTATGACACCTACTGAGAGAGCTAAACCAGAGGTGCTCAACATGAGTAGGAAAAGAAGGATAGCGAAAGGCTGCGGTCAGAATATCCATGAGATCAATATGTTTATCAAACAGTTTAATCAAATGAAAAAGATGATGCAGATGATGAGCAAAGGGAAGGGAATGGATAAGCTGATGCAAGGGATGCCTGAGAATATGAAGCGGTAGGCTTTTAACTATTTTAAGCTATTGTGAATCCTACGTTGTAAAATTGTACAGATCTGAGTCTTAACTTTTTTGCCACTGATTTTATATACAAGTCGATGTTCTGTATTTATTCTTCTCGACCAGAATCTTTTCATTTGGTGTTTTAGTGGTTCCGGTTTTATAATTCTTTTGAATGGACTTTGTTTTATTGAGGAAATTAATTCCTTGATTTTTTTGATTTGGCTAGTGTCATTTTCTATCTAGTAGGTGATTCTTACCAAGCATGACTTGTAAATAAGATCTTCATCTAATACTAATCTATGTTGACTTCATTAACATCCCCACTTTTACTCTGAGAATTGGATTCCATTAATCGAATTCGATGCGCATAAGTTGATAGTAGATAATTAGTCTCTTGCAATAAATTATATACTCTAAGAGATATTATCACAATAGCTTCATCATCGTCTTTTCCACTACTTGGGATGACCAGTATACTTGAGGAGTTGATTACTTCATCAAAGTAATGCTTGATCTTAGATCTCAGGGTTGAAAGAGTAATAACCTTCATTCTGAAATATTTGTAATTCATAATGTACAATATTCCAAGAAAAAAATTATCCCTCTCCCTCTTCCACAAGCTTCTTCAGCGCTTGCAGTTTCATCATACAGTCAATAGGTGTCATACCGTTTATATCTACTTCTAGTAATTCCTTTTTAAGTAGCCCAGCAGTCTCATCGGTAGTCTCGAATATGGATAATTGTAGATGAGAACTATCAGAGATGTTTTGAATCTTAGAATCATCATTAGAATTTAAGGCTTTATCTTCTAGTTGTTTTAGGATTTCAACTGCTCGGCCGACGATACTATTAGGCATCCCTGCCATCTTTGCTACGTGGATACCGAAGCTATGCTTACTTCCACCTGCGACTAGTTTTCTTAAGAAGATCACTTTATTTCCAAGTTCTTTAGTCGTGACATTGAAGTTCCTGATCCTTGGAAACCTGTTTGTCAATTCATTAAGCTCGTGATAGTGGGTAGCGAATAAGGTCTTAGGTTGGAACTCGGTATGCTCATGTAGATACTCTGTTAATGCCCATGCGATAGAAATACCATCATAGGTGCTCGTCCCTCTACCGATCTCATCTAGCAAGATCAGACTCCGCTCAGAAATATTGTTCATGATACTAGCAGTCTCATTCATCTCTACCATAAAGGTGGACTCGCCGCTAGAGATATTATCAGACGCACCTACTCTCGTAAATAACTTATCGATATACCCGATCTTTGCAGAAGCTGCCGGTACAAAACTACCGATCTGGGCAAGCAAGCAGATCAATGCAGTCTGCCGTAATACCGCCGACTTACCTGACATATTGGGTCCAGTGATCATGATGATCTGCTGGTCATTACTATCTAGATAAGTATCATTAGGTACGAAAGCTTCACCTAGTGCAAGTTGCTGTTCGATTACAGGATGTCTACCTTCCTTGATGTCTATGACCAAGCTGTCATTTACTTCTGGCTTGGTATAATTGTGTTTAACGGCTAACTGCGCAAAAGAGTAAAGACAATCAAGCTGAGCCAGGATCTCCGCATTGGATTGTATTGGACTTATATATGCTTGCAATGAAGCTACGAGTTCTAAGTATAGCCGTTCTTCTATGCCAGATATCTTATCTTCTGCTCCCAGTATCTTGGTCTCTAATTTTTTTAGTTCGTCAGTGATATATCTTTCTGAACCTGTGAGCGTCTGTTTCCTTACCCAATCATCAGGGATGAGTCCTTGGTTCTTATACTTATTCGTCACCTCTAGGTAATACCCAAACACATTATTGAATCCTATCTTGAGATTAGTGATCCCAGTTTTTTCAGCTTCCGTTTTTTGAATGTCTTGTAGGATCTCCTTACTGTTCGCTACGATATTTCTCAAGTCATCTAGCTCATCATCAAAACCATCTGCGATCACATATCCTTTTGAGAGAAGGGTAGGAGGCTCTTCTATTAATTGTTGCACTATCAGCGCATGCAGTTGTTCACATAGTTGGATCTTATCACCCAGTATTTCTAGGTGCTTATTGTCAGCGCTCAGTAGTAATTCTTTGATCGGCTTTAGTGCTTCTAGTGCTTTTTTGAGCTGTACGATCTCTCTAGGATTCACCTTGCCAGTTGCGATCTTAGCTATCAGTCGCTCTAGGTCTCCGATAGATTTGAGATGTGATCGATACTCATCTCTGAATCCTTCCTCATGATAAAATTTCTCGACGATCTCGTGTCGTCTATTTATCTCGATGAGATTTTTAAGTGGTAGCAATAGCCATTTGCGTAGCAGTCTCGCTCCCATCGGTGAGATAGTCTGGTCCAAGATCTGGAGTAGGCTAAGACCATTATGATGATTGCTGCCGACGAGCTCTAGATTCCTGATCGTAAACCTATCTAGCCACACAAAATTATCACTCTCTATCCGTTGGATTTGATTGATGTGTTTAATCCTATCGTTTTGAGTAGTCCCGAGGTAGTGCAGCGCAGCACCTCCTGCTATCTGCGCATGCTCCATATGCTCTACGCCGAATCCTTTCAGATTAGCTACTTCAAATTGTTCACACAGTTTTTCTCTAGAATAATCTTTGGCAAAAACCCATTCATCGAGAAGGAAGGTGTGGTACTTTTCATGGAAGGAGCTGATGTATTTTTTTTGATACGACCGAGAGTATATTATTTCTGAAGGCTGTAGACTCTGTACGAGTTTTTCTATCTCGCTCAGGTTCCCTTCGCTTATCAGGAATTCTCCTGTCGAGATATCCAAGAAGGCGATTCCATGATGATCTGCAGCATTAAAATGGATAGCCGCTAGAAAATTATTCTGCTTATGATCTAGGAGGTTGTCATTCAAGGTCACGCCTGGCGTCACGACATTGGTTACACCACGTTTTACGATCTTCTTCTCTTTGGACGGTTTTTCGAGCTGCTCGCAGATGGCTACTCTGAACCCTGCTTTGACGATCTTAGGTAAGTAGAGGTCCAGCGAATGATATGGAAATCCAGCTAGTTCGATATCCGACCCTCCATTATTTCGACTTGTAAGAACGATGCCAAGGATATTAGATGTTTTAACCGCATCTTGACCAAAGGTTTCGTAAAAGTCACCTACTCTAAACAAGAGAATAGCATCAGGATATTGAGCTTTTAGTTGCCCGTACTGCTGCATCAGCGGTGTAACTTTACCACTCTTTTTCTTAGCAGTTTTATTTGATGGTGTAGATTTTGACAAGTAACTATTATTAATTTTTCTCCCAGATACAAAGGGCATGAAGATAAAATTAATAATTCAAAATAATCCTTATCTAGCTAGCATTAATAAGTGTGTCCTTATTTGGTTAGTATGTCAAGATATTTTAATATATACTTGCATTTTATTTGAAAAAAGTAACGATTAAATTGGATATTTTAAGTAGACTTTCAGACACAGAAAAAGATCAATTAGTAGATTCTATTCCGTTGATTACTGCACTTATAGCTGGAGCGGATGGGGAGATTGATCAAGAAGAAAAAGACTGGGCAGGTAAGCTGATCAATATCAGGTCATTCTCTAATAATGAACTGCTGCATGATTTTTATCATCAGGTAGGTTTAGATTTTGAAAACAAGCTTGAAGCAATCATAAATGCTCTGCCTTCTACACAGGCTGAGCGTAATAATTTTTTGTCGGAAAAATTAGCCTTACTCAATCCGATTCTAGCCAAATTGCAGAATAAAGTAGCATTTAACATCTACAAAGATTTTAAAAGCTTTGCAAGGCACGTGGCAAAAGCATCAGGAGGGTTTTTACGATTTGGAGCTATTAGCAGCGAAGAGAAAGCGCTTATTTCACTCCCTATGCTCGATGCAATAGATTACGAGGAAGAAGAATCTCTATAACTCTACAGGATAGTTTTCAATATTTTATTCCAGGTTTGTTGTTTCTCAATGAAAAGGGATTCATTTATATTCTATACACCTACGATATTTCTGTTTCGACCTCAACTTGTTTTTTGATAGCGACACAATTTAGCATATCACTTCTTACTAAATCACTTCTTAAAAACGACCCTGCATTAAAATTTATAATAGCACTCGGAGCTTTACTAACGTCCGATTAAATCTCGAGTATTCTCAGGTGCTTACAGCTGAGGCTTATGAAATTCTAATTCTCTCTCATGACGTGGTAGACTAGTATTAAAGTATTCCAAAAGATCCTTTAATAAAAAAATGCTGTTTCGACACAAATGAAGATTGCGAATGATAAACAATTGTATACTTGAAATTGCTGTACTTGAGGTCTTTCTAGCTAGCAACTTCTCTTTTTGGCCTTATTTTTTATTTGTTTTATCTATACAACCAGGGAGTTTTTGTCAAAAGATTTGGTGTAGTGCGTAGTACTAAGTGCATAGCAGATGTTTTGAAGAAGACGGTTTAGCCAATTTTTTAAAACTAGTAACCAAGCTTTACCGTTATATAACCAAATGAAAGCAAACATGTTATTAACTATTGTAATGGTTCTGTGTAGCCTACTCCTATCAGATTGTAAGAATGCTACAATAAATGATAAATCTCAAAACGAATCTCAAGAAATCTCAAATCAAGAGCTGAGTGAGGGTAATTCAGTATTAGCAGCTGAATATAAGTTAGATGCGAAGAAGGTGGAGACAGAAGCTTTTAATACTGAATCACTCGAATCAAATACCAAGGAAACACAGGCTAGGGTAGTGAACAGGATAGAGGTTGCTGATAAAACAGTTTCTGTTCCAGAAAATCAGGAAGGTATAACAGAACCTAATGCTGAAACAGTTATGAGCAAGGAATCTGGTGGAAATAGCGCTATTGATAATAATCGAAATAGAACTACCGAGCCCAATATCAATAGTCGATTAGCATCTAATCCTGCAATACAAGAAATTAATCTTGCAGATTTGAATCGTACCAAAGAAACGTTAAACCAAAATACTACCGTAGAAAAGCAAATTGGAGAAGTAGTAGAAGATAAGAAACGTGTAGCACCCGCAGTGCAAGGAACATTTAATCATGATAAATGGAATTCTATATTAACTGCTAATGTCTCTGGAAGCGGGAAGGTTGATTATCCAAGTATTAAGTCTAAAGTCAGTGAGCTAGATGAATATTTGCAGTTGCTGTCTAAAAATACGCCTCAAAGTTCTTGGTCTGATAACAAGACTAAAGCTTATTGGATCAATGCTTATAATGCCTTTACTATAAAATTAATAATCGATAACTACCCAGTAGCTAAGATAACTGACCTCCATAGTGGCAAACCGTGGGATCACAAGTGGATAAAACTAGGAGACAAGACTTACTCACTCAATGATATAGAGCATGTGATACTAAGACCAACTTACAATGATGCTCGAATTCACTTTGCGGTCAATTGTGCTGCTAAGTCCTGTCCTAAAGTATGGAATCAAGCATGGACAGAAGAAAACATAGAAGGGGCACTTGATAAGTTGACAAAAGCATTTATCACAAATGAAAACGCTAATCAGTTATCAGCAAAAAGTGTATCCGTCTCTAAAATATTCGATTGGTATAAAGAAGATTTTGGAGACCTTATCGCCTTCTTAAATAAATACGCTAACACCAAAATATCATCGAATGCAAAAGTTACATTCAATGATTATGATTGGAGGTTAAATAGTTGAAATCTATAATTTAGGTATTCGCAACTTCTGACCAGGATGTATCATGTCTGGGTTTTTAAGGATATCCTTATTGGCATTGAATATCTCCATGTATTTCATTGGGTCGCCATAATATCTCTTTGCTATCTTGGATAATGAATCTCCGCCTTGTACCTCGTATACTTCTTCTTGCGCTTCGGCTTCTAGTAAGGATATTCTATCATCTACTCTTCTTACACCTGAGACACCGCCTATAGTCATAACGACTTTTTCTTTTTCTGCACTGCTTTTACTCTCTCCATAGACAGTTGCCACACCATTCCTAAATTCTACGTCTAATTTACTTTCCGATAGCGATAGATTATCAATTATTCTTTTGAGTTCGCTCTCTTTTGCAGCGGCTATATCAGCACTTGATTCTACTGGAGCAGCGGGTGCAGTTTTTTTTCCTTTTAAAAAGTCAAATAATCCCATTTTTTAAGTTGTTTTACATTATCAAAATTAAATATATCAAAAATAAATGCTTAAGGTATAAAATGGGCTCTATTTAGCTATTAAGTGAGCCTTTTTAGTGGTTTTAAGTAGCTTAGAGACTACCACTTATCGCTTAGAAAAGGGTATATTTGCACTCTTTTTTGAGGGTGGAAACAAATTAAAAATAATCGTAATGCAAGGAAAGGGAATTATTAAGACGCTACTGTTCATACTCATAGTGATATGTGTCGTCCAATTCTTATACATATTACCAACACGTAATGTGGAGAAAAAGGCAGATGCTTTTGCTGAGCAAGTAGCATCTAGTACTAATAATCCAGATGAAGTATTCGCGCTGAAGAAAAGTGCTCGAGCTCAATATCTAGATTCCATGTCTAGTGAGAATATCTTATCGATACCTGGGCTGAAGAGTTACACTTATGATGAGTTAAAAAAGCAACAACTTAATCTAGGTCTTGACCTTGCTGGAGGAATGAGTGCGACTTTGAGGATAGACCTCAAGGAATTATTAGTTGCGCTTTCTAACAACACTAAAGATCCTACATTCTTGCAAGCACTAGAGGATGCTGATAAAGCATTAACTAGCTCACAGTCTGATTACATCACCTTATTCGGTGATGCTTTTAGGAATATTGCGGGAGATAAGAAGCTGACAAAGTTCTTCTACAGAAATCTTAGTGAAGAACTCAATACTCAATCTACGGATGGTGAGGTGATAAGAGTACTAAGACAACAATCAAATGAAGTTGTCGATCTTACTTTCAAACTACTAAAGCAAAGAATAGATAAGTTGGGTGTTACCCAGCCTAATGTAAGTCTTGATGCTCAAAGAGATCTTATACTAGTAGAAATGCCAGGTATACAGAATAAGGCAAGAGCAGAGAATGTGTTGCAATCCAGTGCAAGTCTAGAATTCTGGGATGTATATCGAGTATCAGATGCAGGAGTACTAGGTGCTTTCGCACAAGCAGATCAGTTAGCAAAGCAATCAGAAAGTGAGGAGGTAATAGAAGATGTTATACAGATGGACACCACTTATACTCCAGTTTTGGATTCTCTAGGAAATGAAACAGGAGAATCAACAATGCAAATCACAGAAAGAGCATTAGATCCATTCGCAAATCAAGGTCCATTATTTTCTATGCTAAGTCTTAACTCAGGAGGCCTGAGAGCAGGTTCAGTAATGGGTATGGCAGATAAGAATAAGAAAAATGCAGTAGATAAGATTCTACAGAGACCAGATATCAAAAGACTTTTTCCAAGAGATAGTGATTTTAGATGGGCGGCTAGTCCTGCACAGGATTATGCGACGAGAGCGACGCTCAAACAATATGAGCTCTACATGATAAAGAAAAAGCCGGGATCTGATAAAGCTCCATTGGAGGGAGATCGCGTAACGTCTGCATCTCAATCTCCAGATGAGACTGGTGAGATAGCAGTAAGTCTTAACATGGATGTACAAGGGGCAAAGATATGGGCGGACATGACCACTAAAGCAGCACAAGATAATCAAAGACCTGTTGCTATCGTCCTAGATGACGAGGTAGTATCTGCACCAAGTGTCAATGTCCCGATTACAGGAGGTAGGTCTTCTATAACTGGAAATTTCTCAGTAGAAGAAGCATCGGATCTAGCAAACATGCTAGAGATCGGTAAGCTACCTGCAAAAGTAAAGATCATACAATCAGCTAATGTAGGTCCGACCCTAGGGGCGGAAAACATCAGAAGATCATTCACATCATTGTTGATCGGTATGGCATTGCTGTTGATCTTTATGCTAGTATACTATGGCGGTGCTGGATTAGTAGCGATCATTGCACTGTTGGCTAACATATTTTTCATATTTGGAGCTTTAGCGTCTTTCGGTACTGTCTTGACATTGCCTGGATTTGCCGGGGTTATATTGACGATAGGTATGGCAGTGGATGCCAACGTGATCATATTCGAACGGGTACGAGAGGAGTTGAGAGCAGGTAAGTCATTATTGGCTGCTGTTGCAGATGGATTCAAGCATTCTTACTCAGCAATAATTGATGCCAACGTGACGACCTTGTTGATCATGGCGGTTTTATTTTATTTTGGTATCGGACCGATAAAAGGATTTGCTACGATATTGATCGTGGGTGTTTTATCATCTTTATTTACCGCTGTATTACTCGGTAGAATGATGATTGAGTATCAAACTATCAGTAGAGGTAAAGAAATTACTTTTTGGACAGGCTTTTCTAAAAACGCTTTTGCTGATCTCAAAGTAGACTGGTTAGGAAAGCGTAAGCTTACCTATATTATCTCTGGTGTATTAATATTTGCAGGATTGGTTTCTATGTTTACTAGAGGTTTTGATCTAGGTGTAGATTTCAAGGGAGGATATTCTTATGATGTTCAGTTTGATCAGGATGTTGATCAAAGTGCGCAAGAGTTGTCTACGGCATTAACAGAAACATTTGGCGTTTCGACGCAAGTCAAAGCAGTGGATACGGAGAATACCTTTAACGTAGTCACATCGTATCTTATTAATAAAGAAGGAGAGGATGTAGAAGATGAAGTTATCGCTAAGTTACATGAAGGACTTACTGGTGTTACGGGTATATCCACACCACTAGAAAAGTTCAAAGCATTAGACGCTATCAATGCGACGCATATTACTCGATCAAATAAAGTAGGACCTACGATTGCTGATGATATATTTTGGAGTTCTTTGAAAGCAGGTATTTTTGCACTGTTAGTTATCTTCTTATATATCTTCTTGAGATTTAACAAATGGCAGTTCAGTTTAGGGGCGGTAGGAGCGTTGTTCCATGATACTTTGATAGTGCTAGGTTTATTCTCACTCTTAAGAGGTTTTTTTCCAATCTCCCTTGAGATAGATCAGAATTTCATAGCGGCGATTTTGACGGTAATAGGTTATTCTATAAATGATACGGTAGTAGTATTCGATAGGATCAGAGAGTATCTAGGTATATACACACAGAAATCTAAAGATGAGGTAATCAATATGGCAGTCAATAGTACTGTGAGTAGAACGGTAGTAACCTCATTGACGACTTTATTCGTTGTTGGAATATTATTGGTATTCGGTGGGTCAAGTACGAGAGGATTTGCCTTTGCACTATTCTTAGGAATTGTCGTAGGTACATATTCATCTATATTCGTAGCAACACCTATAGTAAGAGACCTTACAGGTGACCTTAAAAGTTCAATAAAGAGAAAAGTAGAAAATAAAAGCTTCTCTAGAGCTGCAGAAGCAAATAGCTAAACGATAAAGACACTTCCATTAGAAATATAGAAGGAACCCTCATTGATCTATGATCGTTGAGGGTTTTTTGTTTATTGAGGGCTTGCATTAGATATATATTTGTCGTTAGCTTTAGTGACAGTAATATTGTCCTATTAGTTATGTGTAAAATCACTAGTTCATCTCTCTTATTTTTCATTTGTTTAGTTATTTCGGCGTGCACATTTACCAAGCAAATAAAGAATGGTGAGACAGCGATAGATAGGAAGCAATACCGTGTTGCTATCGAATTCTTAGAAGAAGAATTAGAGTCTTCGGGGTCAAAGGAAGAAAGCGCGAGAAAAGCATTTTTACTAGGGCAGTGTTATACTCAAGTCAATGAAGTAGACAATGCCACCAAATGGTTTGATGAAGCAGTAAGGTTGGACTATGGTCCTGAAGCTTATTGGGCGTTAGCCGATAACCTCAAGAAAAAAGAATCTTATCAGAAAGCTATCGGGCTCTATCGATTAGCAGGTCAAGAAGGTTACCCTGCGAATGAAGTCAATCGAGAGATAAAAGTGTGTAAGCAGGCGATGCTCTGGGCAACAGAAGAAGAGGATACTTATGCTATCAATCCTATAGATGCTAATTCTATGTACAGTGATTACTCCCCAGTATTATATGAAGGTGGCTACTTAGTATTTACCTCTGATCGGGTACGGGACGCTTCTACTGCTAGGGATAATTGGCATGGTAATGCATACTCAGACTTATATATAGTTAATAAGAGTGGAGGCGAAGTATTGCTCTTTGATGGTTTTTTGAATACGCCTGATAATGAAGGTTCTGCAGTGTTTGATACGGACTATGATCAGATATTTTTCATTAGATGTGCAAGTGATGAAGGAGATGCTCACTGCAAGATCATGTGGAGTATAAAGGAAAACGGAAGGTGGTTAGAACCACAAGAACCATTTCTAATGGAGCCAGGATATAACTATTACTCTCCGGCATTATTAGAAAATGATAGTGTATTAGTGTTCAGTTCTAATCTGACTGGCGGAGAAGGAGCGTATGATCTTTTCTATTCTTTATTAGATGAAGAGGGGTGGTCTTTACCAGAACCCATGCCCTCTAGACTTAACACTATAGGCAATGAATATTATCCAACTACAGATGGAGATACGTTATATTATTCTTCAGATTATCTACCAGGTTTAGGAGGCTTTGATATTTTTAAAACTACAGTTAATTCTCGGGGAGAATGGTCCAATCCGGTGAATATGAAAAAACCTATTAACTCAGGTGCAGATGATTCAGGTCTGATCATAGATAGGCAAGCTAATAGTCAAGGCAGGTATGATTTTACTGGATACTTTACATCTGCTAGAATGTCTGATGACAGCGATAATATATTTAAGATCACTAAGTATTTTCCTAAGGAATCTGAGAACAAAGATCCTGATGAGACAATAGCAGAAGAGGTCAAAAAGAAAGTGCGGATTTACCTTGCGGGTAAAGTGGTAACTGATGAATACGAGGATGATGAAGATCCAAATTCGACGATACTTGGTAAAAAAATATTAACAGAATCTGAAGTAAGAATCAACAACCTTATAGCTGACGCACAATTAAAGACGGACGAAAAGGGAAGATTCTACTATGACCTTATAGATAACAGTAGCTACAGTATATCAGTAAGTAAGGAGGGGTATTTCAACAAATTAGTAGAGCTAGATGTAGAAAATATTAATGACAGGGCCTCCATGGATACAACAATTAATATAGAGATCAAACTGGACAAGATCTTTAAAGGTGAGGAGATAGTACTAGATAATATCTACTATGACCTTAATAAAGCTACACTAAGGCAAGACGCTCTGCCATCACTCGAAGAACTAGCTGATATGCTCAAGCAAAATCCGAAAATGGACATACAGTTATCTGCCCATACAGACTGTAGAGGGACAGCATTTTATAATCTTAACCTATCCCAGCGAAGAGCTAATTCTGTGACTAGATTTCTGATCGACTCTGGCATAGATCCCAATCGATTGACTGCCAAAGGATTTGGCAAATCTACTCCAGCTATAGCATGCGAGTGTGATGATTGCACAGAAGAACAACATCAAACAAATCGTCGAACTACCTTCAAGATAATTTAATCGCGTTTTAGTTATTCAGTATAGCTGTCAAACTACAATATTTATCATTCTTTTTGGTACCACTATTACCTTTTTGATCTGCTTCCCATCGAGATGCTTCTGCATGTCTTCCAGTGATAATACAGCAGACTTGATATCATCTTGAGATAAAGTATTATCAACTGTGATTTGGCTTCTTTTTTTACCATTGATACAGACTGGATATTCAGTACTATCTGTTGTTAGATGAGATTCGTCATGCGTTGGATATTTAGCTAAGTGAATCGACTCCTTATGACCAAAAGCTTCCCATAGTTCTTCCGTAATGAAAGGAGCAAAAGGCGCAAGCAATATGGTCAGCGGTTCGAGGATTTCTTTTTTAGTACAACTTATCTTCTTTAGGTCATTGACACATATCATAAAACTACTTACCGCCGTATTAAAAGATAACGCCTCTATATCATGACACACTTTCTTGATCGTTTTATGCAAGATGGTTAGCTCATCTTTAGTTGGCTTTTCATCAGTAAGTTTCAGATTACCTTCTTCATTAACTATAAGGTGGAAGTACTTTCTTAGGAATTTAGATACCCCATCGATACCTTTAGTATCCCATGGTTTTGATTGTTGGATAGGCCCCAAGAACATTTCATACATCCTAAAACAATCAGTTCCGAATTTAGCGATTACATCATCCGGATTTATAACATTAAATTTTGATTTGGACATTTTACCGGTCTCAGAGATGGTAAGCATATGTGCTTCACTTTGAGACTCGTCACTTGGAGTAAATTTACCGTTCTCCATTATCCCATTACTACATTCAAAAATGGCATCGGCATAGTCAGGCCTCCATTCCACAAACTGTTTAATACCCCGAGTATCTATGTATGAGTTTTTAGATCCATAATCAGTTACAAAATCTATGTGTATAGGAATTTTTACATAGCTTTTATCGTCCATGCCTTCAGCTTTTTCAGCAGAAACAAACTTGGCCTTTCCATTGATTTTTTCTTTGATCAAACAGATGAATTCAATTCCACCTTGGATCATTCCTTGATTGACCAATTTTCTAAATGGCTCACTAGTAGGCACTAGCCCTTTGTCAAATAAGAATTTATGCCAAAACCTAACATACATAAGGTGTGCAACCGCATGCTCGGAGCCACCGATATATAAGTCTACATCTTGCCAGTAATTGATCTTGTCCTGAGCAGCGAATTCTTGATCATTATCAGGGTCCATGAATCTCAAGTAATACCACGACGACCCAGCTACCGCTGGCATTACATCGGTATCTCTCTTAAATCCAAGACCCGGTTCTTCCCAGCCTTCTACTCTTTGTAATGGAGGCTTCCCACCGTCACCAGGTTTGAAATCGTCTATTTCTGGTAATTCTAGCGGAAGCTCGTCTATACTATATGTTCCGACTGTTCCGTCGTCGTAGTATTTCACAGGAAAAGGTTCACCCCAATATCGTTGGCGGCTAAAATTGGCATCTCTTAATCTATAGTTGATCTTCATTTTACCAATGCCCATCTCTTCTATCTTAGCACATGCTGCTTTTATCGCATCGGGCACTTCCATCCCAGTCAAAAATCCAGAGTTAATAATAACCCCTAATTTATCTGATAAGCTAGCACCTGGATATTTTGACTTATCTACTACATCTATGATCTTCAATCCAAATTTTGTAGCAAAAGCCTTATCACGATCATCATCACTCGGTACTGCCATGATAGCACCAGTACCATAATCTTTTAGAACATACTCGCCTATCCATATGGGTATTTTTTCATCAGTAAAAGGATTGATCGCATATGTACCAATAAACTCGCCAGTCACTTCTTTCTCAGCCATTCTATCAAGTTCTGTTTTTGACTTGACGTAATTAATATAGGTATTGACTTTTTCTTGTTGCTCAGCGGTGGTATATTTTTCTACTAGAGGATGTTCTGGTGCAAGCACCATATAGGTAGCTCCATATATGGTATCTGGCCTAGTAGTATAGACCTCTATACTCTCATCAGAGTCAGCCACCTTGAATACCATAGATGCACCTTCAGAACGACCGATCCAATTATATTGAATAGTTTTTAAAGACTCTGACCAGTCTAGATCCTTGAGGTCACCTAGTAATCTCTCAGCATATGCAGTAATTCGCAGATACCATTGGGTCATCGCTTTTTGTTCTACTGGATAACCGCCTCTTTCTGATAAGCCATCTTTGACCTGGTCATTAGCTAGCACTGTTCCCAGCTGCTCACACCAGTTGACATAGCCTACTTTGCGATAAGCTAGGCGATATTCCATTAATATTTCTGCTTGTTCTTTTTTAGAATAGCTTTTCCATGCCTCTGCATCAAATACTTTTTCATAAGATGTAGCAGCATTGATAGTTTGATTTCCATTTTTCTGAAATATATTTTCCAATGCAGAAATTGGAATCGCTGATAATTTTTGTTCATCGTAATAATGACTAAACAATTCAGTAAAGATCCATTGAGTCCATTTATAATAAGATGGCTCAGAGGTACATATCTCTTTATTCCAGTCAAATGAAAAACCTAAATTTTTCATTTGCTCTTTGTAGCGACTACTATTTTCTTTTGTTGTTACTGCTGGATGTACTCCTTTTTGGATAGCATATTGTTCTGTCGGCAGCCCAAAAGCATCCCAGCCCATAGGGTGTAAGACATTAAAACCAAGTTGGCGTTTGTATCTACTATAAATATCTGAAGCAATATATCCCAAGGGATGACCCACATGAAGACCCGCACCAGATGGGTAAGGGAACATGTCTAAGATATAATATTTGGGTTTTTTTGTTATGTCAGATACTTTATAAGTCTCATCAATATCCCAACGTAGTTTCCATTTTGATTCTATCTCTTCTAAGCTATATTTTATACTCATGTTGCTATTATTCAGCATCTAAAATATATAAAATATCTAGATTTGAAATATATATGATATTTGTATATATTGTGCGCTGCTACCTACCACTAGTGATAGGATGGCTTATTATGTAATGTAGTTTACATTAAGAAAATTAATATTTTTCTGATTGTAGCCTTTGTGACATTTTGATAGTCATAATGGTTACTAGTCATAAAGACTTTGATTAGATTTAACCTGATTTTAGATGGGAAGTTTTTTCTCATTTATTATTGAATGATATATAACCAACACCCAATTTTAGCTTCCATGCTGACATTCGTCAGTGCGTTTGGTAACGATATCTTTCCCTTTAAGGTCAGGCAACTTATATTGAATTTTAACAATTAAAATTAATAACGAATGTTTAGTGGAATTCTACTCATTGTAGCTGTTGTATGTTTATTAGCAACCTGCAAAAACCGAAACTTTCAAACTGCTTCAATTTTTACATTGATGTTGGTCCTTTCTGCCAACTTAGAAGCACAGATAAGACTAGGAGGTGATCCTAACAAGGATGTTAGCGAATCTTCTATTATCGAACTTGAAAGTTCAGACAAGGTATTTGTACCGACAAGAATGAATACTCTACAAAGAGATCAGCTTGTATTTCCACTTACTGGTGCAATATTTTTCAATACCACTGACAAAGCATTACAGATTAACATAGGTACTCCATCCAAGCCGGAGTGGGTTAGTCTAGTAAGTAATGCTTATTTAAATGATAATACAGTATTAGGCTCCAAAGGAGAAAAAGGCGAAACCGGTCAGTCCGCTTACGGGTTATGGTTAGCCATAGGTAATACGGGTTCCCCATCAGATTTTATTAGTAGTTTATCAGGTCCTGGCGATTGTTGGGATACTAATGGTAACGATATCCTAGACAATGACGAAGACAAGAATGGAGATGGAATCGGAGATTCTAGAGATTGCCAGGGTGCAAATGGGGAAGATGGAGTCAACTGTTGGGATTTAGATGAAGATGGAAGGGCTGATACCAATGAAGATACAAATGGTGATGGTGTAATAAATGTAGATGATTGTAGAGTTGGTCAGGATGGTGAAGACGGTTTGAATTGTTGGGATTTGAATGAAAATGGCGTTGGGGATGTCTCAGTAGAGGATAAGAATGGTGATGGTGTAGTTGATGTATTGGATTGTGAAGGACCTCGTGGACCGCAAGGTAGAGCGGGTGCTCAAGGTATCCAAGGTGTTGCTGGTCCAGAAGGAGAGCAAGGAGAAACTGGACCGAGAGGTCAAGTAGGTCCCGAAGGACCAATCGGTCTTGTTGGTGATACTGGACCTAGAGGTCAAAGAGGAATTCAGGGAGAACAAGGAGAACAGGGAGAAGAAGGACCTGAAGGACCACAAGGGACAAAAGGAATTACTGGTTTATCAGCATATGAAGTCTGGTTGCAAGAAGGTAATAATGGAAATGAGCAAGACTTTTTAGAGAGTTTGGTAGGAATGAAAGGAGAGACAGGAATGAAGGGAGAAACTGGAATGAAAGGAGATACGGGGATGAAAGGAGAAACTGGAGATGTAGGTCCTGCTGGAGCAAATGGTAGAGATGGGTTAGATGGAGATGGAAGAGATGGTGTTAATGGACAAGATGGTGCGAGAGGTGCTAATGGTGTAGACGGAAGGAATGGACAAGATGGTGCGAGAGGTGCAGACGGGAATAATGGAAGAAATGGTGTAGATGGTCAGGATGGTAGAGATGGTATTGCTTGTTGGGATTTAGACGGAGATGGACGAGCAGATACAAATGAAGATATAAATAATGATGGAGTAATAGATGTACTTGATTGTAAAGGAATGAAGGGAGAGACAGGAGATAATGGTGTGAATGGTAGTGATGGAAGAGATGGAGATAATGGAAGAGATGGAGATAATGGGAGAGACGGAGATGATGGAAGAGATGGACAGAATGGAGATAATTGCTGGGATACCAATGGTAATGGAAGTTCAGATGTAAGTGAAGATATTAATGGAGATGGAGTTGTGGATTCTAGAGATTGTCAAGGAGCAGATGGTGTAGATGGAAGGGATGGTCAAAATGGTGCAGATGGAGATGATGGACAAGATGGTGCCGACGGGAGAAATGGAAGAGATGGAGATAATGGGAGAGACGGAGATAATGGAAGAGATGGACAAAATGGAGATAATTGCTGGGATACCAATGGTAATGGAAGCTCAGATGTAAGTGAAGATACTAATGGAGATGGAGTTATCGATGCTAGAGATTGTCAAGGAGCAGATGGTGTAAATGGAAGAGACGGACAAGATGGAGATGATGGACAAGATGGTGCTGATGGGAGAAATGGAAGAGATGGAGATAATGGGAGAGACGGAGATAATGGAAGAGATGGAGACAACGGACAAAATGGAAATGACGGAGATAATGGAAGAGATGGAGATGATGGACGAGACGGTAGAGATGGTGTTGCATGTTGGGACCTTGACGGAGATGGACGAGCTGATACAAATGAAGATGTAAATGGAGATGGGGTAATAGACGTGCTAGATTGTAAAGGAATGAAGGGAGAAACTGGAGATAATGGACAAGATGGAGCTAGAGGTGCAAATGGTACTGACGGAGTAGATGGAGACAATGGAAGAGATGGAGATAATGGAAGAGATGGAGACAATGGAGTAGATGGAGACAATGGAAGAGATGGAAGAGATGGAGATAATGGACAAGATGGAGCTAGAGGTGCAAATGGTACTAACGGAGTAGATGGAGACAATGGAAGAGATGGCGTTTCATGTTGGGATTTAGATGGAGATGGAAGAGCAGATACGAATGAAGATGTAAATGGAGATGGAGTAATAGACGTGCTAGATTGTAAGGGAATGAAGGGAGAAACTGGAGATAACGGACGAGATGGAAACAATGGACAAGATGGTCCTAGAGGTGCAAATGGTACTAATGGAGTAGATGGTGATAATGGGAGAGATGGGAATAATGGCGCAAACGGAGTAGATGGTGATAACGGAAGAGACGGGAATAATGGAAGAGATGGTGTAAGTTGTTGGGATCTAGACGGTGACGGAGCAGCGGATACGAATGAAGATGTAAATGGAGATGGCGTAATAGATGTACTTGATTGCAAGGGTATGGACGGAAGAGATGGAGTCGATGGAAATAATGGAACAAACGGAGTAGATGGTGATAACGGAAGAGATGGAAATAACGGATTAAATGGAGTAGATGGTGATAATGGGAGAGATGGAACTAATGGAGTAGATGGCGATAATGGGGTAGATGGAAATAACGGAGCAAATGGAGCAGATGGTGATAACGGGAG
>ENA-ORXT01003273-ORXT01003273.1-marine-metagenome-genome-assembly--contig:-NODE-3273-length-18107-cov-4.618303_pt1 | contig 18107 bp, 17 predicted proteins | sample MGYA00237868_ERZ511482 | MGnify/ENA metagenome assembly ERZ511482 | reverse complement strand
CGTCACACTTTACCCCATCGAAGGAGAGACGCTTGATGCAACGTTAATCCAGCAGCAAATTGACAGCTCGCTAAAACGTATCAACCAGCAGATGTCAACCTGGATTAAAGACTCAGAAATCAGCTTGTTTAATAAGAGCGAATCCGTCGACTGGTATCCTGTATCCGCTGAATTTGTCAACGTTGTTGAAGCAGCCCAATCTATTAGCAAACTTAGTAACGGTGCTTTTGACATTACCGTCGGTCCACTGATTAATATCTGGGGGTTTGGCAAAGACTTTAAAAATAACAACCCTGATGACAAATCGATTGCTGCGGCTATGGCTAACACGGGGTATCAAAAGCTCGATGTGCGCCTTAGCCCTCCCGCGCTAAAAAAACAAACCCCTCAGTTAAACATTAATCTCTCAGCTATTGCTAAGGGCTACGGGGTTGATGCCATTGCAAGCCAACTGGCTAATAGGGGTATCACCAATTATTTGGTTGAGATTGGCGGCGAAATACGCGCCAATGGTAGAAAAAGCAATCAATCACTGTGGCGAATTGCGATTGAAAAGCCATCCACTAAAGAGCGCTCAATTCAACAAGGTATTTTACTTGATGATATTGGGGTGGCAACGTCAGGTGATTATCGAAATTATTTTGAACGCGATGGCATGCGCTACTCACATACTATTGACCCCAAGACAGGCAAACCGATTACTCATCAACTAGCCTCAATAACAGTACTACATAAAAGTGCGATGATGGCAGATGGCTTGGCTACTGCAGTGATGGTCATGGGTGAAGATGAAGGCAAAGCCTTTATTACTAACAATAAGCTGCGTGCTTATCTAATCTCACGAAATGAGGGCAGCTTCGCTACTTGGCACAACTTCCCCAGCACCTTTTTTATAAAACCATAGCGTTTCGTCGATATTACAATCAATACGCAGATTTTTGAAATGACAACAAATCCAATACAGGGATGTAATGTGAATAGTAAGACACTAAGGCTCTTTAGCTTAATTCTCGTAATACCTGCGCTCACCAGCTGCGTTAGAATTCCTGCAAAAGTTAACCCCATCGAAGCAAGCAAGGTGATCCTAGTCTCAGCACCTTCCTTCGGGCAGCAATCGCTATTAGTCGTGTGATCTTGTGAGCTCAGACAGCTGGTGCATGAGGCTCCACTAAACCCAAACGTCTTACTTCACGCAACAATTAACCCTAACTACAGATAAAACGATAACTATATTCAAAAGTCATCTTGAGCGAGGTAGAATGCAGCATAATCATTCTGCTCTGGAGACAATCATGCCTGAATATCGCTCACGTACTACGACCCACGGACGCAACATGGCGGGGGCTCGAGCTTTGTGGCGCGCCACAGGCATGAAAGACGGCGACTTTGACAAACCAATCATCGCTATCTCTAATTCTTTTACACAGTTCGTACCAGGACATGTTCACCTAAAAGACTTAGGCCAGCTGGTTGCCCGTGAAATTGAAAAAGCGGGCGGCATTGCTAAAGAGTTTAATACCATTGCAGTGGATGACGGTATCGCCATGGGTCACGATGGCATGCTCTATAGCCTACCTTCACGTGAAGTCATTTCTGACGCCGTTGAGTATATGGTAAATGCTCACTGTGCGGACGCTTTAGTGTGTATTTCTAACTGTGACAAAATCACGCCAGGCATGCTAAACGCTGCATTGCGCTTAAATATTCCCGTTATATTTGTTTCTGGCGGCCCAATGGAGTCAGGCAAAGCGGTTATTCAGGGAAAGGTCATTAAGTTAGACTTAGTTGATGCAATGGTGTCAGCAGGCGATCAAAATAATACTGACGAACAAGTGTTAGAGATGGAGCGTTCAGCCTGCCCAACCTGTGGCTCTTGCTCAGGTATGTTCACAGCTAACTCGATGAACTGTCTAACTGAAGCGTTGGGATTATCACTGCCTGGCAATGGCTCATTGCTTGCAACACACGCCGACCGTAAAGAGTTGTTCTTACGCGCCGGTCGTGAAATTGTCAGTCTAGCAAAACGCTACTATGAGCAAGATGATGAGTCAGTACTACCGCGTAATATTGCCAATTTTAAAGCCTTTGAAAATGCGATGAGCCTCGACATTACTATGGGCGGCTCAACCAATACTATTTTGCACTTGTTAGCCGCTGCGCATGAAGGCGAAATCGATTTCGATATGGACGATATCGATCGTTTATCACGCAAAGTCCCTAATTTGAGCAAGGTTGCTCCTGCCACTCAGGACTATCACATGGAAGATGTGCATCGTGCTGGTGGCGTGATGCGTATTTTGGGTGAACTAGAGCGTGGTGGTTTGATTCATACCGACATCCCAACCGTTCACAGTGCCACCATGGGTGAAGCCCTTGAGAAATGGGATATCGCCCGCACGACAGATGAAGATGTAAAGACTTTCTACAAGGCAGCGCCAGGTAATGTGCGCACGCAAGAAGCCTTTAGTCAAAACAAGCGCTGGGAGCTTGATTTGGACAAAGTCAACGGCTGCATCCACGACATCGAACACGCCTATTCAACAGACGGTGGCTTGGCGGTTTTGTACGGAAATATCGCTGAGGACGGCTGTGTGGTAAAAACCGCTGGCGTCGATAAGGAGATTCTTCACTTTATTGGCAAGGCACGTATTTTTGAATCTCAAGATTCTGCGATGAATGCGATATTGGAAGATCAAATGGTTGCCGGCGATGTTGTTATTATTCGTTATGAAGGCCCTAAAGGTGGTCCGGGTATGCAGGAAATGCTTTACCCAACGACCTACCTTAAGTCAAAAGGATTAGGTAAAGTTTGCGCCCTATTCACTGACGGCCGCTTTTCAGGCGGCACCTCAGGCTTATCGATTGGCCATGCTTCACCAGAAGCGGCTGAAGGTGGCGCCATCGGCTTAGTAGAAGAAGGCGATACCATTGAAATCGACATCCCAAATCGTAAGATTAACGTCATGATTTCTGACGAAGCACTTCACGCCCGCCGAACGGCAATGGACGCAAGGGGTAAAGACGGCTGGAAACCCGGATATCAGCGGACCCGTAACGTCACCACAGCACTGCGTGCCTATGCTGCCATGGCAACATCCGCTTCACGCGGCGCCGTACGGGACGTCACGCAAGTCGAGAAATAATTGACCCTATGCGGTGACTCCCTACAGTGACCTGATGGGAGTCAGAGCCGCTATTATTTTGCTTTGAGGCTTTGCTTTTGTACACATTACTAAATCAGCGAATTCGCTACCTAGAAGATAACAATCTGCAACACCTCTTGAAGAACTCACTTACCGGGCTTGAGAAAGAGAGCTTAAGGGTGGATGATGACGGGCTAATTTCTCAGCGCCCTCATCCAAAACAGCTGGGCTCAGCGTTAAAGAACAGCTGGATTACCACAGACTATTCAGAATCGCTATTAGAACTCATCACGCCGCCCTGCGATCGTGGCTACAAGTCTTTAGACTTTCTCAAAGATATCGAAACCTTTGTCTATCAAGAACTTGACGACGAATTGCTATGGACCTCCAGCATGCCGTGCATTATCAACGGCGAAGCGGACATTCAAATAGCAGACTATGGCACCTCCAATAACGGTAAGATGAAAAGTGTCTACCGGCACGGATTGGCTTGGCGTTACGGCAAAGTCATGCAAGTCATCGCGGGAATCCATTTCAATCATTCGGTTGCCAAAGCGTTTTGGCCTGCTTTTCAAGCGATGGATAAAAGTAGCGATGAGGCAACTGAATTTTCCAATAAGCGTTATATGGGCATGACTCGAAACATTCAGCGCTACGGCTGGGTTATCCCTTATTTATTTGGCTGCTCACCGGCTATTTGCAAAAGCTTTTTAGGCGGCAATAAGCCATCTGAGACGATGCAAACGTATAACCACAACACCTACTATGAGCCTTGGGGCACCTCTTTAAGAATGGGTGATATTGGCTATACTAACCGTAAATCGAACAAAGTCGGCATTAAAGCCGATTACAGTTCAGTCAAAAGCTATACCGATAGCCTGCGTGCGGCGATTGAAACACCCTACTCAGGCTATGAAGAAATTGGGGTTAAGGTTGATGGCCATTATCGACAACTTAATACCAATATTCTACAGATTGAAAATGAGTATTACAGCACGGTTCGACCAAAGCAAATACTAGAAGGGTTTGAAAAGCCAATTGACTCGTTGCTCAGTCGAGGCATTCGCTATGTTGAGCTGCGCTCTGTTGATATAAACGCTTTTCACCCCTCTGGAATTTCACATTTACAGCTTTTCTATTTAGAAATTTTTATGCTGTATTGTTTATTACAAGATAGCCCTCACATCGATACTGATGAGCAAGTAGCTATTGATCGCAACCAAAGCACCGTGGCCCACCTGGGGAGAAAACCTGATTTAGAACTTAACCGACATGGCGAGGCGATTAAGCTCAAAATATGGGGGCTAGAACTAATGGATGCCATGTTACCGGTGGCAAAGCTGCTTGATGATGCGCACAGTAAGACCTGTTATCAGCTAGCGCTTGCTGAGCAACGCACGTTGTTTGAAAATGCTGAACTCACACCCTCGGCGCAAGTCCTTAATACCATGATGAGCAACCACTCAAGCTATTATGATTTTGCTAACCATCAATCTCAATTACACCGTGAATACTTCACCCAGCGCTCATTAAGCCAAGAGACATGGGACACCTTTACCCAAAAGGCGTCAGATTCCATTGCTCAGCAGCAGGCACTTGAAGCCGAGCCTCAGATTAATTTTGATACATTTTTGCAACAATACTTCGATGGAAGCCTCTAAGCATTAAAGTTCAGCATGAGATAATAATAAATCAATGAGCAAAATTCTAAGTTTTATAAAAAACAACAGCGGTTTTTTAGTCTTTCTTGCGGTGCTCTTTTTAATCAGAGGCTCCATCATCGACTGGCACCCAGTACCAACAGGGTCGATGAAACCTACGATTCTTGAGGGCGATGTCATCGTTGAAAACAAATTAGCGTACGATATACAGCTGCCATTTACGGATATTTCACTACTACAAACGGGACAGCCAAAACGCGGCGATATCATCGTTTTCACCTCGAAAAAATCAGGCAAGCGCCTCATTAAACGCCTTGTGGGTCTTCCCGGTGAAACCATTGAAGTGATAAACGATCAGATTCTCATCAATGGTGATCCATCAGAATATAGAAAACTGCCCGAGAATCACCCGCTGATCCCTGCGAGAGCCCCTGACAGAGAATCAGGTATTTATGTGATGGAATCTACCGATGACATGGACGAACATGTCATGATAATTAACGATTCAAAATATAACCCCCACCGCAATTTTGCGGCGCTCAAAATACCAGCGCAGACCTACTTCTTTATGGGGGATAATCGCGATGATAGCTCTGATTCAAGATTGTATGGCGTCGCGCCTCGCTCAGAACTTCGCGGCAGAGCATTTGGCATCATGCTTTCAAGTAGATCAAACGAAAACTATGCAATGCGCTGGGAGAGATTCTTTAAGAGCCTTTATTAAATAGTTATTAGCGACTTCGTGATAAATACATTGCATCACCATAGCTAAAGAAACGGTACTCTTCCTCTATTGCATGTCTATAGGCCCGCTTAACCCTTTCGTAGCCTGAGAAAGCTGATATCAGCATCAACAGTGTTGACTTAGGTAAGTGGAAGTTTGTAATAAGACGATCAATCACTTGAAACTCATAGCCTGGGGTAATAAAGATATCCGTGTCGCCCTGAAACGGTTTAAGCACGCCCCCTCTAGCGGCTGACTCCAGACTTCGAACCGTGGTTGTCCCAACCGCCACCACTTTACCTGCGCGCTTTCGGCACTCATCCACCGCCTGACAAACCGACGCCGACACGTCGATCCACTCAGAATGCATTACGTGCTCAGACAAATCCTCAGTTCTTACCGGTTGAAATGTACCCGCCCCAACATGCAGCGTGACCTCCGCAGTAGCAACACCCTTTTCCTTAAGAGCTGCCAGCAATTCATTATCAAAATGCAAACCTGCTGTCGGCGCGGCCACGGCGCCGGGACGCTGTGCAAACACGGTTTGATAACGTGCATGGTCTTCAGGCGTATCGGCTCTTTCGATATAAGGCGGCAGTGGCATATGACCATGTTCTTGCAAAAGTTGGACTGCCGTTTTTTCACTCTCAAACGACAATTCAAATAACGCCCCTTGCCGGCCTAGCACTTCAGCGTCAAACGCATTTTCTAAAGTTAAGCGAGCACCCGCTTTAGGTGACTTACTCGAACGAATATGGGCTAATAGTCGACGGTCATCTAATAATCGCTCGACCAGCACTTCAATTTGACCGCCTGTAGATTTTTGACCAAACAAACGGGCGGGCAGCACTTTTGTATTATTGAAAACCAATAAATCTTCTGGCTGAATTAGCGCTAATAAATCACGAAACCCTCTGTCGTGACACTGACCATCTTCATTCAGCACTAGTAATCGACTCGCCCCCCTGTCTTGTAGCGCTTCTTGCGCAATAAGCTGCGGCGGCAAGTCGTAGTCAAAGTCGCTGAGTTTCATTGTTGACGTCATGATTTAACACTTTCCTCATCAGTAGGGCTCCAACGCAAAGCATATTCTGGCAGGTCTTCGCGTTCAGGAATGGGGGTCGGAATACCATCGTCGTCAACCGCTACAAATTTAAACACCGCATCCGTCACTTTTTCTCGTGTGCCGATGCGTCCCCGCCTGACCCAAGCTTCAACGTGAATATCCATGGAGGTTCGACCCGTACGATCAATAGCGGTATAGACACCCAGAATATCACCTACCTTAACAGGCCTGATAAAGCTCATGCTTTCTACCGCGACCGTGACCACTCGATTTTGGGCACGCTGGCCGGCACAAATACCTGCGGCGATATCCATCTGTGACAAAACCCAGCCACCAAAAATATCGCCTGAAGGATTTGTATCAGCGGGCATCGCCATTGTTCGACTCGTTATCCGACCACGCGTTTTTTCGTTTTGTTCGCTCATCGACATTCCCTAAGTTTTACCGCTTGAATCAGCAAAGTGACAGTGGGCGCCAATTGTAAACCACAAACTGAGCGACAGGAACGTTACACCGCACGAAGAGCGCATTACTTACAGTAAAATAGCGACCCTAACTGAAGGCATAGTGGGCATGGCAGCTTGCAATTGCCGCTTAGCCCATGGATGAGCCTAACAAAACATAAAATGAGCTAAAAAAAGCCATGACAAACCACCACAATCCGGTAAAATACCACCCCAACATAGAGCATGAATTGCTCAGATAGATGCCGGGATGGCGGAACTGGTAGACGCGCCGGATTCAAAATCCGGTTCTGGTAACAGAGTGGGGGTTCGATTCCCCCTCCCGGCACCATCTGAAGTTGTTACATTGTTATCTATTTAGTCAGTTGTTTACGAATCGTTTAATAAAGGCAACAAAAACCTCGATTTTGAGACAATTTTTTAGTAAGCTTATTTTTTAAATGTTGCCCCTATAGCTCCTCCTTATATGCGGTCCATCGTAGCTTTTATATTATTAACTTCTCTGACTGGGTGTTCCTTTAATTACGATTGGACACATCCTAAAAAAGCAAAAGCTAAACAAGCTGAAGAAAAATCTGAATGTTTAGCCTTATCATCCATAGTTGTTGGGTCGAACCAAGATCTACTGAATTTTGCAAAAGATGAGTCATCTAGTTCAAATGTAAACCTGCTCTCTGACTGTTTATTACAAAAAGGATATAAAAAAGTGCGCGTTCGTACGGACAATTGACTAAGCTAACAGAAGCAGCAATTAATTCTTGCTTAAGTCAACCGGCGACCACAAGTGAACGTTAACTAGAGAGCGACACCAAATTAGACAAGCCTGCTTCAGCTATTGATTAACGATTATTGAAATCAGCACTTTATATTCACGAACATTGGAAATATATGTCCCGTCAAATTGATCTGAAAAAGAGCACCAGAACAGACCGACGATCCTTTCTATTCTTGCAAGGTGCGGCCACACCGTTTTTTGAACTGCTGGCATCATCGCTTAGGCAATCTGGCGCTGAAACGTGTCGTGTTTTATACTGCGGTGGTGATTCAACTTTTCATAAAAGCGGCAGATCTATTTTCTGCAAAGATTCGCTTGATGAACTTCCTAATTTTTACAAAGAGACCTATCGGAACCTTAAGGTAACCGATGTAGTATTGTTTGGGGACACTCGGCCTGTACACCTAGACGCTATTGTAGTTGCCAAACAACAGGGCATCAACATACACGTATTCGAAGAGGGGTATATGAGGCCGGACTGGATTACACTTGACAGCGGGGGTGTCAATGCTCATTCGTCTCTACCCGCCTCACCACAATTTTATCGTGAGCGTGCAAGCCAAGTACCTAGGAATATTCACAGCCAAGCAACAGGATACAACCAGTGGGTACGCCTCTGGCAAGACATCCGCTACAATACTGGCCGCATGAGTGATAACAAACACTTCCCGAGCTACAAGCGGCATCGACTTTACAGCCCCATTCAAGAATACGTTGGTTGGTGCAAACGATCACCCATACTGCCGTTAAGCTCAATAGCGACTAAACGACGAACAAAAAAACTGATCGAAAAGAAATCTCCTTTTTTCGTCTACCCTCTGCAGTTAGACGGTGACTCACAAATTCGTGTGCACTCTAAATATACCAAGGGCATCCATACCGCATCACGAGAGATTATTCAGTCTTTTGCAGAAAATGCGCCCAAGCGCTCTTATTTGATTATTAAAAATCACCCATTAGATACAGGCATTAGCAAACATAAAGCCCATATTGGAAAGTTTAGTGCCGAATTTGGCGTTGCCGATCGAGTCATTTTCTTAGAAGGCGGTCACCTCCCCACTCTTTTTGCAAGCGCCTCAGGCACTGTGGTAATAAACAGTACCAGCGCCATGTCTTCGCTGTTTCATCGGTGCCCAACAATAGCGCTGGGCAAAGCAATTTACAACATCCCAGGACTAACATTTCAAGGCAGCCTGAAGGATTTTTGGCGATCCGCCAAAAGGCCTGACCGAGATTTATTTAAATCCTTTAGAGACGTGGTCATCGCTGAGACCCAGATTAACGGAAACTTCTATACCAAAAAAGGCATGGAGATGGCTGTGTCTGGAAGCTTTAAGAAGTTTGGCATACCCTTGCCAACACAATTAGATAACATTGAGGATGAGGACTTACTCAACTTGATGGAGCAAGCTAGAACATCTTCGTAAAACACCATGGCCACCGAATATGTCAACTGATTACCTAGGAAGAACGAGCGCTTACAAGAAAACCGAAGCAGGCTACAGAGATAAAGCGCTAAAGATGTATCCTTGGGTGTGCGGACGCTGTGTTAGAGAATTTGTCTACTCCAATCTGCGAGAATTGACCGTTCATCATGTGGATCATGACCATGATAATAACCCAGAAGACGGTAGCAACTGGGAACTACTTTGTATTTACTGCCACGACCACGAGCATTCAAAATACGGCGAATTTGTAAAGTACGGAACCATGGCTGAGAAAGAAGTCAAACCTGCAACACACAACCCTTTTGCCGACCTCAAAAGCATGATGAAAAAGTAAGTCCCTTTTAGCGCTTACTCCAAGATTTGGGACAAGTGCACTTTCTCCATGACACGCTTCACAGGGTCACTATACTGATAATCCTGATGCTTTCGCTTTGTCACTATTTCCCTGTATATCATATACATCCCGTTTTCTCTCGCCTTGTTAAGTTGCATTTTTGATGCAAGTCTAAAAGTCGCCAGCGCAATTGCAAGCCCGATGAGAATACCGGCAATGATTGGTAAAATGAGTTCCTGCATTTTCTCAACCTCGTGAATAAGTCCATACTGGCAGCTGAGTCCATTCAGTACCTATGTAAGACTGGGTGTGTAGAATAAAAACTAAGCGAACCTGTCATTGCTTGAGGAAGCAACTCAACAGGACCGCTTGCATTTAATCAAGTATAAGCCAGCAACAAATCAAAAGAAACTACTCTGGCTTGATTAATTTACCAACAGTAAGACCTTGCACAATGATTGAGAAAATAACGACGACATAAGTAACCACGATTAACGCCTCACGCGAATCGCCTACTGGCAATGTTAATGCTAGCGCAATAGAAATTCCGCCACGCAAGCCACCCCAAGTTAAAATACGAATAACATTAGGTGTGAATGTCTTGCGCAGTTTCATCAATGACACTGGGACACCAACGCTGATAAATCGAGCTAGCAACGTCAATGGAATCATTACCAAGCCTGCATAGAGGTAGTTTAGATCGAACGTTAAAATCAACACCTCAAGACCAATCAACACAAATAACACTGCGTTTAAAATCTCGTCGATAAGCTCCCAAAAATCGTCGAGATGCTCACGCGTGCGATCTGACATGGCATATTGCCTGCCTCGATTTCCAATTAACAACCCCGCTACAACAACAAATATAGGGCCAGAAATGTGTATTGCACTTGCTAAGGCATAACCACCAAACACCAATCCGAGGGTCAGGAGTATTTCAACTTGATAGTTATCGATGCTTGCCAACATCCGAAAAACCACATACCCCGCGATCAAACCAAAGCCCACACCGCCAACGGCTTCCTGCAAGAACAACATAATGACATTGGCTGCAGAAACCGGCTCATTACCCTCTCCTGCTGTGGCGATACCCAACATCACGATAAACACCACCACAGCAATACCATCGTTAAATAACGATTCGCCCGCAATTTTGGTCTCCAATGATTTAGGTGCACCCAAATGCTTTAAAATGCCAAGTACAGCGATAGGATCGGTGGGTGAGATTAATGATCCAAATAGTAAACAATAGATAAGCGGGATATTTAAATCAAACCAGCCAAAAACATAGTAAGACGCAAAGCCCACCATAAATGTCGAACTTAGCATGCCCACGCTAGCTAAAACCGCAACAATCCATCGTTGCTGCTTTAAATCTTCAAGACTGACGTGCAATGCGCCTGCAAACAGCAAAGCACTCAACATACCTTCCATCAGCGCTTTATTAAAATCGACCTCTTCCAACATCAGCCGCGCATAAGACTCTAGCGGAAAACCAAATTTTCCCAAGCCTATAAGTGTTAAAGAAAGCAACAGGGAAATGATCAATAAGCCAATAGTCGTCGGTAACTTAATAAAACGGTGGTTGATGTAACTAAATAGCGCAGCCAAACTAATTAGCGTTGCAAACGTCTGGATAAGATCCATACTACTTCCTTCTACTGATAGATTGTCTATAAGCCCATAGCGCCGCGCATGATTTGGCGCTTCACGATGGGCATAGAATTAAATAGATTAAGACCGGTATTACGTGCTGACTTCACGACCTGTGCGTTGTGTCCAAATAGTAATTTAAAGCCCTCCATCGACTTCATTACTAAGAGATTCTCTCCCTTTCGAGCACGCTCATAACGGCGAAGCTGCCTGCGACTGCCCCAGTCACCGGTACCTAATGGCAAGAGTATACTCGCAAGTACGACTGCATCCTTAATCCCTAAATTTACGCCCTGCCCTGCCAGCGGGTGTATGGTGTGAGCCGCATCTCCAATTAACACCACCCTATCGCTGATGTAGGAGGATGCCTGAGAGCCAACCAAAGGAAATGCTGCACGCTTGCCGACCTCAGTAATGGTGCCTAAGCGACACTCTGAAGCAACGGTCAATAGACGACAAAACTCAGCGTCTGATAATTTTAGGTAGCGACTTGACTGATCAGAAGGCAATGACCAAACAATTGAAGAATAGTTATTATTTAAGGGAAGCAATGCCAGTGGTCCGCCTGATAAAAATCGCTGCCAAGCGGTATTTTTGTGCCCATGCTCAGTCTTAACAACTGCAACTAATCCTCTTTGGCCGTAGTCCTCACGACTAACAGAAATACCTGCCAATTCGCGGATTTGCGACGCTGGGCCATCGGCGCCAATGACAATCTTCGAACGCAATTGCTCACCAGTATCTAACGCTATGATCTGGTGCTGATCGTGATCTGTCATGGATTGCACTTTAGTGGATGCAAATACGCTCACCGACTTGTAGTGCTCCAAACATTCAAACAAACTTGCCTGAATGACATTATTCTCAATAATATGACCCAGGCTGGCAGCGCCAACGTCCGCTGCGTCAAATTGCACTTCGCCCGTTCCGCCCTCATCCCAAACACACATAGACTCATAGACTTGAGCGCGTTTTGATAAAATGCCATCCCAAACGCCCACATTTTCAAAAGCACTTCGTGATGCTCGGTTTATCGCAGATACTCTCAAATCCAAATCATCTTGAGCATTAAACGTATTTAAGGGCCGCGCTTCGATCAGCGCGATGCGCTTATCAGCCTTACCTAACAACGCAGCTAGCGTTGAGCCAACGATACCCCCGCCAACAATGACCGCGTCGAACTCTTTCATTTTAGTGCTCATACTGGCTCCTTTAGTAATGGCAAGCCTCTAGACAGTCGAGACGATCGACTCTTAAGCCCCATACTTTGCCTTGCAAGTTGCGTTCTGAGCGGTAGCAGACGATCAACCAGAGTAAGGCTAGCGGCGCGAGCATGCCCCAGCAAAAAATACTCATTAGAAAAAATCTTAACCAAAGAGTCAGTATATTGAATGGTCCTAGCGGTATCCTTATCTCGTGCTAAAGCATACTCTGCCAATACTGCCACTGCGCCAATGTCTTGCTCATCACCCAGCGCCTTAACAACCTGTTCAGCCAGGTCAGCAATATCTCGAAGCGCTAAGTTTAAACCTTGACCTGCAACAGGATGTAAAGAATGCGCAGCATTGCCAATAATCGCAAGCCTTGGACCCGTAAGCTCATCTGACGTAGTCAATTTTAAGGGGAAAGAACCTCTGCGACCCACTTTCACAAAACGTCCTAAGCGATAACCAAAAGCATCACCTAGTTTCGATAGAAAGTCGTCATCATTTAAATCTAAAATCGATTGGTAGTTATCAGCTGATGTTGTCCACACCAATGAACAACGCTGATCAGACATTGGCAGTAAGGCAATCGGCCCTTCAGGCGTAAACCGCTCAAAAGCTTGATTGTCGTGGGCCAACTCAGTGGTCACATTCGCAATGATCGCCACCTGCTGGTACTCATGCGTTGACGATCCAACACCCGCAATTTTCCGCACAGCAGAATCTGCACCATCGCAAGCCACCATTAATTTACTGCGAACCGCATGTGAGCGATTATCACTTGAAATAGTCGCCACCACACTCTCGCTTGAGAAATTGATGGAATCCATCCTTGCTGGCTGAATAACTTTAACGGACCGATTACTTAAAAAATCATTGAGAATACGAGTATACACTTGAGCCTCAATCAGGTAGCCCAGCGCGGGAACCTTTTGCTGTTTGGCACTGAGGCGTGTTGCACCGAAATGGCCACGATCAGAAATGTGGATGCGGTCAATGGGATTAACCCGCTCGGCAAGCATTGGCCAAACCCCCATTCCCTGTAAAATCAACCGTGAGCCGTAAGACAGCGCAATAGCCCGATCGTCATACCCTGCCTGCTGAGTCAGCGCTGCTGGAAACGCCTCCACTAACGCAATCTTTAACGGCAAGCTTGAGAGCGCCACGGCCAAGCTTGCACCAACCATGCCACCGCCTGCTATCACTACATCGAACGTTTCTTCCTGCATTATTATTTAGCCAGCTTACGCCGCGTCTCCTTTGGCCATCAGCGCCTCTATATCAGCAATCTCTTTGATTAGAGCGCCCGTTAGCACCTCATTTCCCTTGCGCTTGATCAACACATCATCTTCGATGCGCACACCAATGTTCCACCATTTCTCATCGACCGCACGATTGGGTGAAATATAAATACCCGGCTCCACCGTTAATACCATGCCTTGCTCAAGAACTCGCCACTCATCGTCAATCTTGTAGTCACCCACATCATGAACATCCATCCCTAACCAATGCCCGGTCTTATGCATGAAGAACTCTTTGTAGGCTTCCTCGTCAATCACCTCATCAAGCGTCCCTGTGAGGATACCAAGATCTATCAAGCCTTGACTTATCACACGCACAGCCGCCATGTGAGGATCGTTCCAATTGTTGCCAGGTTGTGACGCATCAATTGCCGCGTACTGAGCATCTAGTACGATTTGATAAATTTGACGCTGGGCTTGTGTAAACCGCCCATTAATGGGAAACGTACGGGTGATATCGCTGGCATAACAGCCATATTCAGCTCCCGCATCAATCAAGACTAAATCGCCGTCACGCAATGGTTGATTGTTTTCTATATAATGTAAAACACAGGCATTAGCGCCGCCACCGACTATCGTGGTGTAAGCAGGCACCATCCCGTTCCAACAAAACTCATGCAAAAACTCGGCATCTAATTGGCCTTCATTCAAATCTGGCTTACAAACAGTCATCGCACGCTCATGAGCACGAACCGCCGTTTTAGCCGCATGTTTCATCATTTTGATTTCAGCACGCGTCTTATAAAGGCGCATATCGTGTAACAACAAATCAAGTGATACGAACTCGTGAGGCGGATGCGCGCCCGCCCTGACCTTAGCTTTCATCGCATTAACCCACGACATGACCTGCTGATCAAAACTAGCATTGACCCCCATGCTGTAATGCACCGTTTCACGTCGGTCCATCAAGCCCGGCAAAATATCATCGATATCTTCAATGGGGAATGCATCGTCAGCCTGATAGTCTTCCTTTGCCCCCTCAAGCCCAGCCATTCGACCCGTCCAACGCTCAGTCTTTGGATCTTTTTCACGACAGAACAAGATGAACTCACCCTCTTGGCGCTCAGGGATTAAGACCGCCACGGCCTCAGGTTCATTGAAATTAGTCAGATACTGAAAATCACTGTCTTGGCGAAACGGATGCTCTGCGTCTCTATTTCGAATTAATAGTGTTGCCGAAGGGACAATGACAATGCCACTAGGCCCAACCATATCCATTAACTGACGACGGCGATCTGCAAATTCTTGAGCAGGCAAGATAGGGTTATTTTTTTTCATTATCTACTCCAAAAACGTCTTAGTGCACCGTCGCGCTTTGGCGCATTGGCTGTAATTCTTCATTAATAAGCAGCGCGCCGACTCGAACGTATTGAGAAACATCGGTAAATGCAACCTCTGACTCCTGCTCATCTTCATAGTCAAAATCACCCGAAGTGCCGATATTGACAAAGTCCTCCATAAGATCTTTAGAGTCTTCTGGCAGCTTACTGTAATCCTTAACGCCCGCCATCGTCATACCCAGTACAAAACCTTGACACCAATCTTGCAGTGCCTCCATTCTTGTTGAAAGGTGGGAGTCATCCTCAGGTAAAAACAGCTCAAAACGCAGCTCACTATCTTGCAAGCCGCTTCTAGCATCATCAAACAAGCGGCCCATCTCACGCACCGCCTCTTTTTGCAGTACATTTTGTGTGTCGAGCTCGGGCACCAACTCTTGTACCCACTTAATCTTATCTGCCGAACTGTTTCCTGCCAACAAACCACAAGCCATTCCATGGATTTCAGCTGCTAACATATCAATTTCAGCACGGTCTAAGCAGTCGGCCACGGCGGTGTAATGTATCGTTTCACTCATCGCAATTGTCTAAATTTTATTAGGTAGCTCATAGTATCACTAAGCAAATTGTTTGACCCGCCTTTCCGCTCTAGACTAAGATGAGAGGCTATGGAAACAAACAACACCGACGCACGACTAAAAGAACAAGTCGCTGGGCTAGAAAAGACCGTGACAACGTTGATGGCAGGCTGCGATAGCTTGCTTGACGAAAACCAATCGTTAAAAATTAAAGAATCGCAGCTATTAAAAGAACGTGCCGAACTTTTTGCCAAGAACGATAAAATTCGCACGCAGGTTGAGGCGATGGTTATGCGCCTGAAAGCGATGGAAAATGCCTAGGATATTGCACCATGTCAGATAAACCGATTACCGTTAGTGCGAAAATCCTTTCCAAGGAATATACCATTGCCTGCCCTCCTGAAGAGCGAGGGGCCCTTGAGTCTTCGGTTCGACACGTCAATGAGCAAATGGAAGCGATCAGCAAAGGTGGCAAAGTCATCGGTGCTGAGCGTATCGCTGTGATGGCGGCGATCAATATCGCCCATGAAATGCTAAAATCGCAAAATCAAGTCCAGAATATTGATGCAAATACAAAGGCAAGAGATATTCATAAGCTGATAAGTGAAACTCAAAATATTTATGAAACATTAAGTGTTATCACTAAAAGATCCAAGCAACTGGCTGGAGACATAAAGATTGAGCTGCATGGCAAACTTGAAGAATTTGCTGTTACTTCTGAAACAATAGAAGAAATTCAGGAAAACAAGGAGCAAATAGAAATTTCTAAATTCTATGAAAAATTGCCTAATCCAACTTTGATAGCTACTGAGGAGTACCTTGAAGGTAGATTGGTACATAGAGTAAGAGACAGATCTGGGTCTGACTTTTAATTAAAATTATAATTTGTGCAAGGCAAAAAAATAATACTCGCCTTAACAGGAAGTATTGCTGCCTACAAAGCCGCATACCTCACACGTATGCTTATAAAAAAAGGAGCCGAAGTGAAAGTCTTAATGACACCTTCGGCTACTGCATTTATAAGCCCACTAACCTTATCAACGTTGTCTAAAAATGATGTGCATCAAAGCGTCATAGACGAAGACTCTTGGAACAATCATGTCGAACTGGGACTTTGGGCAGATGTCATGATTGTCGCTCCCGCAACTGCAACGACAATTTCTAAAATGGCAAATGGCATTTGCGACACAATTGTAACGGCAGTTTATCTATCAGCTAAATGTCCTGTTTTTTTTGCACCAGCGATGGATCGCGATATGTGGCTGCACCCCGCAACGCAAAACAATTTTAAAAAATTACAATCTTACAACAATCATTTAATCGATGCAGAAGAAGGAGAATTGGCGAGTGGTCTTGTAGGAAAAGGCAGAATGGCTGAGCCAGAGGACATCATTAAACATCTTGAGATTTTTTTTAATCAAGGACAAGATCTAAAGGATAAAACAGTACTCATTACAGCAGGCCCTACTTATGAAGCCTTAGACCCAGTTCGGTTTATTGGAAACCACAGTTCTGGAAAAATGGGTATTGCACTCGCCGAAGTCTGTGCGCAAAGAGGGGCACAAGTCCATTTAGTTCTCGGCCCGAGTGCGCTATCAGCTCAACATGAAAATATAAAAACTATTAGTGTAAAGTCAGGCAGTGAAATGTATGAGCAAGCCAAAGCGCGACATAGCAATTGTGACGTTGTTATTTTTGCCGCAGCTGTATCAGATTACATGCCTATCGAAAGAGCGCCTCAGAAAATTAAAAAAGCATCGGATACTTTAACTTTGGAATTAAAGAAAACAATTGATATTGCCAAAAACTTAGGTGCGCTCAAGCAGGAAAATCAAGTCCACATTGGTTTTGCACTAGAAACGACAAATGAAGAAGAATTTGCTCAAAAGAAATTAAGCAAGAAAAACTTTGATTTTATCGTTTTAAATTCTTTGAATGATAAAGGCGCAGGATTTAAAAACAATACCAATAAGATCACAATATTTACAAACAAAGGAGAAAAAATGCCTTTTGAGTTAAAAACAAAAGTTGAAGTTGCACACGATATTATCAATACTTTAGTAGAAAATTACGTTATAGATAAAAAATAAGCGGATTTATGTTTAAATATTTTCTTTGGGCTGCATTGTATATCTTCACAGGACTAACACTCCAAGCACAAGAATTGAATATAGAGGTTACAGTTAAAGCGCCAAGAGTCGTCAATTCAGACCCTAAAATTTTTGAGACTTTAGAAAGAGAAGTTAGAGAATTTATAAATAACACTAAATGGACTGAAGACGAGTATGAAGATTTTGAAAAAATAGAAGGTAACTTAAGTATCACAATTACAGAAGAACAAGGTACAAATGGCTTTATTGCTGATTTTTTTGTTCAAACCATTAGACCCGTTTATAATTCAAATTATAAATCACAATCTCTAAATTATGTAGATAAAGCCATAGGCTTTCAGTACAGAGAATTACAACCCATCAAAAA
>ENA-ORXT01003271-ORXT01003271.1-marine-metagenome-genome-assembly--contig:-NODE-3271-length-18111-cov-4.802484_pt1 | contig 18111 bp, 11 predicted proteins | sample MGYA00237868_ERZ511482 | MGnify/ENA metagenome assembly ERZ511482 | reverse complement strand
TGACTACTCATGATAGATTTCTCCACAAGGTCGAAATGACAGGTGGTGTGTTTTTTGACAAGTATTGAGTACGTACTCTTTCAGATTACACTTTTTTGAATACCAACTGCTTACGTAAATAAAATATTTGTATTCTAATAAATTTCATTAAAATTCCAACCTTATTACAAAAAGAAGGTCTTTATCATACAACCCTATTATATAAAATGAGCGATAAATTAAAAAAATACTTTCTAGAGCAGCGGGCAGCCTTCGATGTTGAGCAGCCTCCAAAGGAGGTATGGCCGCATATTGAGCAAGGGTTAAACGACAAAAGCACGCCATTAAAAGAACACATTAAAAGCCAACGAACCGCCTTTGATGTAGAAACACCTCCCCCCTTTTTGTGGGATAGAATAGAGAACAAACTAAGTGAGAACGAACCCACTTTACAGAAACACATTGAAGACCAGCGCGCGGATTTCGATGTAGAATTACCACCCAATTCACTTTGGGAACGAATAGAAAATAAATTAGATACAACGCAAGAAGAAACACTTGCACCCCGTTTGACCAATACCCAACAAACTCAGACGAAAGAGTTAAAACTAAGCCGAAGTCCATGGAAACGATATTTGAGCATTGCTGCTATGATTATGGTTGCATTTGGACTTGGCTGGTTTGTCTCGCAGAATGTATTAATGAATAAATTTGAGCAACGACATGTACAATTGGCTAAAATCGCCCCTGAAGTTGCAGAAGCAGAACAGTTTTACCTTACGGGTATTACTACTTACAAAGACGATTTAAAAAATTACAAAGAAATTGACCCAAAACTCGTAGAAGAGTTTTTAAATGAACACGAACAATTAGACCAATTTTATCTCGAACTAAAAGGGATGTTAAGTCAGGATGTAGATAATCAAAAAATCCTTGACCTGATGATTCAAAATTTGCAAATGCGGACCAAAGTGCTGAAAAAGCAACAAAGTATTTTGCAGAGTATTAAACGTAAAAAGAAAGATGAAACTTTATTATAACCATTTATTTAGATCATCCGTATTTGCTGTCTTGTTGTTTTGTTTTTGTATAAACAATTTATCTGCTGGTGTCGAAAGATATACAGAGAAAACCAGGCGCATAAACAAAGAATTTGATGTTAACAGCGACGCTACTGTAGAAATCGAAAACCGATTTGGAAAGGTACACATCAATACTTGGGAAGAAAACAGGGTGGAACTCTCTATAGAAATTATTGTGCAAGACCGCAATGAAGATAGAGCCTCGGATCGCCTCGACGATATAGATATAGAGATTGATGCCACCTCTAATTTGGTTACTGTTAGAACCCTTATAGATGACAATTGGGAAAGCAAAGGCTTCCAATTTAGTTTTACAGAAATGACCAATTGGATTTTTGGAGAAGACGATAATCGTAAAATAGAAATTAATTACACCCTTTCTATGCCTGCAACCAATCATTTGGATTTGGAAAATTTTTATGGAGATACCTATATTGATGACCTGTCGGGAAATGCATTATTAAACATCAAATATGGAGCTTTACACGCCGAGAAACTTACAGGTAGTAAAACCAAGTTGTTTCTTGGATATGGGAGTGGAGAAATTAAAGAAATACGCAATGCCAATATAGAAGTTAGGTATTCTAGTTTGGAAATTGATAAGTGTGAAACAATGGATTTGGAAAGTAAATACACCAAAGTTGAAATTGATCAGGTTGATGAGCTGGATGCAGAAGTCAAGTACGGCGAATTGGATATTGAGAGTGTCATCAATATTGAAGGAGAACTCAAATATGTGGGTTTTGAATTGGGTGAATTACTCAACGATGCCGATTTGATTGTAGGCTATGGTCCTACTTTTGAAATTGATTTTATCTCTAAAGATTTTGAATCTATAGACATAGAAGCCAACTTCACTTCTGTTCATCTGAACTTTGAAGAAGGCAGCCAGTTTGAACTAGATGCGGAAGCATCATTTGGAGACATTGATGTAGACGATGATCTTGATCCCAATGCCAATCGTGCCCGTGACGATGAAGGTCATACAACCGAATTGCGATTTGATGTTGGAGGACACAATCCTTCTAAAACGGTGAAAATAGATGTTTCTTATGGAAACATTGAATTGGGATTGGATCGATGAATTACCCAATTTGATAAAGTATGTAACAATTTAGTGGTAATCCATTTTATTCTATTGAGAATACCATTATTTTGTTACACACTCTTTTGATATTATTACTAAGAAACAAAGAATTCATAAGCAATTGTACGAAATTAGATTTTGCACAACTTTTGCAAGAACTTTTAAGCGTCTCACAAGAAATAATATACGCAAGATTTAAGATCGGACTGGCGCCCCAGGTGTTTTTTTTATTGACAATCCTATTTTTTGATATAATAGCCATAGCTATTGCAGAGAAAAAAGGTGAAGACAATGAAAAAAAGAGCCTAAAAGATGCGTATATTATTTCTTGTGAGACGCCTTATCCAAAACTATATCCCAATCCAAAGCCTCCTATTGCAGTAAGCAACTGCTTTTGTACTACTTGGATTCCAACACCAATTTTATAGTGCAAAGATATTCTTCCATTTGGAGACCAAATTGTTCTCTTGCCATCAAGATAGAATCGACATCCTACCTTTCTTGTTTCATCTTCTAGAATAGACCGTGACGCAATATTTTCATTTATAAATTGAGGGTTTATATAATAAACGACATCAAAATTCATTCTACTTATTCCCGTGCCTTGCGCTTTTTTAAGCCCGTTTTCTGTTTTCAAGTTAATATGAAAAGAAGTCAACAAAGATGCTCCAATAGAAACATAGGAACTAGCCAATTGCAATTCAAAGTATTCTATTGTGTGACCACCACCAACATTTAAGCCCAAAGACTTCCTTCTAGGAACATCAATTTTAGCTTTATACCTAGTATTCCCTTCTATTTTTAAAGACTGATATATTATTCTTTCGTTCTTCCAAGATTTTAGGAAATAGGTAAAATTTCCAGAAGCACCCAAACCAGCATCAAGGTTAAAATAATATTTGGTTGGTTTAAGATATTCAAAACCCAATAGACGTGCTCCGTCTGGACTCCAAGCTCCTATATAAATGGCCGCATTTCTACCTTCATCAGGATCGTTGCTGATGACCTCAATTTTTATTTTAGTCCCGTCTTCTGCTTTAAAAATTTGACTGAATAGACCGAGTGGAAAAAAGTAAATTAACACAAAAATTAGCAAGTATTTTTTCATCATTAAACGTTTTTCCTATTGTTAAAAAGTGATTTTAGCAAGTTTCTTGGTTTTTCCTTTATTTGTTGCACCAACATACAGCATTTCATTATTTGAGGCTTGATATGTACTTGGTATTGAAAAATGGAAAAAGGAGGAATCGAATAAAACTTTTTGAGTAATTTTTCCATTTTCATCTACCTTTGCCATGACCATATCGTCGTTAAAAAAAGGATTGTGTCTTTTTATTTTCTCTCCTTTTGTTTGACCAATATTTTTCGCCATATCATTGTAAAAAACATACAATTGACTGTCAATCAACAAAGAACTAAAAGAAGAACAATTAAAACACAGACCATCTTGTTCTTTTGGAATAACCGTTACCCAGTTTATTTTTCCAGTTGACTTCATATTAACAACAATAATGTCATCAGAGGGGCTTCTTTCTGAACTATTGAACTCAACATCTCTGTTGTTTGGGTTACCATTTTTAGCGGTACTACTTACAGAACTGCTTGCAACGATATAACGTTGCTCTCCAATCAATAAGATTTCATCGTTTTTGTTAAGCTTTATTTCCACCAAATCATAGGTAAAAACATCGGGATTGTGGCCTGAAAAAACCTTGTTTCTCATTTTTTGTATTTCACGAGAACCAATCAACTTTTCACTTATTGTAAATTTTTCAAAGCTGTTGAACTCTTCATTTAAAGACTCTTTATTTAATAAAAAATAAAACGCACCTTGTATTTTCAGCTTATATTCATCGGCATAAAACCCTCCAAAAACCAATTGACTGCCTTCACTATTCATTTTAATTTCAGATAAAAAAAGACCTTTATCTTTTACTTCATAATCAGCCGAACTTTCTCCATTATTCGTATAAGAATAAATCTTAAATTTATAATTTGCCTTTCCTCCTACGGTACGTTTGCGATCATTGGCATACTCTACACCTATTACAAAAACGTTTCCATCGTTATCGAATTGAACATCTCTTACGTCAAACAATTCATCTTTATAAGGTAATTTAAGGACCTTATTCCATATTTTTGTTGCTTCAACATCATAAACGTATAAACTCAATTCTTTTTTATTAGATGTTAAGGAGTGTATCAAAAACTTAGACTTATCAGAGCTGTATTTTAGCTCATAAGATTCCCAAAAATCCAATTCAATTGTATGAGTGGTTTCTTTGTCAATTGTCAGTGCCATCTGATCTACTTTTTTTAAGCGCAGAGTAATTTTTTCTAATTCCTGTTCTTCCTCTATTAAAAATATATCTTCTTTTAGTTGAATGAATTTTAGGACAGGTAAAATTCCGTCTCCTTTCTTCCGCAATTCCTTAGTATTAACACTCATTATTTCATTTGAGGCTACCTTTTTTAATCCTTGGTTGTACTTTTCTATTAAATACTTTACATCAGGTTTTTCTGACAATGATTTTAAGACAAATGTATTTTCCTGATTGTTTCCGATGATGCTGATCAGTTCGATATCTTCACCATCTATTTCTTGTCCCAATATTGCTTTTGGTGAACTTTGTCCTATTACTGTAGAAGAAATAAATATCATTAAAATTAGTAGTTTGTACATTTTACATTATTTAATTTGTTGGTAATTGATTCAGCTATTTAAGAAGTTGTTTATTAAATGAACCCACAATATAAACAATAGATGGCTATTAATTTATTCTCTTATAAAAAATTTTATAAAAAACAACACCTGTGTATAAGGTCAAAAGGATGGTATAAAATTATGCAGTCCAGCAGACAGATACAAAGAAAGAAAGGCAAAGCAACTATACTGGTTTTAAATTTGTACTTTAATTGAATTGAACTAAATTGACTGTTGGGTTTGATTCAGAAAAATATAAAATTTATCCAAATGAAAAATCTTGTTTTAATAGTATTGTTTTTAATTGCCGTTCCTTCAATAGCTCAGAATGTTTCAGACAAAAAGATGGCTTTGTTTACCAAAACCACTGCTACTTGGTGCATCAATTGTGGCACTTGGGGATGGACATTGTTCGATGATGTCTATTTAGAAGAGACCTTACCTAAATTTGTTTCTGTAAAACTTCATTCATCTTCGTCTTCTGATTTATATTCTCCAGATGCTAATGAATTGGTTCAGCGTTTAAACATTCCTTCTGGGCAACCAAGATTCGGTCTAAACCTACAACCGATAAGTGCCAGCAGTTCTACTTCATCTAGTGCAGCAAGTCTAATTGGAGGTTTGATTTATTCTACCAGTCAACTCAATGCGGACATCAATGCTGGTTTTACTTTAGACATAATGGACAATAATGAAATCACTGTTCAAACAAAAACAAAAGTGTTTAATGCCATTAATGGCGAATACTACTTAGGTGTTTATCTTACTGAAAAAGATATTGTAAATTCTCAAGCTGGTCAAGGTGAAAATGCTGTACATAAAATAATTCTGAGAAATGCCTTAACCGAAGACGTAATGGGTGATTTGATTGACTCAGGTGATTTAGAGGCTGGAGCTGAATTCGATAACAGTTATAGCTTTAGTGTTCCTACTGAGGTCAACACAGACAATATTCAAGTATTTTTGGTTGTTTGGAAAAAGGTTGGCGAGGAATATATATATGAGAGTGCTTTTACCAAAACTCAAGAAGAGGAAGAAGAAGTTGTAAATGGTATTTCGGATATTTCTTCTAAATTCAATTTCAACATTGGCAACGAAAATGGGCAATCTTTTTATCGAATAAACGCTGTTGAATCCAATCAAAATCTAGAAATTGGTTTGTATAACAGCAATGGTCAACTTGTTCAATCTTTGTTTGAAGGAACCATTACAAATGAAGTTAGCGGAATCATTTCGTCAACAGACCTTCCAAAAGGAATTTATTTTGTGAGAGCGGTTGTTGGTAATAAAACGAAGACTTTGAAAATCATATTATAAAATAATTGTTCCAGACCTGTCAGGTTTTTAAAACCTGACAGGTCTGGAACAATTATTTTATCCAATCAAACTTGAAATTTTTTCGATAGCCGCAGGCAGACCATCTGGATTTTTACCACCAGCCGTTGCATAAAAAGGCTGACCGCCTCCACCACCTTTGATAAGTGTTGCAACCTCCTTGATTAATTTTCCAGCATTTAGTTCGTGCGACTTCGTCAATGCTTGATCCATCATTACTGTTAAGTGGGCTTTCCCATCTAAGCGACAACCCAATACAGCCAACAGACCAGGTATTTCTTTTTGAAGCTCAAACGCCAACTGTTTTACCAAATCGGCACTGCTCAATTCTACCATCGCACCAATAAATTTGATGTCGCCCTTTTCAACGATTTGTTTCTTCAGTTCCTCTTTTAGCCCACTAGCCCCTTTACGCTCAATTTGATCGAGTTTTTTACCAATGGCTACATTGTCCGACTGCAACTGCACCACTTGCTCTACCACCTTCTGAGGGTTCTTAAACAAGCCCCTAATTTCATTCAACTGATCGAGTTCCTCCGTAATCCAGTTGTAGGCTTTTTCGCCCGTAAATGCCTCTATTCTACGAACACCAGCCGCTACAGATGTTTCCGTTACAATTTTACAAAACCCGATTTCACCCGTCGCCCTTACATGGATGCCACCACAAAGTTCACGAGAATAATTTGGATCGAAGGTAATCATTCGAACGACCTCACCGTATTTCTCTCCAAACAAAGCCATCGCACCTGCAGCCACTGCTTCGTCAAATGGCATGTTTCGATCTTCGATTAGAGGGATGTCGTTTCGTATTTTTTGATTGACAACGGCTTCTATCTGCGCCATTTCTTCATCGGTCACCTTACCAAAGTGCGAGAAATCAAAACGCAAATAATCTTCGTTGACCAAAGATCCCTTTTGATGTACGTGCGTGCCCAAAACTTGTCTTAGTGCAGCGTGAACCAAATGAGTTGCCGAGTGATTAGAAGCCGTTTTATGACGCTTGCCAACATTCACTTGAGCAACAACATCACCATTTAGATTTGAAGGAAGTTTTTTGGTAAAATGAACAATTAAAGCATTTTCTTTTTTGGTATCAATTACTGGAATTTTTTCACCATCTACGATTAATAGCCCCGTGTCCCCTACTTGTCCACCACCTTCTGCATAAAAAGGTGTTTCTTGCAAAATGATTTGATAGACCTCTTTCTTTTTGATGGTTGCCTTACGATAGCGAGCAATTTTAGTAGTAGACTCGGTAAAGTCGTAGCCCACAAAATTGTTTTCATCTCCCTCAGTTACGACTGTCCAATCACCCGTTTCAATTTTACCAGCAGCCTGCCCCGCTTCTTTTTGCTTTTGCATTTCAACCTTAAAACCTTCAGTATCTACAGAGATTCCAACCTCTCTAGCCATCAACTCAGTTAAATCCAAAGGAAAGCCATAGGTATCGTACAATTCAAAAGCCGTTTTACCATCAATGTCTTTGTCCTTAATTTTATTAAAACGCTTGATTCCATTTTCAACCGTATTCAAAAAAGACTCCTCTTCACTCTTAATGACCTTAATAATATCGTCTTGACGCTCCACAATTTCAGGAAAGACCGCACCCATTTCAGCGACCAAAGTAGGCACCAATTGACAGAGCAAAGGTTTTTTATAATCCAAGAAACTATATGCATAACGCACCGCCCTTCGTAAGATTCTTCTGATCACATAACCAGGACCAGTTCTATCGGGATTTTGCCCATCGGCAATGACAAAAGAAACCGCCCTTACATGGTCGGAAATGACCCGCATAGCAATGTCCTTTTCCTCATTTTTACCATAAATAAAACCTGTGATTTTTGCAATTTTTTGAATCAAAGGTTGGAATACATCCGTATCGTAATTGGATTGCTTTTTCTGAATCGCCATACAAAGACGTTCGAAACCCATACCCGTATCGATGTGTTTGTTTGGTAACTCCTCGAGGCTTTTATCGGCTTTTCGGTTAAATTGAATGAAAACGAGATTCCAAATTTCGACCACCAGTGGATCATCCAAATTAACCAAAGTAGCACCATCGACTTTTTGGCGATCCTCATCGGAACGCAAGTCGATGTGAATTTCGGAACAAGGACCACAAGGACCCGTATCGCCCATTTCCCAAAAATTGTCTTTTTTATCAAAAGGCAAAATACGGTCTTCAGGAATAATAGCTTTCCAGAGTTCCTTTGCTTCATTATCAGGATCCAGCTTATCGGTTTCATCCCCACCAAAATAAGTAATGTAGATTCTATCCTTAGGGAGTTTATACACCTCCGTGAGCAATTCCCACGCCCAAGCGATGGCTTCTTTCTTAAAATAATCCCCAAACGACCAATTGCCCAGCATTTCAAAAAGGGTATGGTGATAGGTATCCACCCCAACTTCATCGAGGTCGTTGTGTTTACCAGAAACCCGAAGGCACTTTTGCGTGTCCGTGATTCGTTTATTGGTAGCTATTTCATTGCCCAAAAAATAATCCTTAAAAGGATTCATCCCCGCATTGATGAACATCAAAGTGGGATCGTTTTGGACAATTAAGGGAGCAGATGGTACTACTTTGTGTCGTTTCTCATTAAAGAAATCGAGGAAAGATTGTCTAATTTCAGCAGCTTTCATATCGAAAAAAGGTAAATTCGTTTTTTATTTTAAGTCTCAAGTTGTAGTTTTGTCATTTATTATTGACAATTACTATGAAGTTATTTTGCATATAAGTCCATAATTTAGCACAAACAACTACAATTTAAGCTATTTGTTCTAATCTTTATTTTGTTAAATGGGTTTTATAAAAAACCATTTAGAACTACAAAATTAGGTTTTTCAGTGAATCAAAGTTGTTTTTTGCCACAAATGTAGCCATATTCTGAAAAAATGTCTAAAGCCAAATATTACTATAACACCTCAACCCTTCGATACGAGAAGATTGAAACGGGCTGGAAGCAGCAATTGTTTCGTTTTTTGGGGTACACCTGTGCCGCATTGGTTTGCTCCTTTATTGGTTTCTTTATTTTTCAAAGTTTATTAGATACGCCCAAAGAGAAGATGTTGCGACGTGAGTTGACACAAATGTCTTTGGCCGTTGAAAATATGAACAAGCAAAATGAAGTCAACCAGAAAGTGTTGGCAGACCTACAAGAGCGAGACGATAATTTATATCGAGTTATTTTTGAAGCAGAGCCGATTCCAGCAACGATGCGTAAAGCAGGTGTTGGAGGAAGTAAAAAGTACAATGGCTTAGAAGGGATGTCTGATAGTGAATTATTGATTGCGACCGCTACAGAAATTGATCGAATCAAACGACAATTGTACATTCAAACAAAATCTTATGACGACATTATTAAGTTGGTAGAAAACAAAGAAGAATTTAATGCTTGTCGTCCTGCCATTCAGCCCATTTCAAACAACGACTTGACTCGTATGGCTTCGGGTTATGGTATGCGTATTCACCCTATTTATAAAACCCGTAAAATGCATCAAGGAATGGATTTTACGGCTCCTACAGGTACCGATGTATATGCTACAGGTAAGGGAGTTGTTGAAAGAATACAAAAAACAAAGCGTGGTTATGGTTATAATGTAAAAATCGATCACGGTTTTGGATTTAAGACCATTTATGCACATTTAAGTAAAATTACTGTTACAAAAGGTCAAAAAGTGAATCGTGGAGATGTAATCGGGTTGGTTGGTAGCACAGGGTTATCTACTGCGCCTCATTTACATTATGAAGTAATAAAAGTAGAGGAAAAAAATGGTAAAAAAGTTGAAAAAAGAGTCAACCCTGTTTACTATTATTACAATGATCTTTCGCCAGGAGAATACGAGCGAATGATTGAATTGTCTACACAAGCCAATCAATCGTTTGATTAATTTTTTTAGATAGGAGACTTTGCACTACTCATTATTGTCTCAAATCTAACATCTATATTTTATTGACTTTATTTGTGTTTTTTAAGCTGCTTTTCAGACTACTCATCTCTGCTTAAAACATAACATCTAATGGTCTAATCTCTCTATTGACTATGGAAGACCTTAAGCTTTACTACACCATTGGTGAAGTGGCTGAAATGCTGAGTATGACTACTTCGCAAATTCGCCACTGGGAAAAAGAAATTCACTTGTTGCGCCCTAAAAAGAGGCGTAATGGCAATCGTGTTTACACTAAAGACGACATTGAATTGATTAAGCACATTAATTATTTGGTCAAAGAAAAAGGATATACACTCCATGGTGCCAACCGAGCACTACTCTCCGAAAATGTCAAGCAAATCAACCGATTTGAATTAATTGAGAACCTTAAAGAAATTAAAGCTTTTTTAGAAGGGTTACGGGGTGAAGGATGAAGTGGGAAGTGTGAGAGTTCCTCTTCCAATTAATTTTATTATTTTCAGGCAAATAAAGTCCCGATATCTCAAACGCTCTTAATCCCAATTTCACGTTACGCTTAAATTTTAGCAAGCTTCTTTTAATAAAAGATTTCATTGTAATAAAATAAAACTTAAAGCGGTTCTATCTGTTTATCTCTTATGAAAATTGATATGACCAACCCTTGGCACAAAGTAGCCATTGGAGACCGTGCCCCATCTATAGTGAATGGCATTATAGAAATCCCTAAAAATACTCGTGCAAAGTATGAACTAGACAAAGAATCTGGTTTGCTTATGATGGATCGGGTGATTTTTTCGTCCATGTATTATCCTGCAAACTATGGGTTCATCCCTCAGACTTACTGCGATGACAATGACCCTTTAGATATTCTAGTGCTTTCCCAAATTAATATTGTTCCGATGTGCATTGTTTCGGCAAAAGTAATTGGCGTCATGCAGATGATGGACGATGGAGAAACAGACGATAAAATTATTGCTGTTGCGGAGAATGATGTGAGCGTCAATTATATTGATGATATTTCGGAATTACCTATGCATTTCTTTAAAGAATTGAAAAACTTTTTTGAGGACTATAAAAAATTAGAAAATAAAACGGTAAAGATAGAAGAATTTCAAGGTAAGGAACTTGCTCAAAAAGTCGTAGAGCAAAGTATGATTGATTATAAAGAATATATTCGCTAAGGCTATTGATTTTTAATCTTGGGGTAAGTTTTAAACAACGGCACCTCGACTACGCTCGGTGTCCTTCAGATAGTAACTGATAAAAAAAGGCACCTCGACTACGCTCGGTGTCCTTCAGATAGTAACTGATAAAAAAAGGCACTTCGACTACGCTCGGTGTCCTTCAGATAGTAACTGATAGAAAAAAATTAATCCGAAGATTAAATATTAGATTTCATTAAAATAAAAAATCAGAAGCAATCAATAAAGACCACTCCTGATTTAATCTTAAACCATAATTTAGATGTGAGTTACTAGATTTAGATTTTAGACCGTTTTTGTCTCATCTCTCCAGTCTAATAGCTCACATCTGTTTTTTACCTCTTAATCAATCTTTGTACAGACGATTGATTTGGTGTACTCAACTGAATCATGTAAATGCCTGTCGGCAAGTCTTGTACATCAATTGTTGTAGATGATTGAAGACTGTTGGCTGGAATAATGATTTCCTGTAATAAGCTTCCTCTTGCATCATAGAGTTGAATACTCTTTTCATAATCGTCTTCACTTATTAATTGAACCACTACCCTATCTGTAGTCGGATTTGGATACATGGTAAAGACTTCCATCGCAGCATTTTTTTCTAAGCGGCTTTCGTTTTCAGCATTTATTGCTGGGCGATCTCCAGAAGCTGGGCGATCTAAGCCTCCACAAACCCAAGAGTCCGTTGGCGAATCCAAACCATAAGCTTCTAAGCAATTGAAATTGGCGAAATCTTGACAATAGAAAAAGCCATCCTCAAAATACAACGTACCTATTCCATTTGATTCTACATAAATAAAGCTGTAATCACCCAAGTCGTATTCAGTTACCACTTCATCTTCACACAAACCAATATCAATCAAATCGTTTAACCAAACATATTCGTTGAATATTTCGGGATTCGGTGCAACAACTCCGCCACAAGACCAAGTAGCTGTAGCAGCTCCCAATCCATATACGTTGACGCAATCAAAACCAGGCGTATTTTGACAATAGTACGTACCATCTTCAAAATACAAGACGCCTTCACCATTGGATTCTACAAAAATAAAGCTGTAAGAACCCAAATCATATTCGCTCACCACATCACCTGCAGTACAATTATTTGGATTGATGATACTGCTCAACCAAGGATATTCATCAAAAAGAGCTGGGTTGGAAATGTCTTCACAAACACCATTGTAAGCAACTTCTATTCCTGCACATTCTGCCTCACAAGCATTGCCATAGGTATTTCCGTCTACCCCACAAACTGGATCATATACATCATCACAAATACATCCAGCATTGCCACAAGACCAAATATCGGTAGCAGCTCCCAAGCCATAGACATTGACACAATCAAAGCCTGATGCATTTTGACAATAGTACGTCCCATCTTCAAAATACAATACGCCTTCACCATTGGATTCTACAAAAATAAAACTAAAGATGCCCAAATCATATTCGGTGACAACATCACCAGCTGCACAATCAATCGGGTTTAGAATTGTAGAGAGCCAGCTATAGGTTTCAAATATGAGCGGAAGCGGTTCATCGGTACAAACTCCATCATAAGCGATTTCGACACCCGCACATTCGGCCAAACAAGCATTGGTATAAGTAATGCCATTGACGCCACAAACAGGATCGTATTCATCGGAACAATCTATTAAAGCACAAGGATCTAGACAATACGCAAAACAAAATTCTGTACTTTCATAAAAGGCATTGGTATAATCCACTCCATCAATAACATATTCCAAGCAACCACTCACCGTTACACATTCGCCATTAACCACAGCAACACCCATTATCGCCTCACAATCGCCAAAATCAACATTTGCTACATTGGTACAGCCAGGAGCCTGATAAATATTTCCACAAGAAGCCATACACAGTTCATAGGTCTCAAAATTATTGGCATTTCCACCACAACCACCCCAAGTAAAGGTGGCACAATCGCCTTCGTTGGCATCATAATAATAGCGTAAAAAAGCTGCATTACATGGACCTTCTTCAGGAGGTAAAGAACAAATATCTCCTGTTTCACATTCCCCCAAATAAGCCACATCTACTTCTGCACATTCGGCAAAACAAGCATTGTCATAGGTATTTCCGTCTACCCCACAAACAGGATCATAAACATCATCACAAATGCAATTATTGCTACAGTCAGGCTCTATAAAACTAGCAATATAATCATTGCCACAATTTGTTATGGCATCTATAGGATAAATATCATAAAATTCAAAACCTATAGGATAATCAACAAAGTGTTCTTGTCCATCCCCACTCAAAAAGACCTGACCATCTGGTACACTCAACACATATTCTCCACTACCGCCATAAATGGTAATTCCTACTGTAATAGTGTTGTTTGTATCGCAAAATGGTTGGGTTGTTATTTCAAATTCAGGAGCAAAGATGTATTCAACATAAAAACAAGGCGTTACCGCAAAGCAAGCCGTTTCATCACTTAAAAATTCCGAAAAACTACTTGCTTCAAAATTGGGCGGATTGGCAATTTCATAAGAAACACCATGGTAACATCCTTCGTCATAAGTAATATTATTTTCTAGCACAAAAAAAGCATCACCCTCTACTTGAATATATACATACTCATAACCAGCAATACTGGGAGCAGTCGTATTAAGGAAGCCCGCACCAAATCCACAAATCGTTTCATCACCACTTATCGTTCCAGCATTTGCCAAACAGTCGTCACCTCCGCAAATCCAAATAATTTCTCCTCCAGTTGCATCTTGGTACTCGGGACATTCGGCGCCTATCAAGCCACCTGCTGTACACAATAGGTTTCCATCTACATTGTAATAAAATGTTTGTATATCGGAACAAATAGTAGGAAATCCTGGCTCTAGGATAAACAACCCTTCCTCATTATAGCAATCGTATCGCAATTGATAATTACAGAAACAATCAGCTTGAGCCAATACACCTGGCATCCAAGGCAAAGAAAGAGGATTTTCAATATCACAAGAGTTTTCTTCTCCACAACTGACCTCAACAGTAAACGTATAAAAAGTACAAGGTGGGTATTCGACTTCTACATCAATAACATAAACGCCATTCTCTAGGATAACACCTGTTTCAATTTCATTACCATTCAAAGTAATGGTCTCCAATCCTTCACAATCACCAGGACCACCAAAGATGTCAAAAGCTTCTAATTGTAAACCTTCATCACAACCATAAGTAAGCCCACTAACTTCACAAGGAGGTGGGACTTCACAGCAGAAGTAAGCAAAAACAGCTACTCCTGAAGCTTCACAACCGTTGGCATCGGTAGCAATTAAATTGGTTTCAAAAGCTTGAGGGTTCACGTCGTTGGCAGCAATGCCGCTAAAGATTTCCTGCCCAAATTCTGTGACCACATTGTACGGAGGAGTTCCGCCAGCCAATTCAAAATAGATATAACTGTCACAGCATTCACAGCCATCATAAATACTGGCGAATGTAAAATCCTCACATTGTGCTTGAACTTGCACATACATAAAGCACAAAGCAATCAGCCAAATACTTCTTTTTAGAATAAAATTGTTCATAGATAAAATTTTTTGTTGGTTTACTCAAAGTTAAGTAATTGTCGCCTATAAAACAATAACAAAAAAGGAGCATTGTACAATAAAACCTCACTTTATACATATAAAAAAATCAGAAGCAGTCAAAAGACCACTCCTGATTTTATCAATACTAATTCACTAAACCAAATTATTCTTATAGATTTTAGACATTAGATTTCAGACTTATTATCTCGTATCTAAAATCTAGCATCTCACATCTAAAAGTTTATTCCTTTATCAAACGCTTCACCTCTGAGGTAAATGGTGTTCGCAATTGAACCATATACACACCCGTTGGCATTTCACTTAATTTGATATTGACGCTTGATTGATTGCTCAATGCTGGTATCTCAATTTGTTGAATGGCTGTTCCTTTTAAATCGTAAACGGTTATGGTTTTCTCATAATCCGATGATTCGTTGATTTGTAAAGTGGCTCTATCTTTCGTTGGATTTGGATACATCGTAAAGGCATCTAAAATAACATTATCATTGTCTAATCGACTTTCATTATCACCAAACAAAGATGGCTTGGTATCTAAATCCTCAACAGATATTGCCTCCACATTTTCACCTTGAGTCAACAGTCCATTTGTTTCATTACAATTACCAACTTTTACCTCAAACAATACCATTTCACAAACACCTTCGTCGTTACAAACCATTGCTGAGATTTCTTTTTTTCCTTGAGTGGTAAGACCGGGCATATATCTAAAACAAGTTTCATCCAATTGCTGAACACTTCCCGCTTCCGCTGCTAAGTCTAATTCTTCTAAACGATAGTTGCTTCCATATTCGTGACAAACAACTAGAGCCATCAAAGCTTCTGTACACAATGGAGCTGGCTTATCTAAACCACAATCTTCTTCGACATACACAGTAATGTCATACGAAGTAGCAGCGCAAGGTGTAGGACCTTGTGCATAAACCCTAGAAACAGTATAAGTAGTCGTTACAGTAGGTGCTACAAATATTTGTTCACCATCAATGGTTACATTCACAAAAGGAGCAACAGTAATAATTCCCGTCAAGAAATTTGAACAATTGTCTGGTGAATTCGCAGGTGCTGGCAACAACAACGGCTCTTCACTTGGACAATACACAAGATCATTAGGACCAGGTCCTTCGCCACATAAATCTGTATAGCTTGTCGTAAAACCTGTAAACGCACCATTTAAGTATTTGGTATCGTTGGTATCTGTATTGAAATTGGTACCAGATGGATCACCACTTGAGTCGCCATTTTCAACCCCCGTAAAATCGAAGTTTGGATTGCCATTTTCATTTAAGACTTCAAAACAAATTTCACTTACATCGGTCCAAGTATTTTCAATACCTGGACAAGCAAATATATTTCCAGCTATGCTTGCACTTATCAATGACACCGTTATTAGAATATCACCTGGTACCAAACCGTCAAATCCGTGAGAATTGTATGGACTAAAGCCCAAATTAGTACAATCAGGATGTAAAGACGCTTGATCATCGTCAAAATTTATGGCAGTATAACTCCCAGCAGTCATTCCTGAAGTCGAATTTCCATTAAAAGAAACAACACTTGGATCATAGCTTATACGAATAGTAGACGTTCCTATGAAATCGGCATTTGTATTTCCATTTAACTGAACTTTCACACAGTACTCCCCATTTTCACAAGGATTATTAGTCGGGACAAAACGAGCATTTACGGCATTTTCCAAACCTGCTGGCGGAGGAGAAACCGTATATTCATCTTCTCCTATTAAATTTGCTTCGCTGATAAAATCTGGACAGTTACTTGGGTTGGGACTAAATACACCAAAATAGCAAAATCCAGTTCCATCGCAGTTAAACACTGTTGTACCAACATCTGCTATGGCATAAGGAGTAAATGCAATGTATTGTCCACCATTGTGTTCATAGTACCCAATTCCAACTGTACCAATTTGGGTATCCAAATAATCTTGTACCCAAGTCAGTTCAGTTACAGGATTTTCTACTCCACATATTAAATCAGATGGAGGCGGGTTTGTCCCACAAGTCCAAGTAGTCGTTGGCGCACCAAAGCCATAAGCCGTTACACAACTAAAGCCTGGAGCATCTGAACAATAGAAACTACCATCCTGAAAATATAGGCTTCCGCCTGATGGCGTTTCAACAAAAACGAAAGAGAACGTTCCTTCTGTATAAACAGAAATAGTGGTGCCTTCGCAATTGTTTGGATTGACAATACTATTTAACCAAGGGAATGTATTGAATACTTCTGGATTAGGTTCTGTAGAACATTCACCCAGATAAGCCACTTCAACTCCTGCCAAATCAGCATGACAAGCATTGCTGTACGTATTTCCATCTACTCCACAAACTGGATCATAGACTTGAGTGCAATTAAGCTCATTTTCACAAATCCAAGTGGCACTTGGCGCATCAAATCCATAAGCATTTACACAACTAAAACCTGGAGCATCTGAACAATAGAAACTGCCGTCCTCAAAATATAAAGTTCCGCCTTCCGATGTTTCAACAAAAACAAAAGAAAAAATACCTTCTGTGTATACGTAGACAACTGTTCCTTCACAGTCGTTTGGATTAACAATGCTGTTTAACCAAGGGAAATCTGTAAAGATTGGAGGATTGGGTTCCGTTGTACATTCCCCAATAAATGCGACCGCAACTCCAGCTTGTTCTGCTAAACATTCATTGCCATAAGTGACACCATCTACTCCACAAACTGGATCATATATATCTGGACAAGCAAGATTGCCTCCACACGTCCAAGTAGTCGTTGGCGCACCAAAGCCATAAGCTGTTACACAACTAAAACCTGGGGCATCTGAACAATAGAAACTGCCATCTTCAAAATAAAGGCTTCCGCCTGATGGCGTTTGAACAAAAACAAAAGAGAAAGCACCTGAGGTATAAACAGAAATAGTGGTGCCTTCACAATTGTTTGGATTGACAATACTATTTAACCAAGGGAATGTATTGAATACTTCCGGATTAGGTTCTGTAGTACATTCACCCAAAGAAGCAACTTCTACTCCAGCCAAACCAGCATGGCAAGCACTGCTGTATGTATTTCCATCTACTCCACAAACAGGATCATATATCTCTGGACAAGCAAGATTGCCTCCACACGTCCAAACAGTCGTTGGCGCACCAAAGCCATAAGCAGATACACAACTAAAACCTGAAGCATCTGAACAATAGAAACTGCCATCTTCAAAATAAAGGCTTCCGCCTGATGGCGTTTGAACAAAAACAAAAGAGAA
>ENA-ORXT01003270-ORXT01003270.1-marine-metagenome-genome-assembly--contig:-NODE-3270-length-18117-cov-3.522228_pt1 | contig 18117 bp, 17 predicted proteins | sample MGYA00237868_ERZ511482 | MGnify/ENA metagenome assembly ERZ511482 | reverse complement strand
AAACCGAGGCTAGCGCCTCAACGGCTCACTCAATCAACACGTCCAGACGCGTCGGGTTTGTCATGGGACTCCCGCCTAAAGGGCATGTGAAAAAATAGGCCCTTGCAGGTTGATGGCCCCACTAATCGTTTTGATTTAAGTACTCGCTGATGCGGGTTTTTATTTGGTCACGCACTTTGCGAAAACATTCCATCTTTTGGTCGTCGCTGCCGGTCGCGTCGGCAGGGTCTTCAAAGGGCCAGTGCAGAACCTCGTCAGCGCCGGGCCAAACCGGGCAGTCCGATTGAGCATTTCCGCAAACGGTGATGACCAAGTCGAACGATTGATCGACAAAGGGATCGGATGATTTACTGGTCAAGCCGTGGCTGGCAAGATTGATTTCCTCTAACGCTTTAAGCGCCAAAGGGTGTACATATCCTGATGGGCGTGAGCCAGCGGAAACGGCCTCCCACCTGCCTTTGGATTCGGTGCGCCAGATTACTTCAGCCATTTGACTGCGGCAGGAATTACCAGTGCAAAGGATGAGGACTCGTTGTGTCATGGCGATTCTTTCAACTGCAAGACTTTCGTTGGACGGCGTGAAATTAAAATCAAACACCGATTATTGAGTGGCAACAAAACAGTGAGCGGCAAGGCCCACTAGCCGCCGGTCTCACCATCCATTCACCAGCGGTTAGCGCCTTGCCGCTTATGAAAGTGGTGCTGTCTAATCAGTAGGTTCCGCAGTAGGTTCCGCCAAACAACGGGTTAGGCCGAAGCAAGTTTGTTCAGCGGACTTCTTTACATATCATAATACAAACAAAACTCATACGGATGCGGTCGGCTCTGCACCGCCGATACTTCATTCTCTGTTTTGTAATTGATCCAATTTTGGATGACATCTTTGGTAAACACATCGCCCCGCAACAGGAAATCATGGTTTGCTTCTAAAGCATCCAGTGCGCGGCCGAGCGAAGAGGGCGTTTTGGGGACGTTTTTCAATTCTTCCGAAGGCAAGTCATAGATGTCCTTGTCCAAGGGATCGCCAGGGTCCATTTTGTTTTCGATCCCATCCAACGCGGCCATCAAAATCGCCGAAAACGCTAGATAAGGATTGCTGCTTGGGTCGGGGCAACGGAACTCGATGCGTTTGGAAGAGGGAGCGTTGCTGTACACCGGAATACGACAGGCCGCAGAACGGTTACGCTGTGAATAGGCTAAATTGACGGGAGCTTCGAAACCGGGCGTCAGCCGCTTGTAGCTGTTGGTCGTCGGATTGGTGAAGGCCAGCAATGCAGGGGCATGCGTTAGAATGCCTCCGATCGCATACATCGCCATCTCACTCAGGCCGGAATATCCGTCGCCGGCGAAGAGTGGTTTTTCGTCTTTCCACAACGAAAGGTGGGTATGCATTCCCGATCCCGCATCGCCAAAGATCGGCTTGGGCATGAAGGTCACCGTCTTCTGGTGTTTGAAAGCGACGTTTTTGACAATGTATTTGTACATCATCATTTTGTCGGCCATCGTTACTAACTGGTCGTATTTCAGATTCAGTTCCGACTGACCGGCGGTCGCGACTTCGTGGTGTTGGCATTCAACTTCCATGCCACAGTCAATCATGGTCTGCATCATCTCATTGCGAAGGTCCATCGATTGATCCAACGGCGGGCAAGGCAAGTATCCCTGTTTGAAGCGGATCTTGTGCCCAAGATTCGGCGACTCGGCTCGACCACGATTCCATTGGGCCTCGACACTGTCAACTTCATAAAAGGCGCTGTTCTCGGTTTGGTCAAAACGGACATCGTCAAAGATAAAAAACTCAGCCTCTGAACCGAAGTAGGCCGTGTCTGCGACGCCGGTGCTTTTCAAATAGTTGTCAGCCTTGCGGGCAATGAAGCGCGGATCACGACTGTAGTCTTCATGCGTGATAGGGTCGATCACATTGCAGATCATGTTCATCGTCGGCAGCTGCGTGAAGGGATCCAAGAAACAGGTGCCCGGCTGCGGAATCAGCAACATGTCACTTTCGTCGACGCGCTGCCACCCCCTGACGCTGGAACCGTCGAAGCCGATGCCCTCTTCAAAGGTGGTTTCGGTCAGCATCTTGACCGGGATGGTTGTATGAGCCCAAAGACCAATGAAATCCATGAATCGGAGATCGACGGCTTTTACATTGTTTTCGCGGCAGAAGGCGATGACTTCTTTTGGAGTCAAAGTGGCACCTGTTTCTTTAAGTCGGGAATTCGGAAACCAACATCGGAAAGGATAACCTTCGTCGGCGAATCAAATTGTAATCGGTTTGACCAAAAAATAGTTTTGATGCGGATCGAAATGGAGGCCTTTTTAGGTTCGCTATTCGTCGCAGGCATGACCTGGTAACAGTCGCTACGTTGCGCCACCGCCCCCCAACGACGCGATTAAGGGAAATCATTTTCCGCTGTTGGCAAGAGATGTCGATTGCTAAGTTTTTCCCGATGATTGGCGGCATTTTCGATTAGTCGTTTGAACCCATTTGATCATTAAAAGATGAGCCATTTCCGCAGCGCAGACCCTGTAATTTTGTGACAGCGGTTGGTATCATCGTTTCGGCATTTGCAGCAACCAGAGTTTCTCAGGTCATCTTAGAATTTGGATACTTAGATTGTAAGTGCAGAGTTGAAGCGCGGAGAAAACCATCTGACCACCAGATGAAATGCTCACAGTTTGTTGGGCGACTCGGAATTTTAATTGGCACACGGTTGTGCATCACACTTATATCATTGGAGTTATAGCCTCAGATGAGCAAATCAAAACTAGAATACATTTGGTTAGACGGTTACCAGCCCACACAAACGTTGCGTGGCAAAACAAAAGTGGTTGCAGATTTTAGCGGTAAGTTAGAAGACTGTGACGACTGGTGCTTCGACGGAAGCTCGACAGAGCAAGCCGAAGGTGGAGATTCAGATTGCGTTTTGAAACCTGTCTACATTGTTCCTGATCCCGGTCGTCTGAGTGCCTACATCGTCATGTGCGAAGTGCTCAACGCCGACGGTACGCCGCATGCGTCTAACGGTCGCGCGACGATCGAAGACGATGACAACGATTTTTGGTTCGGATTCGAGCAAGAGTATTTCTTGTGGGATCTAGAGACGAACCTGCCACCTGGATTTCCCGTTGGCGGATATCCTGCACCGCAAGGCCCCTACTACTGCTCTGTCGGTGCCAAGAACGCTTATTGCCGCGAATTAGTAGAAGAGCATCTGGACTGTTGTTTAGAAGCGGGCATCAACCTCGAAGGCATCAACGCGGAAGTTGCTGCTGGTCAATGGGAATACCAAATCTTCGCCAAGGGTGCCAAAGAAGCGGGCGATCAGATTTGGGTCTCTCGATATCTGCTGGAGCGGATCGGCGAAAAATACGGCTTGGCAATCGAGTACCATCCAAAGCCACTTGGCGACACCGACTGGAATGGGTCAGGTATGCACGCAAACTTCTCCAACACAACCCTTCGCACATCAGGCAGCAAGGATGACTACGACCGAATCTGCAAAGCGTTTGAACCGCGCGTCAAAGAGCACATCGCAGTCTACGGTGCTGATAACAACCAGCGTCTGACCGGTAAGCACGAAACTCAGCGGATCGACCAGTTCAGCTACGGCGTTTCTGATCGTGGTGCTTCGATTCGTATTCCTGTTGGAACTGTCAGCGCAGGCTGGAAGGGCTGGTTGGAAGATCGCCGCCCTGCATCCAACGCGGATCCATACAAAGTAGCCGCTGAAATCATCAAAACCGTAAAAAATGCTTAGTCAGCAGCAGATGACAAATGAGCATCGTGAATTTTGATGGCGTTAGCAATTTGATCCAGCGTCACTGATTTGATGGCTCGTTTGGCTTTAACGCTAAAGCGGCAAACGATAAATATTAAGAACCTCTTCGTCGGTACGGCTTTCGTATGGCGAAGAGGTTTTTTTGTCACAGGGTTTCGCGTTTTTTGGATATGGTCGTTGCGTTAGTTTTAAGTGATAATACATCCATGTGGCCAGAAAAAGACCAGACTGTTGAACTCCTCGCACAAGCAAAAGTCGGCAACGATGACGCCATCAATGAATTGATGGACCGCCATCGCAATTCGCTTCGTCAACTGGTCCGGATGCGGCTGGATCATAAGATTCAAAAACGCGTCGACGTCAGCGATGTTGTGCAGGATGTATTAGTAGAAGCCAACCGCCGGTTGCAGCGATACATCGAAAACCCCGTGATGCCCTTTCATCTGTGGATACGGCAGATTGCCAAAGACCGCATTATTGATGCTCACCGCCGCCACCGCGTGTCGGCAAAACGTTCGGTCGACCGCGAACAAGCACTTGTCGCGCCGCGCGGGTATGACCAATCATCGATCCAACTGGCCTCGTTACTGGGTGACCAACGGTTAACGCCTGCGGCGGCCGCACTTCAGCAAGAGATGGCCCAAAAGGTCGAACACGCGATCTCGTTATTGGACGAAAAAGATTGCGAGATCATCGTGATGCGTCATTACGAGCACTTAACCAACCAAGAGATTGGAAAAGTTCTTAACTTGACCGAGCCTGCGGCAAGCATGAGATATTTGCGGGCCATTCGCAGGTTGCGAGTCGTTATGCAGGATTCTTCTGAATCCGGTGATGACGAAGATTGATTTTTCGTTGGTGAGTGAAGTGAATTTTAAGCACTGTCGATTTCGACCTTCGATATAAATGATTTGAAATCAAAGATTTGAAATCAAAAATTGGAAATTTGACTTACTCCATCACACCCTTGCTCAGTTCCAACGCGGTTGACTTTTCCTTCAGACTTTCATTAAGGCAAATCGATGCAGCCATCCGATTCTTCTGCAAAATCGGACCGGTACGAACAGGACTTAGCCAATCTGATCACGAACCTTGCCGATCGCATCAATTCCGGGGATCGCGTCGAGCTGGAAAAAACGTGTCACCAACATCCGGCATTTGAGCGTGACTTGCGGGACCTTTGGGGAACGATCGCCGTAACCCGCGCGGCGGCGGATGAGATGGCTTCTAAGTCTTTCACCGGCGACGCCGAACCACGGATCCCCGGGTTGGAAGTTCCCTACGATTTGGGCAACTACATCCTGGAAGAGGAAATTGGCCGAGGCGGCATGGGGATCGTCTATCGGGCTGTTCGGAAGTCCGATCAGAAAACAATTGCGATCAAGATGATTCTTAAAGGGGATTTCGCATCTCCCGTTGAACGAGAACGTTTTCAAGCCGAGGCGGAGGCTGCCGCGCGGCTGACGCATCGACACATTGCTCCGATTTACGAAATTGGCGAACATGAGGGACTCGCTTTCTTCTGTATGAAATTTATCGGCGGCGGAACACTGACCCAGCGGTTACTCGCCGGTCCGTTGCATCCGCGGAAGGCCGGCAAGATCATGGCCGAGATCTGCGACGCGGTGCAATATGCTCATTCCCAAGGCGTATTGCATCGCGATCTCAAGCCCTCCAATATTTTATTAGACGACGTCGGGCACGCCCACATCGTCGATTTTGGATTGGCGAAGCAGGCTTCTAGCAGTGCCAGCCTGACCAAATCCGGCGCGATTCTGGGGACACCTTCCTACATGTCACCCGAACAGGCCGCCGGTGCGCGGGGGGAAGTCGGCGTGGCCAGCGACGTTTATTCGCTGGGCGCGATCCTCTACCACATGCTGACCGGACGACCGCCGTTTCTAGGCGCGTCTCCGGTAGATACGCTTTTAATGGTGCTGGAGCAAGATCCGTTGATCCCTCGTGCGCTCAATCGTCGTGTCGATCGTAAGCTTGAGATGATCGCAATGCGGTGCTTGCAAAAACCGCAGGACCTGCGTTATCACTCCGCGATGAACCTTAGCAAGGACGTGCAAGCGTATTTGAATAATGAAACCGTATCGGCCAGAGAAGGACGAATCGTGCAAGTGGTTTCCAATTTGTTTCGTGAAACCCATCACGCTGAGGTGCTGGAGAATTGGGGCCTAATCTGGATGTGGCACTCGTTAGTTCTGCTGGTTGCCAGCCTCGCGACGCATTTTCTTTGGATGTTGGGAGATGAAAATCGAGTGCACTACTGGTTGATGTGGACTTTTGGATTAGGTGCTTGGGCGGTCGTATTCTGGTTTGTGCGTCGCACGATGGGGCCGGTCACATTTGTAGAACGCCAGATCGCTCACGTTTGGGCCTCCGCGATGTGCTGCGTCATGTTCCTGTTCCCCTTAGAAGCGGCATTACGTCTGGACGTGCTTTCATTGGCTCCGCTGTTGGCGGTAGTGGCGGGGATGGTTTTTGTGATAAAGGCTGGGATTCTCTCAGGAAGATTCTACATCCAAGCCGCATTGATGTTTGCCACCGCGATTGTGATGGCGAAGCTTCCCGACGCTGCAATGGTCCTGTTTGGGCTTGCCGCCGCCGCCTGTTTCTTCTCCGCAGGTTGGAAATATTATCGACGACGACAACGCGCGCTGAGTTGATTCTCGATAGTAGAGCATCTCCTTGGATGGTCTGGCCGCAGGGAAAATGGCTGTGTTCGTTCAGTCAAAGAGCTGTTTGTTTCAGTGCAGAGCCAATTGGATGTGTGAGCCGTTAGTGCGTTGGCCCAGTGGCGTTTACCCCAGTGGCGTTTACTTTAGACATTTCGGGGCGTAAGCTCCGCGATACGAACCCGACGCGCCAGCGCGTGAGTATGTAAACTCCCCGAAAAACTCACTTGCTTACACTGCGGGTTTGTGTTCCGAGTCCCAGTCCGTCTGAGGTGAATGCCAATGGGCGATAGGCTCGGTTCTGTGGAGTTCGAAGCGAGGCTGTCTTCTAGCGGCGCAGTCAATTGACAATCCCAAGCGTGTCAGGGTTGTATTTGAAGTCTTCGGTTGAGCAGCGAAAGAGCCCTTCAAAGCGCTCTGCAAACGGCCCTACAATCGTTACCGTCACTTCGGTCGCTAAAGTTGTTATTTTCGGAAGCTCGGTTTTTTTACTTCAGGTTGACAAAGATTCTTCCGACAGCGGTGCCCCCGCGGAGCGGTAGTAAGAGTGCGCGTTGAAAGTCGTCACTGCAAAAATCCACGGTTTTTAATTGGCCAAACCGTTTTCGCTTCTCCGTCTCCGGCGTCTCTGTTGAGCATATTGTTGAGTGCATTTGCTACGCAACCGGCAACGTCATTAGATATTTCTCATTTTATTTGAGCGTTAAAGTTTGACAGTTGCCAACTGTGTCATAGGTTTCTGGTGAGTTAATCGTCAAACACGTGAGGCGTGATACTCAACCCGCCTTAGACCATTGGTTCTAAGCAAAGCGACCTGCAAATTTTTTAATATCCTGGGTCAACTAATAATGCAGGACAAACATCAGTTTGATTAGTTGCCCAATCAATCGAGCCAATGGCTCACGTCCGTTCTAGGACGTAATTTCCGTCGGAGGAAAATACTATGAAGAATCTTATGACTAAAGTTGAACGTTTCATGAAATCAGAAGATGGCCCAACAGCTGTCGAGTACGCAGTAATGCTTGCTTTGATCGTGATCGTTTGTATCGCTTCTATTAGCTCTATTGGTAAGGAAGTCAACACGACTTTCGATAACATCTCTAAAGAGCTGGTAAGTGCTAACGGTGCAGCGACTACTAACTAAGTAGTTATTGTCTAACGACAAAACCGAAAATTGTCCCCTTGGCCCAATTGGGCCAAGGCGGGCTTTTTTTGCATCAGGAAAGTTGTTTTTCACTGCGACATTGGCTCCCACTGCAAAATTTAATGCGTCTGGAGAATTAAATGGAATTCGCTGCATCGCCCGATATTTATCAAAATTGTTTTGGCCTGATTTGTGTTTTTTTCACGATGCTGGCCGTATTCGCGAGCTACGTTTTAACGCTTAGGTAAACAGAGGCTCCCTGCTGGAGCGCCCAAAACCTACCGCCAAACAAGAGTCCGCAAGCTAGTCTTGCAATTTGGTTTCACACACACCACTCATACAACCTTTCAACCCGCCGCGCTTCGCGGACGTTGACGCACAGAGGAGACGATTTAATGAACGCTTTTTTGACCACACTCGCTGAGAACTGGCAGCAATACGGATACTGGATAGTCGCCGTGTTCGCTGTTGTGGCCGCTTATATTGACGGCAAAGAACTTCGAGTTCCCAACAAACTCACCTTTCCAATGATCATCGCCGGCTGGGTGTTCAGTATGATTCTCTGGGAAATCCAGGGCGACGCTTGGTACAACGGATTGATGTGGAGTCTTGCCGGTACATTCATTGGCGGCATGACGCTGCTGCCGTTCTACGCAATCGGCGGCATGGGCGCAGGAGACGTCAAAATGATGGCTGGAATTGGCGCTTGGGTTCACGTTGCATGCATCGTTAACTCTTTCCTGGTCGGTGCAATCGTTGGTGGCGTCATTGCCGTTGCGATGGTGCTACACGCTGGCGAATGGCGAAAGCACTACAACCAATTCTTTTACATCTTCAACGAAATTATCACCGTCAAAGACCCTGAGAAACTCTCTGAGATCGCTGGCGAAAGAAAAAGCTCAATGCGTCTGTTGCCTTATGGAATTCCCATGGCGATCGGAACTTTGATGTACATGGGCTGGAGCGGCATGCTTGCCTAATTCGTCCTCAACGGTTCGGGCAGACTGTTCGATCAAATTATTCGTAGGTCCGGCAAAACGCAAGTTTGCCGGATTTGCGTGTTTGCATAGCGTCTAACAATTTTTTAAGAAAATTGGCGGCCAACTGCCGAAGAATACGAAGCAGAACATTTGCAAGCACTTAGTGCAAGCAGCGCTTTACCGATGAAGGTTCATGGAAGGAACTGAGGTAGCCTAAGGATAGGACGGCGTCATTTAGAAACTTACCGTCTTACGAGCATCGCGGACCTACTGTTCGCATATTTTGGGGTACTCCAATGAAATCTAAATCTCTGATCATGTTATTGTCTTGCCTCGGCTTCGGTGGCCTGGCGGCAGTGGCAGCCATAACGGTCGCTGGTAATCGTGACGTGACAGAAGTAGCGGTGGTTGAAACTACGTCAGTGGTCCTCGCCAACGATCACCTTAACATCAAATCTCCACTGACTGCTGAAAATTGCCGGGTTGAAAACTGGCCTTCTAAATTAGTGCCAGAGGATGCCATTACTGACATCGCGATGTTGGAAAACAAATTCAACAAGTTCCGCCTGTCCAAGAACATGCCCATTACCATCGAACAGATCGCTGAAAGAGCTTTCTTTGAGCAGGATTTGATTCCGCCGGGGCACAAAGTTGTGGCGGTAAAGGTTAACGAAGACGACACAATTTCTGGGCTTTTGAAGCCAGGACAACAGGTCGACATCATCGGCGTTTTTGAGCTCCCACAAGAAAAAGGAACCAATCGTCGCCGGAAAACGGCCCAAACGTTCCTCAAAGGTATTCGCGTCTATTCGATTGATGGTGATCGCGATGGATCCTCTGAAAAATCGAGCGGACGCCGAGGTAACTCAATCGTGGGTGTGCTAGTCACTGAAAAGCAATCGGAGCAAATCGTTCTGGTGCAAAAGGTTGGCGATTTGAAACTTGTCCTACGCGGCGAAGTTTACGACGAGGAGCAGGAAGAGGTCGCTGACTTTGAAACCCTGTTTCCTGGTATCGGTGGAAGCATGTCATCTCGTAAGAATGTTGCTTTTGGAACCCCACGGCCCAAAAAAGAAGCGTCTGGAATTGATTTCCAAATGCGATTATGGCAAGGAATGGAATCCGAAGTTCATAACTTCGACAAAGACGGCAATCCTCACTCGAAAGGTGATAGAGTCAACGCTCAAAAAAGTGAAGTCAGCTATAATCCAGAACAAGAATCTGAGTCGGCCGAAAAAAATCAGTACGAAGACTATTCGGACTTGGATGATTTCGAAGAAGACGAGTATCTGGGAACTGAGTAATCGACGCTCTTGGCGATCCAATACCGCCTAAAGACTATAAAAAGAGTGACCTCAAGCAATATTTTAGGCACCAGCATTTTTGCTGGTGCCTTTTTTTATTGCCGTTTTGAATATTTCGCCTGTTCCGGTCGGTCGGATTCTTCCGATGACAACAATGGCATTCAATCTATGAAGACGAGACTTTCGGGGGGACCGAAAGCATTGATATTGCCGTAACGCAAGGATTTACGGATGAACATGCGGATAAAGTCATTTTTGATCGGTTGTCTCACGGCAGCTACGGTCCTGTGCTGCGGCCAACCTGCGGGTGCTTGGCAAGGTATCAGCGGACCACAATTCGAAGTCAACGAATCTGTCGAGTCGCTGAACGTCATCGCGGGTTCGGCCCGCAGACTCAAGTTCGCTTACCAGGTCCCAGAACTGATGGTGGAGAATCCCGAAGTGATTCAAGCGTCGCCAGTTTCGCCAAACGAAATTTTGGTGACGGGGCTCAAGCCAGGTGTTTCGTCAATCACGATCAGCGATCCTGACAAGAACTTGCAAACCATTGCCGTTGAAGTCTTGGTAGACACTCGCAAGTTAGATTTGGCATTGACCAATTTTTTCCCTGATTCGCAAATCAAGGTCCACCCGCTAAACTCCGGCGTCATCTTAGCCGGGCATGTCGCTCGCGCTGATCAAGTCGCGAACATCATGTCAGTGGCGCGTGACTTCTTTCCCGATAACGTCGTCAACCAATTGGCTGTTAACGGAAACCAGAACATCGCGATCAAAGTCGACGTTTATGAAGTCTCGCGTACGAAGCTTCGCCAACTGGGCGTTGACTGGGCAATTCTCGGTCGTCGGTTTAATGCCGTGTCGAGCATTTCTGAAATTATCCAAGAGATTTCTGACGATGGTGGCTTCACCCTTGGTCAAGATTCTCAGAACCTGTCGCTGGGCGTCGTTAACAACGGACGTACCTTGCGTGCCTTCATTCGAGCCCTGGAACGAAATAACGTTGCGAAGCTGCTAGACCAACCCGTCTTGGTCGCTCAAAACGGTCGCCCTGCTGAGTTCCTTTCCGGTGGCGAAATTCCGATTCAGATCCCTCAAGGCTTGGGCAATACGTCCATCGAATTCCGCCCTTTCGGGACGAAATTAGATATGGTCCCCATCGTCCACGGCAACGGCGAGCTGACTCTTGAGGTTCGTGCCGAAGTCTCCGAGGTGGCAACCGAGTTGGCGTCTGCTAACGGTACGCCCGGCTTCCGAGTTCGTCGTGTCAACACGGGAGTAAAGATGCGGGCAGGCCACACGTTGGCACTTGCTGGAGACTACAAAGAAAGCTTCTCTGGCGAAAATCGCGGAGTCCCTGGAGTCAAACACTCAGGTATCTTCGGCCCTCTGTTTCGACGCGTAGAAGTTCAAGAAAACGAAACAGAATTGGTCTTTTTGATCACGCCGCAGTTCGTCAGCGACGTTGAACCGGGCCAGATACCTGCGGGTAAACTTGGCAGATTGACGGCCAGCCCATCCAACACGGAACTTTACAAAAATGGCTACTTAGAGGTTCCCGTTTGTGCAGAAGACTGCCTCGTAAATGATTCGTTCGGAATCCGTGGCAGTGGTGCTGCTCAAGGCCAACCAATGAACTATCCGGTAATGCCTAATCAGGGTATGCAATACCAAGGGATGCCGATGGGACGAACCGCTCCCCAGGCTCCTGAGCGTCAGGCGAATAATGGATTCTCTTGGCCCAGCCCGAACCAACGGTAACCAGCTTTTAAGAAATTCTGGTCCCGGCATCTCTCCGAAATTTTCTAAGGGATGCCGGTCCTGAGTTCAACTGGATGATTTGATGTTGTCATTGGCGTGCCGTGGCAATTAGCGCTATTTTCAAATTGGAATCGAAATGAGTGGAACTCTACGCGTCGCGATCTGTGATCCGAACGAGACCAGCCGCGAGGCAATCAAGAAGAGCTTGATCGGGATGGACCAGGTCTGGCTGGAGGCTGATTCCTCGCGCTACGAATTCTTTCCTGAAATCGTCGAACAAGCCAATCCCGACGTCGCGATCATCGATATTGATGACGATGAAGGCAAAGCTTTGGCACTGGTCGAAAACATTGCAAAAGCGCATCCTAAGTGCGGTGTCGTCGTTGTAAGTTCGCAGGCCGATGGTCAACTAATCCTCCGGGCGATGCGCGCCGGTGCCCGCGAATTTCTCAATTCACCCGTCCGAATCGAAGAACTACTGGGCGCTCTTGATCGCGTTGCTTCGGCCTCCGGCGGTGACAATCGCAGTAAGAGTGGCCAGATCATCACCTTTGCTGGTGCCTCCGGCGGTGTTGGAACAACTTCCATCGCAGTCAACGTCGCGGTGTCGATGGCTCAGAATCCTGAACTCTCCGTCGCGCTGGTGGATCTTGATCTCGCGCTCGGCGATGCAGATGTTTTCTTGGACATGATCCCGGAATATACATTGTTGGATGTGACGCAGAACATTTCGCGTTTGGATCTCGCCCTACTTCGAAAATCACTCACCAAGCACGAATCGGGCGTTTACCTTTTGCCTCGACCGGTACAGATCGAAGACCTGACAACGATTTCTGAAGAGAACTTTCGCCGTGTGTTGGGGCTATTGAAAGCTTCGTTTTCACACGTCATTGTGGACTTGTCCAAGACCTACAACCGTTTGGACATCTCCGCACTCGAAGCATCTGACACCGTCGTCCTGCTTACGCAGTTGGACCTTCCTTGCTTACGAAATGTAGTGCGATTGTTTTCGGCATTTGAGTTGTACGAAGGTGTATCAAGCAAGGTCAAAGTGGTCGTCAACCGCAGCGGATTGGACAAGACCCAGATCAGTGCAGATAAAGCCGAAGAGACAATTGACAGGGAGATCTTCGCGCGCGTTCCAAATAACTATTTCGTTATCTCGGAATGCCGTAACAATGGTGTGCCGCTAATCTCGCAGGCTCCCAAAGCTGCAATCACTCTCGCGATTCAAGAACTGGCTCATAAATTAGCCGGCAGCGAACCGATGCAGGCCGTTGAAGGTGACGACAAAAGCAAGAAGCGTTGGCTGAACTTTCTTTCCAAAAGCGAAAAATAATCGCAGGGAGAAGCCGCTCGGTTCAGTTCCACCAAATTCCGCCAAATTTGGCTGATGAATCAACCTGCATCGTGGCCCAAAACTGCGCAAGAGCAGCAAACCAAAAGTTCCGTAGCACCGGGAGCAGAGCCGATAAAATTTTCGCATTGGTGCTCGTGTTATGACTTCAAGCCGTCCGTTTTTATGGAGTTCCTTGAATCGTCAAGGTAGCTTTAGCTGACTGGCTCAAATTAGTGAATATTCCGCTCCCCTTACTTATCCTGCGAGGATGATAAGGCGCTGGAGCGTAGTGCGATTAATTCACCCGAGCCAGCCTTGCAGGGCGGTTTTGCCGTGGGCCTTGATGAAGCCATGACGAGGCAACGCCGTGAACGATTTATTTCCCTGTTTTAATGAGCCGTTTGGCGTTAGCCACGGTTCCTTTGCACAGCGATACCGTGGGTAAGGGCTTGTTAACTTAAGTCGGTTTTCAATTTTTAATGCGAGCCGTGTGGGCAATAGCCCCGGTTTATCGATGACCAAACCGAGGCTAGCGCTTAAATGGCTCACTTAATCAACAAGCCGCTAACGCCAAAACAGCTCATATTTACTTGCGTCTTTCAAAAGTAAATCTCTTCACGGCGTTGATGACGAGGCCATGATGAACGGTAGCGAAGCGCATTAAAATTAGTTGAAGTAACGCAAAAAAAGCCTTGTAAAGCAGGTGGCTTACAAGTCAATAAAAAGTGACCCCTACGGGACTTCAACAGTGCTTCAAAAAACGGGGGAAATCGGCTACTTCCAATTTGGTGGTCCCACCGGTGGTCCCATTGGCTGCGAAAACGGATGGTCTCAGTGGCGATGGAGCGGTCGCTGCGCGCGTCGTTTGGATCGCTTAGTGATGAAGACAAGCGGCTTCTGGAGTTCATCGAGAAGATCGCAGCGTCATGATTGCGAACTAAAGCTCGAAGGCTTCCGAGCCCTTAAAGCTTTCAGCATGCGTCTACGCGCTCTTAGAGATTTCGCCAGCCATCGAAATGCTCACAACGGTTGATAGCATGAACGGAAATAGTCAACGATCCAAATGGCCGGACCGACAGCCCTGAAAAAGCACCCAATCTCACTATTCCCGGTAACCGGATAACTTTTACTGCACCGGTCCACCTCAAAGTGACGAACAAGTTTGGGGGAGGCGTGCGCTGAAGTCATAATAGGATCCGGTATGTTTGCGAGAATTTCAATTCTACTATTGATGTCATTGTGGCTGGTGTCGTCACTCGGTTGTGCCTACGCGGTGCATGGTCCTTGCAAGACGCTGGGGTATGATGCTCGGCCAAATGTCGGGCGACCTGGTGTTGATTTCTGTGTTCACGATCGCTGTCTGGGTTGGATGGTTGGCCGAGCAGCTGGCCCTTTTCACTATCTGAGGCAGGGCACGACTGATCCAGGGTGTGGCCCATCTAACTGCCAAAGTCTGGTGGGCGGCAACCAAACTCTGTTTGAGGCTTTTCCGAGTGCTCCCGGTGTCGTTAGTCCCAACCAGATGTACGCTCCCGCTTTTCAGAACGCTATGCCGCGGGCCGATCCTTATCGCTAATGCGTTTGAAAAATTTGGGTTTGCCTGCTGAGGCTTTTCGGTTCATTTTGGTTCAGTAAGTTAAGTATTTCTAATGTTCTGCGATCGTAAAACCAATCGGGACCCATCGCGGGGTATCACTTGGAATGGAAACCAGACTAAACCAGACCTTCTAGCAGAGAGTTTCGTCCGCCTGATGGCTCGTGATGGTGAAGCGGCTTTGGAAAACTGATATATTGTCGGTTCTAACAGCTCCGGCCCGCTTCCTTCCGCCCTGATCGCAAAGTCTACATGACGACAAATTTCTCTCAGACCGCTGCCTACATCTGGTCGCTGGCTGATCTCTTACGTGGTGATTTCAAGCAATCGCAATACGGCCGAGTTTGATCTTTCTGTTCACCATTTTGCGACGCCTCGAGTGCGTGCTGGAGGTCACCAAGCCGAAAGTCTTAGCTCAAGTTGAGAAACTGGCGAAGAACAAGGGGCTGGAAGCGGAAGCGCGTGAGAAGTTCCTGCTCAAGGCCGCGAAACAATCGTTCTACAACACATCTGCGATGGACATGTCCAAGCTGGGCAGCGCGGACATCAAAACCAATCTCACCAGCTACGTCGAAAGCTTCTCCACCGACGCCCGCGAAATCTTTGAGCACTTCAAGTTCTCAGATTTCGTTGCTCAACTTGATTCCGCAAACCTGCTGTTCAAGATCGTCCAAAATGTGGCAAAGACTGACCTCAGTCCGGAAAAGATCTCCAACCACGACATGGGGCTCGTCTTTGAGGAACTCATCCGCAAATTCGCCGAATCCAGCAACGAAACCGCTGGAGAACACTTCACGCCCCGCGACATCGTCCGCCTGACCACCTCGTTGGTCTTCATGGAAGACAACGACGCCCTCACCGAATCGGGCATCATCCGCACCATCTACGACCCCACAGCCGGAACCGGCGGGTTTCTTTCCAGCGGCATGGAATACGTCCACGAGCTGAACCCCGAAGCCGTCATGCGAGCCTTTGGGCAGGAACTGAACCCCGAGAGCTATGCGATCTGCAAAGGCGACATGCTGATCAAAGGCCAGGACGTCAGCCGCATCAAACTGGGCAACACGCTCAGCGACGACGGGCTTCATGCCGACCGATTCGACTACATGCTCTCCAATCCGCCTTTCGGCGTCGATTGGAAGAAAGTCGAAGGCACCATCAAATACGAGCACAAGCTGAAAGGCTTTGACGGACGCTTTGGACCGGGGCTGCCGCGAGTCAGCGACGGATCGCTGCTGTTCCTGATGCACCTGATCAGCAAGATGCGAGACTACGACGCGCAGAACATTAGCCGTTTGGGCGCTAGCCCCGGTTCCTCCGCGGATGCTACTACGAAACCGGGGCTATCGCCCAAACGGCTAAAAAAATCAGGCACGAAAACCGGCGGACGCATCGGCATCATCCTCAACGGATCGCCGCTGTTCACCGGCGGCGCGGGCAGCGGTGAAAGCGAAATCCGGCGATACATCCTGGAAAGCGATCTGTTGGAAGCCATCGTCGCGCTGCCGACCGACATGTTCTACAACACCGGCATCGCGACCTACGTGTGGATTCTGTCCAACAAGAAAGAGCAACAGCGACGCGGCAAAGTCCAACTGATCAACGGCGTGCATCTGTATTAAAAGATGCGTAAGAGCCTCGGCAGCAAGCGGCAGGAGATTGGCGAAGACGACGTCCGTCTGATCACGCAAACCTTCGGCAACTTTGAAGCGGTGATGAGTTACCGCCTGGACAAAGCACCGGACGAGAAATCCAATCGCGGACGTCAGTCTTCATCCAAGAAGAAAGCGGCGAAGAAAACGTTCGGCAGCAAAATCTTTGCCAGCCACGAATTCGGCTATCGGCGAATCACGATCGAGCGACCGCTGCGTCTTTCGGTCCAGTTCACCGACGAGCGAGTCGCCACGCTCCGCTTTGAAACCCGCAAGCTCAACGCACCCATGCAGAAGGTGTGGGAGCGCATCCTCCAGCCGAAGGGCGCTAGCCCCGGTTCCGAAAACCTTAGCCGTTTGGGCGTTAGCCCCGGTTCCTCCACGCAACCCGATCTGATAACCGGGGCTATCGCCCAACGGCTAAAAGATTCGGAAGCCGAAATCCGAGCCATGGTCAAAGCCGACTTTGCCGACCTCAAAGAAAAGCAAATCAAAGACCTGCTCGACCCCAAAACATGGACGGACCAAAAAGAACTGCTCGACAAAGCCATCAAGCTCGGGGCCGCGATCGGCACCGACCAGCACGACGACTATAACGCGTTCGAGGCCACGCTAAAAACTGCCATCAAGGACTCAGGCGTCGATTTAGACGCGAAGCAGAAAAAGCAAATCATCGCCGCCGTCAGTTGAACCAACCCCGACGCCCAGCCGGTCATCAAGAAAGTCATTAGCCGTTTGGGCGATAGCCCCGGTTCCAAGAGCACCGCTTCACAACCGGGGCTATCGCCCAAACGGCTAAAAGCGGCCGATCCAACCTACGGAACGTTCGAGTACGCAGGCCAGATCGTCAATTTTCAGCCCGACAGCGACTTGCGAGACAACGAAGACGTGCCGTTAACCGCCGAGACCGCACGCGGCGCAAACGTGGACGCGGTCAACGAAGCGTATTTTCACAAGGAAGTCGCCCCGCACGTAAAAGATGCATGGATCGACAAAGGCAAAACCGACGAGCAGGACGAGCAAGTCGGCATCGTCGGCTACGAGATACCGTTCAACCGACATTTCTACGAGTACGAACCCCCGAGGCCGCTGCAGGAAATAGACGCCGAGCTGGATGAACTGAGCGGCGAGATCATGGAGATGCTGCAGGAGGTTCACTCGTGATCGCCACCGACCTTAGCCGCAGGGCGATAGCCCCGGTTCTCCACCACACCGACATGCTGACAACCGGGGCTATCGCCCATCGGCTAATTTGTTGCGCCGAGTTGGATGAACTGAGCGGCGAGATCATGGAGATGCTGCAGGAGGTTCACTCGTGAGCCAGCGATTCAAACCATACTCGGACTACGAAGAATCAGGAGTCGCTTGGATTGGCGAAATGCCAAGTCATTGGGGACTCCAGCGAACCAAAACATTCTTCAACCGAATGCAACGTCCCGTTCGACCGCAAGATGGAATCGTCACCGCATTTCGTGATGGCGAAGTCACGCTTCGCTCAAATCGACGGACGGAAGGGTTCACCAATGCCGCGAAGGAGATCGGTTACCAAGGCGTCCGCGTTGATGACTTGATCGTGCATGCAATGGACGGATTCGCCGGAGCGATCGGCGTCAGCGACAGCGACGGTAAAGCATCGCCCGTGGTGCACTGCCATCGCACCGTCGCTGCGAACGAAGCTCGATACTTCGCGTACCTCCTACGCGATCTCGCAGAGCGGGGATTCGTCACCTCGCTCGCACGGGGCATCAGAGAGCGCTCAACGGCATTCGACGCAGAGACGTTCCGCTCGATTCGCTTGCCGGTGCCCCCACACGCTGAGCAGCGGGCGATTGCTGACTACCTGGACGCCGAGACCGCCCGCATCGACGCCCTCATCG
>ENA-ORXT01003269-ORXT01003269.1-marine-metagenome-genome-assembly--contig:-NODE-3269-length-18119-cov-3.680468_pt1 | contig 18119 bp, 16 predicted proteins | sample MGYA00237868_ERZ511482 | MGnify/ENA metagenome assembly ERZ511482 | reverse complement strand
AGATAACGGGGCGGGTCGAAGCGCGCGCCCGCTCCCGTCGGCGTGCCGGTGACGATGATGTCACCCGGTTGCAGGGTCATGAAGGTCGAGATGTATTCGATCTCGCGACGGATGGGAAACATCATGCGCGACAGGGTGTCGTCCTGCCGGACCTCGCCGTTCACGCGGGTGATGATGCGGGCGTCGTCCAGCTGTGCAGCATCGGTGAAGGGCACCAGCCACGGCCCCATGGCGGCAGAACGGTCCCAGTTCTTGCCCTGCGTGACGTTGAACTTGGCATGGCGTACCCAGTCGCGGATCGTGCCTTCGTTGCAGATGGTCAGCGCCGCGATGTGGTCATAGGCGTCCGCCTGCGCAATGCGCCGCCCCGGTTTGCCGATGATGATGGCCACTTCGCCCTCGTAGTCGAGCGTGTGGTTTTCTGGCGGGCGGATCAGGGGGCGGTTGTGGCCCGTGAACCCCGTTGCAAAACGTGGGAAGAGGGACATGTATTTCGGCAGGTCGCTGCCGTCCTTGTATTCCGCGTTTCGGTCGGGAAAATTCACCCCGACGCACAGGATGCGCCGGGCATTCGGCAGAACCATCTCGTACTCGAAATCCGTATGGCTGACCGCCCTGCCCTGCGCCGCATGCTCCAGCGCATCCAGCCCCCCCGCCTGCACGGCATCGAACAGGGTCGGCCATTGCGGAAAGTCATCGTTCAGGGCGATCATGCCCACGTCGGTGGCGGCACCGTAGAAGGTCTGCCCGGCGGCGGTAAAAGTCGAATATTTCATGCGATTTTCTTCCATACATCCTGGATGACATCGGCGGCCATCATTACATCGTCCCGGGTCGTGTCGAACTGACCGACCATGAAGCGAATGACCCTGCGACCCTGAAAGGCCCCTTGGGTCAGATAGATACGCCCGTCATCGTTCAGGGCATCGACCAGCTGCTGCTGGGCCGCATCATCGCCGGGGCAGCGAAAGGAGAAGAGGCTCAGGATCGGCTCGCTCGCAATCTCGAACCCCGGCATCGCACGGATTGCCTCGCACATCTCGCCTGACCATGCGACGTGGTTGCGGATGCGCGTGCGCAGGCCCTCCAACCCGTAGGACCGGATCAGGAACCAGATCTTCAGCGCCCGGAATCGACGGCCCAGCGGGATGGTCCATTCTGAGAAATTGGTGACCTGCTCGCCGCTGGTCTTCAGATATTCCGGCTCGATCTTCAGCGTGTTCAGTTGCGCCGTCGGGTCGGCCAGAAACTGGATCGAGCAATCGAACTGCGCGCCCAGCCATTTATGCGGGTTGAAGACGATGCTGTCGTAGAACCCGGCAGGGCCCTCCACGCCAGCCCAGAAATCATCCCGATACTCCGGGCAGATCATCGCCGACCCCGCCCAAGCGGCATCGAGATGCGTATAAAGCCCCTCCCGCCGCGCAACCTCCAGCACCGGCCCCAGATCATCCGATGCCCCGATCCCCGTGCCGCCCGTGATGGCGATCACCCCGGCGGGGATGTGCCCGGCGGCCCGATCCTCGGCGATGGCACGGGACAGCGCGTCGACATCCATCGCACAGCGTGGCCCGGTGGTGGGCAGCTTGACCAGATTCGCCTGCCCGATCCCGGCGACCCAACAGGCGCGGTCGATGGAGGAATGCACTTGGTCAGAACAATATATCCGCAGAGCGCCCTTACCCGCCAGCCCGTCGCGATTGCCCGTGAATTCCGTTGCCCGCTCGCGCATCGTCAGCACGGCGGACAGGGTGGCGGACGACGCGCTGTCCTGAATCACGCCCGCATATCCCTTCGGCAAGCCGAGCGCATGGCGCAGCCAGTCGACCATCGCGATTTCCATCTCGGTCGCGGCGGGCGAGGTCTGCCACAGCATGCATTGCGCCGCGACCGTGTTCACCAGCATCTCCGCCAGCATCGAGGGCGGCGCGGCGTTGGCGGGAAAGTAGGCGAAGAAGCGCGGGTGCTGCCAATGGGTCATGCCCGGCATCACGATGCGCTCGAAATCCGACAGGATCGCCTCCATCCCCTCGCCGGTTTCGGGGGGGAGCGGAGGCAATTGCGCGCCGATGTCGCCCGGCTTGGTTTGCGCCCGCACCGGGCGGTCGCCCAGCGTGCGGTGGTAATCAGCGGCCCAGTCTGCGATATGTTTCCCCCAATGGGCGAACTCATCCCAGTCCATGCCGTCGCTGCTCATGGCGCAATGATCGGGCTGGCACCGAGTTTCGATGCCTGCGGCTCGACCCCCACGAATTCACTGCCCTCCTCGAACCAGCTGCGCGGGGCGGCGGCCCCCCATAAGGTCTGACGTTGCGGGTCTTTCAGATCCCATTTGATCGGCTCGAGATCAGGGTCGACCGTCTGGTAATCCGAGCAATAAATCTCGATCCGGTGGCCATCAGGGTCGCAGATATACAGGAAGAACGCATTCGAAATCCCGTGCCGCCCCGGCCCCCGCTCGATATTGGCGACGTAGCCGGTGGTGGCCATCAGGTCGAGCAGATCGATGATGTTCAGCGGCGTCGGCACCCAGAACGCCAGATGATGCATCCGCGGCCCCGTGCCATTAGTGAAGGCCATGTCATGCACGCCGCCCTTGCGGTGCATCCACGCCGCCCACATCTTTCCGCTCTCCGAATCTGAGGTATATTCCGTCACCCGAAACCCGAAATCGCTGTAGAATGCGACCGACGCATCCACATCGCTTGAGAAGCAGTTGAAGTGGTCGATCCGCAGGGGTTTTACCCCGCGATACAGCGCGTATTTCTGGTGGATAGGCTCCAGCCGGTCCATCTTGTGATAGAATTCCAGCGGAATGCCCATGTTGTCGGAGGTCAACAATGTACGGCCCTGATAGGGGCGCGTCACCCATTCGGTCGGGCGATTCTTGCCCTCAAAATACGCCTGCGCGCGGTCCAGATCATCCTCGTCAAAGGTCTTGAATCCCATCACCTCGACTGTGCCGGGCGCATCGGATTTCTGCAGGATCACGCAGTGATGCCCGCGTTCTTCCATCGCGCGCAGATAGATGTGCGTATCGCTCTCATCCGTCACCTGCATGCCGAGAATATCGGTGTAGAACACCCGCGACGCGGCCAGATCGGCGACGTTCAGGCACACATGCGACAGGCGGATCGTGTTGAACACGGGGTACAGGTTGGGTGCGGGTACGGGCATCAGATGGCTCCCAGTTTGGTGATTTTATGCTGTCCGGTGGCAAAGCCGATGTGCTTTTGCTCCATGTAGAATTCGAACGACCAATCCCCGCCATCGCGGCCGATGCCGCTGGATTTGACCCCGCCGAAGGGCGTGTGCAGGTGGCGCACGTTCTCCGAATTGACCCAGATCATGCCCGCCTCCAGCCGATCGGTAAAGCGCAGCGCGCGGGTGAGGTCGTTGGTCCAGACATACCCGGTCAGGCCGTAGGGCGTGTCGTTCGCCATGCTCAGCGCCTGCTCCTCGGTCGTGAAGGGGATGGAGGTGAGGACGGGGCCGAAGATTTCCTCCTGCGCGATCCGCATGTCGTTGGTGGCACCGGTGAACAGCGTGGGGCGGATGAAGTAGCCCTCCGTGCCGACCACCTCGCCCCCCGCCGCGACCGTCGCGCCATCCTCGCGGGCGATGTCGAAGTAGCTTGTGACCTTGTCGAAATGCTCCTGCGTGACCAGCGGCCCGATTTCGGTGGCGGGGTCGAGGGGGTGGCCGACCTTGATGGCATTCACCCGCGCGATCAGTTTGGCCTCGAATTCCTCGCGGATCGTGTCCTGTATCAGCAGGCGGCTCGATGATGTACACCGCTCGCCATTGATCGAGTAGATCATGAAGATCACGGCATCCAGCGCGCGGTCGATATCCGCATCGTCGAACACAATGACGGGATTTTTGCCGCCCAACTCCAGATGGTTGCGTTTCAGCGTATCGGCGCCCTGCTTGGTGATCAGACTGCCCGTGCGGCTCTCGCCGACGAAGGCGATGGCCTTGATGGCCGGATGCTCGCACAGCGCCTTGCCCGCATCCTCGCCAAAGCCGTTGACCGTGTTCAGCACCCCCGGTGGCAGGCCCGCATCTTCGGCGATTTCAACCAGCAGGCGCGCGGTCAGAGGCGAGGCTTCGGCGGGTTTGTGGACAACCGTGCATCCGGCGGCCAGCGCGGGCGCGATCTTCCATGTGGAGAGCATGAACGGCGTGTTCCACGGAGTGATCACCCCGACCGGGCCAATGGGCACGCGGGTCGTCACGTTCATCAGTGTGGGCGATTTCAGGTGCTGGCCGTCGCGCGCCTGCACCACCTGATCGGCGAAATACCGGAAATTCTCGGCACCGCGCAGGGCGGCCTTGGACATGAACTTGATCGTCTGGCCCGTGTCCCAGCATTCGCAGAGCGCGATTTCCTCGGCTCGGGCCTCGATACCCTCGGCCACACGCAGGAGGATGTTCCGCCGCTCCAACGCAGGCATATCGCGCCAACCGGCAAAGGCGGCGGAGGCGGCCTGTGCCGCCGCGTCGATATCGTGTGCAGTGCCATGCGCCACGTCGCAGATCAGGCTTTTATCGACGGGCGAGGTCGTCTGGAACACGCCCCCACTCCCCGCCACATCCTGCCCCGCGATACGATTGCGGATGCCGGTAACCCGATAGCGGGCGAGATAGCCGTCCAGCTTGGCGATATTGTCGTCGAGCGCGGTCATGCGGTATCCTTCATGTGGTCGCGGGTGGTGCCGAATTTCGGGGACAGCCCCGCATCGATGTCCCGCATCTCGGCGGAAAGGGCGATGGAATGATGCGCCATCGCGGGGGCCGCGAATGTCTTCAGCACCTCAAAAATGCGCCCCATCGCATCGCGCTTCACATCAACCTCTCGCCCTTCGCGCAGCCGCACGGACAGATCGATGAAGCCATGCTTCGGGTCGCCATCCGCCATCGCATAGTGATCGACACGGGTGGCCCGCACGCGAATGCCGGGGGTGGGGAAGGTTTCGATCGATGCCGCCTCGGCGCGGATCGCCTCGCACAACTGCCCCATATCCACGACCCCTTCGAGATTGGCGGAATAGTCGATGTGGAAATGAGGCATGTTTTTTTCCTTAACATGTGAATTATTGCTAAGTTAAATAAATGTGTCTTGTATTGTCAAGTTCAAGTTGGCACCAGAGTGTCACACTGAAAATCGAGTTCCCATGACCGCCAAGCTCCCCTCGACCGCGCGTTCCTTGCCGATCGCCCTGATCCGCGCCCGCGAGGGGGTGATGGCCCCGATCCGTGACATGCTGGCGGAAACCGGCATTACCGAACAGCAATGGCGCGTGCTGCGGGTGCTGGCAGAGTATGGCATGCTCGACACCACGACGTTGGCGGATCGGGCGAGCCTGCTGTTCCCCAGCCTGACCCGCATCGCGACGACGCTGCGCAAAAAGGGCCTGATCACCCAGACCCGTGACCAAGTGGACCGGCGGCGGCAACTGATCGCCCTGACGGCGGAAGGGCAGAAGATCATCGACGATTGCGCCCCCCAGGCCGCCCAGATCGTCAACGGTTTTCGCCGCACGCTGGGGGACGAAAATTACGAGACGCTGCTGGATTTGCTGGCGCTGCTCGACCCCGCGGCGGCGCAGCCCCCCGAACGATAGATGGTGGGCAGGCCACGGGGTCATACGATCCCGGCGGCGCGCCAGTCGTCGAAGATTTCCAGCGCCCGCTGCGCAAAGACGTCGTCATTGATATGGCCGTCGATCCGGTGCGCCTGTACATTCGGGGGCAAGTCAGCGCGCAGGGCATCAAGGAAGGTTTCGAGGCCAGCTTTGTCGTGCAGGTCCGCACCCTCCCGATCCCACTCGCCCAAGCCATGCTCGGGCAACAGCAGCGCGACGGGGCCTTTGGCGGTGGCGAGTTGGGCGCAATGGGCGCGGGCGACCATGCGCCGCTCTTCATAGTTCAGCACGATGGAGGTGAGCAGGCGGTTATGGGCGTGCTGGATGTGATCGGTCCACTTTTTCGGCACCGGTTGCCAGCCCACGATGTCGACGAGATCGTAGCACCCCGGCGCGACGATCTGCGGCGTGCCGCTCAGCCCCGCATTCGTCAGGCGATCCGCCCCCGCCGAGATATTGGACCCGTGGGTGAAATTGCCCAGCTCCTGCGTGCAGAAGTCGAAGACGCAGGTGAAGGCGCCCTGCGCCGCGAGGCTCTCGAATGCGCGTCCTCCCATGCCGGTCGCATGGAACACGGCAACTTCATAGCCTCGTTCCTCCAGCGCAGGCTTCAGCGGCACCATGTACTTCAGTGCCGATTTACCCAGCGATGTCATCCCGATCAGCGGCTTCGTCGGATCCGGTTTCACCACCGCCCGCGCCGCCCCCAGCACGGCCCCCGCCGCCTGACTCAGCGATGCCTTACAGACGGAGTTAAGGCCATACAGCCCCCCCGCCCACAGGATCATCTGCGTATCGGCCGCCAGCCGCTCGGCGGGGATCAGGGGGGAGAACGAGACGGTCGAGACGATGTATTTGGGGACGCCCAGCGGCAGGGCCGTGCAGACATCCAGCGCCAGATCGGTCCCCATCGTACCGCCCAGCACGACCATCCCGTCGAACGCCCCTTCCGCATACAGCCGTGCGGTCAGGGCCGCAGCCCCCCGCGCCATGATCTGCATCGCCTCGTTTTCATTGCCCGAGGCGATGGCGGCGGCGATGGTGCTGCCCCCCTCCTCCGCCACCGCGTGTTTCGAGTGGTCGGTCGGGGCGGAGGGGTCGCCGAGGACCGACACATCCATCGTGACGATCCGGCCCCCCTGATCCCGGATGACCGACGCCAGAAAGCCCAACTCGTCGTCCTTGGTGTCGTAGGTGCCGATCACCAGAATGGTTTTATCCGTCATGTCATGCGCCCTACAGCTTGATCCACGCCGTCTTGAGATTGATGTATTTGTCGAGGGCGTGGAGCGATTTATCGCTGCCATTCCCCGACTGCCCGACCCCGCCCAGCGGCACGGTGCCATCGGCCCCGCCATAGGTGTTGACGTGCATCACCCCCGTGCGCACCGCGCGGATCATACGATGCGCGCGCGACAGGTTGCCCGTCCACACCGCGCCCGCCAGCCCGTAGACGGTCGAATTGGCGATGCGGATGGCGTCGGCGTCCCCCTCGAACGGGGTTACGCCCAGCACGGGGCCGAAGACTTCCTTCTGGGACAGCGTCGCCTCCGGCGTCACGCCCGTCACGATGGTCGGGGCCATATAGGAGCCGCCGGTTTCCTGCAGGATGCGCCCGCCACCCGTCACGATTTCGCCGCCCTCGGCTCGCGCGGTTTCGACGAAAGCGAGGTTCTGCGCCAACTGCACCTCCGAGTTCACGGCCCCGATGGCGGTGTCGAGGCGCAGCGGATCACCCACGCGCATCCCTTCGGCAATGCGCACCACCTCAGCCACGAAATCATCGTGGATGCTCGCCTCGACCAGCAACCGCGACCCGGCGACGCAGACCTGCCCGCTGTTGCGGAAGATGCCCCCCGCCGCGACCTTGGCCGCCTCCGCCAGGTCAGGCGCGTCGGCGAAGACGATGTTGGGGGATTTACCGCCCAGTTCCAGATACACACGCTTCATGTTGGACCGCGCGGAGTATTCCAGCAGCCGCCGCCCCGTGCCGCCCGACCCGGTGAAGACCAGCACGTCGACATCCATCGACAGCCCCAGCGCCTCGCCCACCACCGCGCCCTCGCCGGTCACGGCATTGAGCACGCCAGGGGGCAGGCCCGCCTCCAGCGCCAGTTCGGCCATGCGCATCAGCGACAGCGAGGCGGTTTCGGAGGGTTTCAGCACCACCGAATTGCCCATGGCGAGGGCGGGGCCGAGCTTCCATGCGCCGATCATCAGCGGGAAGTTCCACGGGATGATCGCCCCGACCACGCCCACCGGCTCCTTGTGGATCATGCCCAGAACATCATGCGCCGTGGGCGCGATCTCGCCGTAGACCTTGTCCAGCGCCTCGGCATAATAGCGGATCGTGCCCGCCGCCGAGCCGGGTTCCGCCTTGATCGCCATGCCGATTTCCGTGCCGTTGTCGCGCACGCCCAGCACCGCGAGTTCCAGCGCGTTGGCCTCGATCAGGTCAGCCCATTTCAGCATCACCCTCTTGCGCGCGGCGGGCGGTTGACCGGCCCAGCGACCATCCTCGAAGGCCGCGCGGGCCGAGGCGATGGCGGTGTGCATGTCCGCCGCCGTGCCTCTGGCCGATCGGGTCAGCACCCGCCCGTCGATGGGGGACAGGATGTCCATCATGCCTCCGTCCGATGCGGGCACGGCGCGGCCATCGATCAGGTGAAGCCGGGGAGGAACGGCGTGGGCGCGCAGGGTGTCGATGCGGGTCTGGTCCATGGTTCTATCTCGTCTGGGTGTCGTGGATGTCATGGTCCTCGTCGAGGCGATGCGCCCGCAGTTCCTTGACCAGCGTGCGGATGTGCAGGGCTAGGACGAGGAGGATCAGGGCGAAGAGGACGAAGGCGATGGGGCGGTCGATCATGTCAAAGGGCGTCTTCAGGCGCGGCAATGCCGAGCGCAGCTTCACTTCCATGATCCCGCCCAGCACCATCCCGAGGATGATGGGGACGATAGGCAGGTTCAGCCGCTTGAGCACCAGCCCCAGCACCCCGAACCCGGCGGCGATCATGCAATCGGTCAGCGAATTGCGCAGCGAATAGACCCCGACGAAGGACAGGATCAGGATCATTACCCCCAGAAACCGCGTGGGCACCCGGATGATGCGGGTCAGCAGGTTGGTCGAGAACAACAGGAAGACCATCACGATGACGTTCAGCGCGATCAGCGCGAAATAGAGGCCGTAAACCAGATCGATATTGTTCTGGAACAGTTGCGGCCCCGGAATGACATTATGCACGTAGAACACCGACAGCATCATCGCCGTCAGCGCCTCGCCGGGGATGCCGAGCGCCAGCAGCGGGATCATCGCGGCGGCGGGTACGGCGTTATTGGCCGCCTCCGATGCGATCAGGCCCTCGGGCGAGCCTTTGCCGAATAGCTCGGGCGTTTTCGAGGTCTTTTGCGCGTAGGTATAGCTCATGAATTGCGCCGTGAACTCGCCCGTGCCGGGGATCATGCCCAAGATCACGCCGAACCCCGCTGCGACGGTGGCGACGCGCTTGTGCCTGAGCAATTCGCGGATACCGGCGGTCATCTTGCCGGTCACGGGCTTTGCGTCGGGGCTGCTGTCCGGGGCGGTCAGCAGAAAGAACGCTTGGCTCAGCGCGAACAGGCCCAGCACCACGACGATCAGGTTTATCCCCGAACTCAGGAACGAATAGCCGAAGGTATAGCGCTGGGTATACGTCACCGCATCCAGCCCAACGGTCTGCAAAAAGATGCCGAACATCGCCAGCGCCCCGGCGGCGAAAATCTGGCCGCGATGCGCGAGGATCACGAGGACGATGCCCAGCAGGGCGGCGAGGAATATCTCGCGACTGCCGAACATCGGCGCGATCATGGCCAGCACGGGGGACAGAGCGATCAGGCAGCCGATCCCGAATATCCCGCCCCAGAACGACGCGCTATAGGCCAGTGATACCGCGCGATGCGCCTCGCCCCTCTGGGTCATCGGATAGCCGTCATAGGAGGTCAGCGCGTTGACCGCCGTGCCGGGGGTGTTGATCAGCACGGCGGGGATCGCGCCCCCGTACATCGATGAACCATAGATGCCGAGCAGCACCGTCAGCCCGACGATCGGGTCGAGCGAGAAAGTCGCGGGCAGCAGGATGGCGATGGCGACAGCCGGGCCGACGCCGGGAATCGCGCCGATGATCACACCCCCGATGGACCCGACCAGCAGCGCGATGATCACATCCCATCGGGCCAGCATCTCGGCCCCGGCGATCAGGTTTTCCATGGGTGCATCCGATCAGAAGTAGGTCAGCATGATCTGGCGCAAGCCATCCGGCAGCGCTTCGTATATCCGGCCAGAGGGCAGCTTTACCTGCAGGAAAGTCTTGAACAGCAACACGATCACCACCGCTCCGACCACGGCGGATCCCAGCGCCACCCGGCTGCGATACCCCGCGCGCAGGGCCAGCGCGACGGCGAAGATCATGGTCGAGGGCAGGTATCCGACAATCGGCACCACCGCCGCATAGCCGATGAACCACCCCGCATATTCCAGCGACGAGGCCCATAATCCGACCTCCCGCCAGCGCCCTTCGATCCGCTCCGACAGCATCGATCCGATCAGGTGAAACGCGGCAAACACGACCATGAAGGCAAGCGATACGCCGGGCCAGAAACGGGGTTGGGCGAACAGCTTTGCGCGGGGCTTCCACGCCGTTTGCTCCGTCAATTGCCACAGCAGGAACAATGAAATGATCAACATCGTCCACGCAAAGACGATATCGCCGGGGCGACGATATCGTTTGAAAAGCACCTGCAGTGTTTTTACGCGCGACATGCGGTGGTTCCTGTCAGGAGGGAGGCAAGGTCGAGGCCGGGCAGCATCGCCACCCGACCAAGGCGTCGATTACTCGGCGAGCATGGCGTCGATATTGGCCATCGTCTCGATATCCAGCGCGATCTGGTCCACCACTTCATCGGCGGGCTGCCAATAGACGGCGGCACCGGTATCGGCGGCGAGCTGCTGCGCGCGGTCGGACATCATGGTTTTGCGCGCGACGGCGATGATCTTCTCGCGCGCGTCATCCGGCGTATCCTCGTGCACGAACAGACCGTTCCACAGGGCCACGTTCAGTGCGGGGGCCAGCTCGGCCACGGTCGGCGCGTCGGGCGTCAGCGGGATGCGCTCGGAGCCGATGGAGGCAAGGATCGTCACATCATCGAGGCAGGGCAGGATCTGCTGAAGCGTCGTGTTGATCACGTCGACATCGCCCGAGGCCAACGTATTGCAGTCCAGCGCATCGAAGGCGGCATCGGCGGCGAATTCGAAGCCCATTTCCTTGGCAAGCGCAAAGGTCACCTGCGTCGGCACCAGCGGCGCGCCGAAATGGCCCAGCACCACATCGTTATTGTCCGCGTGATCGGCAAGGCTCTCCATATCGTCATACGGCGCATCGCCCGACGTCGCGATGACGAACGGATAGGTCAGGAAATTGCCCAGCGGTTCGAAGGGATCGGGGTTCAGCTCCGGGATGCCGATCTGCGGGCCGACCACCGGAATGGCGATGATGAAGGACCCGATGGTGTAGCCGTCGGCAGGCGCATTCGCGACTTCGATGGCACCGGGGAACGGGCCGCCACCGCCGCCGGGCTTGTTCACGACAGCCGTCGGCACGCCATACGCTTCCTGAAAGTCTTCCGCGATCATGCGGGTCAGCACGTCTTCGAGATCACCGGGAGGCCATGGCACGATGAACTGCACGGGCTTTTCGGGGTATTCCGCCGCCGCGATCCCGGAGCCGAGAACGGTGGCCCCCGTCATCGTGGCGAGGGCAAGGGCAATTGCGGTCAGTGACTTCGTAAATGCAGGCATTCTGTCTCTCCCTATCGGTTCATATTATGAACCTTTGTTTCGAAAAAAAGATTGTCTTGTTAAATATAAACTGTCAAACATTTTCTACCGTCACCGAAATATGGAAAGGTCCCCATGTCGTCCGCCGCGAAGACTCTTCAGCTGCTTTCATACTTTTCGACAGACCTGCCGGAAATCGGGTTGTCACAGCTGTGTCGGCTGGCCGGACGGGACAAGGCGACGACCCATCGACACCTTCAGGCGTTGGAGGAAACCGGGTTCGTGGAGCGCAATCCATTGACCCGGCGTTATCGCCTCGGCCCCGCCCTGCTGCAACTGGCCCAGACACGCGAAAGCACCGTGCCGCGCAAGTCGGGGGCGGAGGCGGCATTGGCCGTGCTTGCGGAGGCGACGGGCGAGACGGCGCATGCCTCGGTCCTGTCAAGCAAGGTGGTCTATACGCTCGCCGCCTGCGAATCGCCTAAGCACAGCACCCGCGCCATCGTGGATATCCAGACGTTTCCGTTGCACGCGACCGCCTCGGGTCTCTGCGCGCTGGCCTTTGGTCCGGCGGAATTGATGGATGTCGCGGTGGCAGATATGCAGGGTTTTACCTCCAGTACCGCCGCTACGGCTTCCGAACTCGCGCACATCGTCCAGACGGTGCGCGACACCGGCTTCGGGCGCTCTGATCGCAGTTTCGAGGAGGAGATACACGGCCTTGCCGTGCCCGTCTTCGACCAGAGCGACCTTTTCGCGGGAGCTGTTTCCGTGGCCAGTGTCGCCACGCGATTCACCCCCGATCTGGAGCGCCGCATTCAGCGGCATCTGGTGGCCGCCAGCCGCGAGATCACCCGAAACTGGGGTGGCACGATCCCCCGTACCGTCGAGGCCGTCTGGGCCGAAACCTTGTCCACCTCCCACGTATTGGAACCCGCGCTATGAAAGACTCCAACTTCCTCAAGGAAAACAACGCGCGTCAGATGTGGCATCCGATGACCTCGCCGCAGGACAGCATCGACCACCCGCCCAAGATCATCACCGAAGCGAGCGGCGTCACCATCACCGATATCGACGGACATACGGTCGTCGACGGGGTCGGGGGGCTGTGGAACGTCAATCTCGGGTACTCCTGCCAGCCGGTGAAGGACGCGATGACGGAGCAGTTGACGAAGCTGCCGTATTACTCGACGTTCAGGGGTGCCTCGAACGATGCGGCCATCGAACTGTCGTACGAGCTGGGCGAATTCTTCGCCCCCGACGGCATGAGCCGCGCGTTCTTCACCTCCGGCGGCTCGGATTCCATCGAAAGCGCCCTGCGCCTCGCGCGGCAGTATCACAAGCTGCGCGGCGATCCGGGACGGGTGAAGTTCCTCAGTCTCAAGAAGGGCTATCACGGCACCCACATGGGCTGCGCCAGCATCAACGGGAATGCAAATTTCCGCAATGCCTATGAACCTCTGCTGCCCGGCTGCTTCCATATTCCCGCCCCGTACACCTATCGCAATCCGTTCAACGAGACGGACCCCGAAAAACTGGCGCATCTGTGCGTGGCGGCGCTGGAAGACGAGATCGCGTTCCAGGGGCCGAACACCATCGCGGCCTTCATCATGGAGCCGATTCTGGGCGCAGGCGGTGTGATCCCGCCGCATAAGTCCTTTGCGCCGATGGTGCAGGAAATCTGCAACAAGCACGGCATCCTGCTGATCACCGACGAGGTCATCACCGCCTATGGCCGCACGGGCGCATGGTCCGGAGCGCGGCTGTGGGGCATTCAGCCGGACATGATGTGCACCGCGAAGGCCATCTCCAACGGCTACTTCCCGTTTGGCGCGCTGATGCTGGGGCACCGGATCGTGGATGTGTTCGAGGGGAACCCCTCGGCCAAGATCGGGCATGGATACACGTATTCGGGCCATCCGGTGGGGGCGGCGGCGGCGCTGGCGTGCCTGGCCGAGACGAAGCGGCTTAACGTGGTGGAGAACGCGGCGGCGCGGGGCGATCAGATGTTTGCGGGATGCAAGGCGCTGATGGAGAAATACGACATCGTCGGCGATGTGCGCGGGGGCCATGGCCTGATGACGGCAATCGAAATGGTCAGCGACCGGGCGACCAAGAAACCCATCGACCCTGATACTGCCAACAGGGTGCAGGAAGCGGCCTATCAGGCCGGGGCGATGATCCGTATTTCCGGCCCCAATATCATCCTCTCGCCCTCCCTGATCCTGACCGAGCAGGATACGGACACCATCCTGTCGGCGCTCGATGCCGGTTTCGCAGCAGTATAAGGAGGCCACCATGTCCGACACCTACGTCGCCCTGCTGGGCACCAAAGGCGGCCCCGCAATCCGTCCCGGCTCCTCCATGCCGACCTCGAATCTTTTTTGTCTGGGCGGAAAACAGATCGTCGTCGATTGCGGGCTGGGGGTCACGAAGGGGCTGGTCGATCAGGGTATGCAGTTGAAGGATCTGTCCCTGATCTTCATCACGCATATGCATTCGGATCACTATCTGGAGCTTGGGCCGCTGCTGCATACGGCATGGACTTCGGGTCTGAAAACGCCCGTCGAGGTGTACGGCCCGCCGGGTCTGGAGACGTATTGGGACGGATTCCTCGCGTCGATGAAGGCCGATATCGACCTGCGGATCGAGGACGAGGGCCGCCCGGACCTGCGCACGATGCTGCGTATTCACGAGATCGATGCAGGGGTCGTGCTGGAGCAGGACGGGCTGACGGTTTCGGCCATCCGCACCGAACATCCGCCGCTGATCGATTGCTTCGCGCTGTCGTTCAGGACGGCGGCAGCGCATGTCGTCTTCTCCGGCGATACCGCGCCGATTGCGGCGCTGGAAGATTTCGCGCGCGGGGCCGATCTGCTGATCCACGAGGCGATGCTGGAAAGCGCCCTGCCCGCCCTGATGGCCCGCATCGGCAATGGCAGCGACAAGCTGATGGCCCATTGGCTGCGCTCGCACACCTTTGCCCATGATGCCGCGAAGACCGCCACACGGGCGAGGGTAAAGCAACTGGCGCTGTCACATCTGATCCCCGCTGACGACCCGGCCTATGGCGAGCAGGACTGGGTGGCGGCGGTCGCGGACCATTGGGATGGCCCCCTCGTCATCGGCCATGACGGGGTGAAGATCACGCTGCCCGAGAGCACCTGACCCATGGCCCGCTCCACAACCGAACTGATGGCCGACCGCGCCCGCCTGATGGGGCCGAACGTGGCGACCTTCTACGACGACCCGCTCCATATCGTGCGCGGAGAGGGCGTCTGGCTGTGGGATGCGGCGGGGTGCAAGTATCTGGATTGCTACAACAATGTGCCCCACGTGGGCCATTGCAACCCGCGCGTGGTCGAGGCCATCTGTCGCCAGGCCCGCACGCTCAACACGCATACGCGCTATCTGCATGACGGGGTGCTCGATTATATCGAGGCGCTGACCGCGACCATGCTCCCCTCGCTCGATACCGCGATCCTGACCTGCACGGGGTCCGAGGCCAACGACATCGCCCTGCGCATGGCCGAGGCGATGACCGGCAGGCGCGGAATCATCACGACGGATGCCACCTATCACGGCAACACGGCGCTGGTCAGCCAGTTGAGCCGGTCGAACATTCCCGCAGTCGGCTTCGGGCTGGAGCAGTATTTTCGCTTCGCCGAGGCCCCCGACAGCTATCGCACGCCCGACCCGGATGGCACGGTTTTCGCCGCATCGGTCGCCGGGCAGATCGCGGCCCATGAGGAAGCGGGCACCGGCTTCGCGGCGCTGGTCGTCTGCCCCTATTTCCTGAACGAAGGCTTCCCGGACAACCCCAACGGATGGCTGAAACCCACCGCCGATGTGGTGCGCAAGGCGGGCGGATTGCTGATCTGCGACGAGGTGCAATCAGGCTTTGGCCGCACGGGCACGCATCTGTGGGCGCATGAAAAAATGGGCGTCACCCCCGATATCGTGACATTGGGCAAGCCGATGGCGAACGGGCACCCGGTCGGCGGGGTCGTGACGACAGCGGAAATCGTGAAGAACTTTCGCGCGGGCTATCGCTATTTCAACACCTTCGGCGGCAACCCGGTATCCGCCGCTGCCGCGATGGCCGTGCTGGAGGAGATCAAGGCCGAGGGGCTGCTGGCGAATGCGCAACGGGTCGGGGTGCATGCCCGGTCGCGACTGAATACGCTGGCGCACAAGTATGACTTCATCGGCGATGTGCGCGGGTCGGGGCTGGTGTTCGGGGCCGAAATGGTGGTGGATCGAAACAGCAAGGAACCGGCCAGCGACTTCACCGACCGCGTAATCAATGCCATGCGCCATCGCGGGATCATCCTGTCGAAGCTTGGCCGTCACAGGAACACGCTGAAAATTCGCCCGCCCATGCCCTTCTTCATTGAGAATGCCGACCTGTTGTTCGACGCGCTGGACGATGTGCTGGCGCAGACCCCGCTGGCCCCGTGACCGACGCGCAGATCGTCGCCGAGGCACTGGCCCTGTGGGGCATGGGCGGGGCCGAGTATCATCTTGTCGCCGCCCGCGAGAATGCGGTGTTCAAGGTAACGAGGGGCACCTGCACCCATGCCCTGCGCTTGCACCGCAAGGGTTATCGCACCGACACCGAGCTTCGATCCGAACTGCAATGGATGGCTGCCGCCGCGCGGGGTGGTCTGTCGGTGCCCGCTCCGATTCCCTCCACATCCGGCGATGTGCTGCATGGAGTGGCGGGCGTGCAGGTCGATATGCTGACATGGTTGGCGGGCACACCCATGGGCAGGACGGGCGAGGCGCTCGCCACCACCGACCGCCCTGGCCTCTTCTACGCCATCGGGCGGGAGATGGCACGACTGCACGAGGTTTCGGACGCATGGACTCCGCCGACAGGCTTCATACGCCATGCGTGGGACAGGGAAGGATTGCTGGGCGAAACCCCGCTATGGGGCCACTTTTGGAACAACCCCGCGCTGTCGCCCACAGACCGGCAGCTCTTTCTGGACCTGCGCGTAAAAGCCGATACCGACTTGGCCCGGATCGGGGGCACGCTGGATTACGGGTTGATCCATGCCGACCTCGTGCGCGAAAACATTCTGATCGACGGCGACCGGCTGCACCTGATCGATTTCGATGACGGAGGCTTCGGCTGGCGCCTGTTCGACCTCGCAACGGCCCTGATCAAGAATTTGGATGAACCCGATTACGGGGTGCTACGTGCCGCGCTGATTGCGGGTTACACGTCGATCCGCCCCATTGATCTCGCCGCGCTCGACCTGTTCATCGTGCTCAGATCAGCTACTTATGTCGGCTGGAATATGACCCGGATGGGCGAAGAAGGGGCGGCTGTCCGTAACAGCCGATTCATTGACGCAACCCGACACCTCGCCTGCGAGTATCTGACGCCCGCCAGAGCGCGCTAGCAGGCGCAGCGATCATTCCGTGGCCAAACGGGAGAACATCTGTACCTGCGTAGAGAATGACGCCGGTGAAGGGCCTCGATCCAGCCAGGTTCTCCCGAAACCAGCGCATGTGCCGAAAGTCCCCTGCCCGCACCGTCAGCCCCGCCTTGACCTCGATGCCGATGAAACCGCCCTCTTCGTCCTCAATCAGGAAATCGATCTCGCGTTGCTCGCCATCCCGATAGTGATAGACGGAGAAGCGCCCGTCGCTGGCATTGGCCAGTGCCATCAGCTCTGAATGGACAAGGCATTCTGCCAGCTTGCCGGTTTGATCGTCACTGAGGCGTGTCTGATCTTCGGGATACCCGAGCAGTCCGGCCATCAGACCCGGATCTGTTACGAAAAGACGGTCTTTCTTGCCGACACGCGCATAGTCAGTCCGGGTCCAGGGTAGCAGGCGGTCGACCAGAAACACGGTGCGTAATGCGGCCAGATAACTCTCGATCGTCGCCCGGTTGATCGCGAGGCCACGCCCGATCTCGGTGATATCGATGAGCTTGCTCGACCACGCCGCCGTTACCTCCACGAGTTGCCGCAGCGCCTCGACCTTCCGGATGTTGGCGATATCCAGCAGGTCGCGCGACAGGATGGCGTCGATGTAATCCCGATGCCAGCGCCGTCGCCCCCTGTGGGATAATGACCCCGGTTCGGCATACCCGCCGATCATGGCACGCCGCAGAAAATCCTGTTTCGAAAAGTTCGGATCTGAGCTGCCGATCTCACCAGCGAGAACGCGCTCGAAGAAATCCGGTGGTTGTCCCGCCATCTCGCCTTGTGACAAGGGCCGGAGGCGCAGTCTTGCAATGCGCCCGGCCAGAGATTCTTGCACCTGTGGCAGATCATGCAGCCGGGCCGACCCGGTCAGCAGAAATTGCCCAGGCCGTGTATCGAGATCGACCAGACGTTTGATTTCGGGGAGGAGATCCGGCGCATGCTGGATTTCATCGATGATCATCATTTCTGCGTCGTGCTGCAGGAACCCTTTCGGGTCGCGATTGGCGGCTTCGCGTATCGCGATGTCATCGAGCGTGCGGTACAGCACCTGCTTATCCGTCAACTGCCGGGCAAGCGTCGTCTTGCCGACCTGCCGCGCCCCTTCGAGCAGGATGACGCGCCGCTGCTGCCGGGCCTCTAATACAGGCTGCGCCTGCCATCTAGGAAACATGAGTTGCTCTGATTAATCGCCGTTGAACTCTCACTAGAGTATCCGCT
>ENA-ORXT01003268-ORXT01003268.1-marine-metagenome-genome-assembly--contig:-NODE-3268-length-18127-cov-7.334017_pt1 | contig 18127 bp, 10 predicted proteins | sample MGYA00237868_ERZ511482 | MGnify/ENA metagenome assembly ERZ511482 | reverse complement strand
TTTCCAATGCCTCTGGTATTTATTATCTAGTTGTTGAACAAGGAGTAAATGGAGCATTTAGTAATTATACTGTTACTGTAGAATGTAATATTCTAGATTGCTCAGATGTAGAGACAACCATAGAGTGTGGGGAAAGTTATCAGGGAAGTATAACAGGCGGAGATAATAATAACTTTTCAACTGCTAATACTTATTTGAACAATTGCTCAAATAACATTGGGAACCCTTTTACAGGCCCGGATGACTTTATTGGAATTGATGCAGGAAATACGCCTGAAGACATGGTCATCAATTTAACGGGATTAACAGCTGATCTTGATATTTTTTTATTTGATGCATGCGATAATGGCGTTTTATTTGATTGTGTTGGTGGAACCAGTGGAGCTAATTTTCCAGGTTCGGCGAGTGAACAAATTTCAGTTTCCAATGCCTCTGGTATTTATTATCTAGTTGTTGAACAAGGAGTAAATGGAGCATTTAGTAATTATACTGTTACTATTGAGTGTGGAAATGATGAATGCCTGCCTCAATCTGGCGTTCTAGATTGCTCAGATATTAAACCGCTAATCCCAGGTCAGGAAGTTAATTGTGGCTGTGGTCACTTTTTAGAAAATACTAGAACGGATGATGTGACTTCTTACTGTGGAGATAATGGGCCATACTGTATGGATGAGATCATTTATAGTTTCAACTTAGAGGCAGGAAAAAATTACTTTTTTTCTGTGGTACATTATCAAAGACTCTTCATGTTTGAAGAATGTAATTTGAATACCTGTCTTGAAAGTTCTATCATCGATTCTCAAGGTGAACAACATTTTATTGAATACGGATCATGTGAAGATAAAACCGTATACTTTGTTGTAGACGGTAATCCAGAGGATTCTCCAGGAAATGATTGTGCATGCATTCGGGTCGTTGATCTTGGTGAGCTTGAAGATTGTAACAACTTCTGCGACCTCTTCCCACCCACCAGCGACAACGACTACATTCTGACCCTAGCCAATCCCAATAACTTCGAAATCAGAGCCCTTACCTTGGATTTTCCTTTTAGTGGTATGGAAAATGAAGATTATACTTTTGAGGACTCATTATCAATTACCAGCTTAACGGACCTTGAATTCTACTGTCCACAGCCCGGTTGTTATTATGTCTGCGTTTGGTATTTTGACATTAATAATAATTATACTTCTTGTTGCTTTAAATATTGTGTTGAAGAACCTCGATATAATTGTGAGTACCCACAGCTGGTTTTTAATACAGAAAATACAACTGCCCAAACAGAAACATATCGAATCTTATGTTACGATCCAGGAGATACAGGAACCAACAATTCCATTGTTTCTGACAGTACGCGGGTTACAATAGACGGTGTAGATATTAATTCCAATGTGGACGGCGAATACTATTATGAATTCCCTTATGGTTCATATACCATCTGCTGCTGGACCTATGATGGTCTGTGCGATACTTGGGATATTTGCTGCAAGGATGTCTGCATACCATACTTTCCAAAAGAAGAAAAATGTGACATTAATCTTGACTTCGAACATGTCATTGATGTAAATGATCCATTGCGTTTTACTTTCACGGTACCTACAGTTGGAGGGAATACTTGTGATATTGAATCAATCACTCCTCCAGCAAACATTACACCCTTAGGAAATTGTCAATTCGAAGTCTTGTTCCCGGGCGATGGAGTATATAAAGTATGTTATAATTACGCAGATAATATGGGCTATTGCTGTGAGTACATATGCATTGATCCAACTCAATTGACCTGTAAAGAATCCTTTGATATTATTCCTGTTTTTCCAGACAAGGTACGAGTGGAGTGCAATGAACCGGGGAAGTTTAAAAAATGGTGTGCGACACGATGCCTTATTACAGATCCGTGTGATGGACTTTCAACTGATGTCTTAGGGTGCAGATATGACCCTAACACCGAATATTGTTTAGAAGAAGGCTATGAGTATTTTATTACAAAAGAAAGAAGAGATTGTTGTGAAACTCAAGAATGTGAATTCTGCATTATTAATGATGGTATAAATTGTAATAGATACATACCACAATATATTTCGCAAGCAACTTCGACAGAGATTATCTATGATTTCAATTATGCTGATTCTGATGATTTAACCCTCGAGTCATATTCTGTCCTTGACGAAAATTATAATATTCTTCAATCAAATATTGCAACAGCCAATGACATATCTATTAATTTTTCTGCCATTCCTGGCTTCGTTCCTGATCGAACATACATTATTTGTTACCTGTCAAGAGACCAATTTAATTGCTTGCACCTATGCTATGAAAAATATAGAATTTATAATCCATTCACCTGTTCATATATCCGGCCCTACTTTTTAGGCAGTCCTGACAATGAATCAACAGAGTATAGTTTTGAATTGAGTTCAGCAGCTGCTGGAATGCAGGTTCAAGGTTGGACGATTTATAATAATTCTGGCGCGACTGTTGAGACAGGCCTTGGTCAAGGTCAAAACATCATCTGGGATTCACCCGACGGTGGTGTGTATTGGGTGTGCGTATATTTGTATGATCCAGTTTTTGATTGCTATCAAATATGCTATTATAAATTCAATACCTGGTATCCATATAATTGCGGATACATCGCTTGTACTTTTACCGGAAGTCCAGCCGAGAATATTTATCAATTGAGTCTTACCGAAGAGGGGCAACAACAGGGCCTACAGGTAATAGAATGGTCTGAACTAGATGCTGGAGGACAGACGGTTATTCAGACCAGTGCTACTCCATTTAATCAAGTGTTTGCACCCGGAGTAACCAGAGTGTTCTGTGCCTTATTATATGATCCGCTGACTGGTTGTTATTCTATTTGCTATTATAAAATTCAACTTAATAATCCATGGGATCCATGCACTGCCTTTGGTCCTTCTTACGATCAGACTTCAGGACAGTTGAGTTTAAATCCATTGGGTAACTATCAAGACTCCTATACAGAAATCGAAGGTGTGGGCTTCACGGATTCACCAATCATTGATCTACCACCGCCAAGTACTGACAGCATTGAGGTCTGCTACTATTACTATGATGGTTTTTGTTGGAGGGTTTGTTGCGAAAACGTCTGTGTTAGAAATTGTGCCGAGTGTTATGATGACTGCTGTCCAGCAGGAACAGATTTTACTTGGCTAGACGACATCAAAAATACACTCGCTATGGATTGTAGTGTAAATAATCTAGTGCCAGGGTCGATTTATGTAGGTGAACTAAATGGAAGTTGTGCATACGCAGTTTGGGAACCGCAAGATTTTATGTTATTCCAGACTGAATTAAACTATTATGATTGCCAAGGAACCTTGGTTGATACTTATACAACCAATGTTCCAAGTCAGGTTCAAGACTTGGTTGATGAAATGGATATTGTGTGGGATTGCATAGATGGCGACAGAGAAAAATGTAATGATATTCCACTCCCGCCACCTCCTCAGGACCCTTGCCCAGATTTTATGGGTGGTGAATGTGAAGACTTTCAAAACTATGCACCAGATGTATGTAACCTAGTAGAAATTTCAGGAAATACCGTTTTGGAAGTAACCACCTTCGGGGTAAATTTAGAAGATTGTGAAGAGACATTTTCGATTACACCTCCTTCAGGGAATGAATCCATTTTAAGTTTTGACCTTTATGTTCAGAATGGTGCCATAATGTATGGTATGACAGAAAATGGAACCATGCTTGAGTTTTCATTTCAACCGAATGGAGTTATGGCATTTACTTATGATGGAGTCCCTTATAACTTTGTTTCTTCCTATCCAAAGAATAAATGGTTCAATGTAGTTTTAGAATTAGATAAGACTGGGGAGATTAACGGTTCGGTTGATGGTGTTATGGCAGCGACTCAATTAATAATGTCTGAACACTTGACAAGTTGGACTTTTTACAGTGCCTTGTCTACAGCGCCTGAAGCATATTATGTTGATAATTTCTGTACAGGGTATTGTGAAGGGAATCCTATTCCACCGCCGCCCCCTCCTGGGGATCCTTGTCTTGATTTTGTTGGTGATTGTATCGACTTTCAAACCTATGCTCCAGATATATGTAACCTAGTAGAAATTTCAGGAAATACCGTTTTAGAAGTAACCACCTTTGGAGTGAACTTAGAGGATTGTGAAGAGACATTTTCTATCATGCCACCATCAGGAGATGCGTCCATTTTAAGTTTTGACCTTTATGTTCAGAATGGTGCCATCATGTACGGGATGACTGAAAATGGAACCTTTGTTGAATTGGCATTTCAACCCAATGGCCAAGTTAATTTTAGTTATGATGGAATTCCATACAACGCCATTACCACCTACACGAAAAACAAATGGTTCAGTGTCGTTCTAGAATTTGATAGGACGGGATCAATTTCAGGAAAAGTAGATGGGGTAGATGTTCTTAATGAATCAGTACTGGCAGATCATTTGACAGAATGGACCTTTTATAGTGCCTTGTCAACAGCGCCTGATGCTTACTATGTTGACAACTTCTGCACAGGTTATTGTGATGATTGTTTGCCTCCTAATCCTGGGGGACCTTATAATTATGATTGTGACATTTTTCAAGTCGAGGGCATTACACCTCTTCCTAACAATAACTTTAATGTAACCTTAAAAGCCAATGGAGTTGATGCTCAGAGTTTTGAGGTCATCGATTCTGTTTCTGGGAATATTATTTGCCAGCAAAATATTACTGGTTCGAACGCAGCTTTTGGTTGTTCGGATTTCGGAGCAGGTAATACCTACATCATTTGTTTGTATTATCTAGACGATGAAGGTTGTCTTAGACGATGTTGTATGAAACTTTACATCCCCGTGAATTGTGGATTATTCTCTCCTTATTTTATAGGAGATGACAATAATTTAGATTTTGCGCTAGATGCAAATGTCGATGGTACAAATTTAGAAGTAGTTTCCTGGTGGTATGATAGTCAGAACATTGGTTCAGATACTGAAACAACTCTGAACTATCCAACGCCTGGAACCTATCGGGTCTGTTGCTTATTATATGATCCATTCACAAGATGTTACATTCTTTGTTGTCGAGAATTATGTATTGAAAATCCATTGGATTGTAACTCAATTGATGTAGACTACGATATTATTGGGCAGGAGTATATCCTGACGGCAAACGGTGTTCAGCAAGTTTTATCATGGAATATCGATCTTCCTTTGAATGTACCCAATAACGGATTTATTGGCTCGGACAACCCGCAAAGATTTAAGCCTGAGGATTTCAATATTACTGCAGGTCAGGAAATAACCATTAGCGTTCGATACATTGATGATGATGGATGTTTGAGAGTCTGTTGTAAACGTTTGTGTCCACCGATTGATCCTACACAGGTGTGTAATTTTATAACACCAGTTTATTTAGGAAGTGGTTTGGATTTTTATTTCTCTGCAGAAGATACTCCGAATATCAGTGATGTACGATGGAGCCTGCATATTCCAGGCGGTAATCAGGTAATTGAGATAGGAAATGGTTTGCGTTCCGATGATTTGAATTTTGAAGAACTTAAAGTTCAGTATCCAAGCTTGATGTTAGAAAAAGTATGTATTAGTATTTCTTACAGAGATGATGTCACTGGTTGTTATAAAATATGTTGTAAATGTTTCTGTATTGAAAGTTCGCCTTTAACATGCAATGATATTAGTGCGGTATATATTTTAGATGATAGTAGTGATTATATCTATGCTTTCGAATTGAATATTGCCAGCAGTTCAGATATTGAATGGACCTTGGATAATACCAATACAGATTTAGGTTCAGGATCAACGATCGAAGTTAATTTTCAAGATTATGGTTTTTCAGCAGGTGACAGAGTTTATGTAACGGTCCGATATTATGATACCTCTTCTGACTGTTTTAAAGTTTGTTGCAAAGTCATATGTTTAGAAGAACCAGTGCTAGACTGTGATCTCATAGATTCTGAGTTGCAAGCCGATGGCAATTACAATTTAAATTTTACGGGTTCTTCCAGTCAAGTCAATTGGATAATTGAAGGCATCGAGGAAATCCAGTTCGGAACGGAGGCAACTTTAGATCTTTCCCTTGTTTCTGAATCAGTCATAAAGGTCTGTGTTCTTTATTTAGATAGTAGCGGTTGTTGTAGAATATGTTGCGTAGAAATTGATACGGATTGTTCACTTGACATTAATTTGGGTGATGATTTATTAGTCTGTGATGGATCGACAAGGTCGTTGGCATATGCTCCGAATGGCTCGGAAGCTAGCATCGAGTGGTTTTTAAATGGCAGCAACATTGCCTCGAATATAAATGTTATTACAGCGGATGTTTCAGGGGAATATAGTCTTTTGGTTTCGGATGATGCAGGTTGCACTGGAAGCGATGTTATAAGTATCGAATATTTTGAAGTACTTAATTGCAGCCCTTTCAGTTATTCCATCGATCCGACAAACCCTTCCCTTGCAAACTTTAATCATAATATCTTGAACGGTATTTCTTACGAATGGGATTTTGGAGATGGAAATAATTCAACTGATCCAAGCACCAGTATAAACCATGAGTACCAAAGCGCAGGCGTTTATACTGTTTGCTTGAATGTTACCGATGCTTGTGATGTTCTATGTAATCACTGTCTGACAATTAGTACGGAGGACCTTAATTTAGATGCGGTCATCACAGATGGTGGATGCGGTGCTAACCCAGACTTTGGAAGTATAGATTTATTTATCTCGGGTGGACAATCGCCATATCAGATAGATTGGAGTAATGGTCAAGTCAATGTTGATCCTTTGTCTAATCTTGAAGCTGGGTCCTATTCAGTGACTATCACGGATAATTCGAATACGACGGTTTCTGCTGATTACGTAGTTAATGTATTTGAAACAGTAATTTGCAGACCACTGACTTATTCAATTTCTAACATAAATGATAATACTGTCATATTTAATAATCTTATTGAAAATGGGGTTTCTTATGATTGGGATTTTGGAGATGGCAATTCTTCATCTTCAAATGATGGAAGTGTAGAACATGAATACCTTGCCGCTGGAATATATTCTGCCTGTTTAACGGTAGAGGATGGCTGTGGAGACCTATGTGTTCAATGTGCGACGGTAGCCATTGATATCATAGATATTCTCATTGAGTCCATTGTAAGTGATGGCGGTTGTACCGATGGCCCTTTGGGGAGTATAGCACTTTCAGTATCTGGAGGTTCTGAACCTTATGTTTTCAATTGGAGCAATGGATCTGAACAACCAACCATACAGGACTTGGAAGCTGGAAATTATTCTGTTACCGTCACAGACAATTCTGGAAATACAATCGAAGAAAATTTCACTATCGAAATTTTTGATGATATTAATTGCAATGTTCCCTTATTTGCGGAAGCAGACAATGACAATTCATCCATCATTACTTTTACTCAAGGAATTGAAAACGGCACGAGCTATGAATGGGACTTCGGCGATAACTCAATCATCCAAGATGCTAGTCCAACGGTTGTTTATCAGTACGACGAAAGTCCAGGAATTTATAGCGCCTGCTTAACGGTCACGAATGATTGCGGTGGAATCTGCGTCCAATGCATAACCATAGCCATTCAAACATTTTACATTGATGCTGAAATTGTGGACGTGAGTTGTGATAGTTTAGGGTTTATTAGTCTGAACGTAACTGGTGGAGTGGAACCTTATAGTTACTCGTGGGATACAGGATCAAACCTGTCTTCGCAGAGTGATTTAGCAGCTGGTCAATATGCTGTCACTGTGACCGATCAAGTGGGCGACCAAATTGAACGTAACTATGAAATTAGCGATGATGAAGCCTCTCTTATAAGTCAAGGTGATACAGCTATTATAGTTCAGCAAAGTGAATTGATAGAATTAATCATTGAAGGAGCGACGGATGTTTTATGGATGTCTAGCGATTTTGACTTAGACTGCGAGGATTGTTTTGAGACTAGTTTCATTGCCAATGGTGTGGGACAAATAAGTGCCTTCGCTGTAGATGATAACGGATGCAGTAGGACCATTATTTATACAATTAGTATTGAAGACTCGCTTCTCTTTGGTCCTAACATGATTACACCGAATGGAGATGGCTACAATGATGTCTTGGAATTTGTAGGAATAGAACAATTTCCATCAAATCGATTGACAATTTTTAATAGATGGGGAGAAGTACTTTTAAATTTTGAAGGGTATGAAAATGATTGGAGTGCTCAGAAGAATTCCAAAAATTTACCGGATGGTGTATATTATTATGTTCTCGAATACGGAGTAAATTCTACCATTGAGAATGTGCTCAAAAGAGATTTACTGGTGATGCGTGAGAGGTAAGATATTATATAACAAATAACTAAATGAAAATGAAAACAATTAATATAAAGATCGGATTTCAATTTATTTTTATGGTGGTTTTTTCCACGCTTGGTATTTCGCAACAAAATGAAGATATTAAATTTAATTACGATGCTCCATTTTTAAGAAACCCAGCAACCTTATCAATGCTCTATGAAAGGGTAGGGAGCCTTAATTATTTGCAACAATACTCGGGGATTAGTAATCCACCTTCACTCATTACTGCTTCTTTTCAATATCCAATCCCAAAACAACAACTTTCTGTAGGACTTGGCGTAATCCGTGAATCAGCAGGTTTGTTAGCCAACAATGCTTTGAATATTTCTAGTTCTTATAAGATTCGATCCCTAAGGAGTCAGAAAGATTATCTTTCTTTTGGATTATCTTTTAAGATGTCCAGTTTATCAATTAAGGGTTCAGAAATTGAATTGGTAAATGGTCAAGATCCACTCGCCATAAATTCTGATGAAAATGCACTCGGGTTTAACGTTGGCTTTGGAGTATTTTATAGTACGGATCGTTATAAGGAGTGGCAAAGAGGTGTCCCTATATTTCAATTTGGGCTTTCAGCTGTCAAAGCAATACCACAGCGTTTAAACTTTTCTACTATATCTTATAAAGAAGTAACCACCTACCATGCAATTGCTAACCTTATTAATCCATTTTCAACAACTGGTTCTAGAGTTCAGACAATGCTTGAGGTATCCTACGAATCTGAAAATTTATTAAATGTGAGTATTGCTAGTCAATACATTCATGAAAATAAATTTATCATTGGTATAACTGGTGATTCTAATTATGATCTGGGTTTTAATGCGGGTTATCAATTTAGAGCATCTAATATTGGTGGATTCTATAAAATTATAGGCTATGCAATTGTTCCTCTTGGGTTGATTGATAATTATATTAATACTGGGTATGGAATTGCATTGACTTATGAATTTGATGTGAGTCGATATAGATAGGATGGATATTGAATAGGATTTATTAATTACTTAGAAAATCAGTGAGGGTTTATAAAAATGTTATATAATTAGGAATCAATTTATATAATACTTTTATTTAAGTATTGTGACTAAAGAATACATACAAAAGATTGATTTTTTCCGAGCCCTGTCAATCCTTCTCGTTGTATTATTTCACCTGGACCTTAAACCATTCCAAGGTGGATTCATCGGCGTGGATGTGTTTTTTGTGATTAGCGGATTTTTAATTACTAGAATCATTAAGCAGGAACTCGATCAAACTGGTAGCTTCAATTTTGGTGAATTTTATTTAAGGCGGGCTAGAAGACTTTTGCCATCTCTTTTCTTAATGTTTTTTCTGGTCTTTGCCTTTACATACTTCCTTTTTTCTCCAAGTGATTTTATAAAATCAACGCAGTCAATTTTAATGGCTGCCATTGTAATCTCAAATATATTCTTCTTTAGGCAGTCAGGATATTTTGATAAATCTTCTGAGCTTGAACCTTTGCTTCATACCTGGTCTCTCGGTATTGAAGAACAATTTTATTTATTGTGGCCACTGACGCTGGTTCTTATTTGTAAATTATTTAAAGGCAGATACTTTACCCTAACGACAATATTATTTGTAGTTAGTTTGGCTATGACCTATTTAATTTCTGCCTTTCCAGGCAAATTTTTTATGGGTTCTTTTGAAGGGCTCGATACAGACCAAATTAAGTCCGCCATCTTTTATTTACTTCCCTTTAGAATCTTTGAATTTCTGATCGGTGCTATCGCTTTCTTTTACGTGAATCAAAAGCAGCGGATAGAGAAAGGCGCTCTAGCTTTAAACCTGTTAGGAGTTGGTCTAATCATTATGTCCGCCATGTTTTTAAATAAGCAGATCGCCCTTTTGGGAGTTTTGAATATTATCCCATGTCTAGGAATCGCCTTATTATTAGTTGTTGATTTCCCTTCATTACTAAAGCCGATTTATCATAATAAATTCTTGGGATTTGTAGGTAAGGCAAGTTACACATGGTATCTTTTTCATTGGCCGATGATTGCTCTTTCTAAATATGCACTAGAAAGATCCTTGACTACTGCTGAATCGCTAGCTATATTTTTTAGTTCCTTATTCTTGTCACTTGTAATCTATAAATTCTATGAGAATCCCATTCGTTACGGAAGTGGAGCTTTGGATTTTCAAAAGGACAAAGTCTTTATAATTTCAGTCCTTGCTTCCGTACTTACCTCTGGCTTCTTAAGTTATCACGTGACAAACAATGATGGTTGGCTTTTTAGATTGAGCAAGGAGCAGAATAGGATTGCAGCACAGTATGATACACTTGAAGATTTTCATAAAAATTATTGGGGTGGGGCGGGTTATGAGATCGGAATCATTGGCGAAAGCCCAAGTAGCGTAAAAAAGATCGATCTAGTTTTACTAGGAGAAAGCCATTGTGGTCACTTTGTACATGGGCTAGATTCACTGCTTGTAAAAAAGCATAAGAAAACTGTGTACGTTTCTAATCTAATGAACCCTTCTGCGATTTATCTACCAGATATTATTCCTACACATTTGGATCCAACCATTATATCGAAAAGTCTAGAAAAGACCATTAATGTTTTAAAACAGAATTCAGAGGCAACACTTTTAATAAGCCATTACTGGTCCGTCCAAATGAGACGCAGTAAAGTGAAACTATCCAATGGTCAGCTAGTTCCTCTGCCCACCAATACGCAGGGATTTAAGATCATCGCTGATAAGATTGAGAAGCTATTGGAGATCGTCGGTCCACGAAAAGTAATCCTATTTGGCTCAGGCCCTATCATGCCTTATACAAACAAATTAAATCACATCGAAAGACTTTTGAAACCTAATTATATTGAAGGTGAAAAAAGTACCCCGACCACCTTTAAACCGCATCCAAGTTATTATCAGATCAATGAATTCTTTTCGAAATATGCTGAGAGTAAACAAGATGTATTTTACTTCGATCCGAGAGAACCCTTTTGCGAAAACGGAGTCTGTGTAGCTCAGAAGGATGAAGTTGTATACTTAAGCGACTGGGATCATTTATCGAAGGATGGGTCTTTTAGATTGGTGAAATATTTTGAGAAGAGAATCCTAGGAGTAATGAATGGTGGGCATTAGGAATACCGAAAATAAAGAAGGCCGTCCATACGGACGGCCGTTATATTTTATTTTTCTATTTTAATTTTGGAATAAAAATAAAACTTCCCCGTCTGTCAAAGGTCTATCGTAAATTCTAACCTCATCCATACTTCCAATCATATAAGCACAATCGCCGGCAGCACACTGTCCTCTTCCTAATTCTAATGGATGGTCTGACTCCAAGTAACCACCACAATTAGGTAGATCATCTTGAAAATCATCAGCGTCTGATCGCACGCCATCAATGTAAAGTCTGAACCCTGAAGGTACGAATGTACCATCCCAAGTTCCTACAACTTGATGCCATTTTCCTACTTCTAAACTATTAGCTTCAGATAATCTTCCAGCATAATTATCTCCATCAGTTGCATAAGTAAATCTTAAGCCGTTTGCGTCGGTAGAGGATAATACAAAACCAATTCTTTCTACGCAATCACCACCAGTTCCACTGCCATTATAATTAGAAATGAATCTACCGTTCGTTTCACCTTCATTTATCTTAATCCATGCAGAAAAAGTTGCACCTTCACCTAAATTATCATCTATTGAGGTATTGGAAGTAATATAAGAATCAACGCCATTAAAGTCGTAAGCCATGTCGCTATCACCGTTAGAATTACTTCCAGAAGTAGCTCCGTTAATGTTTCCTGAGTGATCATTACCTGAAATATCGTCTGCATTTCCATCTAGTGGAAAGTGGGCAACCAATCCTTCTGTAACGCATACTTGTATTTCTGTTTCTGAACTACTATTTGCTCCATCACTGTCTCTAGTAATCTCAAGCAATGCTCTAAAGGTACCGCCTTCATTGTATGTAACTATTGGATTTGCTTCTGTCGACGTAGCTGGATCTCCGCCTTCAAAAGTCCATTGATAAGTATCTGGATTTCCTGTAGAAGCATCGGAAAAGGTCACTTGTTCCTCTTGATTAATTTTAGATGTGTTTGCAGAAAAGTCCGCCGTGAGTTCAGGAGCACATACTTCTATATCTTGCTGTGAAATACTAGTGGCATTTGTTGTGCCATCAACTCTTGAAACGTTGAGGCTTGCAGTAAATACTCCGATCAAATTGTAAGTTACGGTCGGATTTGGTTCAGTTGAAGTTCCTGGGTCTCCTCCTTCAAAGGTCCAATTATAAGTATCAGGATCACCGGTTGAAGTATCGGTAAAAGTAATTTGTTCTCCCTGGATAATTTTGGTCGCATCTGCTGAAAAGCCGGCAGTAAGTGCAACAGGTGTCATAGTCTCTTCTGGGTCATCTTTGCAGTTTACTAGGCATAAAGAAATAAGGACAAGTAGGAGTAAATGGAAATTAAAGTGTTTCATTTTTGATATAGGTTAAGTTTTGAATCTTGTTAATCGTAAAAGTAGATAATTAAGCATCTCTGCAATGAGAATTATTGTTAAATATCTATAGGTAATAGTTGTTAAATTAAAAATAGTTGTGACGCCTTTAAGCCAAAACGAAAGTGTTACAGGGCCAAAACGAAAGTGTTACGTTTTTTATTGTTATCAGTTATCACAAAAGTGAAAGACTAAAATTCGGCTACTTGAAAGATATTTTGCGTGAAATTTTTACATTTTATTTGGAGCATCTTTTGAAAACTGATCAATACAAATTACCTATGTTTCAATTGATTTAAAAACAGATCATAAAATGGTGTACCAATAAATGGACCATAGGGTTGAAGTTGATGGATATCCAAAGACGGGATCGTATTTCCCTCAATGATGCAAGGCCCTTCAGAAGTGATGGTAACATCCCAACCGACCAAGGGTATATCATTTAATTTTTGATGGCTCTTTGTAATGCTGTCTTTCAACTCATTCCAATAGGGGAGTGGCTCTGTGAATTCATCAAGCTTGTCTGGCTTTGTATTTTTCTCAGCTATCCTCTGATCAATCTTTCCAGATTCGCAATTGACGGTATAGGCTTTAGCGCCTCTATGAATTTCGGTAGTCACCATTTCACGCTGAGGTATTTTCAAAATAGGCCTGAATAACTTTACGTTATTATTTTGGTCTAAGATACTTAAAATACGGATGACGCTGAGTGCTCCATTTCCTAAAGTTTTGAAGTACTCATGAGAAGATATTTTTTCTTGAACTAGATACCCTTCATTTGAATTGTTTATAATTGCCAACAGATGTTTTTCCATCTGTTTCTTTTCAATAAACTGTTCATGATTAGTATTGCTGTATTTGTCTTCAGCCTTGTTATATGAAAATATTTGAAACCCTTTGCCTTGCGAACCGGTAGTACGTTTGATGATGAAATCCTTATTTACATCCCAAGGCCTCAGTGAATTAGTTTGAAGTTTGTTTCCGTCGGAAAATACATGCGGAGTAGGGATATTGTTTTCTAAGCAAAAATCATGAAACTTTAATTTATCATTCAAGATTTCCGCATTTGGCTTTTCTGCAAGTAAAGACAGACAATGTTTCAGTGTTTTATGGTAGAGATAATTGTGTCGGTTATTCCAGTTGTCATTCTTTTGAAAATTGAAATATCTGAAATAGAAAGCGGATATATGATCTTTCTTTAAAAGTTGTTTGATCTTGCTTGAATGATTTTTATTAAATAAATTTTGATCGACTTGTTTTGTAAAGGGAAATAAAGGTCTCCAAATGAGTTTTGTAATTATGTATAGAACTAAAAATTGGGGTTTATCTTTCCATAACAAAGACTTCCAAGTTTTGCTTAAATCGGATGGAGCCTGCTTTTGCAGTTCATAAGGGCAGCCCTTCGATATGAATCTTTTAATTTGAATTAAGTACTTAAGCATTTATAATCAGCAGGTTCTTGAACTGGATGTTGACATTTAAAAAATGGTTGTTTAAACCAATTCTCAAAAGATAAAACAAGATAGTGATATTAGTCTAGTGCTCCTTTCTGTTAAACTTTTACATCAAAGTGGATTGAAAACTGGTCTCTACTCTATCACAATTGAATTAATTCTAGTTATTATCAATTAGTTTGTAAGAAATCTTTTTAAAAGCTGCATATTTAGAAAACTTGTAATTGTTCAACATTGACAATACAAGACTTCCAAATCTAAAGAACAACAACCTAGCATATCTTATGTATAGATATAAAGCCTATGCCCTAAATATAAATTCGGAAATTGAATTTCATGAATTTCAGGCAAACAATAATGACTCCGACTTTGATATAGACATTTGTATTGGTGATACACCTCATAAACTTGACGGTAAGGAGGTTATAAATAAAGTTAGATACCAAACGGGACCGAATGAGGTCTTATATCATCTAAAAGGAGCGGGGAAAATCTATGTTTCTGGAGGAAATAAAATTGTAGTCCAGCCCATCGATAATCCTGATTGGGAGCATCTAAAAAATCATGTGAGGGCTAGAGGCATTGCAGCTGCTTTACATCAACGAAAACATGCGATTCTGCATGGAAGTGCAATTTGTAAAGATGGTATGGCCATTTTATTTATCGGCAGATCAGGAGCTGGTAAGTCAACAAGTTTAGCTGCTTTCATCAAAAGGGGCTATGATTATATAGCTGATGATTTATGTCTCATAAAATCGGATAAGTATGGAGCATGTAGAGTTATTCCTGCATATCCTAAATTAAGACTGTGGGGAGATACAATTAAACTTGTCCAAGCCGGAGACCAACTCAGAAAAGGAGAAAAAATTAGAGAGGATATCGACAAGTATTTTATGTTCTCTGAAACCAAGTTCATTGAAGAAGCCTTACCTATAAGTCACATTTATATCTTAAGTGCCTATCAGGGTAATGATATTAATGTAAGTACTGTTGAAAACTTAGATAAGCTAAATTACCTCATGCAAAATTCATTTGCCAAAGGCCACCTCGAAGGCTTGGGTGGTTATAATGAGCAGTTTAGGGTTTATGGTGATTTAATAAAACAAGCAAGCATAAAAAAAATTGAAAGACCGTTGGGAGGAGGGTCCGAATCTTTATGGAACTTGATTGATTTGGTTGAATCAGATTTTCTAAATGACTTTAGCTATGGGTAATATCATATGGTTGGCTTCCTATCCTAAGTCTGGAAATACATGGTTTCGTGCATTCTTGAGTGCCTTGTTTTCTGAAGATTTTACAGTTGATATTAATAATTTGACAGTAAATAAATATGTAGCTGACACAACCATGTTTGAAAATGCAACCAATCTCAACGCTTCGGAACTTTTAAGAAAAGAAATCGATGAATTAAAACCGGAGGTAATGAGATATTATGCATCTCTTTCTGACGAGAATATTTATGTCAAAATCCATGATAAGTTTAAATTATTGGGAGATGAAGTCCCCATAATTCCGATAGAAGAAACTAAAGTTGTTTTATATTTTGTAAGGAATCCTTTGGATGTAGTAGTTTCCTATGCGCATCATGACAATTTATCTTTGGATCGAGTCATTGAACGGATGAACCAAAATTATTTGTTGTTTGATAGTAAGAATAGAGAATTTTTCAACCTTCCAGAAGAGTTAGGTACTTGGAGTAATCATGTTTTGAGTTGGAACTCAAATGATTTAATCAAAGTGCATACAATACGTTTTGAAGATATGGTTTTAGATACCGCAATGATTTTCAAACAAGCAGTCGAAGCGATGGGTCTCAGTTATTCAGTAGAAGAAATTATAAAAGCGATAAACAGTTGTGAATTTATAAAATTACAAGAACAAGAAAATAAAACTTCTTTCAAGGAAAAATCTTCAGCCGCACCAAATTTTTTTAGACAGGGAAAAATTGGCAATTGGAGAGAACACCTTAATAAAGATCAAGTCGATAAAATTATAGAAGATCATTACACTGTGATGCTTCAACTTAATTATATTGATGTAAATGGCAGTCCTCTTTATTAACATTTAAAATGATTTCCATGACAGACCTTAATTTAATTTATAGAAGAATCGATGATAACTTGTTGAGCAGCCCGCTTGCGGATGAAGTCGTAATGATGAATGTTTTAACAGGAGACTACTTGGGGATGAATAATGTAGCAACCTTCATTTGGAACTTACTGGCAGAACCTATTTCTGGTAATGAAATTTGTAGCAACCTATTAGAAGAATATGATATTGATGAGGCTTCATGCCAATCGAAAACCGCAGAATTTTTGGCTAAATTGGAAGCGGACAAGTTGATTAAAATCCATAGTTAACAAGTGATCCTTCGAAAATTTAAAACGCTGATGGGTTTTGAAAGACCCTTACTTATTATAGAAGCATATTTTTTTATGATATGCTCAAAAATTGCGCTGAGTCTTTTGTCCTTTAAGTGGGTTGCAGGTTTTATGGGTGATTTAATGGAGGAATCTTCGGAAGAGGACAATTATAAAAAGGAAGAACTTAAAGTCATAAGTGATGCGATACAAATAGCAGATAGGAACATCCCAATGAAGACCGAGTGCTATGTTCAAGCCTTGACAGCAAGATTGATGATCAAACGTAGAAGTTTAGAAAGCACCATATATTTAGGCATCATGAAAAATAAAGAAGGTCAGACCAAGGGTCATGCCTGGCTTCGATCAGGTAAATTTATTGTCACTGGCAAAAAGAGGCATGAAGACTATCAAGTCATCGCGACTTATTCCTAAATTAATTTACAACTTCCTACACATATGAATGAAGTCATTGCTAAACTAAATCCCAATAAAACAGAATCAATCCGTGAATTAGGAGCTGTAAACATTTCTCAATTGAAAAAAATGGTTGGGACCTTGGGCGATAAGCTATGGGAAAATGAAACGGAGGGAAGAGAAAATGAATTCGCAGTTTTCCATCATACCCAACACATTATATTTCGATTTCCCGACACCTCTACCACGCGCATGAATGTTCATGACAACCCAAGTTGGTTGATATGGAAATCGTTTTTGCTACCGATCATGGAGGAGGTAGTAAAGCCGTATGGATACAAAAACGGTCAGTTTAAAGCTGTGATGTTGGCTAAGTTAAAAGCCGGTTATGCGATAGATATACACAAAGATGGCTTGCCGGAATACTACTTTTTACACAAAATTCACATCCCAATACAAACAAATAAGCTCGTGAATTTTCATATCCAACCCAATAATTATTTCCTAGAAGAAGGAATTGGCTATGAAGTCAATAATTTATTACCGCATTTTGTCACAAATAAGGGAAAGGAAGACCGAATTCACTTGATTTTTGAATTTGTGAACCAAGAATTGTAATTATCTACCTACAATTTTAAAAAAAATAACTAATTTTATAATTCAATCATAAATAAAATGCAACAACCGAAAGTAAAGAACACATGGCAAGACCCAGAAGTTAAAAAATTCAACAAACTAGACTTAGTAAAGGGTGGAGCGTCACCAGACAGCCTTGAAAGTGGCGCTTGCTATAAATCAGGAAGCTAAGAAGCCACTAATTTTTCATTTCTTATTGATATAAAGTATCGCCTTTCTTATTTAGATGAGGAAAGGGTAGATTTATTATGGGCTTTTCTAGAAAAGAACATAGTTGATTCCAACCAGAATTTTCTTCCCAGTTCACAATCAATAGGTCGTTTGGTCTTGCCATAAAGTATTTTTTGACCTGATCGATGTGAACTCTATATCGTTCAAGATGTAATTCTTCATTTTTTTCTACCTCAGAGGCTCCATACAACCAGTTCCTGTACAAATTATT
>ENA-ORXT01003267-ORXT01003267.1-marine-metagenome-genome-assembly--contig:-NODE-3267-length-18128-cov-3.794083_pt1 | contig 18128 bp, 13 predicted proteins | sample MGYA00237868_ERZ511482 | MGnify/ENA metagenome assembly ERZ511482 | reverse complement strand
CACAAGGCTTGACTCATGTTTCGATGGTTAGATTAGAGGTTGATGCTCATAAACTATCGTAGTCATCAAATTTAGTTAAATATAAAAGCGATCGCCTTCAAGTTATTCTTCAGACAATAATTCTTCTAAGATTGGCATCAAGTTTTCTTGGTCGGGGGAAACCAACTCTAAACGATTTTGTGCGTCGTATCGGGCAAAAAACAGCAAGGGGGTTAAAGGTGTATAGATGCCATATTTTTGGTCTGCATGGTAGAAATGCGCTAAAGACTGTAATTCTTCCTCTTCTATATCGTCATCAACTCCATCTGCATCAAGAGTTAATATTTGACCTTCTTCAATGGGAGGAAGTTCTCCTGCTGCTGTCAATGTATACGCTGTGTGCTGAAGGGAAAGATTTTGTTCGGCTAAGACTGCTTTAGCATTATCGAAAATTTCGGCGATCGCCTCATCATCATCTAAAATTGATGCTTCGAGTTCGTCTTCATTATCGCTATTGATACTCATCATAACCAGAGGAATATCCACGGGAACTAGTAACAAGTAGGTCATGTTATCGATTTCTAAAGACTGTTCGATATAACAGGGAAGCGATCGCCCACTATCATCAACAATAGTTAGAGTTTCTTCTTCGTATCGTTCATCTGAATCAAATTTAGATGATGACATAATTTTGAATTATAAAATATTTTTAACTGACTATTTTTTGATTAATATATAGCTACAAAATATGCCTTCAGCTATTTTATAGTTTGGCTTTAAAGAGTTTTATATAAACTTTAGAATACCACTTTTTAAGGGTCTTCTTAAGGGATAAAGGATGAGGAAAATCTCCCTAGTCCCCTAGTCCCCTAGTCCCCTAGTCCCCTAGTCCCCTAGTCCTTTTTCGGTTTGTAAGTAGAAGCAATTTCTAATTCCTTGAGCTGTTTAGCATCTACCGCACCAGGAGCGTCGGTTAACAGACAGCTAGCCTGTTGGGTTTTAGGAAAGGCAATCACGTCGCGAATTGACTCTTCCCCTGCTAATAGCATTACTAAGCGATCTAAGCCAAATGCTATACCGCCATGAGGAGGTGTACCGTATTCAAAGGCTTCTAAAAGAAAACCAAACTTTTCATTAGCTTCTTCTGTTGATAGTCCGATCGCTTTAAAGACTTCTGATTGAAGTTCTTTTTGATAGATTCTTAGACTTCCTCCGCCTATTTCAATTCCGTTATAGATCATGTCATAGGCTTGCGCTCTAGCAGTGGTTAAATCGTCTCTATCTTCGGGATAAGGGGCAGTGAAAGGATGGTGGAGTGCTTCATAACGTTTTTCGTCACCATTCCACTCAAACATAGGAAATTCTGTCACCCAAAGCAAATTAACCTGCTCTGAGTCGATCATGCCCATCTCTTGAGCAATAAACAAACGTAAGCGATCTAAAGACTTATTGACTGTAGCAGTGTCTCCTGCTCCAAACAGCAGCAAATGTCCTGGTTTTGCTCCTGTACGTCTTAATAGTTCTTGTTTTTGCTCCTCGTTGAGATTATCTTTAATTGCGCCAATGGTGTCAATTTCGTTATTTTCTCTAACTCGAATGTAGGCAATACCTTTGGCACCAGCCGTAACAGCTTCGTTGAAAATATCTCCTTTGGGCTTAATACGGACATTGGAAATTGCGTCATTACCATTAGGGATGGGCAATACTTTTACCTGTCCACCGTTTTTGACCGCACCAGAGAAAACTTTAAACCCTGAGTCTTGCACAATATCAGATACATCTACCAGTTCCATCTCGAAGCGGGTATCTGGTCGATCTGTACCGTAGCGCGCCATCGAGTCAGCATAGGTAATGCGGGGTAAAGGAAGAGAAATCTCAATATCTTTAACAGTTTTAAATATATGAGCAATTAAAGCCTCGTTAAGGGCAATAATTTCATCTTGAGATAGGAAACTCATTTCCATATCTAGCTGAGTAAATTCTGGCTGTCTGTCAGCCCGTAAATCCTCATCACGGAAACAGCGGGCAATTTGATAATAGCGATCGCATCCCGATACCATTAACAACTGCTTAAACAGTTGAGGAGATTGGGGTAAGGCATACCAATCGCCAGGGTTAACCCTAGAAGGAACAAGATAGTCTCTTGCACCTTCAGGAGTTGAGCGAGTCAGTATAGGAGTCTCAACTTCGATAAAGTCTTCTCTATCTTCTAAGAATCTTCGCATGGCTTTGACTACCTGATGGCGTAGCTGAAGATTTTTTGCCATACGAGAACGTCGAAGATCTAAATAGCGATGCTTTAGCCGTAGTTTTTCCCCAACATTTTCCGTATCTGCGGTAGACACCTGAAATGGAAGCTGTTTGTTTACGGCATTGAGTACTTCAATTGATTCGGCGTAAATTTCCACCTGTCCTGTAGGTAGCTTATCGTTAAGAGATTCGGTCGGACGTTGACTGACTTTTCCTATAGCTTTAATTACATATTCACTACGGAGAGATTCCGCATCCTGATAGGATTTGGGAGTGCGGTTGGGGTCGCTAACAATTTGTACTGTCCCAGTGCGATCGCGCAAGTCGATAAAAATAACTCCTCCATGATCGCGACGACGATCGATCCAGCCATAAATAGTAACGGTTTGGTCTATATGTTCGGGTCGCAATTCGCCACAGTAGTTAGTTCTCATGCTTGCTAGCTAAATGAATATGATTGAAAAAATACAGCGTCTTCAAGAGTAACAAACTCTGTACCCTTATTGTTTAGTATTTCTTTCTATTTAGGTAATGACGTTGTTCAGACACCAGCTTAAAATTTGATTAACATTAAGTTTTAATAAAAAGAATGTGTTTGCGCGATCGCATTTACCTAAAAATCTTTTTTTAAAATCTATAATTTGTGAGCATTGCCCGTTGCTGTCAATTAAAGCTCATCAAAGCGTCCTCGCCTATGTTTTTTAGTTTCCAATCTAGAGATGAATCTAAGTTAGTTGTTGCCAATCCCATCAGCAAATTAAGAAGATTGATGCTGTTATCTGTTGTCGCTACATCTCTGTGTGTTGGATTCAAACCGATACATAGTTCTATTGGGACTAGCCCAGAAGCCTTGCTAGTTTTAGGAGGACATGAGGAAAGAGAACGTTTTGCAGCCGAACTAGCTCAAGAAAATCCCCAGCTACCAATTTGGATTTCTTCAGGAAGCCCCAAGGAATACGCGCAAAAAATATTTACCAAAGCAGGTATAGAAAGCGATCGCCTACACTTTGACTATCGCGCTAGCGACACCGTAACTAACTTTACTACCCTAGTTGATGAATTGAAGAAGCAAGGTATAGACAGCGTGTATTTGATCACTTCAGAAAATCATATGACAAGAGCTACGATTATCGGTGATATTGTCTTTCGTAGTAAGGGGATCGATTTTAAACCCATTGCTGTCCCTTCTAATAATCCCCCCGAACCTTTAGAAAAATGCCTACGAGATGGAGCAAGAGCGATTCTTTGGCTTGTCACTGGTCATACAGGTGCAGTATTAGTGCAGCACGGAGGAAGAACTTTTAAGTTTCTTTAACTATTCTAAATATAAAGTTGCGGATTAGAATTTTGAGAGATTATTCTGTTTTACTAAAAAAGAAGAGTGTGTCAATCATTGTACTGAGGTAATAAATGGATATTTTTGCATCATCTAATCATATTGCTCAAGCTGCGATCGCTGGTGGGATAATTAGTGCTGGCTTGAATTCAGTTATAGGCGATTATGTGAGCGTATCTATTCGTCAAGCTCAAGAGTTCGATTTTAAAGTAATGTTGGTTAAATCTTTGATATCTAGCCTCACTTTGGGATTGTTGTTGAGCGTTATATTTTATGCTTTTGCAATGTACGCTTATCCCAACGCCAAGTTGACTCCTGTGCAAATAATTGCCTTGTTTACTTTATGTTTTGGCTTAGGGTATCCTCTATTAGATATGTTGCTAGCATCGATTCGCAATAAAATATTTGCTTGATTTTAGAAAACTCAACTCTACTTTTTAGAGGCAATTGTCAGACAGATGTATATACGCGCTAGCTATCAATATTATTCTGCTGAAAAGCGATCGCTGTTCCACAAAGATATAGAGATTAACTGACAAAATCTAAAATAGCTTGTGCAGTTACTTTCGGCTTTTCTAAATGGGGAACATGACCGCAATTATCAATCCAGATTAGTTTGCTATCAGGAATAGCTTTAGCAAATTTTCCTGCATCTTTAGTTCCCAAAATTTTGTCTTGTCTACCCCACAAAATTAAAGTTTGCTGTTTTATATCGGAGATTTGACTAGCGAAAGATCCGTAACCGCCACTTTTGGTAAAGGCAATCAATGACTTGTTCCAATCTGGGCATTTAAGATGAAGTGCAGCGCAAGCTTGAGCATCAAGGCTGGCAAAACTTTTATCAAAGTAAGCAGCCTGACTAATACTTTGGCGTACTTTAGGATTGCTTAAAAAGCCTGTAGCAAACGAATCTATGGGCGAAAACATAAACTTGCCTATGGCTGGCTGTTTGGCTAAACCTGCGCTATCTAATAGGACTAGATTTTTTACTGCTTCAGGATAGGTAAGAGTAAAGTCAATGGCTGCTGCACCTCCCATTGATGCACCTGCCAAGATTACAGGCTGTTTGATTATAGTTTTCCAAAAATGATAAAGATGGGTTTTAATATTTTCAGGATTTAAAGGGACACTTGAGTTACGCTGAGAAAAACCAAACCCAAGCAAGTCAACTGCCCAGGTTGACTGTCTTTCGGCTAAAAGAGGTATTAAACGACGAAATTCTAGTAGAGAGCTATCAAAACCATGAATAAATAAAATTGGTGTTCCCCCATTTCCCTGATGAATGTATGTAGTTGCAATATCTTCCTTGCTCAATGGTGTAGGAATAGACGCTAGTTTGATTTCTTGGGCTAAAGCGATCGAAGTAGATTCAGTTAAAGCAATAGCTTCGGTGGGAATATGATTAGGGAACATAAACAATAAATAAGATTTTCAATAACCATTAATTAAGTTATCGCAAAATGGTATTTCAATATTCACGGCGAGTCTATTTAGGAGATACCGACGCAGCAGGAGTAGTCTACTTTGCTAGAGGCTTGGAAATCTGTCATGAAGCCTATGAAGAGTCTTTAGCTGTATTTGGCATTAGTCTTAAGCAGATGTTGACCGACAAAAAAATCGCTTTACCGATTGTTCGTGCAGAGATAGATTTCTTGCGTCCCTTGTTTTGTGGCGATCGCATTACTATTAATTTAACCACAGAACTAATCAACAGCAGTGAATTTATCGTAAGCTATCAAATATTTGTTGACGATCATCCCAGTCGGGTTTTGGTTAAAGCTCAAACTAAACACGTCTGCATTAACCCCAACCTAAGAACCAGGGGAGATTTACCCTTAAAGATGCTTGAATGGCTCAAAATTAATAATAGTTAATAGTATTAAAGCATCAAATTAAGCTTCCCAAATCGAGAAGGAAAATAGTTTGGCTACTACCATCTTCTTGAGAAATTACTGTCACATGACTAGCAATTTTTAAAGTGTCAGCATGACGATAAGATTCAGGAATTAAGCGAATTTGCGCAGGACTTACATCAATTAAAGCTGGAGGTTCGGACACTAAAATTCCCAATGGTTCTCCAGTAATATTTTTGCTGATAATAAAATATCCCTGAGCTTGACTTGCTTCAGCTAAACTGACGTTAAAAAGTTTGTGATGTAAATCGACTATTGCTACATCTCGATTGCCTAAATGGGTTAAATTAACATGACTTAAACCACTACCGTGAATAGGATTATGCTTAATTACTTTTTGCACCTGCAAAATAGGTAAGGATAAGGTTAACTTGCCTATTTTAAATACCAATAGTTTGATTAACGATTTTTTACTATCAGCAATTAGCTGTGAATTTAGATCGACTGTTAAATTACTCATTACTTATAATTAATTTTTGCTATATTTTTTGATAAAACCATCCATATCTTCGATAAACTTGTCTTCAATATAAGGTTTAGTAAAATATCCATTGGCTCCTAAGCTAGTCGCTAAAGCACGATGTTTGTCTGTGCTGCGAGAGGTTAACATGATTACGGGAATGGAGTCTAGATTTGCTTCAAGGCGACGGGAGGTAAGAAATTCAAAGCCATTCATATTAGGCATTTCTACATCGCAGATTACTAAATCTACTTGCAGGTTCTGGCGTAGTAATTCCAATCCTTCGACCCCATCTCTCCCTTGTAAGACGTGATACCCTTTGTTTTCTAGACTCAAAGCCAAAGTTCGTCTCAATGCTGAAGAATCATCAACGATCAAAATAGTTTTTCGCTTGATTTTAGGAGACTGAGACACATTATTCTGAGAATTATCGTCTTTGTTAGCTAAAATTTTCTTGACTTCTAAAATAAATTCTTGCTCTACATAAGGCTTGGTAAAGTAACCATCTGCCCCTAATTGACTTGCTAGATTACGATGTTTTGCCCCACTCCGAGAAGTCAGCATAAAGGTAGGAATCTTGGACAACCGGGAGTCCCTTCTACGCATCCCTAAAAACTCAAAACCATTCATAATAGGCATCTCTACATCACAGATAATCAAATCTAGACGGGGATTTTGCCTAAACCCATCTAACGCATCCTTACCATCTTTTTTCTGAATGACTTTATAACCATGTTTTTCTAGAGTCACAGCCATTGTGCGGCGCAGTGCAGTCGAATCATCAACCACCATAATAGTTTTGGTAGAAACCACTTTGTTGTTAGCTGATAAATTGCTAACCAAATTCTGCTCTATGATTTCAGGAGAATCTTTCGTGATTTCTAACTTTTCTAGCTCTATGGTTGCATCATTTAATTCTGTCGCAAAATCAATCCTAGAAGTAACGGGAACAACTTCCTCTCCCAAGATAGTGCTAATCAAAGCTGCACCATCAAAAGCGGGAATTAAGCTACCATCCCCCAAGATAGTGCAACCATAACTATACTGCGGTGCGGCGATCGCTTTACCATAAGGTTTGATTACCAATTCTTGCTCACTAATCAAACTGGCAACTTCTAGGGCAAATAATTTCTGTCCTCGTCTCAACAAAAGTAAGGGTGCAAACCAATCTTCAGGAGGCGCAATAGTTTTGAAAGCTCTACTAGTTGCGTCTACATCAGGGACAGGACAATTGTAGTTAAGTATTTCTTGAAGACAATAAATCGGAACTAGTTTGCCATCAAAAGAAATAAACTTTTGCTGATTGAGAATTTTGATTTGTTCTTCTGTAGGAATAACAATTTCTTCAATACTGTCAGAAGGGATAGCAAAAGAAGTTGTTCCCAAAGAACATACCAATAATTTGGCAATAGTAAGGGTTAGAGGAAGACGCAGGGTAAAAATAGAACCCTCTCCAGGAGTAGAAGCTACAGTAATTTTTCCTTTGAGAGTTTCAATTTGCGATCGCACAATATTCATTCCCACCCCTCTACCCGATAGTTCGCTGACTGTACTGGCGGTAGAAAATCCTGGTTCAAAGATCAGATCGTATAATTGTTCTTTAGCTGCATTTTCAGCCTCAGAAGCTGAAATTAAGCCTTTCTCAATACCTTTTTGAGCAATTTTATCAATGTCCAAACCCTTGCCATCATCCTTGACTTCAATGACAGTTTGATTGCCCTGATAGTAAGCATGAATCTCGATTGTGCCACTAGCTGCTTTACCTTGACTAGTACGCAAATCTGGCATTTCAATACCATGATCGAAACCATTGCGTAATAGATGCAACAATGGATCTGATAACTTTTCTAATACCGCCTTGTCCACCAATACCCCAGTTCCAGTTAGTTTTAAATCTACTGGCTTTTTATGCTTAGTTGACAAACCCCTAATCGTACGAGGAAAGCGTTGCAAAATTTTGTCTAGAGGTAACATTCTTACCCACATCAATTCATCTCGCATTTGGCTCAACATTTGACGTTGGCTGTTGATAGTAAGATCTGACTGCTTGGCAAAAATAGTTATATCATCAACGCTTTCTTCTAGCTGCACTACTTCTTCTAAGACATTTTGAATCGAAGCGTATAAACCGCTATAACTATCCATTTCTAAAGAATCAAATTCGGTTGATCCATCTTGGTGAGTAGTTGAGTAAGGTTGATTGGATACAGGTATTGGGGAATTGCGTAAACTATTAGAACGCTGTTCTAGAACTATTAAATCCGATATCTCTTGTAACTTTTGGGCAACGTCTCGAAAACGAGAGAATTTCTGTCCCAATTCTGTAACATTTTCCTGTAGCTGTTCGTTTTGCAGAGATAAACTATTACGATTGATGGTTAGCTCTCCCACCAAATTATTCATTCTTTCCAAACGTTCTAGATCAACTCTAACCGATAATTTAGCAGCAGCTTTTTTAGACTTGGCGGGCTTTACTTTTGCCAGTTTGGATATTTGAGGTTGTTTATCAGCCTCTGTAGAAGTAGGCAATACTAAGGATTCTGGTGCAGTTTCCACACTGGGAAGACTGTCAAAAATAGTCTCAATTGATGCAACTGCTTCTTCTATACTTTCAGAAACAACTGTTTCTGGCTCTTTTTCTATTCCTAACTTAGTTGGTTCTATTAAATCTGCTGCAATTTCACCATCGGGAATAGTGGTAAATATGTCATCAACACTGTCATCAGACAAGATAACTTCTTTTTCAATTTCTTGTGCAACTACAAGATCGGGAATAGTGCCAAATATATCATCGATATTATTTGCAGAGGATACAGCTTCAGGTTCAGGTTCTTCGGCTATAGGTTGAACGTCGGAAATATTGCCAAAGACATTATCGATATCATTAGTTAAAATAACTTCTTCTTCGACTATGGGTTGAACATCGGGGATATTGCCAAATATATCTTCGGCAAAGGGATCTGCCTCAGTGACGCTACCCCACATGTTATCTGAACTGTTAAAAGAAAACTCTTCTGTGCTGTCAGTCAAAGCTACTGAATCGTTGGACTGAGCTAATTCTATTAAAGCAGAAGACACTTCTCCACCCTGTTCGCGATCGCCTTCTAAGACTTTATCTTTTGCTATAGTACAGTCAGCTAGGGTAGCCCTAATTATCTCTAAAGCGTTACCTTGATTACTAGCTAATGCGGTTTGAGCAGTTTGAACAATATCGCTAAAGCCAGATAGGTTGAACAACTCAGCAAAACCAGCGAACATATCTAAAGTTCCCTGTAATTCTTCTGGCAAGTCGTAATTACTAGGGCTATCTATAACTTCTTGCAAATGTTCTAAAGACTGAACTACATCCACCTCAAAAATAGAAGAAACAATATCTACTCCCAAATCGTTAGAGCTAGGAATGTAGTTGTCGGCATTCTTAAGAGCATCTTCCAAGCGAACTTCCAAAGCAGCAAACACTGGCTCGGCAGTTAACAGGGCTGTTTCTTCATCATAAGAGCCTGATTCAATCTGTTCTATTAGTGGATTAGAAAGACAATCATATCCTTGCAGTAATAAGCCTTCAAGCTCGGCATCAAATTCAACGCTGTCGCTATAAAGAGCCTTGAAATAGTCTTCTAAACGATGAGCCAATAATTCAATGGCACTCAATTCGACACTAGCTGCACCGCCTTTAATAGAGTGAGCAGCCCGCATCAACTCATGTACCTTGGGAGTGCTATGATCTTCACGGAGTCCAAGTAAGCCTGATTCTAGAACCTGTAAAAGTTCTTGAGCTTCTTCGATAAAAAATTGATACGCTTGATCGCGGATATCGGGGTTGAGTGGCATGATTTGGGTATGGCTTGCAATTTAATTTATAAGAAAGATTGAATTAAGTTTTAAATTTGCCGATGCCTGACTGGAGTTTTTCTGCTACGGCGGATAGCTCTTTAATCGAAGTAGAAACTTGAGTTGCAGATTGAGAATTATTTTCGGCAATTTCGGCGACGTTGACCATGGTTTGACTTACCTGAGCAGAAGTCTGAGACTGTTGCTTAGTTGCTTGAGTAATTGAGCCAACCAGCTGACTAATTTCATCACTAGCCTGACCAATTTGAGTTAAACTTTGTCGAGTCTGCTGCACGAGTTCGCTACCCTCAGCAATTTGTTTTGTTCCTTTGTTCATCGCCTCTGCTAATTCATTTGTTTCTAGCTGAATCTTGCTTACCAGAGTTTCAATCTCTGCTGTTGCCTGGGCTGATTGGGTAGCAAGAGATCGCACTTCGTTGGCAATTACAGCAAAGCCTTTACCCTGTTCTCCTGCCCTTGCTGCTTCAATAGAGGCTTTCAGAGCTAAAAGATGAGTTTGGGCTGCAAAACGACTAACCAAATTAACTGCTTGGGAAACTTCTTGGGATGATTCTCCTAGCTTCTGCACCTTAACTGCAGTTTCGGTTACAGTATTCTGTACGGCATTGATTTCGGCTACAGTGTGGTTCATGGCATTGTCCCCACTGCGAATCGTCAGATTGGCCTGTTTAACAAAATCATCTGCCTGCAATGCGCTTTGGGCGACCTGTTTAATCGATTGCTCCATCCCATTTACCTGTTCTAAAGTTTGAGCAATTGCTTGGGCTTGAGTTATGGTTTCTTGTGCCAACGCCTGTACCGCAATATCATTAATCGTGGTGTTGTTTTGCACCTCTGCTGCGGCGAATTTGGTTTCGTTTACCAGTTTGAGTAAGCTTTCGATGGTAGCGTTATAAGAATCTGCTATAGTACCAATCTCATCTTCAGTAACTTTAGCTCTAATAGTTAAGTTTCCTTCTGATACTTCGTACACTTCTTTTAAGAGATCCAAAGCTCTACTTTGAATTGCCTCTTTAGCAGCTTTTTCTCTCAATTCTCCCAGTTTTTGTTCTTCTACGAGTCTTAGGCGAGTGACAGCAGAATCAATTTGATTAGCAATTTGAGTGATAAACTCTGCTTCTTCATTAATCCAGATACGTCTATCAGACTGATGTACCATCAGCAAACCATCCAACTTATTCTCAACAATTACGGGAGCAATTAAGCTGGCTATAATTCCCCAACGCTGCATCTGATTTCGATAAGATTGAGATACACTGCTCAAATGAATATCATTAATGATTTCCACCTGACTTTTACCCTGCTCGTGCTTAGTTAAATAAGCAGCTACCAAATCGGGGTTCAAGATTTCAGTGTTTTGCAGAGTAGAGATACCTTGAGCGGTAGATTCGCTAATCACCATGCCCGATTTACGATTGGCAAACTGATAGTAGACAACTCGATTAGCAGGTAGAGTTTTATGAGCTTCCCTAACGGCTATATCAATCATTTCTTGCTTATCTTGAGCAGCCGTAAATTGGATAGTAACGTTTTTGATAGTTTCTGATTGTTCGGCGATTAAGGCTTGGACTTCAATCAAATCAGACAATTGACTTGCCATACCGTTAATATTGGCACTTAATTGAGAAATTTCATCTGCCCCCTCTATTTCTAAGCGAGTATTCAGATTACCCCGACCAATTTCTATTACCGCATCCGCAGCCGATAAAATTGGACGTAACAGTCGATTAGCTAGAGCATAGGCGATCGCTCCTACACCTAGAGCCACTATGCCAATACCCAAAATAAACACCTGACGTAGCTTCCTTTGAGGTGCAAACACAACGCTACTATCTGTGGCTATGATTGCCTGCCAATTTAGTGCAGGTAAGCCATCGATCGTTTTAGCAGGAGCATAGGTAAGAAACTGTTCCTTTTTAGTCGATCGATTAACTGCTCTTTCTGCATCCACGCTACCGCCGTTTAACAAGTCTTCTATATCTGAAAAGACTTCTGATGCTTGAATCGCTTCATAGTCAAAATTCTCATTATCGACTGTGGAGTTATCACTGCGAGTTTTGATCACATATTCCCCTGCCGAGCCTAGAAAGATGTCTCCTCGATCGCCAAGTAAATAGTATTGACTACCTTCGGTGGTATATTCTTTAAGCAAATCTTCTAAGACAGCTACGGGCATCCTGATCCTGACAAAACCAATAGTTGCTCCTGAAACTCGGTCTTTAATGGGGGATGCCGTATAAACACTATAGATACCAGAGCTAGTGGAAATAGTAGGTTGACTGATTATTGCGCCGTTAGCTTGGAGAGCGTCTTGTACATAAGTCCGATTAAGGTGATTACCTAGAGTTTTGCCTTCTGTTTGGGCAATTAAGTCACCCTTAGCATCAAACACACCAATACTGTTATAAATACCGTGAGCATCCTGAAATTTTTGCAGGGCTGCTGACTTTTGTTGAGTGCTAACGCTGTTTCGTAATTTGGAATCGGTCAAGATATCTAAATTAGCGATCGCTTTAATATCGCTTTGGCGATCGCTCATAAAGACGTTTACCTGGTTTTGTAAATCCGTAACCAGAGTCTTTCTTAAACTAGTAGTTTCTTGCTCAATCGAACGAGCAGCAAAGTAATAAGCCGTTGCACCCACTGCTAGAGTAGGAATTGTGCCAATGGCGATCGCTAAAACCGTGGTTTTAAAACGAATACTTTTGCGCTCCCACCAAGAAGCAGTAAGCAACTTTCCTGTATCAGAAAGAGATTGATCTAAAGGTAATTCTATATAGCCGTCAGGCGATGAATTCGTCATGGAAAAAGTCTCAGCAAAATTTATCAGTAAAGGAATTAGGAATAATTAGCTAACTTTGAACTTAGCCACACTGTTTTGTAATTCTTGTGCCACGATTAATAAATCTTTGAAAGACGCTGACACTTCTCCAGCTTCGGTGGCAGTTTTATCGGAGATGGCTGCAACCTGCATCATGGTTTGGGTCACAATTTCCGAATCTTGAGACTGCTCTACCGTAGCCACCGCAATCTCTCCTACGAGTTGATTGATTTCTTGACTCACATCAGCAATTTCAATCAGAGAATTACGAGTACGGTCTACTAGTTTTGTACCCGCCACAACCTGCTCCGTACCTGATTCCATTGCAGCTACCACTTCATTAGTTTCTGCCTGAATTTCTGCCACCAAAGCCTCAATTTCAGCCGTTGCTTCTGCTGACTGACGAGCAAGGGATCTCACCTCATCGGCAACTACTGCAAACCCTCTACCTTCTTCTCCTGCATGAGCCGCCTCAATCGAAGCGTTCAACGCTAGTAGGTTAGTTTGGTCGGCGAAATTACTAATTACGTTGACCACTTTAGAGATTTTTTGAGACGATTCTCCCAGACGTTTAACTTTTTTAGCTGTCTCTGCCACCGTATTACGTATCTCTTGGAAACCTTCTACGGTTTGAGTCATTGCATCATCACCAGCCTTTACCGTTTGGGCTGCTTTTAACACTGCTGCTTCTGCTGATTTGGCGTTACCCGCAACGGCTTGAATCGAATTAGTAATCCCCTGAATTCTGCTCAAAGCAGTATTGATCTCTTGGGTTTGGGCTAGCGCACCGGTAGATAATCCTTTGATAGATATGTCTTTATCACTAGTTGTTGTGGATACTTGGATTGCTGATATTTGTACCTGAGCTACTAGCCTTCTCAAACTCTCAATTGTGGCATTGTAAGAATCTCCAATTGTCCCAATTTCGTCTTCTTTTACTTCTACCCGTACGGTCAAATCTCCTCGGCTTACAGGATCTACCTCCATCAATAGTTCCAATGCTCGACGTTGGAGGTTTTCTTTGGCTGCTCTTTCTTTTTGTTCGGCTTGTTTTTGAACTTCTACTAATTCAATTTTCTCAATCGCTGTACCTGTTTGCGAAGCAATTTGAGATAGTAAGCTGATTTCTTCTTGTTGCCATGCTCTTGATTCGCTACATTGATGAGCAATCAACAATCCAATTAATTTATCATCAATAACTATAGGCGTAGTTAGGCTAGCGATTACCGCAAACGGCTCTAAAATCTTGAGATGAGCATTAGTAAGTTCTCCTTGATAGATATTGGAGATTGCCTCAATTCCTTCGTGCTGATATCTTTCGGCATGTTCTTCATCAAAGCCAGGATCGCTAATATCTTTATTCAAGGTAGAGGGAAATCGATCTTCTACTGCTTCGGCGACTACTTTTCCCTGCCATTCTGTCTCAAAAGTATAATAAGCAATGCGATCTGCATTTAGTACTGCTTTACTTCTTTCTACAGCGATCTGCATAATGCCTGATACATCAACTGCATTACTAATATCTAGAGCAATTTCTTTTAAAATGCGAGAGCGTTCTGCATCTTGTCTGAGGCGAGATTCATTGATTTCAATCGAGTCAGCTAGAATATTAAAAGTAGTACTCAACAATCCAACTTCGTCACTGCTATCAACTTTAGCCCTAGCTTTGAGATTACCTTCAGAGAAATCTTGAGCTACTTTCTGTAGAGTTTGAATTGGCTCAGAGATCGCAACTCCCAAAACTTTACTCAAGTAGATAATCAAAATTAGTACGGCGATCGATAATACCGACTGTGCCAAAAAACTGCTTTTAATTACCTGATTGATTGAGCCAAGAGAACTACCGTGGATTAATACGCCGAATGGCTTTCCTGTGCTATCTGCTAAGGTTTTTGCCGCTAGTACATATTTAACGCCGTTGATAGATTCAACTTGTTCTACTACTTCACCATTACTAGAAACTGCTAGGTCAACAATTTCGTTATCTGGTAAGGCAACATCAGAGTTTGTTGTCTCCTTGATATTTTCTGCCGAAGAAGCTAGGGCTAACTCTCCACCATCCTGATATAGATAGACTGCGCTATAGCTTTCTTTGTCTGTAAAGGCACTAACCGTTTTATCCAAAGCTGGCGATTTTTCAAGGCGATCTCTACCGCCTAATAGAATATCAACTATCTGACTTTTAACTGTTAATTTCGACTCTGCTTGACTAGACAACTGGTTTTTTAAAGAGCCATAGAGAATCAGTCCTCCTGCGCCCAAAACTACTAATAACCCACCAAAACTAAACCAAGGAATTAAATCAGTTTTGCGACTAATAGGTAAAGTGTATAGTTTACGCAACAAAGGAGATTTTGCTCTTGATGAATCCACCAAAGAGCGATCGCGTTTTTGATTTTGAAGTTCGGTCGAGTTATTCATAAAAACTAAAACAAGAAATAGGTGAACCTGTTTACAAAAGAAAAATAAAATCTAAAAAATAAGTGTTTTAAAATAATCATTAATTTGTCAAATTGCTAGGCATAGCGGCAAGTATTGCCTGCCCATTTAGCACCATGATGGTGTCACCTTCTGGCTGAAGCCAATATCCCTGTAAAAAAGCCGCAATATTAGAATTTACACCAGAACTAGGCGGAACTTGAATATCAGCAATATTACACATTTCTAAGTCTTCAACCTTAGAGATAACTAATCCCAAGTTGATATTGTCTTCTCCATCTGTTTTGGCTTTTTCCTTGTTAGGGGACAAGACAATGGCAGTATGATTTGAACTATTGGTATCTTTTTCATACCAGGGATTTAGACCCATCAAATGACCTAGATCGACCATCCAAAGAATATCTCCCCGCCAGTTATAGACACCCATTACCCAGACTGGCATCTGAGGGATAGGAACAATCTGACCAAACCGAATTTTTAAAACCTCTGTGATTTGCATAATCGGCAACATCACTTTGGTAGTTGAATGTAGGCTGAATTTTAAAAATTGCTTGTCTTCTATTTTGTTTGCGAACCGTATATTAGAATTAGACTGGCTTGGTTGAGAAAATATATCGGACACAACTACTAGTTACCTTGAGTAAAAAATTTTGTGAATAAATTGCTTTTAAATCTAGAATCATTAAGATTAAGTCATTAATTCTTTGACTTTTTTAACTAATTCTTCTTGATCTATTGGCTTAGGGATATAAGCATCTGCTCCCTGTTTCATACCCCAAAACTTGTCCATTTCAGTACCTTTAGTAGAGCAAAGAATAATCGGGATTTTGCTGGTATTATCTGACCCTTTTAGTTCGCGACAAATTTCAAATCCACTCCGTCCTGGCAAAACTATATCTAAGACAATTAAATCGGGAAAATCATTTTCTATTTTCTCTAAAGCTTCTTCTCCACTTAGAGCTACAGATACCTTAATTCCAACTTGTTCTAGACAGCCCGTAATAATAGATCGTTCGGTAGCTGAATCATCAACAATTAAAGTGTATCCCATGGTAATTGTCACCTCAATTTATAACTAGTTTGGATTTTGAACGGTTGTTTTTTCATTTTGGAAAATTAAATTTCAGAAATATTTTAGCTAGCAACCTTTATACTTCCCCTACCGGCTTAGAAACTAACAGTAAAACTATCAAAAATTTAGCGTCAGTTTTTTTTACTCAAAATATATAAAATTACTTTTTACTTTTTTGAGTCACATATTTATTAATCGTCTGTAAAACCTGCTCAGATTTTGCTGGTTTACCCAGAAAATCAGTTGAACCAACCATTTTTGCCCGCACTCGGTCAACAATGCCGTCATTCCCTGTCAAAATTACAATGGGAGTATTTTTAAAGAAAGATAGTTTGCGTAATTGAGAGCAAATCTCATAACCGTTAGTGTTGGGCATTACCAAGTCCAAAAAAATCAAGTCTGGTTTACGACTTAACAGTACGGCGATCGCTCTTAAGCCATCCATTTCACTAACAAAATTAAATCCTGCCTCCTTGATAATGTTCTCCATCGTTTGGCAAATAAGGGAGCTATCATCAATACAGGCAATGGTTATGCGGCGGGGAGTTTTGTTTTTAAACAGCTTTTGAGCAACAGGATTAGAAACAGGAGGGGCAATGTCTTCTACTTCAGCTAACTGTACTAAACCCAATTGAATATAGGGCAACAAAGATCGAGTAACAGTAACAACATCTCGTTTCATCCGAACGCTTAAGTCTCGTAAAGTCTGCTTTCCATCTAGTAGCTGATTAAGATTTTGATAAACTTGAGCCGAAGTTTTTCTGCGTAAAGCTTCTGGCTGACGAATGGTAGGAGACATATCAGGAGAGCGATCGGCTATCTTCGCGTCTTGCCAGGCAGAATACAGCTTGTTTGCTTCTTTGATCACCTGCTCGGCATCAATTAAGATTAGTCTTGTAGACAATAAGTTGTCTTTGATTGATTCATAAGACACATCTACCGCTTGGGTAATATCGAACAATACTTCAACTACAGTCGCTCTAATTACTTTTGTTGCCTGATCTCTAGTAATCTTATTTTGATCGATCCAAAGAGATAATAGCTGGTATTCCCAAGATATTCTGGAGTCTTCTTGGGCAATATTGGCTAAGGCCAACTGGATTTCTTCAACATTAGATAGTCTTTCGGGGCAATATGCAACAACATGTCTCCTCCATCTTCTGACGGGATGCACTCCTCCACTGGCATAAACAATGCGACCCAGATATAGATATAATATCCAGGTATGGTCTTGAGCATCGGAAATAACTAGCTGACCACTAAATCGGGACTCTTTTAAAGATTCAAAAAGCTCAATTTGTTTAGTTGGCGTAAATTGTGGAACGTGAGTCCGAGTATGACTAATTCCATTTTTGGCAGTCGTCATTACAAACTTCCTCTTATAAAATTATTGCAGTTTATCAATAGACTAGTAATCAACATATACAAATTGAATCAGGAATTTATTAATAAATTTAGGCTCAATTAATCTTTATTAAATTAAAAGATATTATGGCTATTTAATTCATATTAAGTATTTTTATTGTGCTAAATTATTTCTATGGTTGCTGTCAAACAACTGTAGTTGTCATCATTTAAATACAAAGCAAAGTAGCTGCCAATCAATAAAAGTTAAGACATGGGAAATGCCTAATTATAATTAAGTCAAAATACAGCGAATTGTAAGTCTTAATGTCAGACTCTCACTATATAAAATAGACTTGTTGATTACTGCTATATTGATTAAAATCAACCCTCAGTTTTATAATTCCCCAAAATGCAAAAATATTAACAAACCTTGGAAGATTACTTACTAAACTTAATGATTTTTCCGAAGCGGAAAAGTGCCTGCAACAGGCCGCTCATTTAAAAGAAACATTGAAAGGTGCCGAATCAGAAGACTTTGCCGTTACGGTCTACCAACTAGCGCTGATTCAGCAGAAAACTGGACAAACTAGTCAAAGTTTACAATCAATAGAAATAGCAAAAAAAATATTCACTAAATTACAAATAGAGGATCGTCTCTT
>ENA-ORXT01003265-ORXT01003265.1-marine-metagenome-genome-assembly--contig:-NODE-3265-length-18130-cov-9.389298_pt1 | contig 18130 bp, 15 predicted proteins | sample MGYA00237868_ERZ511482 | MGnify/ENA metagenome assembly ERZ511482 | reverse complement strand
CCTTTTCCGAAGGGAATAAAAAAATGTTTAAAGCCAATCAGCAACATCCGTTGTTTGATGAAATTCACAATATTATATTAAAGTACGTTGGATTAGATCAGGTGGTCGAAAACGTGATTGAACGACTGGGTGATGTCCAACAGGTTTTTCTGGCCGGTGACTTTTCGCGGGGACTGAATAGTCAAATTATTGATTTGGTTTTTGTGGGTAATATTGATCAAGCTTATTTGGTCAATCTAATTGCTAAAACAGAAGAATTAGTTAAAAGAAAAATACGCTATTTGATTTATACAGAAGAAGAAATAACAAAAATTGATTGGGAGCAATTCCAGTCGGCCCCATTATTACTTTGGAGTAAAGAAACGATATAAAATGAGCGCAACCATCACCGATAAAAAGAGCCTTGCTCCCGAAAATCACCTACACGCAACCGAGGCGCGCTGGTTTGCGGTACGTACCGGTTTTCGTAAAGAAAAAATTGTGCACAAAAGGCTCAGCAGTAAAGGAATCATCAGTTATTTACCCCTTTATAAAGTCATCCGTCGTTACGAACGAAAAGTAAAACATCTGGAATTGCCTTTGATAAATTCCTATATCTTTGTCAAAATTTCCAAGGCAGGTTATGTACGTGTACTGGAAACAGAGCAGGTGCATGGCTTCGTTCATTTTAATAGAAATTTGATTGCGATCCCTGAAGGTGAGATAGATACGATCCGTCGAGTACTCGGTGAGGAAACTGAAATTGTCATAGTAGAAGAAGGCTATAAAAAGGGAGATCAGGTAGAGGTGATCGGTGGTCGATTGACGGGATTACACGGTGAGCTAATCGAAGGAGAAGGGCAAAAACGTTTGATTATTCGTTTAGAGAATATCGGTGTAGGGTTGGAGGTAGAGATAGATGCGAAATATTTGCGTAAGCAAAGAAAGTAGATCCTCTCAATTAAGCGAGAAGATCCAAAAATTAGAAAACATAATTTTAAGAATAAGACAGCTAAAGGGCCCACAGTCAATAGCTAAAAAATGTATAATATTTTTTTAATACCCGTCATTCAGACCGTAAGTCCTTGCGACTTACTGACGGCGAAGCCTTATAATGATATGAGAAATTTTAAGATCAAACTTATTGGAATATTTTTATTATTTTTCGTTAGTATAGTTTCTATGCAAGGCCAGATAAACCCAAAGGAAATTGCTAGACAAGAATTAGAACGAAGAGGTTTGAATGAACAAGAAGTTCGAATAAAACTTTTGGAACGAGGGATTGATATCGATAATATTGATCCGACAAATGTTGCACAAGTTCAAATGGTTGAGCAAGCTTTGAAGGAAGTAGCGGCTGAGCTGGAGTCGGAAAAAAAAGCAGAAGCGTTAAAGAAAGAAGCTGAAGCCAATAAAAATGATGCGACGGAAAATGAAAAAGATGAAGAATCATTGACTGAGGAAGAACAAAGAAAGGTTATTGCAAAGGACACAGAGGATATAAGCGATGCAGTTGAAGACGGTGCAACAATAGAGGAAGCAGTTTCAGAAGAATTAACAGATGCACAAGATGAAGCATTACCGGATGCAATTGTGTTTGGGCAACAAATTTTTCGCAATAAGGGAATAAAATTATATCGAAAATCCGAAGATGTTAAACCTCCAGCAGATTATGTTTTAGGGGTTGGAGATAAAGTAACGGTTTCAATCTGGGGATACTCTCAGGAAAGCATCGTTTTTGAAATTGACGAAGCTGGCTACATTAAGCCTCCACAAATGCCACGAATCTATCTTAAAGGAATTACCTTAGGAAGTGCCAAAGATTTATTAAGCAGTCGTTTTGGTCAATATTATCGTTTTAGGCCACAGGAATTTGAGGTTACGATTAACTATTCCAGAACTATTAATATCAATATTGTAGGTGAGGTATTTAATTATGGTAGCTTTTCTATTCCTGCCATTAACACTGCTTTTAACGCACTCGTAGCGGCAGGAGGACCTTCAGATATTGGATCAGTGCGAAATATAAAGCTAATGCGGGCAGGAGAAAAACCTAAAATCGTTGATATCTATGAATATCTTTTGGACCCTAGCGAATCTACTAATCTATATCTGGAAGAAAATGATTACATATATGTTCCTGTATCGGAGCGGCTAATTAAAGTTGAAGGAGCGATCAAAAGGCCTTTTACGTATGAATTAATTTCGGGTGAAAACTTAATAAAGTTAATTGAATATGCTGGAGGATTTAAGGATAATGCAATAAGGGGAAATATACAGCTTAAACGATATATTAATGATAAGGAAGTAATTGAGGACATAGATTATCGTACACTTAAGAAAGAAGGAAGAGATTTTGAATTGCTAACTGGGGACGAAATCATGGTTAGGACTATAGAAAGAAAATACGACAACTTTGTTTCCATCGAAGGAGCTGTTGAACTTCCTGGTGAGTACGAAGTAGGTCCAGCTATGAAACTGACTGACTTACTTGATAAAAGTGTTTTAACTGAAGGGGCACGAACAGATATAGCTTTTATCAGAAGAACAAATGCTGATGGAACTGTAAGATACGAGAGAGTAGAAATTCAAAAGGCTATTATTGATCCGCTTTCTGATGATAATATAACTTTGAGAGCAAAGGACAAAGTAATTATATATTCTAGCAGTAACTTCGTAGACGTGAATAGCATCCGAATTGCAGGATCTGTCAGAAGCCCAGGGTCTCATCCTTATAACCCTGATGGCAATCTGAGGATAGAGGATGCAGTTATATTAGGAGGAGGGCTGAAAGAAGATGCAGCAGAATATGCTTATGTAAAGCGAACTAATAATAAAAACAATAATGATAAAACATATTTACGTATTAATATTCAAAATGCTATTGCGAATTCTGACAGTGAAGATAATATTCTGTTAGAACCAATGGATGAGATTTTTGTATACTCTCAAGAAGAATTTACAACTAAAACGTCTGTACAGGTAAATGGAAAGATAAGAAAACCTGGAGTTTTTGATTTTGATGAAGGTTTGAGAGTAAGCGATCTTATTTATTTTGCAAATGGGCTAGAGCCTAACGCAGAGGATTTTGCTTATATTTATAGAACAAATTTAAATAATACCAAACAAGGAGAATACATTAGAGTAAATATTAGAGAAGTCATTTCAAATCCTAATTCGAGCGAAAATGTCGAATTGAAACCTTTGGATAACCTAATTATCTATGGAAAAGAACGATTTTATGAAAATACCTTTATTAATGTAGAAGGAGCCGTATTTGAGTCGGGTGTATATAGGTATAGTCCAGATTTAACAATTAGAGATGTTTTGTCTCTATCGGGTGGAATAACTATTAAAGGAGACCCTTCTCGTATTGATGTATCTCGTATTGTTTTAGAAGGCGGTAAACCAACTAAAACTATTGTTGCTAATTTATCACTTAATGATGACTTAGAAGTTGATAATAAATCGTTTAAATTAGAACCTTTTGATTATATAAATGTAAGAACTCTGCCGAATTTTGGGTTACAAAAATTCATTCTCTTATCAGGAGAGGTGAAGTATCCTGGAAAGTATTCGATTATAAAAGATAACGAACCAATTTCAAGTATTATTGAAAGAGCTGGAGGACTAACGGACGAATCTTTCGCGGAAGGTGCTACTTTATATAGAAAAAATAATGATATTGGTTATGTGGTTATTAAATTAGAAGAAGTTATGAAAAATAAGAAATCCAAGTTTAATATAATTATCAAACCAGAAGACAAGATAGAGATCCCTAAAAAGAAAGACTTAGTATCCATTATTGGAGAAATTAATGCTTCCGAACGATATAACAAAAAGGTATCAGAAGCGGGAAAAATAAATGTAGCCTATCACAAATCTCGAAATGCTAAATTTTATGTCGATAAATTTGCGGGAGGAGTAGGAGAAAAAGGCCATCGTAAACTGATAACTGTACGAGATCTTAATGGAGAACTAAGAAGAACAAAAAATTTTGGCCTCTTTAAAATTTATCCGAAAGTAAGAAAAGGGTCTACTATTATTGTAAACGAGAAAGATGATAAAGGTGAAGTCAAGGCTGAAAATAAGGAAAGTGTGGATTGGAATAGGGTAATTGCCTCTACTATAGCACAGGCTACTAGTGTTCTGACTTTATTACTATTATTCCAAAGGATAGATTAGTACCTTATTATCAATATTTTTTATAATCGAAAAAATTGAATTATCTATGAAAAAAAGTAAAATTCTTGTCACCGGTGGTGCCGGATTTATAGGATCCAATATTGTAAAAAGACTTTTGGCCGATGACCGAGTTGCCATCGTACGAATACTAGATAATCTAGCTACTGGTAATCGTGAAAATATTGAACCCTTCTTGTCTAATCCTAAGTTGGAATATGTTTGGGGAGATATTCGAGAGTACACTACCTGTATTGATGTATGTAAAGGGATAGATATGATTTGTCATCAAGCCGCTTTAGGAAGTGTACCGAGATCTATACAGCATCCCGTTACCACTAATAATGTTAATATAACCGGAACCTTAAATATATTTACTGCGGCAAAAGACTTAGGTATAAAAAGAGTGGTCTACGCAGCGAGTTCTTCTACCTATGGAGATAGTAAAGAATTGCCCAAACGAGAAGAGGTAATAGGGTCTCCTATTTCTCCTTATGCGGTTACAAAATTAGTTAATGAACTATATGCCAAAGTGTATGGGGATTTATATAATATGGAGTTTGTTGGATTGAGATATTTTAATGTATTTGGGCCTAATCAAGATCCAAGCGGCGCTTATGCAGCTGTTATTCCATTGTTTGCAAAAGCGATACTAACAGATGAGGCGCCTACTATTAACGGAGATGGAGAGCAAAGCCGAGATTTTACATTCGTTGCTAATGCAGTCCAAGCAAATCTTAAAGCGTTATTTAGTGAAAATAAGGAAGCTTTAAATCAAGTATATAATATTGCTTGCGGAGAACGAATAACCGTAAATGAATTATTTTTTACCTTAAAAGAAATTGCAAATTCGGATCTTGATCCTAACTATGGACCATCAAGAGCTGGAGATGTTAAACATAGTTTAGCGGATATTTCAAAGGCTAGAAAATTTCTAAAATATGAACCAGAAGTAACCGTCAAGGACGGATTAAAGCAAGCCTATCAATGGTATGCAGAACGTTTTTATCGAGAAAAAAATGTAAACGTTTAGCTTTAGGAATGTTGACTAAATAAATGACGACTTCATTGAACAGATACTCTATCCATAAATGCTAATATATAATTTCATGATTTTCCGATTACTTCTAAATCGAACAATTTCTACAATATGAAAAATATGAGCCAAGTACGTTCCATCCAAATGGTAGATCTTGCTACGCAATACCAAAAAATTAAAGCGGAAGTAGATGATGCAGTATTAAATTGTATCGCTTCTACTGCTTATATCAATGGTCCCGCCGTCAAAGAATTTAAAAAAGGTTTAGAAACTTATCTCAATGTCAGGCATGTAATTCCCTGTGCCAACGGAACGGACGCCTTACAAATTGCTTTAATGGCGCTTGATCTTCAAGCTGGAGATGAAATTATCGTTCCTTCTTTTACCTACGTAGCGACTGCGGAAGTAATTGCTTTGTTAGGGCTTAGCCCGGTGATGATAGATGTCGATCCAGAACATTTTAATATAACCGTGGATATTGTTAAAAATGCCATCACTGAAAAAACCAAGGCGATTGTTCCTGTTCACCTATTTGGACAAAGTACGGATATGGAACCATTAATGAAATTAGCCAAAGAGCATAATCTTTATGTCATTGAAGACAATGCTCAATCAATCGGTGCAGATTATACCTTCTCAGATGGCCGTACCCAAAAAACAGGAACGATTGGCCACATAGGAACCACCTCTTTTTTCCCATCTAAAAATTTAGGTTGTTACGGTGACGGAGGAGCAATTTTTACGAATGATGAGGAGCTAGCTGCCAAACTCAAAATGATTGCCAATCATGGGCAATCAAAAAAATACCACCACGCGGTAATTGGTGTTAATTCTCGGTTAGATACGATACAAGCAGCGATTCTAGGGGTTAAATTAAAAAAATTAGATACTTATTGTGACGCACGAAGAAAAGTGGCGGATACTTACGATCGTGCTTTTGAAAACATTCCTGGATTACAAACACCTAAACGGTTCGAACAGTCTACACACGTTTTTCATCAGTATACTATGTTGGTAAAAAATGGGAAGCGGGATGAACTGCGAGCTTATTTGCAAGAACAAGGTATTCCATCCATGGTTTATTATCCTATTCCGCTTAATGAACAAGATGCATTCAAAGGACATGGCCGAGTAATAGGAGATTTATCGGTATCTAAAGAACTTTGTCGATCTGTTTTGTCACTTCCTATCCACACAGAGATGGAGGAAGAAACGCAGCAAACTATAATACAAGGCGTTAAAATTTTTTATAAATAGTATATGAAAGTACTAACGATCGTAGGTGCTCGCCCACAATTCGTAAAAGCCGCGGCAGTAAGTCGCGTATTTTCCAATTCTCCAGAAATTGACGAGATAATTCTACATACTGGCCAGCACTTTGATGAAAATATGAGCGACATATTTTTTAATCAAATGCAAATACCAAAACCTCACTATAATTTGGGGATAGACAGTTTAGGGCATGGCGCGATGACTGGAAGGATGCTGGAAGAAATAGAGAAAATTTTGCTGAAAGAACAACCAGACTGGTTGCTGGTTTATGGAGATACAAACTCTACTTTGGCCGGGGCTTTAGCTGCACAGAAAATTCATGTCAAGGTGGTACATATTGAAGCTGGACTTCGTTCTTATAATATGAAAATGCCAGAAGAAGTAAATCGTATTTTAACAGATCGAATCAGTACTTTGCTTTGTTGTCCTAATGATCAAGCACTGATTAATTTGAAAAAAGAAGGGTATGATGGCTTTGATACGAAGGTGGTCAAAACAGGAGACGTGATGCAAGATGTAGCCATGTTTTACACAGATTTAGCCAAAAAGCCAGCAGTGGGTTTGCCAGAAAAATTTATTTTATCAACCATCCATCGAGCTGAGAATACAAATGATATCAAAAAACTAAAAACAATTTTTGCAGCATTTAATGAGATAGCAAAAGAGACGCCAGTTGTTTTACCTATTCATCCACGAACCAAAAAATTAGTAGAAAAACATAATATCGACCTGGATTTTATGGTCATTCCTCCAGTTGGTTATTTGGAAATGGTTTATCTATTGAAGCATTGTAAATTGGTGATAACAGACAGTGGTGGTTTGCAAAAAGAAGCTTTCTTTTTTAGAAAGCCGTGTATGACGTTAAGGGATCAAACAGAGTGGGTGGAATTAATTGAAAGTGGCGTAAATCAATTAGTAGAAATTGATAAAAATAAAATTGTGGCTATCTGTAAGAATATTGATCGTACTACTTATAATTTTGATATCGACTTATATGGCGGTGGCAAAGCAGCTGAACGGATTGCCCAAGAGTTGATTCACTTTGAAGCAACGGTTTTGTCTTCGTAAAATACAATCCCAACTATAAATAGACAAAAAATAACAAGATAAATAACATGAAAAAATTTGCCTTAATCGGTGCAGCAGGCTATATCGCACCACGACACATGAAAGCGATCAAGGACACCAATAATAACTTGGTTGCTGCTATGGACAAAAATGATTCGGTAGGAATCATTGACAGCCACTTTCCAAACGCCGCTTTCTTCACGGAGTTTGAGCGTTTTGATCGACACATGGAAAAAATAAAAAGGAAAGGAGAAGGGATTGACTATGTAAGTATTTGTTCACCAAATTATTTGCATGATGCGCACATCCGTTTTGGACTGAGATATGGTGCAGATGTGATTTGTGAAAAACCGATTGTGCTTAATCCGTGGAATATTGATGCCTTGGAAGAAATTGAAAATGATACGGGTAAAAGAATTTATAACATCTTACAATTAAGACTACACGCCAGTATCATCGCATTGAAGAAAAAAGTAGAGGAGGGCCCGAAAGATAAAGTATATGATTGCGACCTAACTTATTTAACTTCGAGAGGCAGCTGGTATTATGCAAGTTGGAAAGGGGATGTAGATAAATCAGGTGGTATAGCAACCAATATAGGTGTGCACTTCTTTGATATGTTAGGCTGGATATTTGGTCCTTTAAAAGGAAATACTGTGCATGTACATACGCATGATAGAGCTGCGGGTTATTTAGAATTTGAAAGAGCTCGGGTACGATGGTTTTTAAGTATTAACTATGACGTATTGCCGGAAGAAGTGAAAGAAAGAGGATTACGGACTTATCGATCTATTACGGTTGATGGGGAAGAAATTGAATTCTCAGGAGGTTTTACCGAACTCCATACCTTGAGCTATAAAGATGTTTTAGCAGGTGGCGGTTTTAGAATTGGAGCAGCAAGAAAGGCTATTGAATTGGTACATCAGATTCGAAATACGACACCTGTTGGTTTGAAAGGTGAATATCATCCTTTTGCTAAAATAGAACAGAGTAGCCATCCTTTTAATAAGAGGATTAATCAGGCGAATGGTGTGGTGTTATAAATAGGAGGGACTTAATTTAGAATGCTGAAATCCTTATTTTCTAAGTATAGTGGGAATACTGGTTCTTTTAAGCGTAATGCTCTCATTATGTCGAGTGGAGCTATGCTCAATGTTATTATTTCTATTGGCTTGTATCCAATTGTTACTAGATTATTTACTAAGGAACAATTTGGTGGTGTAGGGTTATTTATGGCCGTCGTTGGCGTTATTTCGTTAGCTGGAACTTCTTTATATCCTTCTGGGCTTGTAATTCCTAAGTTCAAAAGAGAATTTTTTGCATTGATAAAATTATCCTTACTACTAGCATTGATAACGGTGTCAGGGACGATTTTAATCATATTCTTTTTTCAAGATTTTTTTATATCGGTCTTTAAATTAGAGACCATTAAATACCTCCTACCGCTTATTCCTCTAGCCATTGGGCTTTCTTGTATTCGGGATATATCCGTTAATTGGAATGTAAGGAACAAGGACTTCAAGAAAAATGCTACATCCAATGTATTGACAAGTGGCTCAATGAAGCTCATGAATATTGGATATGCATTGACCCTTGGACCATCCGTTTTTGGATTGGTATTATCTAATTTAGTGGCGATTGTAACAGCTATTTCTACCTTAGGTATTAGAAAGATGTGGAGGAGTATTGGAATTTTGAGAAGAATACACTTAAAGGAAGTATTCGAAGTGGGTAAAAAGTATAAAAAGTACCCCATTAACCTGCTTCCGGGAAACCTGATCAATAGATATACAGCCGATTTGCCGATCTATTTATTGACAGCTTATTTCTCTCCAGCTATTACTGGTGCTTTCGTTTTGGCTAATACAATAATGAATATTCCGCTAACTGTTATTGGAAGTTCAATTGCTTCCGTTTTTTTGCAGAAAGCCAATGAGCTATATCTTACGGATCCAGATGAAATGGCTCGATTTGCAGATCGGACAAATCGAAAAATGCTTTGGTTTGGAGCTTTGGCGTTTGGTGGTCTATTTGGGTTTGGTGATTTATTGTTTGGTGTTGCATTTGGTAAACCTTGGGTTCTTGCTGGACAATTTTCGTCGATTCTAAGTGTTTACTTTGTTTTTAAATTGATAGCTGGACCTATGGCAAAAGTTTTTAGAGTTGTAGGTAAAGAACAATATTCTTTGTATGTGAGTTTAATTTTAGCAATAATGAGGGTTGTGGGTATCGGGTTAGGAGTTCTGTCAGAAGATATATTTTTGACAATCATATATTTTACTATTGCTAACTTGATTGGATATTTGATTACTGCAATGTTTGTTTTCAAGGCATGTAGGTTGCCGGCTTTAAAGCTTGCGTTTGAATCAGTGTTAATCGTAAGTATTGGTTTTTTATTTTTTTATACTTTAAGACTAGGTTTTGATCAGTTGATTGATACCTCAAGGTGGTTAGACTAATCAATGAGATAAATGAACAAAAGTGCCTAACATAAAACAGATTACAGTAATAGGGAATTCTGTTACTCTCAGAGTAAGACCACCGGAGGCTGAAGAGAGAAATAATAATAAAGTTTATGGGGTCTTATTAGAAGAAGAGTTAAATAAAACAGGGAATTGGTTTACCAATAATTTGGGATTGTCAAGAAGAATAGTTGAAGAATTCCATGAGAATAAAGACCTTTTTATCCGAACATTCCCTAATTATTTTGTAATAAATTTAGGTTGTGTTGATGCTCCGACAAGAGAGATTCCTTTATGGTTTTCCGATATAATTTATAGAAGAAAGAATGTTTTCTTTTATCCGGTGTTTAATTTTATCTATAGTCGATTGATTAAAAAATATTTACGTACCCAACTTGTAATTTTAAGAGGAAAAAGACCTTGGGTAAGCCCGACGAAATTTCAAAAGAACTTTAGTTTGATGCTTGATGTATTAATAAAAGAGACGAGTGCAAATATTATTGTTTTAGGAATAAATAGAGGGAATGAACGCATTGAAAGAAGCCTTCCGGGCACGAATAAAAATTATATAAGATATGACGAAATAATTAAGAATTTGTGCAGTAGGCCATTTGTTGATTTTATAGATGTTTCGCATTTAAATTCACAAGAGCACTTTCCTGATGGAATTCATTATAATTTTGAAGGGCATAAAAAAATAAAAGAAGCAATTTATAAGTGTATAGTAAAAAGAGAAAATGAAAGGAAAGTCTGATTATATAAAAGTACTAGATTTAATTCTAACTCACGCTCAATCAAAAAACTACAAAAGTAATGATGTAAGCGATTTAATGAAATCGAAGTATTATTTATATGTTAAGAATCTGCCGAATGGAATCCCTAGAAAAATATTGAATGGATCTTATGTTAGAATAGCACAGTACAAGCCTGAATGGATACGACCTTTTGTAAAAGATAAAGGATACATATATCCTCAAGGCCAATCAATAGTTGTTAGAAGTTTAGTAGAACTAGCGAAAAAAAACCACCCATTAGGAGACTTAAAGGAAGCAAAGAAAATAGCTGATTGGCTTATTGAGAATAAGAGCCCTCATTCAAAGCATTTTGGATGGGGCCAGCCTTTTTTATGGTATTCGAGAAAACCGTTTCCCGTTAATATACCTCGTGCAACTGTTTCTTCACAAGTGGCATGGGCATTCCTAGACTTGTTTGAGTTGACTGGTGATGAACAATATCTTGATATAGCAAAAGATGTTTGTTATTTGTTTATGGAAGAGTTTAATTATACACCAGATAAAAATGGAAATTTTTGTATTAGTTATACAACAATAGATCATTACCATGTACATAATGCAAGTATTCTAGCGGCATCTGTAATGATGAGAGTTTACAAGATATTAGGTACCTCTGAAATAGGAGATTTTGCGAAAAAGGCAATAGACTTTACCGTTAGCCATCAAAATGAGGATGGCTCTTTTTATTATTGGGCTCCTCCAGATAAACTGAATTATAAAATTGATAATTATCATACTGGGTTTGTTTTAGAAAGTCTACGAACGATAAAAGATGATTGCGGAGATAACTCTTATGATAAACCGTATAGAGACGGTATGGAGTATTACTTTTCTAATTTATTTGATGGACCAATGCCCAAAATAACTAATGAAAGGAAGTATCCGATTGACATACAGAGTTGTGCTCAAAGTATCATCACGTTTTATCTGGATGGGGAAAGTCCAGAATATTCTCAAAAGGTAAAGGAAATAGCGGATTATGCGTTAGAATCTTTCTTTCTAGAAGACAACAATCATTTTGCATATAGAATATATGAGAATGGGTTTAAAGATAAAAGTTATTATTTCAGATGGGGGGATGCTTGGATGCTAAGAGCACTCGCTTATTTAATTTAAAATAATAGATCAATATGATAAAAAGCATTAGAGGCATTTATAGTCGAAAACTACTATTTGATAAAATAAACAAGCTTAATATTAAGGAGAGTGGCATAGATAATGATGGAGACCCTTTTATTATTCTCGATGACGGGACTATATTTTTTGGGCATAAATTAAAAATAAAGTCTGACAAATATCTTTATAAAATGCTAAGTGTTAGCATAAGAAATCTTTTGCAACCTGAATGTGTCCAGGTTGCAAAAGATATTGTAGTAAGATATGTTGAAGGTGGACTGAAGTATGGTGGCCCCAAAAAGCAAAGCAGGTATCAAGTTAAAAAAGGCGATCATGTTGCTGAAATGGGAGCATACCAAGGATTCTGCTCGATTAAGTTGGCACAGCAGGTTGGAATAAAAGGTAAAGTAATCGCAATTGAGCCAATGCCAGATAATTTTAGATTATTGAAAAAAAATAGAGAAGCCAATAACTTGACACAAATGATATTAGTAAATCGAGGTGTATGGGATGAGTCTAAAAATTTATTATTTAATAGACGAATAGGAGATGGACAATCATCAAGTGTTGAGATGAACTATGAAAATGGAGAACAAATTAAAGTTCCTGCGGAAACTTTAGATAGTATATTTGAAGCCAAAGGAGTTACGGCTGAAGATTTTATGATAATACAATTAAACGGTGCAGAAATAAATGGATTACGGGGTTTAACATCGTTTATGCCCAAGCATTTAAGCATTGCTGCTCGATATGATACAGAAGGAAAAGATGCAGCGAAAGCGATTAAAAAATTATTAGAAGATAGAGGGTATTATGTTGAAATTGAACAAGAGGATTATGTCTTTGGGGAATTGATAACGACTTAACCTTGGATGCGTTCTTTATGCTTGGAATAAAAAAAATAATAACGGAGATTATCATCCGATTTGCACCATCAAGAAATTTGCTAAAAAAAAAATTACTCTATAATAAATATTTGAAAGTAGTAAGATTTAAGGGTGAAAATATTTTGTTGGAAAGAGATACAGAAATAATTCGATCTAAAGGACTGGTCCTTGGAAAAAACATAATAATAAGGGGCAGAGGAATTATAGATGCAACAGCAGGCATCATGATAGGAAATAATTGTTCTATTAACAAAAGGGTTGATATAAAGACGGTCGGATCAACTTCTCCTAAAGTATATGATCCAGTAGTAATCGGTGCTGGGAATAAAGTAGATCGGAATATTACCCCTGGAGAAATATGGCCCAATAAAATAGAGTGTAAAGGCCTATCCAACTATCCAGGACAAATTGTTTTTGTATTGAGCACTGGTAGATCAGGTAGTAAAGCTATTGCTCAATTGCTTAATCAGCATTCTGCAGCAGAATGTTATCACGATTCTTTTCCGCATTTAAATACCTGGTCTTGTGACTTTTTATACGGAAGAGCAAGGGAGGAGGCAATCGCCAAAAAAATCCATGCACTCTATAATGCAGCTAATATTGGTCGGACTTTAGTACACGGACAGTCAGATCAAAAATTAGCCCCGCTAGTACCTATTCTTGCAAAGTTATTTCCTACAGCAAAGTTTATATGGTTGATCCGAACAGCGGATTCATTTCTTAGTAGCAGCTATCCGAGAGGCTGGTTTGACAACAGTGAGTTTGGCTACGCACCAAATAAAGAAGAATTTTTTACGAAGGAAGTAACACCATCACCATTTGATGCAGCACATCGAACGAATGGATTTTTGGCTAATGAAATAGAAGAAGATAAATGGCGTCAAATGACCGCATTTGAACGCAATTGTTGGTATTGGACTTATTGGAATAATCTAATAGAAAGAGAACTTTCTAAATTAACAGAAGATAGATCGATGACCATAAGGTTGAATGAATTGGAGTCCAACAAAAAAGCGATGCTAGATTTTTTAGGGCTAGATGGTACCGAAATAAAAACCGAAAAAATTAATAAAGCTAATTACAAAAAAGTCTTGCGTAAAGATTGGACAGATGAAATGGAAGCAATTTATAAGCAACATTGTGAAGCCGGAATGAAAAAGTGGTTTTCATGATTAAAGTAAGCGTACCTAATATTTGTCAGCCAGAAATAAAATATACAATTGATTGTCTATTGTCAGATTTTCTTGGTCTTACATATGAAATAATAATCGATGCGAATCAAAAAGATTTCGCGTTTTTTATAGGAAAACAATCACTACGGATTAAGAATCATTTTTTTGATTCGAATGACATTACGGAGTTATACAGGTTCAATAGGATTCCGGAAAGTATAGATACTGGAGAAATTACTATTGGAAATTCAGTACATACCATAAACACAATTTATGGCACAACAAAACTTGAGAAGAGAGACAATCAATATAATCTAGATGCAGATATTATATCTTCCACATTTTTCATGTTAAGTAGGTGGGAGGAGAAAGCTTGTAGAGAAAGAGATAACCATAATAGATTTGATGAAGATTTTGCTTTAGCAATAAAGCAAAATTTTTTTGATAAACCAATTGTTAATGAATATGTAGATTTGTTATATTCTGCTTTACTATCAATTGGCCTCAGACAAAAGAAAAAACAACAGCAATACACTCCTATCCTTTCTCATGATATAGATTATATAAAAAAGTGGAAACATTTTAGTTCACTGATTAACGAATCTAAGAAGAATATAAAAAAAAGACAATTTCTAAGAATACCTTTAAATTTAGGATCATTTTTTTTTTCAAAAATACAATTAATAAATGATCCTTATGATAATTTAATTTGGCTTTCAGAAATAGCAAAGAGAAAAGGAGTTTTGTCAACCTTTTATTTTATGTCAGGTATCTCGAATTCTAAATATGATCAAGTCGATTATGATTTATCATCAAAAAAAATGAGAAGTATAGTTGACAAACTTCTTGACAATGGATGTAAGGTAGGCCTACACCCTAGCTACGAATCATATCTATCTAAAGATGTAATGACTAAAGAAGTCAGGAGTATCAATCTTTCGATAGATATGGAAATAGAAGAAAGCAGGCAACATTATCTACGAATACAAATTCCAGAAACATTCAGAATATTAGAAGATTTAGGAATAAACTATGATAGTTCATTGCTTTATGGCAAGAATATAGGTTTCCGAAATGGGGTATGTTATGATTTTCCGATATTTGATATTTTGGAAAGGAGAAAAATGAAAATTATTGAACGTCCTCTAATATTTATGGAGAATCATCATTTAAATACGGATAGAGCAATCATGCATTTAAAGTTTAAACAAGTAATAGATAGAGTGAAATATTTTGAAGGAAGCGCATTAATTCTTTGGCATAACAGCAATTTAGATTCTAAAGAGAGAAAGAGACAATTTTTGGATTTTATTGATCTGCTCTAATCGTAAGAGCAGCAGGAAGAAAAGGTATTTAGACAAACATTTAAATAAACAATTAGTTAATGGGTAAAAAGTCTATTTTGATTATTGCATTTACAGCTTTACATAAAGATCCTAGGGTTATACGACAGGTTGATGCCCTTCAAAGTATTTACAATATAGAAACTATAGGTTTTACACAGGTAAAAGAAGATATAAAAAACCATAAAATTACTCCGCAATTAAACTCCATATTTAAAAAGGTAATTCGTAAAGTGTTATCTTTTGCTCATCTACATACAATATTAAATTATTTTTTACTTAATGATAGATTAAAAGAATTAAATCAATTAGGTAACGATTATAGTCTTATCATATGTAATGATTTATATCCACTTCCATTAGGAGTTTCCTTAGCTGAGAAGTTTAAAGTTCCGCTTTGGTCTGATCTTCACGAATATTATCCATCTCAAGTTAATCCATCATTTGTTAGTAATTGGGAATACAAGTATCATATTTTGTGGTTATGTAAAAAGTATATAACGAAAGCAACTTTTATCTCGACCGTTTGTGATTGTATTGCTAAAGAATATAAGCTAAGGTTTAATATTGAAATCACAGGAATAATAGATAATGCAACTTTTTATAACAGAGAGAACAAACCATCTCTAGTTTCTAAGAAAGTGAGGATCGTACATCATGGAGTAGCGGCCTCTATTCGGAAAATGGAAGAGATGGTTTATATGATGAAATATTTAGGGGATGATTATGAACTAATATTTTATTTAATTGCCTCTAGCAAAGCAAATAAAGCGTATTTGAATAAACTCAAGGAAATTGTATTTAAGGAGAATTTAAATATTAAGTTTGAAGCGCCTGTATCTACAAATAACTTGTCTAAAGAACTAAATAAGTATGATATTGGATTATTTATTTTACCTCCTCTCACACTAAATTATAAGTGTGCTTTACCTAATAAATTATTTGAGTTTATCCAAGCTAGGTTAGCTATTGCCGTTTCACCCAATACAGAAATGAAAAGAATCGTAGAGAGTTATAATCTTGGTGTTGTGTCTGATGATTATACGGCGATCAGTATGGCTAAAGAAATAAATTCATTAACGAAAGAGACAATAGAAAAACATAAAGAAGAAAGCCATAAATGGGCTATGGAATTATCAGCTGAAAAAAATATTTCATTGATCCAAAGTATCTCTAAGAAAATGATATCTTCTCAAAAGGTAAATTAATAAAACGCATTGAAAATAGTACATTTTACATCACTTCATAATCGCTATGATACAAGAGTTTTTGTGAAGCAATGTTGTTCCTTGTCAGCTCTTGGCCATGAAGTGATTTTGATAGTTGCGGATGGATTAGGGGAAGAACTAATCAATGGTGTTAATATTATTGATATTGGACATAGAGGAGGAATGAAAATGAGATTAAGAACGATCAATCCTCAGATTTTTCAAAAAGCGTTAGAAATGAACGCGGATTGTTATTTTTATCATGATCCTGAGTTATGTATTCAGGCTTCTAAATTGCTAAAACAAGGAAAGCGAGTAGTATATGATGCACATGAGGATAGTCCAAGACAATATCTAGCGAATGCAAAAGGAAGAAGGTGGAAAGCACAGATTATTTCAAAAGGTATTAATTATCTTGAGAATAAGACCGCTCGAAATCTAACGGGAATTATGACCGCTACTCAAGAAATTAAAGATAGATATTCCCAATTTAATGATAATGTTAGACTTGTTAGAAATTATCCTCTTATTGATGAGTTAAGTAATGATTCAGAATGGAGTAAACGAATAGATCAAGCGTGTTACATAGGAGGTCTGAGAAATACAAGAGGGATATCTGAAATCATTGAGGCTTGTGGTAAAACTGGCCTCCCATTAAAACTTGCAGGTCCGTGGCAACCAGTTTCCTACGAGCAAGAAGTTTCGTTATTAGCTGAGTGGAAAAATACGACTTATCTTGGATTTTTAAATAGAGTCGAAATTAGAGAATTGTTATCCAAAAGTAAAATTGGATTTCTTACGCTTTATAAAACGCCAAATCACTTACATTCTCTACCTGTAAAACTATTTGAATATATGCTGGCAGGGATTCCTGTAATCGCTTCAGATATAGCTGGGTGGAAAAAAATAATTGAAAAAAATAATTGTGGTATTTGTGTAGACCCTCACGATATCAAAGCTATCGAGCAATCAATTCTATGGTTAATTAAAAATCCTGATGAGGCAAGAAAAATGGGAGAGAATGGGCGATTAGCAGTGGAGAAATATTATAGTTGGGATGCCGAGTTTAAAGAAATTCTCAAATTTTTAAAAAAATAGAAATTGAAAGGACTCTTCAAAGGAATTAAAAAAAATGAATTGGATATAATTCAAATCAAATTTGAATAACGAAAACTAAATTGGAAAAGAATATAGAATATAACAAGCCGGGCATTTTCGTAATTTTCTATTACTTCGCTCCTGTTAAGACACCAGGAACAATGAGACTAAAAGAAGTTGCAGATGTATTTCTGGAAGACTACGATGTTTCTGTTTTGGCTTCTTCTAACCGTAAGTTTTTAGTGCTTGACAGTACTTTAGCTGTAGATCCACGAATTGTTTTACAGGTAGTAAAAACACTTGATATAAATAATGTAAAGTCGATTGTTGCTCGAAAAAAGATAAATTTAGTTTTAAAAGGTATTTACTATTTTTTTGTTAAAATTCACGTACTATGTTTAATAGTTTTAAAGAGAAAATAAAAGTAGAACATGATACTTACCCCCAGAAACCGAACCACTAGTTTAGTTGAAATTTACTAACTTGTAAAAAACAACTTCACATGAAAAA